>Ga0209737_10001724_pt1 | contig 15486 bp, 17 predicted proteins | sample TergutCu122P3_FD_187284 | JGI IMG/M metagenome (GOLD analysis project Ga0209737, IMG submission 187284) | Cubitermes ugandensis P3 segment gut microbial communities from Kakamega Forest, Kenya - Cu122 P3 (SPAdes) (version 2) | ecosystem: Host-associated > Arthropoda: Insects > Digestive system...
GAGCGGCGTGCGCGATACCGATAACCGCGCCACCGAACTATCGGAAATCTCGCGCTCGGTCAAAGCGCTCGCCAAGGAACTGCATGTGCCGATCATTGCCCTGTCGCAGTTGAACCGCAGTCTGGAGCAACGCCCCAACAAGCGCCCGGTGATGTCGGACCTGCGCGAATCAGGCGCCATCGAACAGGATGCAGACCTCATCATGTTCATCTACCGGGATGAGGTCTACAACCCCGACTCCCAGGACAAAGGGACGGCGGAACTCATCATCGGCAAGCACCGCAACGGCCCAACCGGCATGGTACGAATGACTTTTCTGGGCGAATACACCCGTTTCGAAAATTTCGCAGGCGGCGGCGGTTTTCACCACGCCGAATAAATGAAAGAGTAACGTCTATAACTCATCGAATCTGCTGCTCAAACCATGTTTTCGCGTCGCAGACTGATCGGACTCTCCCTGGCGTTCCTGCTCCTCGTGGTGCAGGCGTTCTGGTTCGTCCATCGCTTCGAGCACGATCTGTCGTCAAATGCGCAAGAGGAGACAGCGTGCGAATTCTGCCTTGCCATGCACGGTATGGGAGCGGCAGCCTCCGGCCAGGAACGCGCACTGCCTGTTATTCCTTCAGGCGAGTATTGCCCCGGCTACGCATCGATCAGCCGCGCTGACGCACAAACCATCCAGCCCCGACAACAGGGGCCTCCCAGCTTCTCCTGACTCGCTTCGAGAAACCTCTTACCGAGGTGACCCGAATCCCTATCTGATGACGCACGCCCGTACTCGGGCGCGTTGTGTATTTCATCTTTTCAAGAGTCTGAGAACATGCGAACCCAAAAACTGGCAATCGCTCTGGCCTGCGTGCTGGCGTTGCCTGCGTCGGCCCAGGCGGACGAAAATCATGAGCACACCCACGATCACGCGGAAAGCAGCGTCTCTTCTTTTAACCCGGAAGCCGCGCTAATCCTCCAAGGGGCGTACAAAAAACGCAAGAAACTGGAAGAGCGCCATATTGGCGGCTTCGTGAACGCCGACCATGATGGACACGGACACGGCGAGAACAAGCGCGGTTTTACCTACGACCACACCGAACTCAAGCTCGGCGCCGGCGTTGCCCCGTACTGGCGGGGACAGGCGATGATCGCTTTGTTCGAAGGAAAGGCGGAACTGGAAGAAGCCTGGCTCCAGAGCGCCGCACAGGGCTTCGGAACCAAGATCAAGGCGGGGCGCTTTCTGTCGGGCATCGGCTATCTGAACGAACAGCACATGCACCAATGGGATTTTTACGAACAACCCCTGATGTACAAGGCGTTGTTCGGCGGACACGGCTATGCGCAAGAAGGCGTGCAATTGAAATGGGTCGCGCCGCTCGACAAACATCACATCGAACTAGGCGCGGAAATCGGGCGGGGGAAGAATTTTCCCAGCGGCGGCAACGTTTCCGGGGCCAACAGCCATGCGCTGTTCGCCCATGTCGGCGGGGACATCGACGCATCGAACAACTGGCGAATCGGACTCTCGTGGCTGCGTACCCGCGCAAACGAGCGCGAAAGCCACTTCGAGACGGATCACGGCGAAGTGCCGGGCGCGTTCAGTGGACGCAGCCGGGTCTGGATAGCCGATTTCGTCTACAAATGGTCTCCTGACGGCAAACCCGAGCGGCGCAACTTCAAGTTTCAGGCTGAATACTTCCGCCGCACGGAAAACGGAAATCTGGCGGTAGAAGACGATGACACTATTTACGACAGCGTATTTCGCACGAAACAATCGGGTTACTACTTCGCGGGCGCTTACCAATTCACGCCCAAATGGCGGGCCGGGCTGCGTTTCGATCATTTGAGCAGTGGACAGCAATCCCTTGGCAACAACCCGGCGAACATCGAAACCGTCCGCTACCGCCCGCGCCGGGTTTCGGCAATGGTCGATTACAGTTGGAGCGAATCTTCCCACCTGCGCCTGCAATGGTCGCGTGATCGCACCATGCCGGGCGTGACCGACAACCAGGTAACGCTGCAATACGCCATGAGCCTGGGCAGCCACGGCGCGCACAGGCACGATCATGATTGAGACGCATTCTGGCGCGATGCCTGTCGATTGCGGCGCTTGACTCCTTCCCCCGCGAGCGGGGGAAGGGGCAAAACCGTCTCTGATGTGTCATCGCGCCGACAAACCCGGTAAAATTCCCTGTTTCGCCTCCTCTCTTTATTATCTGCAACCATGTCACCAAGCAAACCCAGCTTTCAGCAGATCATCCTCACGCTCCAGGAATTCTGGAGTCGGCAGAACTGCGCCTTGTTGCAGCCCTACGATATGGAAGTCGGCGCAGGCACGAGCCATACCGCCACTTTCCTGCGCGCCATCGGCCCGGAACCCTGGCGCGCCGCCTACGTGCAACCTTCGCGCCGCCCGAAGGACGGGCGCTACGGCGAAAACCCCAACCGGATGCAGCACTACTACCAGTACCAGGTCGTGCTGAAGCCCGCGCCAGGCGATATTGTCGATCTTTACCTCGCTTCCCTCGAAGCGCTAGGGTTCGACCTGAAAAAAAATGACGTGCGCTTCGTCGAAGACGATTGGGAAAACCCCACGCTGGGCGCGTGGGGATTGGGCTGGGAAGTGTGGATGAACGGCATGGAAGTGACGCAGTTCACCTATTTCCAGCAAGTCGGCGGCATCGATTGCAAGCCCATCACCGGCGAGATTACCTACGGGCTGGAACGTCTGGCGATGTATCTGCAAGGCGTGGAAAACGTCTATGAGCTTATCTGGACGGAAGGACTCACTTATGGTGATGTCTATCACCAGAACGAGGTCGAGCAGTCGGCCTACAATTTTGAACACTCGGATGCCGCTTTTCTGTTCGAGGCCTTCAATGCCCACGAAAAGCAAGCCCAACACCTGATGAATGCGCAACTGGCGCTGCCCGCCTACGAACAAGTGTTGAAAGGCGCGCACACCTTCAACCTGCTCGACGCACGCGGTGCGATTTCCGTCACCGAACGCGCCGCCTACATTGGTCGCATCCGCAACCTGGCGCGCAGTGTCGCGCAAAGTTATCTGGATTCCCGCGCCCGGCTTGGTTTTCCGATGGCGCCAGAAAATTGGGCCGAAGAAGTGTTTGTCCAAATCGAACGGAGCGCCGCCCGCACATGATTGCCCAAAATCTCCTCGTTGAAATCGTTGTCGAAGAACTTCCGCCCAAGGCGCTGAAAGCCCTGGGCGAGAGCTTTGCTTCCACGCTGGCCGCCTCCCTCAAACGGGACGGACTAGCGCCCGATAACGCTATCGTCACCGCTTATGCCACGCCACGTCGATTGGCCGCGCACATTACTGGCGTGCTTGCCGTTGCCGCCAACAAAACCATTTCGCAAAAGCTGATGCCCGTCTCTGTCGGATTGGACTCGACAGGCATGCCGACCCCCGCGCTGCTGAAAAAACTGATGGCCTTGGGCATAGAAGTGTTCGCTGTCGGGGAACTGCGCCGGGAAAACGACGGTAAAGCCGACATCCTCTTCTACGAAAATATCGTCGAAGGCGCCACGCTGGCTGAAGGGCTGCAAAGAGCAATCGAGACGGCATTGGCTGCATTACCCATTCCAAAAATGATGAGTTACCAACTGGCCGACGGTTGGACGAGCGTCAATTTCGTGCGTCCCGCGCGATCGCTCCTCGCCATGCATGGCGCGGCAATCGTGCCGGTGACTGTACTCGGCCTGTCTTCCGGCAAACAGACATACGGGCATCGCTTCGAGGTGAGTAAAGAGCCCATCGTCATCGAACACGTCGACTATTACGCCAGAACCCTGCGCGAAAAGGGCGCGGTCATCGCTTCCTTTGCCGAGCGCCGCGCTGAAATCGTCCGCCAGTTGTCGGCAGCGGCGGCAAAAGCAGGTCCCGGTCTGCGTCCGGTGGAAGACGAAGCGCTGATCGACGAAGTGACCGCGCTGGTCGAACGGCCCAACGTACTCATTGGACAATTCGAGCCAGCGTTCCTGGAAGTGCCACAGGAGTGCCTGATTCTCACGATGAAGGCAAACCAGAAATACTTTCCGCTGCTGGATGCCGCCGGAAAACTCACTCACTACTTCCTGATCGTCAGCAATCTTTCGCCTGCCGATCCTTCTGCCATTCTCAGCGGCAATGAGCGCGTCGTGCGTCCCCGGTTGGCCGATGCCAAATTCTTTTTCGATCAAGACCGCAAAAAAACGCTGGCATCTCGCGTTCAGGCGCTGGAAAAAGTCGTCTATCACAACAAACTCGGCAGCCAGTTGGATCGTAGCAAACGGGTCACTGCCATTGCCCGTGACATCGTCAAAAAACTGCCCAAAGGGTTCGCCACCGCAGAAAAAGTCAAACAGGCTGCGCAGCTTGCCAAAGCCGATCTGCTAACCGACATGGTGGGCGAATTCCCCGAGTTGCAGGGCATCATGGGCCGCTATTACGCCTTGAGCGACGGCTTGCACGAAGAGGTTGCCGATGCCATCGAAGACCATTACAAACCGCGGTTTGCAGGCGACGCCTTGCCGCGCGGCAAGCTCGGCATGCTCATTGCGCTGGCGGACAAACTGGAAACCCTCACGGGCATGTTCAAGATCGGGCAGACCCCCACGGGCGACAAAGACCCCTTTGCGCTACGCCGTCACGCGCTTGGCGTCATCCGGCTATTGACGGAAGGCGGTCTGGATGTGCCGCTTTCCGAACTGCTCAACCTTGCAACCGCTCGTTTTACATGGCCTCGCACAAAAGAAGGCGAAGATTCTGCGCGAGAAAGCACGGCGAAGCTGCTGGAATTCATCCTTGACCGCCTGGCCGTCAACCTGCGCGAGCAGGGCTATACCGCGCAAGAAGTCGACGCAGTGCTTTCCCTGAATCCGCCGTTGCTTTCCGATATTCTCAAAAGACTTGCCGCCGTACGCGAGTTCACCGCCCTGCCCTGCGCCGCCGCGCTGGCCGCTGCCAACAAACGTGTCAGCAACATTCTGAAAAAAGTAGAATTCATCGAATTCTTCGAGTCCGAGTCCGACGCCAGCCAACTCTTCAAACCCAAACGCCCCCTGTTGAAAGAGCCTGCCGAAATCGAACTGTTCAACACGCTCAACCGTATCGCGCCGGAAGCGAATACCACCTTCAAAACAGGCGATTACAGCCATTCGCTTCAAACGCTCGCGTCCCTGCGTGACCCGGTAGATGCGTTTTTCGACACAGTGATGGTCAATGTTGAAGATCCGAATCTGCGCACCAATCGCGTGGCGCTACTTGCTCAGCTGCGCCGGGTGATGAACAAGGTTGCTGATCTCTCGCGGCTGTCGTCCTGAACGTTTTTGGGAGGCTCTGCCATGAACCTCATCATTCTCGATCGTGATGGAGTCATCAACTACGACTCCGAGCAGTTCATCAAATCGCCCGACGAATGGCGGCCCATTCCTGGTTCATTGGAAGCCATTGCGCTCCTGAACCGCTGGGGCTGGCGGGTCATCGTGGCCTCCAACCAGTCCGGGGTGGGTCGCGGCCTCTTCGACATGGATACGCTCAACGCTATTCACGACAAGATGATCAAAAGCCTCGCCCAGGTGGGGGGGCGGCTCGATGCCATCTTTTTCTGTCCGCATCCGGCGGATTCCACCTGCAACTGCCGTAAACCCAAGCCGGGATTGCTCATCGATATCAGCGAACGTTTCGACGTCGACCTGACCGGCGTACCGGTGGTAGGCGATAGTCTGCGCGATCTGCAAGCTGGCGTGACGGTAGGCTGTCTGCCCTATCTGGTGCTCACTGGCAAGGGAATGAAAACGCGCGAAGACCCAGCGTTGCCGCCGCAAACCATGATCTTCGACGACCTTGCCGCCGTGGCTGCCCAACTGACTGCCTGAATCAAAAACAGGAGTCCCCATGATTTTCATTCGCTCTGCCATTTTCCTGCTGGGCGCCTCTTTGCTAACGATCTACTTCGGCTTGGTGGGCGTGCTGGGGTTGTGTGTCGGCGCAAAGCCGATGACCCGTCACCGTTGGGTCACGGTGGGCTGGGTGAGCGGATTGATGTGGTTGATACAGCATATCCTCGGTATCCGGTTTCGCGTGATCGGGCGGGAAAACATTCCTGCCGGGCCGGCGGTCATCGTCTCCAAGCACCAGTCGGCTTGGGAGACCATCGGATTACAGGCCATTTTCCCGCCGCTTTGTTACATCCTCAAACGTGAACTGCTCTGGATTCCTTTCCTGGGTTGGGGACTGGCCAGCATCAGTTCAGTTGCCATCGACCGCAAAGCGGGGAAAGACGCGCTGTCACAAGTCCTCGAACAAGGTCGCGAGCGCCTGAAAGAAGGGTTATGGATAGCGGTGTTCCCGGAAGGAACGCGGGTAGCGCCGGGGGTGCGTGGACATTACCGTCCTGGCGGCGCTTTTCTGGCCAAGCGTGCTGGCGTGCCGGTGGTTCCCGTGGCGCACAATGCGGGCGAATTCTGGCGGCGGCAGGCATTTCTGAAATATCCGGGCGAAGTGCTCGTCAGCATTGGCCCCGTGATCGACGTCAAGGGCCTGAAGGCCGAAGAAATCAACCGCCGCACAAAAGAGTGGATCGAAAACGAAATGACCCGCCTGTTTCCTCACCATTTCCAGGACGGCGAACAGGAACAGGCGGCGGACGAGGAAGAGTCTCTCTGAGCGGTTTTGACTCAAATGGATACAGCGTCATTGCGAGCGAAGCGAAGCAATCCAGGCGTTCTTTGGGCATTGCTGGATTGCTTCGCTTCGCTCGCAATGACGGGCTGGAGGTCAGTTGTGCATGACTAAATCGAAACCGCTCTAACTTCTTCACCCCATACCGGCAGCTGAGGCGGAAGGCAAGCTGCGTTTGGCGGACGTATTCGTATCGCCCTGTCGCAGAAGTTGTGCACGCATTTTGCGGGGTTTTTCCGCTAAAATTCTGAGTTTTGCCGAGTAGCCTTCGTCGCTTAGGTTTGTTGAGGCGGGCCGAGGGCAGGCTACGATTCACCCGTTATTCTTTCGTTCTATCCGATGCATCATATTCGCAATTTTTCCATCATCGCCCACATCGACCACGGCAAATCCACGCTTGCCGATCGGCTCATTCATCTTTGCGGGGGGTTATCGGCGCGTGAAATGGAAGAGCAAGTGCTTGATTCGATGGATATCGAACGCGAGCGCGGCATTACTATCAAGGCGCAGACGGCGGCGCTGCAATACAAGGCCCGCGACGGGCAGACCTACAACCTGAACCTGATCGACACGCCGGGGCACGTCGACTTCTCTTACGAAGTGAGTCGTTCCCTGTCGGCCTGCGAAGGGGCGCTGCTGGTGGTGGATGCTTCGCAGGGGGTGGAAGCGCAAACGGTGGCGAACTGCTACACCGCGCTCGAGTTGAACGTGGAAGTCGTGCCGGTGCTCAACAAGATCGACCTGCCGGCAGCTAATCCCGACAACGCGCGCGAAGAGATCGAGGATGTCATCGGGGTCGATGCGTCGGAAGCCATCGAGTGTTCAGCCAAGACCGGCCAGGGCGTCGAAAACGTGCTCGAAGCTATCATCGCCCGCGTCCCGCCGCCCAAGGGCAATCCCGATGGGCCGCTGAAAGCGCTCATCATCGACTCCTGGTTTGATAACTACGTTGGCGTGGCCATGCTGGTCAGGGTAGTGGATGGCGTGCTCAAGACGAAAGATCGCATTCTGCTGATGTCGACCGGCGCGCAGTATTCGTGCGATCAACTCGGCGTTTTCACCCCGCGCTCGGTCGGGCGTGAACAGCTTGCTGCCGGAGAAGTGGGCTTCGTCATTGCGGGCATCAAGGAACTGGAAGCGGCGCGGGTGGGCGACACGCTGACGCTGGCGGCCCGCCCGGCGGATGCGCCGCTGCCAGGATTCAAGGAAATCAAACCGCAGGTATTTGCCGGCCTGTACCCGGTGGAGTCCTCCGAGTACGACCAACTGCGCGATTCTCTCGAAAAACTGCGCTTGAACGACGCTTCGCTGCATTTCGAGCCGGAGGTCTCCCAGGCGCTGGGATTCGGCTTTCGTTGCGGTTTTCTGGGGCTGCTGCACATGGACATCGTGCAGGAGCGGCTGGAACGGGAATTCGACATGAACCTCATCACCACCTCGCCGACGGTGGTCTATGAAGTCATGCTCAACAGCGGCGAGATCATTCACGTCGAAAATCCGGCCAAACTGCCCGAGCCCGGCAAGTACCAGGATATCCGGGAACCGATCATCACTGTGACGATCTTCATGCCACAGGAGTTTGTCGGCCCTGTCATCACGCTGTGCAACCAAAAACGCGGAGCGCAAGTAGACATGCGCTACCATGGCCGCCAGGTACAACTCATTTATGAGTTGCCAATGAGCGAAGTGGTCATGGATTTTTTCGACAAGCTGAAATCGGTGTCGCGTGGTTATGCCTCGCTGGACTACGAATTCAAGGAATACCGCTCGGCAGACCTCGTCAAGCTCGATATGATGGTGGCGGGCGAGAAAGTCGACGCGCTCTCGGTGATCGTCCATCGCTCCAACGCCCAGTATCGCGGGCGGGAACTGGCCGTCAGATTGCGCAAGCTGATTCCGCGCCAGATGTTCGATGTTGCCGTACAGGCGGCTATCGGCTCACACATCATCTCCCGCGAAACGATCAAAGCGATGCGCAAGAACGTGCTTGCAAAATGTTATGGCGGTGACATCACTCGCAAGAAAAAACTGCTCGAAAAGCAGAAAGAAGGTAAAAAACGCATGAAACAGGTAGGCAATGTCGAAATCCCACAAGAGGCTTTCCTTGCCGTGCTGAGAACCGACGAGGTGAAATGAGCGACGCCATGAGTGATTCACCCCTTGTTACTGAATGATTGGAGACGAAGTGGATAGTGTTGATTTTGCCCTGATCCTGTTCGTGCTAACGCTCGTCACGGGCGCTTTGTGGTGCCTGGATCGCTTCTACGCCCGTGCGCGTCGTGCGCCCGATGCGACTTCGCCCTGGTGGGTGGAATGGGGGGCGGCATTTTTCCCGGTCGTGTTGATCGTTTTCGGTCTGCGTTCTTTTGTTGTCGAGCCGTTCAAGATTCCTTCCGGCTCGATGATTCCGACCTTGCTGGAAGGCGATTTCATTCTGGTGAATAAATTTACCTATGGCCTCCGGCTGCCGATCATCAACACCCAGATCATCGGTGTGAATACGCCCAAGCGTGGTGAAGTCATGGTTTTCCGCTATCCCCGCGACCTGTCGCAGAGCTATATCAAGCGGGTGGTAGGGTTGCCGGGCGATACGGTCGACTACATCGAAAAAAGCCTCACCATCAACGGAAAAAAAGTGGATAGGGTGGAGTCCGGCAAGTACCTTCATACTGAACGCCTTTACCACTCACCGAAATACACCGAAAAACTGGACGAAACGGAATACAGCATCCTGATCGAGCAGCAGATACCCGCTTCCGTGCGCGATGTGATGGATTATCCTTTTCAGGAAAATTGTTCCTATAACGAGCGTGGCCTGAGTTGTAAAGTGCCCGAAGGGCATTATCTGGTCATGGGCGATAATCGTGACAATAGCGCCGACAGCCGGGTGTGGGGGTTCGTTCCAGACAAGAATATCGTTGGACGGGCATTCTTTATCTGGTTCAATTTCAACGATCTAGGACGCATTGGTCGCTTTCGGTGAGTGATATCGATGCGGGGAGGATGCGATGAAGTCCTGTCAGCATGGCGCCAGCCTGATCGGCATGGTTCTTTTGACGTTTTTGCTTGGCGTTGCAGTGCTGGTCGGCTTTAAGATAGTTGGGCCGTACAGGGAGTATTTTGCGCTCCAGCGCATCGTTGGTTTAGTGGCGGATGAAGGCAATAACGGAGCTTCCGAGTCCGAGATGCGAAAAAGTTATGATCGTCTCGCCTTGATCGATAGCATCGAAACGGTCAAGCCGAAAGATCTCGTTTTCAGCAAATCGGGAGATCGCCTCGTGGTCGAGGTCGAATACTCGCGCAAGGTTCCGCTCTTTAGGCACATCAGCCTGTTTTTCGACTTCAAGGCTTCGAGCCAAAACAGCCGTAAATGACGGAATTTACTGATCGCCTGCAACGCAAACTTGGTCATGTCCTTACTGACCGGTCTCTGCTTGTGCAAGCGTTGACTCACCGCAGTTTCGGGCAGCCCAACAACGAGCGGTTCGAGTTTCTCGGTGACAGCGTGCTCAACTGCGCGATGTCGATGGCGCTGTTCAGGCGCTTCCCCGACTTGCGTGAAGGCGAACTATCCAGAATACGCGCCTCGCTGGTGTGCCAGGATGCCCTTGCCCGCGTGGCGACCGATCTCGATCTTGGCGCTTGCCTGCTCATGGGAGAGGGCGAATTGCGCGGCGGCGGCTTTCGTCGTCCTTCCATTCTGGCCGACGCGCTGGAAGCTCTCATTGCGGCGGTTTTTCTCGACGCCGGTTTCGAGGCGGCGCGCGCGCTGGTCGAGCGCCTGTTTGAGCCGCTGCTGGCAGAGGTCGACCCTGCCGCGCCGAGCAAAGACCCCAAGACGGCGCTTCAGGAATGGTTGCAAGGCCGCAAGATTGCCTTACCGACGTACGCCATGATCCGCGTATTGGGGCAAGCGCATGCGCAGGAGTTCGAGGTGGCCTGTGAAGTGCCGAAATTTTCTCTGCGTACCCTTGGCCGTGGCAGCAGTCGGCGCGCGGCGGAACAGCGTTCGGCGGAATTGGCGTTGGCGCAGTTGAGAGAAAATGAAGCGTAAATGATATGGATGATTCCGTTTCCAGTTCCGACGACCTCAGCCGTGCCGGATTCGTGGCCATCGTGGGCCGCCCGAACGTGGGGAAATCAACGCTGCTCAACCGATTGATCGGGCAAAAGATCAGCATCGTGTCGAGCAAGGCGCAGACGACTCGTCACCGGGTGACGGGCATTTTGAGCACCGGCAATGTTCAGTTCGTGTTCGTCGATACGCCCGGTTTCCAGATCCGGCGGGGTAATGCGCTCAATCGCGCGATGAATCGTGCGGTTTCCCAGGCGTTGAATGGGGTTGATCTGGTTTTTTTCGTCATCGAAGCCGGGCGTTTCAATGATGAAGATCGCGCAACGCTCGATGCCATTCCGGCTGAGATTCGCGTGGTGTTGGTCATCAACAAAATCGACCGGCTCGAGGACAAGAGTCGTCTGCTGCCTTTCATCGACCAGGTGCGGGGGTTGCGTGATTTCGCGGAAATCGTCCCGGTTTCGGCGGCGAATGGTCGTTATTGCGATGTTCTGGTGACAGCGGCTACACCGCTCTTGCCGCAAGGCGATCCGATCTACGGCACGGACGAGATTACTGACCGGAATGAGCGGTTTTTTGCTGCCGAATTTTTGCGCGAAAAACTTTTCCGGCTTCTGGGCGACGAATTGCCTTACGGGTTGACGGTCGAGATTGAAAAATTCGAGACCGAAGGGCGACTGCGGCGCATTCATGCTGCTGTGATCGTCGACAAGCCTGCGCACAAAGGTATCGTCATCGGCAAGGGTGGCGAGAAGTTGAAGCGAATCGCGAGTGAAGCGCGCATTGAGATGGAAAAGCTGTTCGACGGCAAAGTCTTTCTCGAAACCTGGGTCAAGGTCAGGAGTGGTTGGGCCGACAACGAACGCGCGCTCAAGAGTTTGGGGTACGAGTGAGTCTGAAGCAGCGTGTTGCGCAGCAGCCTGCCTGGATACTGCACTCTCTGCCGTGGCGCGAAACCAGTCTGATCGTTGATGTTTTTACCCGCGATTATGGGCGTATTGCCTTGGCGGCCAAGGGCGCGCGTCGTCCTATGTCGGAATTGCGCGGTGTGTTGATGGCGTTTCAGCCGCTTTTGCTCGACTTCTCGGGCGGTGGCGAAGTCAAGACTCTGATACGCGGCGAATGGCGTGGTGTGCAGGCGTTGTTGACGGGCCGTGCGTTGCTTTGCGCCTACTATCTCAACGAACTGCTTTTGAAACTGACTGCGCGTGAAGATCCGCATCCGGCGCTGTTTGAAGCTTATGAATCGGCCATTGTTGCGTTGGGGCGGGGGGAAAACCTGCCGCGGGTGTTGCGCCGCTTTGAACTGGCGCTGCTGCGCGAACTGGGCTATGGCGTGATGCTCGACGCCGACGGCAACGGGCAGCCGTTCCGGTCCAATGAGTCTTACCTCTACATCATCGAACGCGGCCCGTGGCCCTGTGAGGCAGACGTTGCGCAAGAGGCCCCGGACGGCGTGCGCATCGAGGGTCAAACCCTCATCGATCTGGCCGCGAACGATTTCAGCCGCGCCGAGACCCTGCATGAAGCCGGGTATTTGCTACGCGCGCTCATCCATCACCATCTCGGCGGGCAGTCCTTGCAGTCTCGTCGGGTGCTGGAGGAGTTGAGGGGGGCGTTTCGGTGATTGAGAGATCACGGAACAGCGTTTCGAGGTTCGCAGCCTTCGTGACGCGGCCAGCGCGGGCGTCCTTCATTGCCTGAATCGTCGTCGCGTTCGGGATCAGCGGCTCGAAGGGCAGCGCCTTGTCCTGTGCCACCTTCGTGTCAAGCTTTAGCCGCTAAAGAAGGGGAGTTCCAACCTCGCCACGCGCACCGACGGCAACCAGAGCCTTACCGAGAACTTTGTCTACGACAGTCTGTTTTGGACGCGCACAGACACACTCTCTAGGTAGTCCAAGATTTCTGCTGCCCCCTTTGGGTCAATTTTTGGCGAACGTACACAGACTGGCGGCATACATAATTGCAAACGTACGGCAGACTGCCGTATTATGGTTGTAAGGAGGACAAACCCATGACCGTAGCCACCTCAACCGCTCGTCTCGAAGCTCGAATCAGCGCTGATCTGCATTCAATGCTCAAGCGTGCCGCTGAACTTCAGGGGCGCACCATGACTGACTTTGTCGTGACTGCCGTCCATGCCGCCGCGCAACGCGCTATCGAGCAGGCTGAAGTCATCCGCCTGTCTTTGGCGGATCAGGAATGTTTTGCACAGGCGCTGCTAACGCCACCACAACCATCACCGGCCTTGAAACGTGCTTTCGCCCGTCGTAGCAAGCTCTTGCGCACCCAATGAGCAATGCGCCTTTCCTGCTCGTGCCGCTCGATACTGCGCATGATCGCGCCGCGTTCGATTGCAACTCGGAGCCGTTGAATCGCTATCTGCGAGAACAAGCCACGCAGGACGTCCGCCGCCGTGTGGCCGCCTGCTTCGTGGCCTTGACGGACGGGAATCATATTGCGGGCTACTATACTTTGGCCTCGGCAAGCTTACTGCTGGCTGATTTGCCAGAGAGCATTGGCAGAAAGTTGCCACGCTATCCGACCGTACCAGCCGTTCGCATGGGGCGCTTGGCCGTCGATCAGGCATACAGGGGGCAGGGGTTAGGGAGTGCGCTACTGGCTGATGCGCTCAGCCGTGCCGCTCGATCCGAGATTGCCGCCTATGCTCTGGTGGTGGATGCCAAAAGCGAGATGGCGGCAGCTTTCTACCGGCATCATGGCTTCGTCCCGCTGCCAGATTCACCGCGCACGATGTTCCTGCCTCTAGCCATCGTTCGGCAACAGCCGTGGTAGTTTTTTTTCAACAGGGGCAATGATCCCTGAAGAGGCCCGCCCCTTTCCTGACGGGCTGGGGCGGGGTACTACATGGAACGGTTACAAGCACTTGTTAGGCCAAAGAACTATCACTATAATGATAAATGCTCTGACCAAGAGCTTGAAACAACCCGCCGATAACGGAAGTTTCACACGATTCACCTCCCTTGGGGGGATGATTCGGCGAAAGCGCCCCGATCCGAACGGGGCGTTTTCGTTTCCGCCCCACGCGGATTCTCTCACAATTTTGCATTCTTCATACTCGTTTGGGCTTTTATCTTGGATACATCCAGCGTGGTCGTAGCGGCGAGGGTCCAGAGGGCCGTAGGTTGGGGGGCGCGAAGCAAACCCCAACGCACAGCCCGCCTGCTCGGGTAGTGCAGTACTCTGCGAAACCCTGCCCTCCCCCCCCCCGCAAGCGGGGGAAGTCATGCCGTAACCGCTTCCAATGTGGTTGCGCGCGGCTGGATATGCGCAATTGCCTTGCCCGCCGTGTCCATCGCCATTTCAACGTCGTAATGAGCTTGCAGATTCATCCAAAACTCATGGCTGGTATTGAAGTAGCGTGCAAGGCGAAGCGCGGTGTCTGCCGTAATGCCGCGCCGCTCGCGGGCGATGTCATTGACGCGCGTGGGGGTTACGCCAATGGCGCGCGCCAGCGCATTGCTGGAAAGCCCCAGCGGGATCATGAATTCTTCGCGCAGAATCTCGCCAGGATGGATGGGGGTGAGCTTCTTCGGCATTGTCATTCTCCGTTAGTGGTAGTCCACGATTTCAACATCAGTTGCTCCGCCCTCAGTCCAGACAAAACACACGCGCCATTGGTCGTTGATGCGGATACTGTGCTGCCCTTTACGGTCGCCCAAGAGTTCCTCAAGCTTGTTTCCGGGTGGAGAGGCCAAGTCGCGCAACTCATGTGCGGCATTGACTGCGTTGAGCTTGCGACGCGCAACGCTTTCGATATTCACTAACCGCTTGACGCGAAAACCCCTGAACAGAGCTTCAGTGTCGCCGCATTTGAAGGATTGGATCGACATGTTTCGTATTCTATATCGAGAAGCGATATAGCGCAAGCCATGCTTTCCCCCACACCAGCAGTCCGGGTACTTTTCAGTGCGCAGCAACTGATGTGACCCCCTGAAGAGGCTAGGGCCGTAGGTTGGGGGGCGCGAAGCAAACCCCAACGAGCTGTGTGCGGTAGGCCGGGGCGAGTGAAGCGAACCCCGACCTACACGCTACACGCACTACACAGAAAGCGTTCCGCGTATTTTTTCTATCCTACGCTCAATTCTCTGAGTTTCGTTTTCCGTTGATACTGCTTTCTTCTGGTCAGGTTCAATACTCATTTCTTTCATTTGTATCCTTCTCTCAAGAACCCATTGAAGAAATATTTTATTTCTCAATTCTATTTTTTTTAATGCTTTTCCTAAGCTTGCAATAAGATTTTTTCGGTTGAGATTATCAGGGTTGTCTTTGGGTGTTCTTAATTTCTGTTCAAACAGGTACGCATTCAAAAAATCACGATAACCCGTTGCACAGGCTGATTCTGCCATGCTTGCAACATGCGCAGCGTCTGATGTTTCGGTATCATTTTTATCAATCTCTTTGTTTATGCATTTTTCCATATTAAGATACGCCTCGTTTCTTTTTGCGAGACTTTCTGCATATTTTTGTGCTCGTTCATCAGCTTGGCGGTTAGCTTGGCTGCCAATTTCCTGCTCATATGCTGGACAAGCTGTCACAACAGTCGCTAATGCGATAGCGGATAATATTTTCGTTTTCATTACAGATCTTCCTTTTTTGAAATAACAGACACCACGCTGTCGTGAGTGAACCTGATGACCTTCACAGTACCGCCTGCGCGCCCGGCGAGACGGCGGACGTCAGTCTATCCTGTGATGCTCTTCAGTTTTCCGGCGCAAAG
>Ga0209737_10001725_pt1 | contig 15470 bp, 13 predicted proteins | sample TergutCu122P3_FD_187284 | JGI IMG/M metagenome (GOLD analysis project Ga0209737, IMG submission 187284) | Cubitermes ugandensis P3 segment gut microbial communities from Kakamega Forest, Kenya - Cu122 P3 (SPAdes) (version 2) | ecosystem: Host-associated > Arthropoda: Insects > Digestive system...
CAGATCCGCGCCGGGCGAGGCGGCGAACCGTTTACCCTGTACAAGTTCCGCACCATGGACGAGGTCACCCACAAGGTGGCTTCATTCGAGGAGCTGGTGGCAAGCGACGAGGTGCGCCTCACGGGACTGGGACGATTGTTGCGTGCGACCTCGCTTGACGAGCTGCCCCAGTTGCTTAACGTCCTGCGTGGTGACATGAGCTTCGTCGGTCCGCGTCCGCTGCCGGGCGAGTACCTGCCGCTCTACAACGCCGAGCAGGCGCGCCGCCATGAGGTTCGTCCGGGTCTGACCGGACTAGCGCAGGTCAGTGGGCGCAACGCCCTGAGCTGGCCTGAGCGCTTTGCACTGGATGTCGCCTACGTCGGTGAGCAATCGCTGGCGACTGACGTGCGTATCTTGATGCGAACCATCGCTGCGGCAGGGGGACGCCGCGGTATCTCAGGTGAGGACCGAGCTACGATGGAACCGTTTCGGGGCGCGTAATCTGATTCGTTCGTATTACCGCCTCGGGGGAGCGCCTTGCGAAGACTTTTCAGCTTGACGTTGATAAACCTGTTGCTCGATCTCGAAATACCGGTATTGAATGCGCTATGGGTTTTCGATTGACGGTGCAGCACATCAACTAATCATGCACAGAAGAAGACACGTAGAAACCACTGACGCCGAGCTTTCGGAAATTCTGGATATCTGCAGTATTTGTGATTGGATGCACCAAAAGGAAGCTTACCGAATCGAGTACCATTCGTATCGTAGCATCATCGGCAGATGACACGGGCACGGCAATCGCCTCGATACCCCATGTAGAGCAAAAGCGTACTATGTCTCTCAGGTGGACGGGAGTTATATACATCGTAAAGAGAACTGACTGAAAAGGGTAGACTTGCATCACGGAAAACAGCATTGGGCGTGAATAAATTTGAATGATGAGTCGGTCAAGGATTGAGGTATCGTTTTCTGCGAGATGTATAAACTGTCTCAATGCTTCACAAAGGGAATCGTTGATGTCTTCGGTGTCGGTCATAACATATACATCGGGATAGCACCGCATCAGCTCAATGACATCCTCCCCGCTCAGCGGTGTGTACTTCCCCTTGATCTTGCTCGCCAGAAACTCCTCAATGGAAAGTGGGGATTGACAGGACTGTCCGGTCATTTCACCGAACGATTCCCAATCATGGACAGCCACCAGTTCCCCATCAGAGGTTAGTGAGAAATCGAACTCGAAGACGCGAAACCCGTTTGCGTAGTTGGACTCGAATGCTTCACGCGAATTCGTGTAGGAGACGCCATCGATTCCGCCACCCGCATGTGCGATGAGTCCCTCATTGAATTCAAGCCAATCATATGTGAAGATGAAAGGGCTGTTCGGCTTTTCCGTAAAGGCAAGTTGTATGCTATCGATTGCCCTCAATACTCGTGCACGAGAAGCAAAGTAAAGGGTTTCACGGACTGCTGGAATCATCAGGCAAAGAACGAGAGAGAATGCTAAGAGCACCCAACAAAAGTTCATCTTTCTCGATACATGAATTGGCTTTTTCACTGAGACAACCTCATCAGGTTCCTCTCGTAGAAACGTGAATAACGCACGAATTCTTGATTGAGAATTGCAAGACCGTGTTCCTCCGCGAGTGTTGGTGTATGGCTGAATAGATTCGTTCCCAATGCTAGGCGATCCCCGTTGATGGCTACTCCCATGGCGGCGAGCGTCACTGGATACAAATCGAGTGCAGTAAAATCGCGATGAGTCTCAGCGAACACATTCTCTTGCAACAATCTTGCATGTATTATGGCGTTGAAGTTAGTGCGATCGTAATCATCAGGAATGGTCGAGGAATACCCAACATCCATACTCAAGTGATCGCTAACCACTATTATGACCGTCTCGTCGTACCAGGGTTGGGCTTTCGCCCACTCAAGGAAATCTGATATCTGGCGGTCGGCACAGGCGACGACATTCTTATAGGGCATGGCGAACTCGTCGCCACAAAGTGGACACAGATCTCCGTTTGGTGAATGGGTATCAACGGTCAGCATGGTGAGGTTAAAGGGGCGCTTATCCTGTGATAGACGGGTGAGTTCGCCGCGCGCAAACTGATAAAGAAATCTATCCTCAAACCCCCATGAGCCGGTTTTTTCAGTGATGAGGCCTGCTTCGATTGCGTAGGGATAGTCAAAGATACGATAGTTGCCGTGTGTCACGAAGTATTCCCTACGTTGCCCGAATATCGCATCGGATCCTACTAGTAGCGTCTGCTGATACCCATGCTCATCTAGTATTTCGCCGATAGAGTGTGCTCCTGACAAAAACCCATCAGTGTTGAGAAAAAGAGCAGATCGAAGCGAGATAAGCAACGGGACTCCGCTGGTCTGCGCAACCATGGCGCCCGCGGTCCAGGAGGTGCCCTCGACGTCGTGAAAGCCTCCGAGGATGCCAGGGTTCTTGTTCGAGAAGGCGATCACCCCCGCCCCTTGCGATATCTGTGTTAGGTTTGGGATAAGCGATACCTGTTCGATACCTCCATGCTCGATATCCGCATAGGTGTTCTCCATTGATTCGAGGAAGATATAAATAAGGTTGGGTTTTTTCTCGGGAAAAGCATACGTCATCATTTGAGGGTCAACGTAGTGAACCTCGATAAAGTTCGATGGCATGAGGATTGAAGCGAGGTAGACGGGAACTCGTAACCAAAAAAATGAAAAGATGAGACCTGTCAGCATCAATGCTAAAACGATTCCCGTGTGTAACCGTTGAGACAACCGCTCAACCCCCAACCGTGCGAGAGCGAAGCGAATAATCAGGTAGAGAATCATGATTGCAGCCGGAACAGCAAAGGTCCATTTTAGATAGGAGCTGACCAGCGAACTGCCCGCCATCATCAACGAAGTGGTGAGGTGATAGAGTATCTTACTCACTGATACACCATCAAAACTTCGAACAACCCACCATGCACTAATCGCCAGCCAGAGCGACAAAAACAGAATCAACCCATCGAATAGCGGGCGAAGAAAGGAGGTCAATTGCGATTTCTTCATAATCCCACCCTACTACGTTTCAGAAAGGGAAACAACACATGAATCCGCACACCGTGAATCCAAACACACATGAATCCGCGACCTCAATCAACTCTCGGTCTCCTCACAAGGTATACTGATACCAATAAAGCCACAAGGATGAGGATTATTACGTGAAAGTTGTTGTGTTCGGAGCAGGGTATGTAGGCTTCTCCACCTCAGTTTTGTTTGCCCAGGAATATCCAACCACCGTTGTTGATGTTTCCCAAGAAAAGGTAGAAACCATCAACGCGGGAGGCTGCCCGTTCGTTGATAAAGATTACGAAAGGTACAGATTAAAAGCTTGCACACAACTTGAAGCGACACAAGACATTGATGTGGTCGACGATGCGGCGTATGCGTGTATAGCTATCCCATCAGACTACTGTGAAACGCTTAATGCGTACGATACGTCAGATATAAAAGAATTGGTGCTAGAGATATCACAACGGAACCAGGATGCAGTAATCGTTATTCGATCAACGGTTGGCGTCGGATTCACTGAGCAAATCAGTGAACTCGTAGAGAACGAGGTCGTATACTGTCCGGAGTTCCTACGTGAAGGATCAGCAGTGCGTGATACATTCAGTCCAGATCGCATCGTCATCGGCGGTGACATGGACACGGCGCGACGACTTGCAGAATCCATGCGATCGTGTCTTGACCTGCGAACCACCCCTGTACTATACGCAACCTATGCGGAGGCTGAGGCCGTCAAGCTTTTTGCAAACGCGTACCTCGCCATGAGAGTAGCCTTCTTCAACGAGCTTGACTCGTTCGCACTTCATCATGATCTTGATGCCAAAAAGATAATTGATGGCGTGTGTCTCGACCCGCGTATCGAACAGCACTACAATAATCCCTCATTCGGATTCGGGGGCTATTGTCTACCCAAGGATACGCAGGTCTTGTCGAAAGTGACAGGACTCACCTACGGGATGCTGATTGACTCGATTACCCAATCCAATGATGCAAGAAAGCAGCTCATTGCGGAGCGTATAAAACAACTAGGACCGAAAACCATTGGTATCTATAGGCTTTGCATGAAGCGTGGTTCGGATAATTTCCGGGAAGCAGCCATTATCGATATCCTGCGTTTTCTTCATGACAACGGCGAGAGCCTTGTCATTTTCGAACCGCTTGCGAGTGAAGATACTTACGAGGGCGTACCGGTCATAAAAGACTTCATTCGATTCTGCGACATGTCCGACGTTATTCTTGCAAACAGAGTGGACGACAGAATAAAGCCATTCGCCGACAAGGTATTCACCCGTGATGTGTTTCAGCGAGACTAGGATGGTCATATGCACATTCTTGTGACCGGTGGAGCGGGGTTTCTGGGTTCTAACCTCTGTAAAAGACTTCTGAGTCAGGGACATAGCATCGAGTGTGTAGATAACCTGCTTACGGGGAGAAGAAGTAACATTGCTGAGTTCGAATCTGATGCTCGGTTTTGCTTTATAGAGCATGACATCACGGCTGGGTACAAACCTATGCACAAACCAGATCAAATCTATAACCTGGCGTGTCCAGCAAGCCCTCGATGGTATCAGGCAACCCCCATTGCGACAACACTGACCAATGTTGTGGGGATGCGCAACATGCTTGAGCTTGCTCGTGTGCATGACGCGACCATTCTACAGGCAAGCACGAGCGAGGTGTATGGTGATCCCGAGATTCATCCGCAACCGGAGAGTTATCACGGCAACGTTAATCCTATTGGCATAAGATCATGTTATGACGAGGGGAAGCGTGTTGCGGAGTCACTGTGTTTTGATTATCTTCGCACGCATGCGACACGTATCAAGGTTGCACGGATTTTCAATACGTACGGTCCGCGCATGGCGCAAGATGATGGTCGCGCAATCTCGAGCTTCATCGTTGCAGCATTACGTCACAATCCACTTGTACTATATGGCAACGGCAATCAGACTCGATCTTTTTGCTACGTGGATGACCTCATAGATGCGTTGGTTTTGCTGATGAATTCCAGCAGAGAAACAACTGGTCCGGTGAATCTGGGTTCACAGTATGAATACGCGATACGAGACGTGGCTGAACTCATACGAGAACTAACGAGATCATCTTCGGTATTGGAATACCAGCCGATTCCCGAGGATGACCCGAGGATTCGAAAGCCAGACATAAGTAGGGCAAGAACGGAGCTGGGTTGGTATCCCACGACCTCGCTGGAAACCGGTCTCGAAAAGACGATCAAGTATTTCCACACAATGCTCGACGAGAGCGAGAATTGTGAGTAGCTTACGCCTGCGAGCGTCTGCTGCTGCCACAAGGGTTCTTGCGCCTCAACTTGCCTATAAACCCTTGAACCCACATTCGCATTTCGACTATGACTACGAACAGTTTTCGCTCCGAGTCCAACAAGCTTTACGACTAGGTGAACCGCTTTTGGTCGGCCGTCTGGGAACCCCTGAGACAACCAATTGCCTCGTACTCCAATGGGAAAAGCAGGCGCATCCGTTGGCATTGTGCGTGACCGCTCCCTATCGGAAGGGCATTCGGGAGAGCGCGAAAAGAAATGCCGGCATCTTTCCCAACGACAAGGCCACCCTCGAAAAATTCAGCGCCATATATCTTCAGTCCCTTCTGTCGATCGATATCCTGGGATCGTGCATCCATCAAGAGCTGTTTCTGAACCGCGCAGGATACCTACCATTTATCCGGACCGTCTTTATGGAAGATATGGTTCCGTTCATTGGAGATAATCCGTGGAGCGCAGCTCTGGTGGGCAAGCGTGTGCTCGTTATTCACCCGTTCGCCCGATCTATCGAGAGCCAGTTTTCTCGCCGTGAGCTTCTTTTTCCAAACTCTGAGGTTTTACCAGCTTTTGATTTGATTGCCTATCCTGCCGTACAATCGCTAGGAGGAAATGACAAGTATGACTCCTGGATAGATGCGCTCGATCGAATGAAACAGGATATTTCAGAAATCTCGTTTGATGTGTCAATCATTGGTTGCGGCGCTTACGGCCTACCGCTTGGCGCGTTTGTCAAAGGACTCGGCAAACCAGCGATACACCTCGGTGGGGTTACCCAATGCCTCTTTGGCATCAAGGGTCGTCGCTGGGCTGAAGATTACGGATGGGAAGAGCAGTACTTCAACCGGTATTGGGTATGGCCTGACCGCGACGAGCGCCCAGCGGGTGCATCTGCTGTAGAAAACGGTTGCTATTGGGCTCCCGATGAAGACGACTAGGACGCAAGGTTAAGCCAACAAGATGACGAGCATCCTTTTTGACTACCAGGTGTTTTCGATGCAGCGATACGGTGGCATTTCCCGATACGTAGAACGACTCTATTCCACGATGAATGCTCAAGACCCCCAAGCAGCTCAGCTCGCTTTGCGGTACGCACAAAACGAGTTCATTCCTCCTGGCCTGCAGGGGAGCGTCAGTCCGTTCTTTCACCGGTATTCGGGAAGGGGCAGAGGAAGGCTGTTACGCTTGATCGATAGATTCAACCAAGAAAGAGTTCGCGAGCTACTGCTCCAAAACCGCTTTGATGTATTCCACCCAACCTACTACGATTCCTATTACCTTGATTGGGGTATCAGGCTTCCCACTGTCATAACTGTGCATGACATGATTCACGAGCTATTCTCCGGCCACGTTGCCGACCCCCAGATGGCGATGCAAAAACGGAAGACCATACTTGCCTCTGACCATGTTATCTGCGTATCTGAGTCCACCAAGAAGGACCTGATGGAGCTGCTCCCCATACCCGAGGACAAGGTAAGCGTTATCCATCATGGCACACCCTTTCAGGGAGACGAACCGGAAAACGAAGATCTTGTTTTGCCTGAGAGGTTTATTCTTTTTGTAGGAAACCGCTGCGGGTATAAAAACTTTGATTGCGCAGTCGAAGCCTTTAGTTATTTGCGTGATAATTATCCAGATCTATGGATGGTGTGTGCTGGCGGCGGCACGTTTTCCCGAGAAGAATTGTCGCGACTCGCGATTACTGGAACGGGTAATCGAGTTATGTGGCTTCCCGCATCCGATGTAAACCTGTCAAGACTGTATCGATGTGCTACGTCATTTATCTTTCCCTCTCTATACGAGGGTTTTGGGTTTCCGGTATTGGAGGCCATGGCATTTGGTTGCCCAGTTATTGCGAGCAATTCAAGCTCTCTACCAGAGATAGGGGCGGACGTAGCACTATACTTTTCACCTCATGACGTGCAAGAGTTGAGTTCTCACATCGCAAGAATCCTTGACGATCAAAGCCTTGAACGTGAGCTACGGGAACGCGGAAGGCTGCATGCAGCTCGATTCACATGGGAGAATTCAGCTCGCAAACATATTGAAGTGTATAGGCTGGTTTCTGAGTAAGAACCAACCAGCACCTAGATTTCTGCAATGAGGGTTGTTTCGTTGATAAGTGATGTGTTTGTCGGCTTAACTATTCTGAAGCGATAACCCAGATTCCAACTCTCCAGCATGGGTTTGATACTGAAGAAATCGTCAGCAGAATGATAGAGAGAAACAATAAGAGTCGGTTTGCTGGCCTGGATCGTTGACCGGGCACCCCTCAAGAGTGCTTGCTCTGAACCTTCGACATCCATTTTTATGAGACCTACATCCAGGTTGTGCTCTTGCGTATAACTATCAAGCGTGATCATCTCGACCGTTTCGAGATTGCGCATGTCGGCGTCGCTCGATATGATTGTGCTTCCCCCGCTAACTCCTTGATAGACAACACCAACACTTCTTGCCTGATTGCCCAATGCACAATGCTCGATGACTACGTTGTCAACCTTATTGAAAGCGAGCGTGTCCGCAATATAGTTTGCATTCTCACGAGAAGGCTCGAACGAGTATACCTTCCGCTTCGTAAGTCGCGACAACACCAGCGCGCTGTCACCGCGACAAGCTCCTGCATCGACGAGGTCTTTTTCCAGAAATCTCTCGGGGCTATGGAGTGATGCGAGGTGATGGCAATCCCAGTAAACCACCGGATCAAGCGGAGCCGAACCGACGAGTCCCTGATAGTATGCGCGATCAGGAGGAAGAGGTAGCACGAGTGTGTCAAACTCCTCGTACCGTTTTCGTAAATCAGCTTTTTCAGTCTCAGTGAACAGATCAATCCACCTGGAACGAGAATGGTATGCGAAGTACACACGAGAAAGCATTCGAACAACAGTGTTCGTATCATGTTCAAGCAAGTCGCTCACCAGAGCATTAAACCGTTCCAAAAACCCAGGAGCGTTCATTGCATCGACAAAACCACGGAGCTCAGCCTTTTCGCTGTTGTCATACACTTCGCGACGAGGGACCCCCACAACCGCGTGTGCATAATCCTTGAGAAACCTATTGATGCGGGATCCCAGTGTGGTCATAGCGCTCCATCCCGTGAATGGTTCTTGTCGAGATCATGAAGAATCTTGCGGTAGAACTCAAGGTATCGATCTGTCATCAGATTTGAGTCGAAGTTCTCTCTTACAAAAGACACCCCTGCATCTCCCATTGATAATCGGCGTTCCTGATTGTCAAGTAACGTGATAACTGCGTCAGCCATGCTGCGCGGGTTTTCCTTCTCGACGAGCAAACCGGTTTCACCATCAATGAGGCTCTCAGGGGTGCCATCAACAGCCGTAACGACGACCGGTGTCCCGCATGCCTGGGCCTCAACAGTAACTAAGCCGAACAGCTCAGCTTTGGCAGCGTGAAGATAGAGATCGCTTGCCTGATACCATTGTGCGACGTTTTTCGGATTCGAGTCGAAGGGGATTCCGCGCACTTGGAGTTGAGGTGAGTCTTTATCGAGAGACGAATCGCCTCCTAGAAACAAAAGGAGAAGTTTTCGTTTGCGCACTTTTTCCGCAATCAATCGCATGGATTGTTCAATCGTTGAAAAGTCCTTGTAGGGATTGTGCCGACTTGTGGCGGCAAAAAGAAGGATATCGGCATCTTGATCCAAATCGAGCTGCTCACGAATAGATTGCTTACAAGCTGGCTTGAATACTGAAAGGTCAATACCATAAGGGATGATACGCATGCTGACGATGGCATCAGCGACAATCGAGCGAGAGAGCTGATCCATTGCCCACTGCGTTGACGTAACCAGGTTGATGCGACTCTCCTGAAGAATTCGTCGTTTAAGTTGCCAATTCTGCCGAGCAACATCAAAACGAATAGCTGGCGGATAATCGAGGTGTGAACAGCGCTCACAGCCGTCAAGCCAGGATGTACACTCCATACTATACGTGCAATGTCCTCCTTTTAGCCAGGTATCATGGGCCGTGATGACGGTAGGCCATTTGTCGCTGAGGCGCGAAAGCATGCGGAGATCGAAGTAACCACCATGAAGGTTGTGAAGGTGAAGAATCGAGGGATCAAACCCTGCGATTTGATCTAGGTGCGCGGTAGCTGGGTAGCTAAAATCATCAAGTCCAACAAAGCGTCGGAAGGCACGCTGCGGCTGCGCAACGGCATGGAGCCCTCTCCGTACGGCTCGGGGCACTCTGTGCTCTGTCGCTCGTTCTTTCGAGGGACCGATCCGTTCTATGAACTGAATAGGGCCGGATCGATAAGCCGAGTTGTTAATCTCATATGTGAAGGGAGTGTGCCCGCGGTCACTTCCCACGGTCAAACGACTGTCGATGCCATTTGACCGCAGATTCAGGTGCAAGTCAACAGCAATCCTCTCTGCACCACCACCGATGTCTGAGGGGGCAACTCCAAGGATCCTGAGTGGGTTATGTGGCATCGGATTCATACGCTCCAATGATATACTTGAGTGCGATATTTTGCTTCATTTGAGGAGTGGTCGTGACCGAACAAGTTGTGATTGATGGGCAGGTATGCGCAATCATAGTAAGGAACCAGCCGGTAGATCCGGGTGTTCACTTCGTCACCCCTGATAGCTATTCACAGCAACTTGCCGTTATGTGTCATCCAGCAGGGAAAACGATTGAACCACACGTCCATAATGCCGTAGAGCGATCGGTTGAGCTTACCCAAGAGGTTCTCATCATCAAGAAAGGAATACTCCAGGTCGATTTTTATGATAGGAGTAATTCTAAGCGGGCTGAAGCACAGCTTGCGAAAGACGATATCATTCTGCTTGCGTCTGGAGGGCACGGGTTTCAAGCGCTTACCGATCTCGAAATGATCGAGGTTAAGCAAGGTCCCTATGTGGGCGAAGAGGATAAAACGCGGTTTGTCCCAAACACAAAACCTGAGACCGATTAGACATGTATTCTGATTTCATCCCGGTAAACGAACCATTACTCGATGGGAACGAGCGAGCCTATCTCAACGAATGCGTAAGCTCTGGTTGGATATCATCTGAAGGACCCTTTGTCCAACGGCTGGAAACTGGGATGGCCCACTATGTGGGAAGGAAGCATGGCATAGCCGTCTCGAGTGGGAGTACGGCGCTCGATCTCGCAGTTGAAGCGTTGGGACTTCAAGCTGGTGACGAAGTAATCATCCCGACCTTTACGATTATTTCCTGTGCGGCACCGTTGGTTCGGAGAGGGATAATACCGATCTGCGTTGATTGCGATCCGCATACCTATACTATGGAGACTCATGATCTCGATTCATTCATAACACCGCGCACGAAAGCGATCATGGCAGTACATATATATGGAATGCCGGTCAACATGGACAAGATTGCGAAGATGGCTGAGAGGCATAACCTACGCGTTATTGAGGATGCCGCACAAGCCCATGGTCTATCTTATAAGAGTCAACCGTGCGGCTCCTTCGGCGACATCAGCATTTTCAGTTTTTATCCCAACAAACATGTGACCACCGGTGAGGGCGGGATGGTCCTTGTTGATAATCCTGAGCTTGCGGAGAGGTGTCGTAGCTTACGTAATTTGTGCTTTGGCGAGAAGCAACGTTTCGTACACCATGAATTAGGATTCAACTATCGCATGTCAAATGTCCAGGCAGCTCTGGGAGTTGCTCAACTTGAACGACTAGACCAATTCATCGCGCGAAAGCATGAGATTGGCGCGTACTACTCCTGGAATCTCGCAAAGCACGAAGAGCATATACAACTGCCTATAGCGCATACCGAGTATGCAAAAAATGGGTATTGGGTCTTCCCAATCGTTTTGAAAGATGCGCTTGGAGTAAACGCAAGCCAGTTCATGAAGCGCTTGAAAGAAAAGGGAATCGGGTCACGCCCCTTCTTCTTCCCGATGCATCAGCAGCCAGTGTTCGTGTCAGCCGGCATGTTCAAAGACGTCAGTCTCCCGCATGCAGAACATATTGCTGAGCGGGGTCTTTATATTCCGAGTGGTTTGGCACTCACTATTGAGCAACAGGAATCGGTTGTTCGTGCACTAGAAGAGACAATAGCAGAATTGTTCTAATCTCTTGCCGATGCTTACTTTTAGAGAATACAGTACGTTCTATGATCTTTTGTACAGTGATAAACCGTATGAGAAAGAGGCTCTGTGGATTGGTGAACGTATTGTACGGTTTGCTCCATCCACGCGCTCGATTCTTGATATAGGCTGCGGTACTGGTATCTACACCTCTTTCTTACATCAACAGGGTTTCGAGGTTCAAGGAATAGATATCAGTGAGGATATGATTGAACATGCACGTTTGCGGAATCCAAGTATCCGCTTCAGTCAAGGAGACGCGCGGTCATATCTATTGCAGGAACCGGTTGATGCCATTACCGCGCTTTTTCACGTTATGAGCTATCAGACAAGCGATGAAGATGTAGACAGTGTTCTGAAAATGTGCGCAGAAAACCTCAAGCCTACAGGGCTACTCTGCTTCGACGTATGGCACGGTCCGGCAGTTGTGAGCCAAAAGCCCGAGATAAGGGTGAAGCGAATACGGAATTCAGATACAGAGGTAGAGCGCACCGCAATACCTTCACATGACGAGAAGAAGCAGATGGTGGAGGTTCGATACGAGGTAATAGTCACGCGTTCAGACGGGGCGCATCAGTGTTTTACCGAATATCATCATATGAGGTATTTTTTCGTCCCTGAGATGGAGATATTCCTAAACAGGGCCGGGTTTGAAATAGTCGAGGTCTCAGAGATCCTCACTGGCGAAAGCCCTTCGCCTGATACCTGGGGCGTTTGCTATTTTGCGAGGAAAAAATAGCAAAATGAGTGCGACGACACGACTAGCTAGAAATACCATCTACGGTTTCTCTGCATATGCGATATCAGCTGTCGTTTCATTTTTCTCACTTCCATTTTTGCTACGCGCATTCGGTTCATCAGTGTATGGCGTATTCGCTCTAGCGAGCTCGATTGTAGCTCTCGTGGCATTGCTCGATTTTGGGCTGACAACAGTGCTTACCAAGAATATTGCTCAAATTGATTATTCCCGTAACAGTGAAGCACTCAAAGAACAGGTCATTGTCGGTGGGTTCTGGTTTTGTGGCATAGGCATTCTGAGCTGCATCACAATACTCGGCTGCGCACATATTCCAGCACTTTTTCCATTTCTCAATCCCATCGAATTCCAGCTGTTGCATGACGTGTTGGTACTTCATGCTTTCGCACAACTAGTCTTGTGGCCGCTTAAGATAGGATCGATTATTCTTGCGGGAAGACAGCAATATGGGGTTCTGGCTGTCTCAAACAGCGTAGTCGCCGTGTTGTCTGGGCTGGCAATAGTCCTTGTCCTCCTTATTAACCGGGGTCCTCTCGTCCTCGTTGCCGCTACGTTGTGTATCTCTGTGCTTTCAAGTATTGCACTTTTTGTGTACGCGGCTCTCTCCAATAAGGGGTTGATTAAGAGTCATTTCAACACGCGTGTCATCGGTGCGCAAAGCAAGAGACTATTCCGATTGGCTCTACCGCTGTTCATCGCACAGATTGCCACGTTTCTCATGCAGCAACAGGCTGACAGGCTTCTTCTGGGGGTTTTGCTGGGCGCGACAGCGGTAGCGCTTTACGAAATAGCAGCTAAACTCAGTTCACTTGTGCTCCAAATACTAACCCTTGCCGTGTCTGCAATTCCTCCGTTTATTGCCAATCTCGACGCGGATCGACCGCACAAGGAAATGGCGCATCTACTGGTCGATTACTCACGCTATCTGGCATTGCTGCTGATGCCAATCATCGCGGTATCTTTTGTGCTCACGAAAGATATCGTTTTCGTCTGGATTGGCACGGGACATGAACAGGAGATTGCGGCAGCACGATTTTTGATAGCAAGCATATTCCTACATCCGACAATTCTAATCGCAGAGTCAATACTTGTTGCGCGCGATATATATGGCACGTGGCTTCGGTATGTACTGCTCGCCGTAGTCATAAACCTAGGTGTGTCATTGAGCCTTATCGGTCGACTGGGCATTGTTGGTGTGGCGATTGGAACGCTCGTCGCAGGGGTTTTTGAGGCAGTAACACTTGCTTGGTTTTCTCGCGTTCACCTTGGATTACCGTTACGACGATGGTTGTCTCATACGGTTCTACCAGCGCTCTTTGCATCTGCAATTGCGGCTCTCACGGCATATGCGCTCGCTCATATCGTTAATCCATTGAACATCGCTTTTCTTTTTCTGACGATACTCGCAAGCTTGCTTGTCGCCTATCTGCTTGTCTTCTTTGCGTGTTTCTCCCCAGATGAGCGGCAAAGAATCCCCAAGCAGGTACTCTATATCATGAACCCCAGAAGTATCCGAAGCACGTGAACATCGCTACTGGAAGAATCTGAGAGATGCCATCACGAATCCGCGTAGGTCTCTATCTTGACACGTATGCTCTTATGGGGGGTCAGTTTCAATACACCCTCAGCATCCTTGAGGCAATACAAAGTAACAGCGACTCTTTTGAGCTCATCGCATATTGTGCAAAAGAGGAGTGGATACCGATATGCGAAAGTCATCGAGTTTCCATCGGCAGTTTCATAACTGCCCAGCGTTTTCTACGAGCCGTGACCTTTCTTTCACGCAAGTTCTCGCCTCGGGGAGTTGCTCCAAAAGCAATAGCCTTTCATGGGAATTCATTCGCGCGAACCTTGCGCGCCGACTTGATCGACGTATGCATTTTTCCCATGCCCACCACGCTTGCATGTGAAGTGCCGCTACCTACCATTTGTTCCATTCATGATCTCATGTACAAGTATGAGTCTCATTTTCCCGAGATCACGGGGGTCAATTCCTTATCGTGGTTCCAAAAAACCTATGGATCGATCCTGCGGTATTGCGACACGGTACTGGTTGACTCTGTTGTCGGGAAAGGGCAAATCCTCGAAACGTTCAGTCCCGTGCACGCACATATCGCAGTACTCCCATACTGCGCGCCACTCTATGTGCGGAATAATAAAAGGAAGATGAACGAAGACCGAGACGGGTATGAGGCACATATCTCGGATGCGGTGATTGCTGCAACAAAGAAGCGTTTTATTTTCTATCCGGCGGTGCATGGACTCCACAAGAACCATAAACGTCTTCTTGATGCGGTTGCATTACTAATGCATGAAGGCATCGAGGTTAATCTGGTTCTGGCGGGCACCCATGGTCAAGCAACTCCAGGTATTCTGTCAGCGATTGAAAAAAATGTATTGGATACCTGCGTCACGATACTTCCCTATGTTTCGAATGAGGAACTCTGCTATCTCTATAGCCGTGCACAGGCACTCGTCATGCCGACTTTTGCGGGACCCACGAATATCCCGCAGCTAGAAGCGTTTGAGCTTGGTTGCCCGGTACTCACGTCAAGGATCTACGGTATTCCAGATCAGGTAGGGGATGCAGCGATACTGTTCAATCCGAACTCAACGCAGGAAATAGCAGAAGCAATCAAGAAGATCTGGCAGCACGAAGACGTGCGTGGGCAACTCATCGAGAGAGGTTTTATCCGCGGAAGAGAATTGGGGTTCGATGTCTTTGCGGCACGGTTGAAAGACATCATCTTTCAAACGGTGAACCAGGGTGAGTCTTATCACTCGCATGGCTGCAGAGCCAGGAGGACGAGAAACGGTGAGCCGGAAATCTTATGGCGATAGTCTCGAAAGGCAGACCCGTCCGTATGAATTGGGTATGATTAGACGTTGCCTTATTAAAGTGCTGCCAACCAATTGAGGGGAATCGTTATGCATACTTCAGAGTCAGCCAAAGCACTACGAACTATATCGCTTGCCTTACTCGTCGCGCTATGTGCTATCGGACTCGTGTCCGTTGCGAATGCAGCTGAAAGCGCGTTTGAGCAAATCGACCTATTCGCTGCTGATGTGCCGGATGGGTCTCGTGCAAAGCTCACAATGTATGGCCTTCTGCCACAAGGCACCTCTTTTCCTGCGACCGTTCATTTCTTCATGCCTGCCTCCCTTGAGCTTCAGTCGATGCATGAGATTGACTTTGACTCCAACGAAAAAGGGTCGGAGCCAGAGTATCTGGCAGAAGTGGGTGATGAAACAACACGGTACACGGTAATACTCACTGAAGAACGCGGGTTCGTCGCCT
>Ga0209737_10001726_pt1 | contig 15470 bp, 13 predicted proteins | sample TergutCu122P3_FD_187284 | JGI IMG/M metagenome (GOLD analysis project Ga0209737, IMG submission 187284) | Cubitermes ugandensis P3 segment gut microbial communities from Kakamega Forest, Kenya - Cu122 P3 (SPAdes) (version 2) | ecosystem: Host-associated > Arthropoda: Insects > Digestive system...
CGAGGACTCCCCCGCATACGATGCTGGTCTTCAGAAGGGTGACATCATCATCCGGATAGGGGATAAGACGGTAAAGACGTCCGAGGATGTCTTTGGGGCGGTTCGCTCCCACAAGGTTGGCGACACCGTCGAGGTCGAGTATTACCGAGGTGACGATCTGAAGGTTGTAAAAGTCACTTTAGGTAGTGACGAGAGAATAGCCCAGGCGCCGCGTGAGGAGAGCAGTTCTCCAACTATGCCAGAAGGGCAAAGAGAAGGTTCTTCGCAGCAAGACCCTCACGAGGGCTTTCTCCCCCAAGAGCTCATCGATCTCTTGCGTGAATACGGCTTTACCCACAACTGGTAGTCGGTAGCCAAACCTCACTCAGAATTCTCAGGAGCCCTTCGGGGCTCCTTTTATACGATAGAATAGCGATTATGCTCAAGATTACGATCATTGCCGTAGGCAAACTCAAGGAACGGTACTGGCGCGACGCGATAGACGAGTATCTCAAGCGCCTGCGTCCGTATGCGAGCGTCTCGATACTCGAGATTGCCGATGCGCCCGATAGCCTGGGCGACCAGATAGCGCGCGACAAGGAGGGTCAATCCATCCTCAAGGCGCTTCCCGCAGATGCAGACACTGTACTGCTCGATGTCGGGGGAACATCACGGTCGAGCGAAGGTATCGCGAAGTGGCTTGACCGCAGCATGACCGAGGGGACCTCTCATATCGCATTGATTATCGGTGGCTCGAACGGTGTCAGCGAAAGCGTTCGCTCCTCCGCGCAGAGCACCTTGTCACTCGGTCCCGTCACCTTGCCTCACAACCTCGCACGCGTCGTTTTGATCGAGCAGCTCTACCGCGCGTTCAAGATTATGAGAAATGAGCCATACCATAAATAAATCATCCGAAATGTGGAACAATGGAACTTGAGAAAACAGAAGGATCAGATAGTCAAAGAATCAATCGAGAGAAAGACATCAGGATGCAGACTCCGTACTATATGATTGGTGCCGATGAGGCGGTCGCACGGCTAAAGACCGATTCTATGCGAGGGCTTTCCCATAGCGAGGTGACCTCGCGTCGTGCTCAGTATGGCTCAAACGAGCTTGAGCCACCGAAGATAACTCCTCTGTGGAGAACGTTTTTGGAGCAGTTCAACGATTTCATGATCTGGATCCTGATGGGTGCGGTCGTAATCTCGCTGTACGAGGGTCAGATTCCTGAAGGGGTGGCGATCATTGTCGTTCTTTTTATCAACGCCATGCTGGGAACGATTCAGGAGTACCGCGCCGAACAAGCGCTTGAGGCGCTCAAGGAGATGAGCGCCCCGACCGCGCTGGTGGTGCGTGAGGGCGATACTATCTCTGTGCCGGCAAAAGAGCTAGTGCCAGGCGATATCGTGCTGCTTGAATCGGGCAATACCGTGCCGGCGGATGGGCGCCTGCTTGAGGTCGGCGCGCTGCGTGTTGAGGAAGCGGCGCTCACCGGTGAATCGAAGCCATCGCGTAAAGGTATCGATCTTGCGCCTGAGGTGGACTGTCCGCTGGGCGATCGTACTAATATGGTGTTTTCCGGTACGTCCGTCTCCGTTGGTCGCGGTAGATTTGCTGTTACTGCCACGGGAGCATCAACTGAGATGGGCAACATTGCCCGCCTTATAGCTGATGCTGAAGAAAGCAGAACTCCTTTGCAGGTCGAGCTCACAAAGGTGAGCAAGCGCATCACGCTGATGGTGCTTCTGGTCGCTGTTATGGTGCTGGGAGTTGACCTTTTTCAGGGCAACCCGATCTCAGTAAGCCTCCTTGTTGCGATCTCACTGGCGGTAGCGGCAATCCCGGAGGGACTCCCTGCGGTGGTGACGATCACCCTCTCGCTAGGGGTCAAGAAGATGGCGCTACAAAACGCTATCGTCAAGAAACTTCATGCGGTCGAGACGCTGGGATCAACCTCGTTCATCTGCTCTGATAAGACCGGTACGCTGACGCAAAACGTGATGACGGTACGCGAGATACTCGTTGGCACCGCAGAGGCGATTGTCGACCCGAAGCAAGGCGTGGTCATCGTCGATGAGATTAATCGAGGTGATGAGGAGCGACTGTTCGATATCGCGCTCTCGGCTAATGATGCGGGCTACGACGCGAACAATGAGCTTATCGGTGATCCTACCGAGACCGCGCTTGTGGCCGCCGCGCACATACGACTATCAGAAGCCACTCCGCGTACGCGTATCGGCGAAGTGCCGTTCAGCTCCGATCGCAAGCGTATGTCGACGATACACGAGGGCTCAGACGGCACGCGCGAGGTATATACCAAGGGAGGCATCGACGTCGTACTCTCCCTGTGTGACCGCGCGCTTATCGATGGCTCGATCGTCGAGCTCACCGACCAGATCAAAGACCGGATATTTACGGCAAATGAGCGATTCGCCGCATCGGGCAATCGCACGCTGGCGTTCGCTTATCGCGTACTTAGCGCTGATGAAGCGCTTGAGGGCGATCACCTCGAACAAGGTCTTATCTACGTGGGAATCATGGCGATGCTCGACCCTCCGCGTCCTGAGGTCGTCGCATCGATCGCCGAGTGTCATAGCGCGGGTATCGCCGTTGCGATGATTACCGGTGATCACGCGCTGACCGCAGCAGCGATCGCGGCCGAGGTCGGACTTCCCACCGATACGCCGGTGCTGACCGGTCCTGATCTTGAGCGCATGACCGATGACGAGCTGTACGAGGTTGTCCAGCAGACGCACATCTACGCGCGCGTCAATCCCGAGCACAAGATCCGGATAGTCTCGGCGCTCAAGCGTCACGGACACATCGTCGCGATGACTGGGGACGGGGTCAACGATGCACCGGCACTTAAAGCGGCAGATATCGGTGTCGCTATGGGTGTGGTGGGTACCGATGTCTCGCGCGAGGCGGCGGATATGATTCTTGCCGATGACAACTTCGCCACCATCGTCCATGCGGTCGAGCAAGGGCGTGTCGTATTCGATAACCTACGCAAATCGATCCTCTTCTTGCTCTCATGCAACATGTCGCTGGTGTTGATCGTATTTGTTATCGCGCTGTTCCCAGCCGCAGCACTGCTTCCCGGCGATACCGGAGCGGTTCTGATAGGTCCTGCGCTGTTGGCATTGCAGCTTCTGTGGATCAATCTGGTGACCGACTCGCTACCCGCACTGGCGCTTGGCGTCGATCCGGGATCGGACCGGGTCATGACGCGCAAACCGCGTGATCCCAAAGAGTCGATTCTCAGCGCGCGTGCGATGAGGCAGGTGCTTGTACAAGGCGTCATCATCGCCACCTGCGCTCTGGTGATGTATTACGGAAGTATCTTGGGCTGGTTCGGTTCGTTCGACCCCTCGCATGCGCAGACGATGCTGTTGACCGTTGCGGTTCTTGCGCAGTTGCTCCACGCGTTCTCATTCCGCTCTGCCACCCAATCGATATTCTCGCGCGAGACGTTTAAGAACAAGTGGCTGATTATGGCGACGGCAGGCGCGTTCGTTCTGCATCTCGGCATCATATACCTCCCGTTCTTCCAGAACATCTTCCATACTGTCGCGTTGAATGCGACCGATTGGATCGAGGTAGTGCTCGCAGCACTCATTCCGCTAGCACTGATCGATGGTTACAAGCTGCTGACCCGCGAGAAGTAGTGCGCGTAGGAACAAGCCGAGGGGAGCGCGACTAAGGGCAGAGGAAAAGTACTCTGCGAGAGTAGCTAAGGAGTAGTGCGACGTAAGAGCAAGCCGAGGTCTACCACTCCGCAAGAGACTCCGGCAAGGGCTTCGCGCTATAGCCCTATCTAATACGTGCTTCTTTGGCGCACTGCAGAGTTTGCCTGCGCTCTTACGTCGTGCTCCCCTCGGCTTGTGCAAGTGCAGCTTGCGAGTTTCCGTGAGTGCTCGCGTTGCTTAATGTAACTTAATAAAACTATGAGCAAAAAATTCTTGCACATATTGCGATATCTTTGGTAGACTATTCAATTGCGTCGAACTCAGGCGCAGATGTTTTGCATGTTAGGTGATAAGGAGTAACATGGCAAAAGAAGGAGCGATAGAGCTTGAGGGTACGGTTGTTGAGCCGTTACCCAACGCGATGTTTCGCGTAGAGCTTGAAAACGGGCACACAGTGCTCGCTCATATATCGGGAAAGATGCGCATGCACTACATCCGTATCCTCCCGGGAGATACGGTCATAGTTGAGCTTTCTCCTTATGATTTGACCCGCGGAAGGATTACCTACCGCTACAAGTAAGAAAACTAACGCCTGCGGCTGGGCGCGAGATAGAGACAAGAAAAGCATTGCACGTGAAAGGTTGCAAGAATGAAAGTACGACCTTCTGTTAAGAAGATGTGCGATAGGTGCAAGATTATTAGACGCCACGGCAAGGTGCTCGTTATTTGTAGCAACCCTCGCCATAAGCAGCGTCAGGGCTAGGAGGATTATCAGTGGCTCGTATTACTGGTGTCGACCTCCCGCGCGATAAGCGTGTCGAGATCGCACTTACTTACATTTACGGCATTGGTCTAACCACTGCTAAAAAGATTTTGGCGGACACCGGCGTTGATCCCAACACGCGTGTTCGCGATCTCACGGATGCGGATGTGACGAAACTTCGCGAGTACATCGACGCGAACGAGCAGGTAGAGGGAGACCTTCGCCGCGAGACATCGCAAAACATCAAGCGTCTTATGGAGATCGGTTGTTATCGTGGTTTGCGCCATCGTCGTGGCCTTCCCGTAAACGGACAGCGCACGAAGACGAACGCTCGTACTCGCAAGGGTCCGCGTCGTATTCAGGCCGCTAAGAAGAAATAGGGGGAGCTAAGATGGCTGCAAAGAAAAAGAATGTCGCCGCTCGCGTTAAGCGTAGTGCGCGCAAGAATATCGCGGTTGGACAGGCGCACGTTAAGAGCACCTTCAACAACACGATCATTACTATTACCGATCCCCAGGGCAACGTAATTTGTTGGCAGAGCTCAGGAACCAATGGGTTCAAGGGTTCACGCAAGTCGACTCCGTTTGCGGCACAGCTTGCCGCAGAGTCGGTCGCGAAGACCGCGATGGAGCATGGTGTACGCAAAGTGGCGGTATTCGCCAAAGGTCCCGGTTCAGGTCGCGAGACCGCGATTCGTACCCTGCAGGCAGCAGGACTCGAGATCGCAAGCATCCAGGACGTTACCCCCATGCCCCACAATGGCTGTCGGCCACGCAAGCGTCGCCGCGTCTAGCAGAGAAAAGGAACCGAATTATGGCACGTTATACAGGAGCAGACTGCCGTCTGTGCCGCCGGGAGGGCGAGAAGCTCTTCTTGAAGGGAGATCGTTGCTACACCGATAAGTGTGCAATGGAGCGTCGTCCCTTCCCACCGGGGCAAGCAGGTAGAAAGCGTCCAAAAGATTCAGAGTATCGCATTCAGCTTCGCGAGAAGCAAAAGACCAAGCGTATGTACGGCATGCTCGAGAAGCAGTTCCGTTCGTATTACGAGTTGGCAAATAAGCAGTCAGGCATTACAGGTGAGAACCTCTTGCGCCTGCTTGAGACCCGCCTCGACAATGTCGTCTACCGTCTCGGTTTCGGCACGTCACGTGATGAGGCGCGTCAACAGGTCCGCCATGGACACATCCACGTCAACGGTAAGCGCGTCGACATCCCGTCATATCGCGTTCGTCCCGGTGATCTGGTAAGTGTTGCTCCTAAGGCGAAGGACCTGCTCGTCATCAAAGGAGCGATCCTTTCAAACGAGCGTCATACCGTCCCCAGTTGGCTTGAGGTGGATATCGACAAGTTGCAGGGTAGCGTTCTCTCGCTGCCAACGCGCGACCAGATCGATGTCACGGTTCGCGAGAACCTCATCGTCGAGCTTTACTCGAAGTAGTCGAACGCAACGTCTTTTTAAGGAGGCAGATTAATGACAGAGTTTATGAGACCAACTGTTTCTGTCGATCAGATCAATGATCGCGTTGCCCGCTACGTCGTCGAGCCGCTTGACCGCGGATTCGGTTATACGTTGGGTAATTGCATGCGTCGCGTGCTCTTGAGTTCGCTTGAGGGTGCCGCTGCTACTTCGATAGCTATCGACGGTGTGCAACATGAGTTCTCATCAATAAAGGGCGTCCGCGAGGATGTCACCGATATCGTCTTGAACGTCAAAGGCCTGGTCTTTGCCGATACCGGCATTGGCGAGGGTGAGGCGGTCGCTACGCTTGACGTCAAAGGTGAGCGTGCGGTCACGGGTGCGGATTTCGAGATCCCCAACGAGTTCGAGCTCGTCAATCCCGACCACGTTATCGCTAATCTTAACAAAACCGGAAAGTTGAGCATGACGATACGCATCGGAAGCGGCCGCGGGTACGTGTCTGCGGAGCGCAACAAGAGCGCGCATCCTGAGCTTGGCTCGATATCGGTCGACTCGCTCTTCTCACCGGTCGTGCGCTGCACGTACAACGTGGAGAACACCCGTGTGGGGCAGCGTACGGACTACGAGAAACTCACACTTGAGGTCGAGACGAATGGCTCCTGTGAGCCAAGCGACGCGATTGCTCGCGCAGGACGTATCATCAACGAGCACATGCAGCTCTTTGTCGAGCAGACGATCAATCCGCTTGACGAGGAATCCATCTTCGTTGAGATCGATGAGGCAGATACCGGTCGACTCGACACACCCATCAACGACCTTCACCTTTCCGTTCGCGCATACAACTGCTTGATGCGTCAAGGAGTTAGCACGGTTGGGCAGCTGGTCGAGTGCACCGAGAACGATCTGATGAATGTACGCAACTTTGGCGCTAAGTCAATTGAAGAGGTTAAGGACAAGCTCATCGAAATGGGCTTGAGCCTCAAATCATAAGTAGGAGGCTCGTGTAATGAGACACAAGAAGAAGGGTCGCAAGCTGGGCACCAACTCCGCGCACACCAAAGCTATTCTGCGCGGTGTGGCAACGGGTGTGCTTCGCAACGACCGTATCAAGACGACTGAGGCGCGCGCCAAAGAGGCACGCATTCTTGTCGATAGAATCGTCACGTGGGCGAAGAAGGGCGATGTTCATTCGCGCCGCCTCGCGATCGCCGCTTTGGGTGACAAGGAAGTCGTATCGCGCATTTTTGATGCTCGCGAGCGGTTCGAGGGACGCGAGGGTGGCTACACGCGCATCATGAGGCTTGGGCCGCGCAAGGGCGATAACGCCCCGATGGTTATTCTTGAATTAGTGGATTAGTATTCTTGCTGATTTCCGTGATTTCCGTTCGCGCTAAAACGACGAAATCAACCCTGGGAAACGCGGTTTTCCGGGGTTGATGTGTTATGCTGGATAATGATAAACCTAATGACATATTGTGCATGTAGTATGTGGGAGGCACCATGCAGTTAAATGTGACCACCGATTATGGTGTGAGAATCGTGGTGTATCTCGCACAGGTCGATGGACTGGCGACTCGACAGGAGATTTCTCAAGCGATGGGCATTCCGATCTCATCGATGTCCGCTATAACGAAAAACTTACAAAAAGACGGTCTGATTATGGAGAAGCGGGGGAGGACCGGTGGGTTCAAGCTGGCGAAAAGCCCCGACGAGATTACACTTGGGATGATTATCAGGGCGCTTGAGAGGACGATGCAGATCAATCGTTGTTTGGAAGACGATCACTTCTGCAGCAGAAAAGCGACAAAGGACTGTCCGGTACGAAGGCATCTTCTCAAGATACAAAACGCACTTAACAGTATGCTTGACATCAATATCACCGAACTCATCGCGTAAAAGACGCCGAGCGTCGCAAGGATCCTTCGACGGCTGCTCTTCCAAAACCTCAAGTCATCGCCACCACGCTCGGTCTGGAACTATCAAAATACAGAAAGACTGTATTTATAGCGCTATATGTGCCATCACTATGCGGATCTCTTGATAAAAGTTAGCCCCACGCACTATCTTTATGTGCTAGTATTCTTAGTTAGTGAGACAAACTATAATAAGTTTGAAAATCTAGTACGCCTGTGAAAGCATCTTGTGGGAGAAGATTTTTTTGGCTTAGTTCTGTCAGGGAGACCCCACAAGTAGCGAGTCTGGGATAGCAGCGAAACTTGGGAAGGAGCTGCTGTGGGGCGATATCTGTCTAATATGACAGGTGGGACAAAGAGCCTGTGTTTGGGAAAAATGCAAAGGCTCGGCAGGGGATTGGGAATTGTCCTGCTTGTCTTTGCGCTCCTATTTATGGTCTCCCATATCAACCTCACCTCAACGTTCGCCTCTTTCGGTATCGATATATCGAGCGAAGCAATTGAATCGCTGATAGCGGATTCGGGTTTCGGCGCTTTGTTTGCATCGGGGGACGGTGTGGTGCCGACTGAAGGCATGGAGGAGCTCAGCGTCAGGGCGCAGGAGCACCTTGAGACAGTCCCTGCGCTCCAGTCATTTGAGGCAGAGTCTCTTGACTCGACTGAGACGGTTTCTGTTGAGGCGACAGAAACACTGCCGAGCACAACGGTCGCCATCGAACCTACCGGCATTGAGATAATAGCCCCGCTCTCGTCGACGACCCCGGTATCGGATTGGGCGGGACTTATCGCGGCGATGAGCAATACGGCGGTCGATCACATCACGCTTCAAAACAACGTCACGCGCACCGCCGTGGTCACAGCGGCAAACGACCTTCCGGCAATCTCACGCGATCTCACCATCGACGGCGGTGGGCATACGCTTAACTTCAACGCTAACGGTGCTACCGCGGTCAACCGACTCGGCATAACTTTGGCGGGCACGACGAATGCGACTCTGATGCTTACCGATATCTCTATCACCCGCACCTCGACCTTTCCTCTGGTGGGCTATACCGGAGCGACAGACGCGAATACGAATGCCAACTCGCGCTTCTGGATCGCCGAATTCAATAATGTTCGTTCAAATAGCGTGTCCTCACCTTTAGCAAACCTCTCTGACGGCACCGTTCGCCTAACGGGAACGACCGTGTGGAATATGGACAGCAACTATCAGATGATTAACGCGCGTGTCGTCCACTTTATGGGTGGCACGCACAATCTTGATAACAGAAACACGGGGGCGGCATCACGCATTCTGCGCATGGAGCCCGCCGCGAATAACACAACGTATCCGGTCGAGTTGACCGCCTCGCATGGCGCGCAGGTGAAGCTGACCACGATGTCGGGCAATCAGGTGATCTGGGTCAACCGAGAGGCACGCGACAACGTGGGTAACACCCCCGCGTTCATCACCGTCACCGGAAACTCGCTTCTCGAAATCGAGGGCGATGGGTACGGGACGGGCTCTACCGGCGCAACGCTTGCCGTTGCAGGTGGTAGCGGAGGATACACGATAACTGACGGGGGAGTGCTGCGCGTGTTCAGCCGCCGGCAAGGATCGGGTCAGCCTGCTATCATCCAGCAGATCCCCAGTGGAAATTTTGTCGTTGACGGTCCTGGCTCTGAGCTTGAGGCGCGCTCATGGGGAGCCTCGAACAGCCTGGGAGCAACGCTTCGGTTCCGTCTTGTCGGCAATCAGACGTTCTTGGTAACCAACGGTGCGAAAGTAACCATTGTCAAGGAGAGGAATCCGGGAACGACCGCTACGGGAAGCGATGCGGCTGCTCTGCGCTTCGGTGCTGCAGTGGGCAACAACTTCGTAGTCGAGGATGGAGGCTGGGTGCGCATCGAGAACCACGGCAATGGGTCGCGTGCCAATCCAGGAACCGGGGATGGCTTTAACGTCGCCGTGGAATACGACGCCGACGACTTCGGCTACTATCTGAATGGCAACCTCGCTACTGTCGAGCTGGTTGCTCATGCAGGAGCCGCGCTTAACGCGAAGAACCAGCGAGGCGGAACGATCTATGTGGGCCCGGGGTCGATTTTTCTTGCTTCGGGACACCCCAGCACGAACGTCGCCGCCTCAGCGACTATCCGTGCATCGGGCGGTGGCACCTCATTTACGATGGACAAGCCGCTCTACTATGATTTCGTCAATGTTTTGAATAGCGAGGCTCCCAATATCGCCACGACTGGTGGGAGTGTCTTCAATCTGAGTGCGGGAGACACGTTCTCTTCAATCGAGTCCGACGTTGCGGTGTGGCGCATCGGCGCAAACCGGGTCACCGGTAATCCCGATGTCGACTGGACATTGATTACCTATACGTTGTCGGGAACCGCTCTGAGAACGGTCACCTCGAATGAGCCGACGTTTATAACGTATTACAACTCGGGCGTGAACAACACCACGAAGGCGGAGAATTACACCCGCATATCTGGCAACAACGCCAAACCTATCATCGACGGCCTGAAAGACGCCACTAACGCCGATAAGTACGTGCGCGCGCTGGGGCGGGTGCCAGAAGGACGCGATTTCAATGGACGTCCGTTCTGGACCGATGAGGTTTGGGGATCGTTTGCGGTCCAGCCAGCAGGCGGAGGTGCTCCTTATACCGTCGCGAGCGCGGGATCGTTCTCAACAAGTCTGGTTCGCTCCTACATAGAGGAAACGCTCTATGAGGTTCAGCAAAACGTCCAGACGGTCCGCGGAGTTCTCCAGTTGCGTCGAAGCGATGGAGAGTTGCTTCGTGCAGGAGACGAGTACACCATCACGCAGGCATGGCGAAGCAGATACGCGGGAGATATCAGGCGACACGAGGCGACGCACACTCTACCGCAGTCAGTTGTCGTGACCGATGTCACCCCGCCGGTGCCCGCACAACCCAGCATGCCCTCAATACAGGATTGGGAGACCACGATTACCGGCACCTGGACGCTTGCCAACTCCTACGATAACGGTCCGGCCACTCTGACCGCGCAACTCAAGCGGGGGACGGGCAACTTTGCGCCACTTTCAGGTGTCGGGGTAGTTAATCCTGACGGCACCTGGGCGTTCGAGATCGATCCCAATCTGATAGCGCACGGCGATGTGATCGCCCTTATCCTGACCGATTCATCAGGCAATTCCAACCCGATCAGCGTAACGCCGTATCGCGATACGGTATTTCCCGCAGCGGCACAGGTTATTGTCGTCAAAGGCGATCTTCTGCCCTACGTTGTCCGGTACTTCTATGAAGGCGTAGAAGATATCGAGGCAATGCACGTCGGATACGTCGGTATGCCTTCGGGTACCGTTAACATCGGCACCGATTTTCCCGACAAAGTGAAGATCGGGTACAAGCTAGGCTCCTCAACACCTGCGCTTCCCGCGACCATCAATCCCAATAACGTCGAGGTCAATGTCTACTACGTTATAGATCCCGCGCAAACCGCGACGATCACCGTCCACTACTATTTCAATGGGACGAACCACTCCAGCTATCCTCCGATAACGATTCACCCACAGATACTCTCTACGGTTAATCTGGCAGATGTCATTCTTGACCCACGGCCACTCCGATTTATTCTCTACGATGACAATCCCACCTCTCCCGTATTACCTAAATCCGCGCAATCGCTTGATGGAAGCACGATCAGTGTCTATTATGTTTCTACCCTCCAAAGACTGACGGTAAAGAAAACGGTCGAGGGTGATTTTGCGAATCGCGACAAACAGTTCGACTTCACCGTATTTCTCATAGGTGCCTTCGAGGGTGCCGATACGGCGTTCGTGACATACGATGTGGAATACCTGCGTCGTGACGCAACGTCAGCTGTTGCGGGAACGCTTACGACAAATGAGCACGGGGAGGTAACATTTTCGCTCGCGCATGGAGATGCACTACTGTTCCTCGACGTCTCATCGATACACAGCATACGTGCCATCGAATCGGATTACGCGGGATACACCCCTTCGTTCAATGACAGCGAGTATCCTGCAGTAATCGTGCAGTCTCACGACACAAATCTGATACCTATGGATATCGAAGACCGAACCATCGCGTTTACCAATACCCAGATCCCCATCGTTCCCAGTAACGTACCGCACGCCATCGATGTGCGAAACGCGGTGCTGATCGTCGGGTTCATGCTGTCCTGCGTTATTGTGGTCTCGGTAATCTATCGCAGGGATAGCCGCACGTGCGCAGGCGAGGAGTCCACATGATGGTTCTTTTCGTACAGAGCACGCACCACTCAACTGGAGATGCCGGTGCCGCAATGAGTCCGGTCTCAACCGGCACGCAACACCCAAGCATAGAAGCGCCGGGTGCGATGGAGCGGGGCGTTCGCGTCATCTCGCCAGCGCAGGCGCTGCGCAGAGACATCATCGCGCTGCTCGTCAAGATTGCGGTGCTGATCGTCATAGCTGCCCTGCTGTTCAGTACGGTGTTCGGTCTGTTCTACAACCTCGATCATGCGATGGTACCGGCGTTTCGAGACGGCGATCTGGTGATGTTTTATCGCTTCGATCGAGAGTACGTGGCGCAAGACACGCTGGTCCTAAGCTACGAGGGCACACGGCAGGTACGACGAGTCATCGCGGTGGCCGGAAACACGGTTGACATTACCAATGAGGGGCTTTACATAGATGGAGCTTTGCAGCAAGAGCCGAACATCTACTTTGAGACCAATAGATACGTCGAGGGCGTGGAGTTTCCCCTCACCGTTGGAGAGAATCAGGTTTTCGTCCTGGGCGACAACCGCAAGAACTCCATCGACAGCCGCATGTACGGTCCGATTAACAGCGAGGACACGCTGGGAACGGTCATGATGGTCATGAGAAGAAGGGGGATGTAAATGCTCCCTTGCTCTGATATAGCACATGCAAGAAAAATGATAGGGAGTCAGAAGGAAGGAAAGGAATAAGAGAGGGAGAGTGACGTTAAGGGCGGAAAAGCAGGGAAACAAAGAGAGCAAAAGGAAGGAACGTGAGATCGATGAAAAAGAGCAAGATACTGTCAAGATTGATTCTGGTGACGCTTCTCACCATCATCTTGGCAATCAGCGGCGTCTTCTCGGCATTTGGTGCCGGTGATCCGGTGTATGGTGACGAGACGAACCCGGCGCAGGCGGCGATTACGAAGAGATTGCTTATGCCGGAGGGAACGCATACCCCAACCGCAAGCTTCACGTTTGTAATCGCTAAGAAGGATTACAACGGAGATACCTCTACAGATGCGCTGGCGCTCATGCCCGCGATAACGAGCAAGACCGCAAGCTTCACGCAAGCAAACCTCGGTACCATCGCCAGCGGTATTAAGGATGTGAGGGTCGAGACCACCAGTCTGTTCAGTGGGATAACATTCCCCAACGCCGGCGTCTACACCTACACGATTACTGAGACCGCCAATACGTACGCGATTGCAGATGCGACCAAAGAGAGTATGGCGTACTCGACCGGCTCGTACGATGTTGCTGTGTATGTGCGCGACGGTGTGAGCGGTACGTACATCTACGCGATCGCCGCAACCATTACGGTCAAGGATACCGATGATCAAACGGTAGGCGATAAGGTTGATCCTACCCCAGGTGATCCCGCTGTTGAGGGCGATTATAGCGATATGATCTTTACCAACACCTACATCAGGTCGCACGGAGGAACCAATCCGGAGGATCCCACTCACCAGGCGCTTTCTATCAGCAAGGTCGTTGCGGGAGATTTCGCTAATCGCCAGCTCCCCTTTACCTTCAGCGTTACCGTGACCCAGCCGGCGCTGGTCACCGGCACCGCGACGTATAAGGCGTACGTCGTCGATCAGACGAATACCGTCGTCACCTCGGCCTTTAACGGTACAGGTATGTTGACCGATACGATGGGCGGATATTTCCCCTTCACCTCGGGTACCGCGCGGACGATCAACCTCAAGCACAACCAGAAGCTGGTCTTTATCGACACCCATGTCGGAACGACGTATGTCGCGAGCGAGGCCGCGATCGCGGACTATACCGCGTCGGTCAGTATCGTCGTTGACGGGGGCGCTCCTGTCGTTGTGTCGAACCCGCTTCCCAACACAGCGTTGAGCACCTCTACGCGCATTCTGGGCGCAAGTATGAACTCCGCGGCGTTTACGAACACGTACAAAGAGGTCACGCCGACCGGCCTAGACATCAGCAATCTGCCATTCGTGGTGCTGTTGCTGGTCTCAACCGGTGGACTGGTCGCGCTGATTGCTGGTAAACGTCGTCGCGGCGACGAAGTTGTATATCACTAACCATCGATTGCTCTTTGAAATATAAATGATATGAGAACGCATGCCGCTCCCCAAAGAGGCAGAAGGGTGGTAAAAGGCATAGACGGTATCCTGGACATGGGGATACTAGTTATCATCCTTCTGCTGATTGCGTTCTCGCTGTATGCGATGTGGGATTCAGAACAGGTCCGCATCGCCGCAGCGCCCAGTCGGTTCGAGGTATACAAGCCGACGGCAGTGGATACCGTTTCGTTTGAAGAGCTGCGTGATATCAACCCGGAGGTGTTCTCCTGGCTTGTCGTATATGGCACGAATATCGATTACCCGGTAGTGCAAGCAAAAAACAACGACAAGTACGTTAACACCGATGTGTTTGGGAATTACTCGTTGTCAGGATCGATCTTTCTCGATGCTGATAACGACCGAAGCTATAGGGATTTCAACAGTATTCTGTACGGTCATCATATGGAAAAGGGAGTCATGTTCGGAGATATTGGACAGTTCAGCAAGAAAGACGTCTTTGACGCTCACAAGTACGGAAACCTCTTCTTCGACGGTGAGGATCACGGCTTGGAGTTCTTCGCGTTCTTGCATACGACCGCTTATAACCGGACGCTGTTTACGGCAGGTATTACCGATCATGAGATTCAGCGCCTGTATCTGGACATGATAGTTGACGAGGCACTCTATACGCGCGATATCGGTATCACCACAGATGACCGACTGTTGCTGCTGACGACGTGTTCCTCCGATTCGACGAACGGACGCGATATTCTTGTCGCGCGCATCACCGACACCGTCTATGAGGACACCTTCATATATGTGGAGGAGCCCGGGGCCGGTCTTCCGTACCCGTTCGACGAGCTGTATAAGCACCGGGCATGCATACTGACTATCCTGGTGCTGCTGATAATACTCGCCCTGATAGCGTCTGTGCTATCGCAGAGAAGGATGAACCGGGGAAGGTAAAGAATGGAGAGGATGCTCACCTATAGGCTCACGAGAGGAATGCGCAGGCTTTTCGCACTCGCGGTACTTCTGCTCGTCGCGTTGCTGGTCTCTATCTCTGTGGCCACAGCCGCGCCAACCGATGCGGTGATTCCGGTCGAGCAGATCTTTACGCTTCTGACGAGCTCTCCGGGAATCGACGATGGGTTCACCTATGAGCTGATCGCACGTGAGCCAGGCAATCCCTTGCCGGCAGGCTCTTCGGGCAACACGTATACCTTTAAGCTCAACGGATCGACAAAAAGCACGCTCAGTCCGATCGTCTTTACGCATGCGGGGGTATTTGAATATCAGATTGGGATGAGACCCGGCCCAAAGCTTCCCAACTACACGTATGATGAGAGGATTTACTTCCTTACCATATACGTCAAGAATACCGCCACCGGGCTGGCAAGCGAGATAATCGCGCGGACCGCAGGCGGCG
>Ga0209737_10001727_pt1 | contig 15464 bp, 13 predicted proteins | sample TergutCu122P3_FD_187284 | JGI IMG/M metagenome (GOLD analysis project Ga0209737, IMG submission 187284) | Cubitermes ugandensis P3 segment gut microbial communities from Kakamega Forest, Kenya - Cu122 P3 (SPAdes) (version 2) | ecosystem: Host-associated > Arthropoda: Insects > Digestive system...
GAGTGTCTATGTAAGGGTCTCCCCATCTCTCGTTTTTCACCATAAAACTAAGGTGGGAAGCCCGCAAACTTATTCTTTTGCATAAATTAGTCATTTATGCAACACAGCAACTCGCATAAGACTTTACAACTTCTGGACCTTTGTCTATTGAGCCATCATCAACGACAATGATCTCAAAATCAGTGAAAGTTTGGGTAAGTACTGAATCAAGTGTTCGTCCAATATAAGGTTCTTTAATTGTACAAAGGAATTACCACTGAAAACAGGGTAGTGGCTTAGTTTGGAACTGATGATTATTTTCACCACTTTCATTAAAATTTATCGTGAAAAGAAATTATTTTCTACGTCAAATATGATCCGTGGGTGCTGAAAATGGGTAAAATTCATGAAAAATGATCATCAGTTATGTGCTAAGCCACTACCGAAAACAGGGGCTGCTTCTTTGATTTTGGTGAAGAGATGGTAGAGTTTTCAGAAATATGGGATGATTTGGAATGCAAATGGTTCATGGCATTACTCCTATGGGAGTTATTATTGAATTTAAAGCACTTTAACCATTTTCTTGTTCTAGTATATATTTTTAATAATATAATAAATTAACTCTATGTTTTTTTTACTTTCGTCAAAAATGTCACTTTACAATAGGTTTTAGTGCTGAAATACATTTTTTACTCTATTTCTACACGTTAAATTGTTCTTAATAGTGTTTGTTGTAGTATAGACTTAGATGTAATATTTGCTTGCTGACAAGATCAGAACACGGTAAAATATGAATCATACGCCACATATATCATACCACATAGTGAGCATGTATGAACAACGTTGCACTTATCACAGGAATCACTGGACAGGATGGATCGTATCTTGCGGAACTTTTACTTCATAAAGGATATCAAGTTCATGGAATTGTTCGACGCTCTTCCACTTCCAATACCAGCCGAATTGATCATATTTTGAATCATCCACCTGCATCTGGAACACTTCAGCTGCATTATGGAGACATTGCAGATGGAGAGCAGATTGCAAGGATCTTGCACACCTATCAACCAGATGAAATCTATCATCTTGGAGCACAAAGCCATGTACGTGTGAGTTTTGATACTCCAGAATATACTGGAAATGTTACTGGTCTTTCTACAACTCGCATCCTTGAATCTATGCGATGTTTGGAAAAAGAAACACGTATGTATCAGGCATCGAGCAGTGAGATGTTTGGGGGAGCAGCACCTCCACAGCATGAAGAAACGGCATTTGTTCCACGCAGTCCCTATGCCTGTGCAAAGTTGTATGGGTATTGGATGGTGAAAAATTATCGAGAAGGGTATAATATATTTGCATCAAATGGGATTTTGTTTAATCATGAATCCCCCCGCAGAGGAGAGACATTTGTTACTCGAAAGATAACAATCGGTGCTGCATCAATTCTTGCAGGAAAAGCAGATGGGCTCGCACTTGGAAACCTTGATGCAACCCGTGACTGGGGATTTGCTCCAGAATATGTAGAAGGCATGTATCACATACTCACCCATACAGATGCAGATGATTTTGTGCTCGCGACAGGAGAGACTCATTCTGTGCGTGAATTTGTACATGAAGTTTTTGAATACATTGATCTTGATATTGAACGTTACGTCACAATCGATCCCCGTTACTTCCGCCCAACTGAGGTTGAATCATTACGAGGTGATGCAGCAAAGGCTGAAAAGATACTTAAGTGGAAGCCACAGGTATCATTTACCGATCTGGTAAAGATCATGGTTGATGCAGATATGCGAAAGATGGGGCTTTCAGTCATTGGAGAAGGTGATGAAATATTACAAAAGCGGTTCCCAAACAAGTGGTGGAGTGGAGATTAAGGATTATTTGAAACTTGAAGTTCCGAACTCACATTAAGAATGCAAATAGACACACCAATATACTAAGATATTTTTATATACATGAAGACAGCACTTATCACGGGAATAACTGGACAAGACGGGTCATATCTCACTGAACTCCTGCTTGAAAAGGGATATGAGGTGTATGGAACAAGTCGCGTTTTGAATCACTCCAGTTCTCATCTCTTTCGACTTTCTGATGTATTGCCTGATATCACACTGCTTGAGGCAGATTTGAGTAATACTGATTCAATTAGTGCAGCTGTCAAGGAAGCGATGCCAAATGAGGTGTATAACCTTGGCGCTCAGTCTTCTGTTGCAAGCTCATGGAACCATTCTATTGCTACAGCGGAGACGACTGCGGTTGGGACACTCCGACTACTTGAAGCTGTCCGAACTCACGTTTCTGATGCACGGTACTATCAGGCATCAAGCAGCGATATGTTTGGGATATCTCCCCCACCACAAAATGAAGAAACCGTGTTTCATCCTCGATCTCCATATGGAGTATCAAAAGCATTTGCATACTGGATGACAGTAAACTTTCGTGAGAGTTATCAGATGTTTGCTGCAAATGGCATTTTATTTAATCATGAATCTCCAAGACGAGGGTTTGAATACCTGACCCGTAAGGTAACTGATGGTATAGCACAAATCGTTGCTCGAAAGAGGGAAAAACTTCAACTTGGCAATCTGGAAAGTGTGCGTGACTGGGGCTTTGCTGGAGATTATGTACAGGCAATGTGGCTTACGCTCCAAGTTGATACTCCTGATGATTTTATTATCGCAACAGGAGAATCTCATTCTGTACGTGAATTTGTAGAAAAAGCATTTGCGCGGGTAGGTCTTGATTATCAGGATTATATTATCATTGATCCTGAATTACTGCGTCCAGCTGAGACATCTGCGTTGCTTGGTGATCCTGCAAAGGCAAAGCGCTGTCTTGGATGGGAACCACAAATTTCATTTGATGAACTAGTGGCGATGATGGTCGATGCAGATTTAAAGCGATATGATCTATTATAGGTAACCTCCGAATGCGCCCAGATAGGTCATAACAAAGTATGTGGTGCAAAAGATGATCTTACGCATTTTGCAAGAAATTGTTGATACAATATTTAGGCAACTACTTGACATTTCAAGAAAATATCTTCCTTGCTATGACTGATTATTTGTTGTGAAGGGAGATTTCGAGTACCTCATAAACGAACGTTTATGAGACATTTCTTTTGCCCACTTTTTTCTCTGCATATTTCCCCTCAAATTTCAATTTAAATTTTATTTACTTTCTTGAATGATCTATCTCATAAACGTTCGTTTATGAGATAGATCATTCCAAGGGAAATTCATTGGTAAAAATTCATTTAGCGGGAGTATATTCAATGAAATACGAAATCATGCATGGAAGGGGAGCGAGTTATGAAAGCACGTCATTTGTCGCTTATTCTTGTTTTTGTGCTGCTTTTGTCTTTTTCAGTGGCTGGGAGTGCTACTGTGATTCAGTCCCAGGACTTTTGCAGAAGTAGTAGCAGTAGTTGTTATGATCAAGGATATTTCTGGGGTCTTGGTCATAATCACGTGAGTATAATTAAACCTTGAATATATTCATTTGCTGCAGGTGTTGGAGAGGGTTCCATCATTCATGTAGGTTCTTCAGGAGTCACAATTGACGGAAGTGGCGTTATTATTGGTCAAATTAGAGGTCAACCTGACTTAGACATAAGAAATGTTCATGTAGATACAGGACGTTATGGACAAACATATCCTGGGTTTACCATATTTGGAATAACTGAATGCAGGAATATCTCGAATTCGTTTATTGATGTTGCTCCCAGGAACTGGTACCCTGCTTCTAACGCTCCGGTGGGACATCTTATAGGAATTAGAGCTTTACGTGGCAAAATGGACAATACAACGATTACTATTGATCATCGATTTGGAGGAACTAGCATTTTAACTCTCTATGGCACCATTCTAGGAGGAAAGAGTAATTCTGGAATTTCCTCCGTCACTGGTAACGGTGTAGTATCTGGCGGTGTGTTCACTGTGACCTCCACCTCCACCTCCACCTCCACCTCCACCTCTGCCGTTGCCTCCGGTGTTGGTACTGTTTATAATAGCGGTGAAGTATCTGGTGGTACATTCTGGTCTGTTGGCACAGAGCGTGCATATGGAATATGGGAGATTCGTTCCCCTGCAACCCCAGAAAAGGCAGTAACTGGTGGCACCTTCAACGTCTGGGTTCCTACGAAAGATACGGCCATTGCTGTTTTAAATCCGAGATTAACCGACGAAAAACAGAATCCAAATATCACTTTCACCTCTCCACTCGATGGTACACCACAAACAAAAGTTGCAACTGAATACGTCATCAACAATAATGCAATATTCCGAGAAATCTATGACGACATTCCAGTCGTATTGGTACATGGCTTTGCATCAAACAGTGCTACATTTAGCTCTCTAAACCCAAAGTTACAGGAAAAAAATATTAAAACATGGGACGATTTCACCTATCCCAGCCTTGGTGATCCGCGAGTAGCTGCTCAGCTGTTAGATACATATATCGCAAAAAAACGCAGTGAAACAGGTTATGACGGACCAATAGATATTGTTGCTCACTCCATGGGAGCCCTCGTCTCACGGTGGTACATGGAAGAAATTGCAGGTGGAAAAGCAAATGTCAGACAATGGATTGGGATTGCTCCTGCAACGCAAGGTGTAGCTTGGGCAGACATGGAAGAAAGCACTGGCTTTGTATCAGGAGCAGTCTTCTGGTCTGATCTCATAAGAAAAGGGCTTAATGCCGTATTTCGTTTCCTTGGCATCAATATAGAAATGCAAGACCTTGCAACAAATCAACTCACCACAACAAGTCCAACTGTCACGAAGTTGCAAAACAATGTACTGCAAAATAGATTAAATAAATATGATGTTGCGGATGGTAAAGAGGGCAAAGATACCACGTACCGGGTAATTATGGGATATATGCCAGGTAAGTACGAATTAAGTGTTAAAAATCCTTTGACTCTCTTCAAAGTTATCGGCTTTGTAGATGGAATATCTCCAACATTTCCTCTGGTCACTAAGCAAAAAATTGGTACCATGTATTCCTTCACTTTCATTGGAGATGGGCTTATTGCAAATACTCAGTCAGTTCTTGGTCGTGGAACAATTGATGTATTAGGCTCTCTTGAAAATCCATCAAGATTCAATCATGTAACTATTCACCACCAACAAGAAGTAGCAACTAAAGTCATTGAATACCATGGAGACCCATCTAAACCATCATCCAGTAAGTACCTTCCAAGAGATTTAGAGGTAAACTACCCCATCCTTAATGCCATAAATACTGCAAAAGATGCGTTTTATATGACGGATAAGATCTTATCACTAAAGGGATTATGGGAAAACATGTTCAGTGGAGTGGGCAGATTCATGAATAGAATAACACTGATTGAAATGGGGGCTGATTTCTGTACTAGCTTCCCTTCAACCTGCGATAAGTTTAGAAATGCGCAAGATGCATACTTACTTGAAAATGTTGCCTATTCAATAGCAGCTACTGACTCACTACTTGAAACTATTCGCATCACCGTCACCTATGAATCCGGAAAAATAGGAGAACTCACTTCTGATAATACCGTATGTTCAGTATCACAAGGACTCCTCTATTGTGCATTTGAACCTGAAGAATCAGGTGAATATACACTTGATATAACTCCTGTAGGTCGTGAAACATTTGATTTCAATTGCGAAGTGACATTGATACAACTTGAACTTGACGAGCGGGTTGGTATCTTTGATATTAGTCCATCATATGGAAATAACGCCGAAACTCTGCAAGATGTACAAGTACTCGGTCAAAGTTTCGAGGAAGGTATGACGGTAAGTCTTACCCGCACTGGCTATCCTGATATCCAAGCAACTACCTGTTCATATGATGCACCATATCAGGTAACATGCACACTTCCACTAACTGGTGCTGCTCTTGGATTTTGGGATGTCACGGTCTCCCAAAATGGGGAGTCTGCAACATTGGTGAATGGATTTGAAGTAACAAATACAGAACCAACCGTGAAATATACCATTACGTCAGATGCTGGCTTTGGAGGCTCTATTACTCCTCGTGGTACCATCTCATATCCGGCAGGATTTACTCAAAGATATGATATAGCGCCTAAATCTAACTATAGCATTGCTGATATTTTCATTGATGGTGAAATCATCGAACAGAGGACATCGCCTTATATCTTTGAAAATCTTGATAGGGATCGTTCAATCGATGTGACATTCAAAACGATGATAGACCCAACGCCTACGATTTCACCAACTGAGACTCCAACCGTTGAGCCAACCGCAAGTCCTACTGCGACTCCGACTGAGATTCCTCACCGTTGAACCGACGCCGACACCGACGGTATCGCCAACAGTGACGGTGTCTCCAACAACAACTCCGACCACTGAACCAACGGCCTCACCGACAGTAACGTCTACCCCAACACCATCCACGAAATATACCATTATCGCCGATGAAAGAACGGGAGGAATCGCAGTTCCGAAAGGAACATGGGAACTTGACGCAGGTGCAGAGTTTGTTATCTCATTTGATTCAAGACCAGGACATGTACTTGAAAATATAAGCGTAAATGGTGAATTACTGCCTCCAGATCCATATATCAGGCGCACTGCTGATGGAGAATACACCATCGTAGCAATTGGAAGACCACGTGATCAGCAGATTCGCGTAGATTTCACCGCTGAGGTTTGCAATGAAAATACGTGCGAGCCTTGTACATCAACACCGTGCAGAGGAACTGTTCCATTGAATGTGAGATTTATTCCCGAACCTATCAGTGGTACGCCAGAGACATGGAGCTGGGACTTTGGAAACGGGGAAAGAAAGGAAACGCCAAACACAGAAGAAGGAAAACGGGCTGAGACGCAGTATACCATGCCAGGCCTCTACACCGTCTCACTCACGGGGAAAAAGGGTGAGCTGTCGGGAGCTGAGACGAAAGTAGGGTATATTTATGGAGAAACGAAGATGCCTGTCGAATAGGCATGGATAGAATATCACATCAGAAAACATTGGTGTGAAACATGCCAGAAGCACTACTAATCCTCAGCTAGATCCAAGCTTCCAACGTTTTTCATATTTGGATGGAATTGTATATCCAAACCTGAACTGGAAGAGTTTATCAAAACCATATGGCAGAAAAAGACATATACTTCCTCACGCAGTTGTTTCACCTCATCGCCAGTAAAAGTAATGCGAATCATGATTTCATTTCCTCTTTAGAAGTAATATCATTCATTTATTATTTTAAGAAATTGTGTCAGATGAAAATATAAATGGTCAAAAAGGTGCAAAATCTAAAAGAGGATGGAATAGATTATATTTCTGTAATCTCAGCCATCTGCTTTATCGGTATTCGTGCCCCCTCGCGACGTGGCGAGGTTTCATTGATCACAGTTTGATCCGTTACACTCTGAGTAATCACAGTCTCATTCTGACGAACATCTAAATCAGGTTTAGAAAGATTTGAGAGGTTTTTGTCTGGTACGCTCTCTGGAATAATAAATCGCACCTGTTGCATCTGTGTATCACCATACTCAGATGTAATAATCAGTTGTACGGTATACTCACCTGCACTACCATAGGTATGCACTGGATTCTGTTCTTTTGATGCTGCCCCGTCTCCGAAGTACCATTGCCAGCTTGTAATTGGACCGTAGCTACGATCAAAGAATGATATTGTGTATGGTTCATGTGCATCAGAGAGTGCGATTGCGAAATCTACGTCTATTGGTGGAGCATAAATAGCAACAGTTTGTGTTATTCCCTTTTCCTGATATGAATCCGCGATAGTGAGCGTGACACTCATATCTCCAGTCGTGTTGTAGGTATGCGTAACGACCTGACCTGCCTCTCTTACTCCATCCCCAAATTCCCAGTTCCAGGACTCTGCCTCTCCAACACCTGTGAAGATGAAAGTCATGGGATTCTGATTATCAACCTCATACGTAAATGTTCCATCAAGTGGTGGAGCGTAAATAGTCACAAGCTGTGTTATTTCCTTTTCCTGATATGAATCTGCGATAGTGAGCGTGACACTCATATCTCCAGTCGTGTTGTAGGTATGCGTAACGACCTGACCTGCCTCCCTTACTCCATCCCCAAACTCCCAGCTCCAGGATTCTGCCTCTCCAACACCTGTGAAGATGAAAGTCATGGGATTCTGATTATCAACTTCATACGTAAATGTTCCATCAAGTGGTGGAGCAGAAATACTCACTGTCTGTATTATCTCCTCTTGTTGATATGAATCTGCGATAGTGAGCGTGACACTCATATCTCCAGTCGTGTTGTAGGTATGCGTAACGACCTGACCTGCTTCCCTTACTCCATCCCCAAATTCCCAGTTCCAGGACTCTGCCTGTCCAACACCTGTGAAGATGAAAGTCATTGGATTCTGGCTATCGATCTCATACGTAAATGTTCCATCAAGTGGTGGTAGGTCAAGACTGAGCTCAATTGAGCTAAATCCAGTCTGTTCGTAGGTATCTGTTACGGTAACTGATATGACATAGGTTTCAAATGCCTCATAATGATGCACAGGGCTTGGTTCTGTAGACGTACTTCCATCTCCAAACTCCCACAACCAGCTGACATCTTCAACATCTGATGACATTATGACATTACATATTATTTCGAGCGCTCCTATTGTACTGCATTCAATCTCTGGAGCTGGCGGAGCTGGAAGTGGAAGTACCGTAATGAAACCAGCACTGCGATCTGTTGTCCTATCATATCCTGTAACAACAAGAGAAATAGGATATGTTCCTGCTTTCGTATATGTATGCTCTACAATTGGATCATTGGCCTCTGTTTTATCTCCGAGGCTCCATGTTCTCTCTTCGACATCACCTGTAGAAGTATCAGTAAATCTCACAGTGAGAGGAACCATACCTTCGATAGGATCAGCCGTAAATGAAGCACGTGGAGAGACCCATGGAGCAGCTACAGATATCTGTACTGGTTCCTCTACCCGAACTACACCTCCTGGCCCTGCAACAGTAAGATAAACAGTGTAATCTCCTGGTTTTTCATAAATATGAATGGGATTTGCAGCAACAGAACTCAGACCATCTCCGAATATCCAGATCCATTCTGTTATCTCCCCAATAGATGCATCAGTAAATGAAACACGGAGTGGTGCCATCCCTGTTTGCGGTTCAGCATTCATTCTTGGAAATAGAGGATCAGGAAGGAGCGCTGGTTCAGGTGTTATTTCAGATGTCTCCTCCAAATCCTGTATTTCCTCTCCATTTCCATTTTCTTGAACCGCAAGTTCAGTGTTACTCAGCTCCATCTCATTAAGTGGTGTGGAAAGTGGTTCGGGTGCAATGGTTGGTATTGTATGTGGAGCTACTTCTTCCTCTGCGCTTTCTTCAGCACCACTTCCCTCTATCTGCTGCTGAATAACATGTGATCCGTCGTCAAAAACAAAACCTGTTTCGTACAAATTTGTAATGACAAAAGATGAAATGGCTATTCCCTCTTGAGGTTCAGGTTCTGACACGAAAATGTACCCTAAACGTGTAAGGGTATCAGTTCCTCCCGGACCAGAAACGGTAAGTGTTACTGAATAATACCCTGGTTCACGGTACTGGTGTGTTGGATTTGTTTGACGTGAAGTTGCACCATCTCCAAACTCCCACATCCACGTGCTTACGTCACCATCAGATGCATCAGTAAATGAGATAGTTAATGGTGCTGTGCCTTCCTGTGGAACTCCAAAGAAAAACGGTACAACTGGCGTGTATGGTGATGCAAAAGCACTTGTTCCAGACAGAAAAATGCAACACAGTACAATGATAAGGATTCTTTCCTTTCTCACGTTCCCCTCTCCTCATATTCGACGGTGCCAGCATCTGCATTGACATGGGCTATTGCACCCTCTGGTAGTGAAGTCAGTGGCACACCAATACGGTCAACCATTGGAATATGTCCAAGGATAGCTCCAACCGCAATAATAGTCTCTGCTTCCGTATTGATTATTGCTGCGGGTGCGTGCCCAGCCTTCGAAAGTGCATACAAAATATAGCTCCCAACCGTTGATCCTTTCCCATATTCAAATACGAGCACAGTATTTCTAATATTTTTTCCTTCTAAAGGATGTCCTTTTTCGATCACAACACCTGTATCTGGATCAACACCCGATAAAAAGGAAATTGGGTCCGGAGATATGAGTAAGGGACCTGTTCCCTGCCCTTTTGATATGCATCGCCCACTCAGTTTCATAAACTTATCTATAAGTAGGACATAGAAATAAATAAGTACTATGGATGAATCCCTCCATCAAGAGACATCTGCAGACAACAAATTGTCATATCAACTTCGCATTCAGAACTTGGAGTCTCAACTCCTTGATTTAACGATTAAATATGAGGAGCTGCTTGATGAATGTTCAGTTTTGAAGCGGGACAATGTCCAACTAAAACGTATGCCGTTATTCATTGCAACAGTAGTAGATTGTTTTGATAACGGAGAGATTTACCTTCGTCAGAGTGGAAATAATCAAGAATTCTTATCAATCATACCTCACGACCTGAGAGCAGTGATAAAAAGCGGATCAAAGGTCGCAGTGAATGGAACACTTTCAATCGTGAAAGTTATTCCTGATACCTTCGATACAAGAGTTCGACTGATGGAGCTTGATTCTGCGCCAAATGTCACTTTTGAACAAGTTGGCGGCTTAACAAGAGTGATTGAAGAAGTGCGTGAGGCTGTTGAATATCCTCTTACCCGCCCTGAGGTCTTTGAGCGCATCGGTGTCGAGCCACCAAAAGGAATCTTGCTATATGGTCCTCCTGGAACAGGAAAGACGTTAATTGCAAAAGCAGTTGCACACAATGCCCATGCCCAATTCATCAGAATGAGTGGTTCAGAACTTGTGCATAAATACATTGGAGAAGGCGCTCAGCTGGTTCGTGAACTCTTTATGATGGCACATGACAAGGCACCATCAATTATATTTATTGATGAAATTGATGCCATTGGCTCTACTCGCTCCAATGATGGAACAAGTGGCAGTGCAGAGGTTCAACGAACAATGATGCAGCTCCTTGCTGAGATGGATGGCTTTAATAATAGAGGAAATGTGCGCATTATGGCTGCAACCAACCGAGTTGATATGCTTGATGCTGCACTTCTCCGCCCTGGCAGATTTGATCGTATCATAGAGGTTGGGCTGCCTGATGAGACTGCACGGCTTGAGATCTTAAAGATTCACACCAGAAAGATGAAACTCGAAGATGTGGATCTAGAACAGCTCGTGTCTATGACAGATGGATGCACTGGAGCAGAGTTACAGTCGATATGCCGTGAGGCTGGTATGATTGCTGTTCGTAATGAAGCAGACGCGGTACATATGGAAGACATGATTGCTGGTGTGCAGAAAGTGATGCACTCCGAAACAGAAAAAGAAGAAGAGAGTCACGCAATGTACATATAAGGGGATGCCTCATAATAATTTGACGTATCAATATGTATATTTTAATATTGAATAATTCCATTCACCATGAAATTCATCTTTTTTTATGGGTATTGAATCAAACTCTTCATCTGATATTTTAATACCTTTTTCATACGTTTGTTCGTCCAATATGCATCTTATTGAAAGACCTTTTTTTGTTGTGGTAGATCCAATCAAACTTACGATGACAGTAGCACTCACAAGTGGAATACCTTGCCAATTCTTGCTGATGAAGGAGAACAGCCTATGTTCTATTTTATTCCATTTACTTGTTCCCGGAGGAAAATGTAGCACTTGAACATCTTTGTTTATCTCATTTGCTAATCTTTGAAGTTCAAACTTCCAAAGCCTACTCCGATTACTATTGCTGCCTCCACAATCTGCCGTTAAAACAATTTTTTCCGCATTTACATACTCCTTAGCACCCTCCGCATACCACCACTTTCGTATTGATTCTACTGCAAAAATAGCAGTATCAGAGCTCAGTCCTACGTTTACAAAGCCCTTATTTTTGAAGATATCATACACGCCAAATGGTACCGCTTTTCCGAGTTCGGCTAGAAGAAAATCGTGATCGAGTACTTCAATAGGTGTTTTGTGCGGTTGATGTGTTTGCCCATTATTTTTGAAATTGCCGATATTTTCTTTCTTTTTTGCATCAATTGAAAGTACTGGATTTCCGTTTGCAACGGCTTTTTTTTGCTTCAGCATTGATGTGTTCAAACTGGGCATCACGATCGGGATGAGAGGGTTTTGCTGTCAAATTCTTTTTAGCTGCCTGCAACCCATAGCCAAGCGTTTTCAAAAGATCACTAACGGTGTCCTTGCTTATTGAATAGCCCATATTCATAAGTTCTTCTGATAATGTGCGAAGACTTTTATTCGTCCACAACAGCAAGCACATGGGATCACCTTTCGTGTGTGACTCAAGCAATTCTAACAGAACTCCAATTATTTCAGGATTCTTCTCCAAAATTGTTTTGCGACCGGCTCCAGATTTGCGGCTTCTTCCGGGTTCAAGGATTTCAGCATCAGCGGTATCGAGGTCTTTTATTCCATCCGTCAATGTTTGACGTGAAACACCAGAAATTGTACTCACAAGCGTTATTCCACCGTAACCAAGCGATTTTGCTTCTGCAGAGAGATAGCGACGACGTTGATATTCATTCAATGAAGGGAGGATATTTGCAATGCGCAGTTTTAGTATCTACAGTTTCCATCTTTTTGGCACAATGCATATTAAATATGTAGTCCATGTTATTTAGAGACGATCTCTAACTCGTGTGTGACGTGGGAAGATACCACAACTAAGCTACATCTCTTTTTAGTCTTGCAACATATTCTTTGTATGCACCTATACCCTTCAATCCTTCGTCCCATGTTATTTTTCAGCTGCATATTATTCCTTTTTTTATTTACATGCATATCTGGCTGTATATCTGATTTCTCTCCCTCTCAAACCGAGGAGGAGACCCCTGTCACTCATAGCAATGATTTCCCTTCTGAATCCAACAATGGGCAAGATAAAACAGAAACTGACACATCATCAAATATGGCTCCAAGCATATCTCCAGAACATTTTTCATTTCCCCTGACTCCCATCAGTTCAATAACGCCTATTCCAACGCCTCCAATCTCTCTCACTGACACAAGTTTACTTGCAACCTCTGGATTATACACAATTTCTTCGGAACATATGAGCATGAATCCATTACGGTTACTTGTCGAGGTGGATGTTGCGAATACTGCAAAACTTGATGCCAAAAATGTGCAGCTTGATTATGAATTCAAATATAATGGAAATGTTGTTGGTCGTGAAATCATCTATTGTGGTATTATTGCAGCACAAGATGTCCGCTCACGAGCTAAAACCGTGTTTGTATCACTTTCTGACAATCTCTTTGTTAGATTTCAAGAGAATCCATCTGGCCTTACCATGCATCTTGTTGATATTAGAGTTGGGTAGGATACCATTTGCAAAAAAGTGAAGAAATAGAAAAGTATTATTGAAATTCCCTTTAAATTAGTAAGGAATAGATAAATGAATAAAAGAATAAATAAGAACCGTTCTTTGTTGTCTGCTCTGATGACGTGTATCATTATTGGACTAGTATGTGTTTGCAGTTATGCAGATAGTTTGGATCCCTTCCAGGAAAGTACTGTTCCAAGACTAAGTGAGGATGAGCAGGCATTTTACACCATGATGATTGAGTATTGGATCCCGGATCTCTATGAGATTAAAGGAGGCATGCAGATCGCACTCCGGGCATCAACCGGATTTGACGAGTTATTCAAAGCTGCCTGCCAGGGCGGCATAACAAGACTTGAAGCAAATATTGCTGAAATGAATCAGTACAAGCTGAGCGAAAGTATTGCACCACTTCGAGCGGCTTACGTGCTGTATGCTCAGGATATTCTTACCATATTGTCTCAAGCTGAACATGTAGATCAAACACAATCTGAATGGGTCAGCACAGTTGAGAAAAGCATGAGTGCATTATCCATGTATGCGAGCTGGCTTCATTATCACGTGATCGAAGCATTTTCATCTTCACAGATTGCGAGTCAAGATTATGCATCACTTTCTGCTGACACGTTCATACAGGTTGTAAAACAGATAGTTGGGTCGTAAATATAGTTAATTTTATTTTTACTTTCTTATTGGAAAGTGGAGTCTATATCTTGTCTGACTGACTCAAGATCCAGGTGAAGTTTTGCATTTAATGCTTCATATCTTTCTTGTAAGCTTTTAATGTATTGAGCAAATTCTTCAGCTTCATGTATATCATCAGCTGGTCCATATTTACTTTCAAGAAGATCTGAAAGGTTTTTTGCCACCATAAGATCACGATATACTTTTATGCATTCATTTACTTCATCAGCTGGAAGTCCTGACGCAATTGCAGTATCACGTATTTCAAGGAAAGATTTGTGTAATTGAAGAGAGCGTTCAATATAACCAATGCTGGATTTTGGAGTTATTGGCTTCATAATATAACCCATAATCCAGGAAGAATATACCTTCGCTTCTTGATGTGTCAAATTTTTTCCAGTTTGCATCAGTACAAGAATATCTCCTGTATCTTGATTTGTCTTAATGTTACGAAGTGTTTCCCATCCATCCATCCCATCCATAATCATGTCAAGTAAAATTATGTCTGGATGATAGCCGGTTTGAAGTTTTTCTAAGCATTGTACCCCCCCAAGGACTCCTTCGGTATCAAATCCATATTTTTTGAGCCCAAATACAAATAACTCATTTAATGCAGGTTCATCATCCACAATAAGAACAACTGCCTTATCTCCATTTTGCATCAAACTGACCTTTATAATTATTTTTTCATTTCAGACATATATATGTTGTTGCTGATGTATGTGATGTCGAATAATGATGAAGTTTGTACCCAAATGCTGTGTTGCATAATTGCGTGAAGTAATGTCACTCCATGTTTACCTCTTGTTTAATTTTCTGCAATTTTATATTTTACATCTTTAAATCATTATATTCATTGCATACACATCATTAAATTATAATAATAAAATTTTCTCCATGCCTCTTGTATCATCCCTTTCTTTGATGTTGCCCGAACTGTCTCCCCAAATATTCTCTTCACGCCTGAATAAAGCCCTTCAACCTTCCATCTCATCCCATATCCTGTTTCTTCTGCCCATTTTTTATAGCCAACTTTATTTCTCCTTCTGACACATTCTGAACGATAAGGAGCCCCTCTGGATTTTGTTGCTGCGTCTTTTCTCATTTTGATTCCGGATTGAACTTTTCGCTTTTCCAGTTCATTGAACAGTTCTTTTCTATCATAAGCCCCATCTCCAAGGACTTTTTCAATCCTTCCTTCTCCACACATAACTTCAGCTTGGTTTAGCAAAGGGAGGAACATATCATCATCTTGGACATCTTCCTCTGTTATTTCGAAGGAAAGAATTTGGTTTGTCAAAACATCTATCATCGCGTGAACTTTGAGCCACCCACGCCGAATTTTCCACTTTTCGCGCATCCATTCTCCACGGTTTGTAACCTTGATTCCAG
>Ga0209737_10001728_pt1 | contig 15463 bp, 17 predicted proteins | sample TergutCu122P3_FD_187284 | JGI IMG/M metagenome (GOLD analysis project Ga0209737, IMG submission 187284) | Cubitermes ugandensis P3 segment gut microbial communities from Kakamega Forest, Kenya - Cu122 P3 (SPAdes) (version 2) | ecosystem: Host-associated > Arthropoda: Insects > Digestive system...
ATCTCGGTATCAGGTTTTGGCTAACTGGCCGCGTAAGAAATTCTGTTGGTCAAGGCGTGAATAAGTGTATCGCCCGTCCAAGCATTTCGCCGCGTCCGGCGTGTTGTGGCTGCCTGGGGTTTTTGGGGATTGTGGCTGTCTGGAGCTTGCGGCTCCGGGGTTGCCATCGGCATCGGCAGTCAAGGCGCGGCGCCCTTCCGGGCACGTTCGCGGGGCTTCCGGCAGCGGTTGGCGTTGGGGCGGCTTGCGCCGCCCGTCTTATTCATAGTTTTATGTTTATCAAAGCGCCATAACTTTTGCCATCGGCGCCACCCGTCACCGCTTTAAAATCCGCTGTCAATTCGGCGCCTTTGTCCATCAGCGCCGCTGCCAAGTGTGCAAGGTTGCGCGGTATGTATCCTAAATGGTATTCGTTCCCGCCGTTTACGCTAACCAAAACCTTAATCGCATTTGAATCATGCCCGTTCCACTTATCCCTTTCCAACGTTACCGCTATTTCGTCCGTGTCGTATCGTTCCAGCCGGCCAAGGGCCTGTTGCCGTTTTTCAAACGTAACGCCGCTTACGTTGGTTCGTATCTTTTCCTGTCTTGTCAAATTCCAACACTATTTTTAGGGGTGTTTGGGTACAAAAAAACGCCGTTATGCCCGATATTTAGACATAACAGCGTTTTTGGGTTTAGCTATACGGTTTCATTTAGCTTCTATCAAGTATCAGATCAGCCGCCTTTTGTGCCGCGCTACTTGCGGTCATTATCATTTTTTTGTCATCTCTTAATTTAGTCAGCCATGATTTTATGTACCCGGCGCTGTTTTCAAATGTCCCTGATATTTCTATACCAGTTTCATTCATAAGCATGGCCGCAGCGATTTCCGCAACTAATTCCTCTTCGCTGTATTTCTGTGAGCCGAATGTTGAAGTACCTATATTGCGGTTTAAACGTGTTTTGTGCCCCGTACTGTGGGCCGCTTCATGGAACGTTACCGAGTAATAATCATTTGCGCTTGTAAACTGCCCGATCTCCGGAAGCGTGATTGTATCCGTTGACGGTTGATAATACGCTCTGTCATTGCCTATAACATGATTGAAACACACTCCGGAACGAGCGGTATAACCGTCAATAACTTTCTTAGCCGCCTCTATTGGCTGAACATCCGAAAGCACGAAAGGCGGTAATTTTGTCGGTATTCCCTCAATCTGTGATAAGTGAAAAACCGTTGAATACTTCAAAAAAGGGATGTTCTTTTTTTCGCCTGTCTGGTTGTCCTCTACCTCCAGCGGTTTGAAGAATACAACAATACTCCCCTTTTCGCCTTTCTTCACACGGCCGCCCAACTCTTTAACTTGCAGGAATGAAAGGTATTCGCCGCTATGCGGTAGTATCATGGGGTTTACTCCTCGGTATGGTTTCCGGGTTACGTAATTCATGGCCGGGTTCCCCCGCCAAGGCTTGCGCCAAGGTATTACCCCTTTTTCAAGCTGCTCAATAATACGATCCGTTACCATCTGGTATACGACGTCAATCATGTTAAGTCCCCCTTATTGTTGCTTCAATATATCTATACTATACACTTAATTTTGAGCATTTACAATATCAGAATAATGTCGGTTTTTATATGTTTATTTTATATAATATATACACTTTTATTATTGTAATATAAATACTATGCATAACATTAAAATGCTGTTTTTGAGAGTTTATTTTGTGTATTCCTTACCTTGTTTTCAGTGTATCCTCTGTGTTATAATTATTATCAAGCTGTAAAGTATTTTCAAGAGAGGGGACACGCTGCTACTATGGCAATTAAATATAAGTTTGATGTCCTTGCAAGTTTTAAGGAAATTGGCTATTCTTCGTACAGGTTAAGGAAAGAAAAGATATTGGGAGAGGCAACGATTCAGCAATTACGGAACGGGGAAAAAGTTTCATGGTCTAGCATAGAAACATTTTGCAAGCATTTTAATTGTCAGCCCGGTGATATTATTGAGTATGTTCCGGATTAGAATTTAATCAAAAACCCCTGCATCCCGCAGGGGTTTTTGGTTTTAAACCTCAATGTCCGGCTTGTTTTCCGCTTCGGCCTGTGTCGGTACGGTATTGTAGTCCTCTGCAATTATTTCCTTGTCGTAAGTATCGCCGCTTGCCAATCCTCTTACCGTACTTCGGTCGCTTGTGCTGAGTGCGCCAACCGCACTAAACGTCACGACAGAATACTTACTGCCGGCGCCATTGACAGCTGTACTCAGTGAAAATTCTGTTATAACGTCATACGGCGTATACCTTTGCACCCCCAGAACCACGGATTTGTATTTCTCCCATGCCGCTATTGACGTTGGCGGTAATGTCATTACGATAGGGATATTTGAATCCTCAACCAAGATATACAACCGTCGCATATTCTTACACGCTTTACCACGCCGCGCTCCGCTGCCGCTGCCCCATTGGTTATTAGGGCAACTCGCGCAATCTTTGATTTCGGCAGACAACAGATCAAAGCCATTAACCCCGTCCGGTGACGAGCAGACCGGCGGTTCGCTGCCCGGTTCCGGATTTGGGAATAGCGCATTGCAATTATGGAAGTTAGCGACTACCCCCCGGAAGCTGTCAACGGTTGTATCGTATTCCTCAACGCCGGTAACAATTTCAAAGAACCGGCCACCACCGGAGGGGATCTTTGCGCGGTATGTAGGGATTTTTAATTCTGAATCCTCAAGCTGTCTTTCCGCAAAATACTTGTACGTTTCTATGATGTTTTCCAAGTCGATCCCAACCTCGGCCAATGCCGCCCGTTGCTTGCCGAACAATGACATTTTACTTTCTTGCACGACAACACCATCTTCAGTCACGTTAAGAACGCTGCGTTTTGCTGCCATTTTTAAGCCCCTCTCTTTTCTTTGATTGAAAACACCCTAACGCCGTCTTTCCTTGCTTTCCAGTTCGCAACGTAGCAAGAGCATTCAGCCCGCGTATTCTCGCCCATTGCTAGTTTGATGTTTTGCTTATGACGTTCCTTTTCCTGTTCCAGCGCTTTTTGTTGTTCGCTCAGAATTGCTATTTCCGTGAATGATTGTTCCATGTTTGACAAGTCAACGCTGTTATCAACCGCTGTATCATAAATGCTGGTTATCGCCGCTGTGGTTGCCGCTTTACCATCTACCGGCGGCGGGATCCGCGGTATGACGTAGCTTGTCCAGAAATCGGATACCAGACGCTGTATTTCTTCGATGTCTGTTTCATAGCCCGAACGGTCGATTTGATATATCTTGAAATCAGTACCAAGTATCAGCACTGCCAGATACCAGCGATCAAAGCCTGTAACGCCTAAATAGTGCAAGCATTGCGCTAAATATTCCGGCGGGTATGCGTCCCCTCCGAAATCCGGCAAGCGGAACGGCGAACAAGTTTTTATCTCCAACCCTGCCTTTTCTCCGATAATACGCCGGTCGATGTTCGCAAGCGAGTAAGGATAATTATTATTCCTGATTATCTGATTCTTTCTGTGGGCCTTAAACCCGGTTTCTTCACAAAACCTTTTCGCAACATAGGATTCAAGATCGGTTCCTTGCCGCATTGCTTCGGTATATTCTTTCTCCGGCAACAGTTTAAGTTTTTCAGCCCATACGGTATATGGCGAGGAATATGGGCTGATCCCCAATATCCCCGGAACGTCGCTCCCGCCGATCCCTTTCCGTCTTTCCTCTAACCATTTGGCGCGGTTCATGCACATAACCTCCAGCGCAGCGGCCTCTTATGAGGCCGCCGCTTGTTTAATTGTTTTGCTTTCTTGTTCGTACAGTATTTCAAGAACGATGCTAAATGCATTTCTTTCGCTTTCGCTTAAATTCAGGCTGTCAATCAACGTTTCCAGTATTTCGATTTGAGCCGCCAAACCGAGCCTAATAGTGCCGATAGTAAGCCAGTTAGTTTCAAAATAAATGTTTCCGCCGCCGTCATACCTGCCGGGTTTAAGTTCTAAATTTATTGCCTTGTTAATGTTCATGCTATATCCCCTTTAGGCGGCTTTACGCCGCCAATTTTGGTATTCCTTATTGTTTTTAAGCGTTTCATTACATCGGTAAACATCAAGCAGCAATTCCTTGATTTCTTGCAATTCTTCGCTATCCTTAACCATATCGTCAACATACATTTCTGTTCCGGCTGTAACGCCATCCTCCAAAACGCACCTTGACCAAGTATTCAAAAACCCCGCTAATTTCATAGCTTTTGTTTCTGCCGCCTTAATTAGTGGCAACGATTCTTGTATGTACTCCTCAACTTCGGAAAACTTTCCAACCCATAAAGCAGAATCAACGTCAATCGCGTAACATGATAAAAGTTTAATATCCATGCCCAACACCTTTCATTTGATTTGTTATTCTTATTATAGCACGATTTTAAGTGTATAAATAGTGGCATAACGCCGAATTTTCAACGTTTTTATTGTGTTATTTGTACACTTGTAATCGGTCAAAAATTATATTATACTTATAGTATGTTAACCTAATAACCGCAAATAAAAGGGACATTTTAGCATGGAGATAGCGTGGGACACATTCGAAATACTTAGCAAGCGAAAAGCCAAATGCGGCCATACGGAACAAAGAAAAGATTTGCTTGCCGGTTACCGCCTTGTTGAAATGCGCGTAAAACGTACAGCGTTAAAGTATGGCGCTTCTAAACTGTTGGATGAAGCAATCAAACGTAGGAAACACGTAGAAGAAATGTATATGCAAATTACCACAGAATAGTAGGCCGGCCGAAAAAACCAAGCTTACCGCAAGCCCAAAAACCTTAGACTGCCGCGCAACGCCGGACGCGGCGAAACGCTTGGCTGGGCGACACAGTTATGCGCGCCTTGACCAACAGAATTTCTTACGCGGCCAGTTAGCCAAAACCTGATACCGAGATCCGTTCCTTCGGCAGTGGCGGCATACCAATACCGCGTTCCATCGGCGAGCCGGATCTTTACATATCAATACTGCGCGGTTCATAACACGCAAAATTGTACACAACTTGCATTGTTTTTTAGGCAAAAATTAGATATACTTAAAAAACAAGCTGTTGGACACATGCATGTAAACGGGGGTGTACCTTTGTCTAAAACCATAGTAATCGCGAATTTAAAGGGAGGGATAGCCAAAACTACTACGGCGCATTGCATGGCTACAGGGTTAGCGTATATGAAATATAAAGTGCTTGCTGTCGATACAGACTTGCAAGGGAATCTGTCTTACATTATGGGGGCGGATTTAAACAAGCCCGGTATCTATGAATTGCTGAATGATAGAGTGTTGGCGCCTGATGCAGTACAGCATGTGGAACAAGGATCGATTATATCCGGCAACAGAAGACTGGCTAATGCTGACCGTGAAATGACAGGTAAGGGAGTATATAGACGGTTGGCGGAAGCACTAAAACCATTCCAAGCAATTTATGATTTCATCGTTATAGACACGCCTCCGTCAATCGGGATCATCTCAATCAATGCGCTGGCGGCAGCAGACGACGTTATTATACCGATGGCTGCCGATGCATTAGCTTTACAGGGTTTAAGTCAACTGTACGGCAATATCAAAGCAATGAAGAATACGAACACGGCATTAAACATTGCTGGGATACTTTTGTGCCGTTACAGCGACCGGACGATTTTAGCCCGTGAACTCAGAGAATTAATAGTGGAAAGGGCAGCGCAAATGGGTACAAGGGTATTTAAAACCGCGATTAGAGAAGGCGTAGCGTTAAAGGAAACACAGGCAAAAATACTAAACCCATACGGCACACTGTTTAAATCAAAACCGGCCAACGATTATTTAAATTTTATTGAAGAATATCTAAGGGCGAAAGGTTAGAGGGCAATGGCAAAAAAATATTCGGATCGTTTAAGCGATGACGATTTTGGGCTAGGCGATTCTGTAGACATATTCTTGAACGATGACGGGGTAGGGGAGACAGCCCAAAATACGATCAGCGTAAATGATATTAAAGTAATGCCGGGACGCCGCGCATTAGATACAGGGAAAGTAGGGGAACTAATTAAGAGCATCAAGGAATTAGGTCTGATAAATCCGATTACAATAACGGAGGACAAGGTATTGGTTGCCGGCGCGCATAGATTACAAGCGTACAAAGATATGGGGCTAGAGGATATTCCCGTAACATACCTAAGAACAGAAAGAGAAATACTTATCGAACTTGCGGAGATAGACGAAAATCTAGTCAGAAGCAATCTGCATTTTTTAGAAAACGGAAAGGCGCTGCAGCGGAGGAAAGAAATCTACGAAACGCTATATCCTGAAACAAGGCGCGGCGGCGATAGGAAAAGCGAAAATATCAAACTGCGCCCGGCGCAGTTAGATCTTAACAGTGGTATCGACAGCGGTATTGTATTAAGCGACGCTGAACTAACGCCGCCGGGAAAGCAGCAAACAAACGAACCGCCTAAGTCTTTTGCTGAAGACACGGCTTTGAAAACCGGACAGTCAGCGAGAAAGATCTTTGAAGATATCCAAATTAACGAAAACCTTACAGACAAAGCTAAAAACGCAATATTAGAGCAAGACGTGTCAAAAAAAGAAGCGTTGCAGTTATCCCGAATGAAGCCGGAGATACAAGACAGCGTTGTTGACAGAATCGCTGATGTTGGTTCATTGAGCAAGTCAATCAGAATGGCGAACCAAGAAGCGGTAAAAGCGCTTCCGAAATTTCAGCCCAAAAAGCAAAATATTGAATCAACCCTTACGGAAGAAGAAATTCAACTGGAACAAAAAAGAAGCCGAAATATGGACAGGGTTAGAGAAACAGCAAAACACTTAACTTTCTTGGACGGAAAAGTTTTACGCGAGCATGAAGTAAAATCTACCGTACAGATCAACAAGGGGAAGAACGGGGAATACACTTTTCGCGGTTCCTCCCGTAATAGGCGAGGGGATACGGACTATGCCATACCCGATGGTTACGCGATATACATATACAACGATACTGAGCGGCTAATACTAAATGAGCAGTGCCTGATCTGTTATTTAGGCACGGATAAAAACAAAGACGTCCCTGTTATAATAGACGGCGACGTAATGCATGAGGATGAAAGAAAAATCGTAGAGTTTATAAAGGACGGCGGTTTCTAGTGGCGCTTGAAGCCGGCAAACCATTCCCTTATACGATACCGGGCTCTGAACAAATTACGATAGAAATGGACAATAGCGGTTTAAGCCTGCTCCTTTATTACGACAGGCCCACGATCATAGAAACCGAGGAAATACGTGTAGGCACGTTAACTATCAAACGAATAACTGATAAATTTACTAAAAACCGTTAAAATATTATAATAAATTTAGTTATTCAGATGATTAGCCTCAGTAACGTGACGGCGTTACTACGTTAAGCAGGAATGATATAGGCACCGCTGGATGTATGCTCTAGTCTTGCGCTCTGCGGTATGTGATTAAACAACCTGTAAACGGGTAGTGTTGCATATGAAAACCCTGCATTAACATTGGCGAAGGGCACTTTACCGCATTTATGCGGCATTACACGCGAAAGCGGGTCAAAATAATGATTTATGTATTAAACATAAACGGCAATCCGCTAATGCCAACAAAACGCCATGGCAAAGTAAAGCATCTGATTAGGCAGGGCAAAGCAACAATCGTAAACTATGAACCTTTTACAATAAAGCTTTTGTATGACACAACGGAATATACACAGCCCATAACGCTGGGCATTGATGCCGGAAGTAAGGCCGCCGGCCTATCGGCTACATCAGAAAAAGAAGAATTATACGCCGCAGTGGTACAGTTAAGGGCTGATATAGTCAAGAATTTATCGACGCGGCGACAATTTAGGGCGGCGCGGCGCAATAGAAAAACGCGGTACCGACAGCCACGGTTCAATAACCGCGTTGGTAGAAAGCGTAAGGGCTGGTTAGCGCCGTCTATTGAGAATAAAATTTACATCCATTTAAGAGTTGTGCGTGAAATTCATAAAATACTACCGATATCTAAGATTTTAGTTGAAACAGCTTCATTTGATATTCAAAAAATTAAGAACCCTGAAATTCAAGGCAAAGAATATCAGGAAGGCGATCAGTTGAATTTTTGGAACGTCCGCGAATACGTGCTGTTTAGGGATGGGCATAAATGCCAGGGTGAAAAAGGCTGCAAGAACCACATTCTCAACGTACATCATATTGAAAGTAGGCTAACAGGCGGCGATGCGCCAAACAACCTGATAACCCTCTGTGGAGAATGCCATAACGCTTATCATGATGGAAAACTGAAGCTGGATATAAAACGCGGGCAGCAGTTCCGTGGCGCCGCATTTATGGGTATTATGCGCTGGGAATTTTACAATCGGCTTAAAAAGGTATATACCGCAGTTAGTGTGACATATGGCTACATAACCAAAAACAGGCGGATTAAGAACAATCTTTCTAAATCCCATTGTGTTGACGCCAGATGCATCACTGGTAACCCTACAGCAACCCCATTAGGTTATTACTATCAGCAAAAAGCAGTAAGAACTCGTAACCGACAAATACATAAAGCCACTATTAATAAGGGGGCCATCCGTAAACTGAACCAATCGCCGAAATATATTTTCGGATACCAATTGTTCGATAAAGTAAAACTGCCAGATGGTAGAGTCGGGTTCATATTCGGCAGACGTACAAGAGGCAGTTTCGATGTAAGATCGGTTGTTGGCGCCAAGTTGTCGGCAGGTATTAGCTATAAAAAATTGACCTTACTAGAAAAACGTAAATCCTTATTGACTATTAGGACAGCCGTGTAAACTGCATCCGCAGGATGTTAAGGAACTACTCATGTGTACAAAGTGAATGGATGGAATTATATGGTTCTTAATGAATTACCAACAAAAAACAAGGCTCAATTAGGCCAAGAAACAGGAAATACTAAAAAGGCCAAAGCAATTGACGCATTAAAGGGCATTATCTCCGCTGATTTTCCAGTTAAACTTGATGATGTCAAAAGAGAGCGAATTGAAAAGAGGGGATTAGTTAAATAATAGACACCTTCTTATCTTTTGCGGGTACCCGTGTTGTGGCGGAGAGTTTTTTGTTAGCTGCAGCCCGTTGTGGTCCCGCATACGAAACAGACTTTGCAAGTCCCGTTCTTAACCAATTTATCGCTTTTGCAGCTTGGGCATAACTCGCCATGTATATAGTCGCTGCCGGTTAATGGCCGGCCGGGCAGTTCCGAGCAACCAAAAGGCAGTAGTTCGGTGTAACCGTCCGGCTTAATCTGGCAGTAACGGTAATCCCCTTGTTCTATGTCAATGATCTTGCTGATTAAGTCGGATATCGAATCCACGAATTTTATGTAGGGATGCCCGGTTACTATCCCGCTTGGCTCATACTTATGCCCGCGATACATCCTTGCTATATTCTCCGCTGGAATGCCATACTGAAGCATTTCGGAAATAATAGTGGATATGCTGTCCAATAGGCCCTTAGTCAGCGATCCCTGTCTGCCGGATGTGACGTAGATTTCCGCAAGCCGCCCATCATCGTAGAATGATGTAGTGATGTACAGCCTTAACCCGCTTACTTCCGCTTCATGTACTTTCGCGCTGCGTATGCCGGATGGCTTGATTCGCTCGGATAGCACCTTTTCTTTTTGTTCCACTTTATGAGTGTTCAGCGGTTGTGATTCCTTGCATCCGTCACGATAGATCGCTATCGCCTTAACCCCCAATTCCCACGCATGCTTATAAACGCCTTTAACATCTTCAACAGTCGCTTCCTTGTCCAGATTAACTGTCTTACTGATAGAGCCACTTATATGCGGCGTCAGCGCCGCCATCATCTTCACATGCCCAGCCGGAGATATGGCGCGGCTGCCGGTTCCGCATTTACTGGCTGTATCAAAGATCGCGTAATTCTCAGGATTTAGATGTGGCGCCCCCTCGATCTTCCCGTCCAGGAGTTCACCTTTTTCATTTTCCTGCATCACGTAATTTGTTATATTCTCGATTTCTATTTCGCATAGACCTAAATAGCGTAAGGCTGTCTGTATCGCCGGATTAACAATAGTCATGTGATTGCCGCCCACTAACTTCTTATAAACAACATGGCTGAAAAACGGTTCGGACGAAGTTGTCGCGCAATCCATAGCAAACGAAATGGTTCCGGTCGGCGCCATGCACGTAACCTGCGCATTGCGGTATCCGTATTTTCTGCCTGCTGTTATCGCGTCGTCCCATACTTTATTCAGGCGTTCCGGAATGGCATAGAAGTCCATAGATGCGATCAATTCGGCATTGATACACATGGGTTCATATGATAAGCCTTTAAAGCCCGAAGCGCCGGCACAGGAAGCCGCGCGGGCATGATTGTTTATTACACGCTTCATGGCATGTTTATTTAATTCATAGCAAGGGAACGGCCCTACTTTTTCAGCCATCAAAGCAGACGCGTAATACGATTGCCCAGTCATTAGGCTACACAACGCCGCCCCTATGTTACGCGCCGGATCCGAATCATACGGCATACCCATGCACATAAACAGAGCGCCTAAATTAGTAAGCCCCAGCCCCGTGGTTCGGAATAGATATGAACGCCGGGCAATGTCTTCCGTAGGGAACTGCCCCCAATGTATCGTAGCTTCTAAAACCAACTGTAACAGGCAGATCGTATGTAGGTATGCGTCTAAATCAAATGTATCCGATTCTATGTCATAAAACTTAAGGATATTGATACTCGCAAGGTTGCAAGCGGTATCGTCCAGGAACATGTACTCGGAACAGGGGTTGGATGCGTTGATACGGTTTTCCGCGCCGTTAATTCCGTTCTCGCCATACGGGCATGTGTGCCATTCGTTTATGATGTCATCGAATTGAACGCCCGGATCGCCGCAAGCCCAGGCTGATTCCGCGATCTTGTCCCAGATTTCAGACACCGGAATTTCACCGTCCGCGCTTTCATCGACACGCCCCGTAACTTCCCAAGTCACCGCGCCGCGCGCATTAGCTTTAGTTACTGCGCCGTGCGCATTAACTTTACTTGCACCGGCTTGATCCAATTCAAACATGAAAGAATCAGGGACACGTATTGAATTGTTTGAGTTCTGCCCGGAAACCGTTTCGTAAGCTTCACCGTCTATATCCGTTGAGTACCCCATTTTGCCAAGGGCCTTCGCCTTTTCTTCCTCCCGCGCTTTCCAAGTGATAAATTCTAGTATCTCAGGATGATCTAAGTTGAGGATGTTCATTTTAGCGGCGCGGCGCGTTGTTCCTCCGGATTTGATCGCCCCGGCGTTACGGTCGGATACTTTGAGGAAACTCAACAGCCCGGATGATTTGCCGCCGCCGGATAACATCTCATTCTTTGCGCGGATCGCCGACCAGTTAACGCCAACCCCGGAGCCGTACTTAAACAAGAGGGTTTCAACGGTCAGCTGGTCTGTCAAAGATTTCTTTCCGATCAACGAATCCTCAACGCTTAAAATAAAACACGCAGATCCTTGGGTACGGGTATAGGCATCGGATGATTCAGTAACGCAGCCTTTGTCTTCGTCATAGTAAAAATGCATTTGCTGTGTCCCGTCAATGCCATATGCCTGCTTCAATCCTGTATTGAAAAACTGTGGGCTGTTTGGCGCCCAGATTTGCGCCAGCATCATGTATGCCAATTCGTCATAGACGATCTGCTTTTGTTCTTCCAGCAGAACAGCTTCATCGTATAACGCGTCCACCCAAAAGCTGACCATACGGTGAACCAGCTGCCGCATAGAATACTCGCAGCCGCGTTCGTCGGACAATCGTCCGGGAACACCCTTTTTCCGAAAGAATTTACTGGCAATGATGTCACAGGCGCTTTGGGAATAGCCGGCCGGAAATTCCAAGTCCGCCATGTCGGTTAAGACCTCGCCTGTAGAGTGATTGGTCAACCTAACATCTACCCGTTTCCACTGAAAGAGATCGTAAACGCTTTGTTCTGAATCAACTAACGCTTTGGTATAAAACCGTTGAATCTTTTTGTCTAACGTCATGGAAGTATCGGCGCCCCCTCTTTTTGCTAATGAATGTCTCTCCTTGATGTAAACAATTAGTAGTCTTTATGAACTAATTGTAGAATTTATATGCCGTCTGTGTCAACATGAATAAAATGTAAAAACCCTCTTATACCAGTCAGAGGGTTTTTTTTGTTCCGGAATATATGAGATGGCTATTCGTTGTCAATGTCACAATTTCGAATAGGAATTTTTTTAATACTAACTGAGCGGCTTGTATCCATGTTGAATGAAAATTGGGTTAGCATCTGCTTTTCTTGCGGTACCTCATAAACATTTTTTTAATTTGACCGCTTAACAACTTTCTCCGAGAAAATTGTTGACATTAAGAAACATTAAGTGTATAATGATTTCACTGACACGAGAAAGGATGTGATTAGGTATCAATGATGTGTAGTGCTGGGGAAAAACTTGATAGGCGATTTTTGCAGTCATATGTAACAAAAAATTTTCATACTTTGCGAATTTTGTCTGGATTGTCTACTTCGGAGCTTGCCAATCGGACTGGAACTACACGGCAGACAATTAACAGCTTAGAAAACGGAAAAACCGAAAAAATGAATGGAACACTACTTATATCAATGAGAGCAGTTTTAACAGAAGTAGCAAACAATAATAAAGATAACAATTTTTGCCTCGCACTTTTAAATCATATTTTATCTTTATTGTTTGACTATAAGTACCCGACAGGTTTTTCGGTTCGCAAATATGAATGGATGTGTATATCTGACGCTTTCTTCGCAGTTGCTAAACTTTCTGAAGCCGGATTTTCAGAAGAAAAACTTGAAAAACTGAGCGAAATAATACTTCAAGCTGAGTTAGACACGGATTTTAAATTCGGAATTATAGATGAAACGACTGGTGAAAGCCAGTTGTCAAGTATTTACCAACACATCGGATTACCTACTTTTTTTTCAGAAAGAAAAAAAGTAAGAGCGGAGTTCCATGAAATGCTATTTAAAACAGCTAACGATAAGTTTAAAGAGAGAGGCGATTTTTAATGAAACAATTTATTATGGAAATGACCTCATTGTTTCCCCAGATATGGCAAAATAGTCTTATGGTGTACGATGATGTTATTGTTCGTATGCATGAACATAACAAGTGGGACAAAGAAAAAAGGGCGGCAAAAAAACTAATTAAAGAAAAAATGTCGCGTAATGGTTTAAAGTATTCAATCCGCCATAAAAAAAGGACAGCAACCGTTGTAGGAGCTAAGAATAAATTTTGCGACGGACGGGCTGTGTTCGTGATACCGTCACGAGTAAGGACCGATTACGGAAAATATGATGTTGTTAAAATCGATAACTACGCTTTCTGTGATTCTTCTTCGCTGTCAACAATAATAATTTCCTCCGGTGTTGAAAACATCGGAAATGGTGCCTTTGAAGATTGTTATAATCTTAGTAAAGTCATGTTGCCCGAAGGATTGGAGATTATTGGAAGTAATGCTTTTAATGGTTGCAACAAGCTACAATCTGTCGTTATACCCGATAGTGTTAGCCACATTGCTGCAGATGCATTTGATGAAGGAACCATCTTGTTTGGCAGATCTCGATATTTTATCGAGTTCGTTCAAGCAAATTCCCACCGTATTTTTTATGTTGTAATTGACGGAAGGAAAATATACGAAAGTAATTTTAATATCCACGTTTACATTAAACCAAATCCAGCGTTAATCGAACAAGCGGGTTATTGTGTATAGTCAGGCAGCGTAACAAATTCTGGCGGTCAACGCGAATAAGGGTATCGCCTGTTCAAGCGTAACGCCCGCGGCTGTCGGGCCTGTTTATGTTTTTGGGCTTGCGGCTTGGCCGGGTCTGTGCCCGGCCAAGCTTTTGTATTGCCTACATGCGGCAATCATTTAACAATATGTGTTCCACCCTAGTGGTCTGTAAAGCTTAAAACTGTAACAAAACGTTGAGCATTTATGAAAGGAATGCCAAAATTGCGCCATTCACTGTATAAATGCTTTGTTACACATTTAAGCTTTACAAAGCACTAGCCTGCTTCTCAAACAAGGCTATTATCTTTCGTCGATTTTCCAGCGTATCCTCCTGATGTTTTTCCTAATCATTGCAAGGCTCGAACCGCAAACCGTGAACTACCGTCCGCCTATAGAGGCGGCGGCTTCCTGCGCTATACCTACTTTTATTAGCTAGCGTGAGTTTCAGACTTTTCGTAGTTACACACCACGCAAACGACGTAGGTAAGCCATTTTCAATAATTAAAATGTAGTGCTAACTAAATTTTGTGATGTATCTTGACTTTTTGGTATAGTAGACATAAAATATTAGTGGAAACCATGGCTTTGATGCTACCATTGCTACATCCAAGTCTGGAGTACAAGATGTCTATGTTTACGCCATAAATGCACCAGGAACAGGAGGTAACAACGTCCTTTTGGGCAAAAAAACTGTGACAATTATTGCAAACGACCCTCAAGGCTCATATGATGCTGCAATAGGTGGAAAAAGAACCGTACGGGTACATGGATGGGCTTTTGACAAAGACAGCCCCTCGCTATCAATATCAGTTCATGTATACATCGGAGGACCAGCGGGGTCTGCCAATGCGGAAGGTCATGCAATTATTGCTAATATCAGCCGGCCTGATGTAAACACCATATATAAAATCAGCGGTAATCATGGTTTTGATTCTACCATTACTACATCCAAGACCGGAGTACAAGATGTTTATGTTTATGCTATAAATGCACCAGGAACAGGAGGAAACAACGTTCTGCTGGGTAAAAAAACTGTAACCATCAGCTAAGAAAAGAAAGAGGATAGAATGTCTTTTTTACATGGAAACAATTCTATAAAATTTATGAAGAGGAGTGGAATAATGAAACACTTAAAAAAACTGTTTTTAGTTGTTTTGTCCACAATTATTTGCCTAATCTCTACGTCAACTATAACTGCATCTACAGTTGGTGACCTCAAAGTGCGCGTAGATAATTCTTTTTCCATAATACCTGGAAAAACAGGAACGATGAACGTATCCTTTAGTGGGATGGGCATTGATAGCATTGGTGTGGTTGCTTCCGGTAATGGACTTTCAGCAAGTGTATCAAATACAAGATGGGCGTCTTATCCGAACACCTGCACAGCGACTATCAATCTATCTACAACAAGTAATTTTAACGGCGGAACGGTCACATTTCAAATGAAAAACAATAGTCGTGGCACTATCCTTACAAGAACAATAAACATACACGTAGATTATGATGTTAGACTCTTGGTACCTGTTGCCTACTCCATCAAACCAGGAAATAATGGGGCGTCAAAAGTGTTTTTTAGCGGAAGAGGCATTGATACTGTTGATGTAGTAGCTACTGGTTTTGGCCTTTCTGCAAGTGTATCAAACACAAGATGGGCACATTTTCCAGGCGAATGTTCGTCAGACATCAATCTATCCACAACAAGTAACTTTAG
>Ga0209737_10001729_pt1 | contig 15462 bp, 16 predicted proteins | sample TergutCu122P3_FD_187284 | JGI IMG/M metagenome (GOLD analysis project Ga0209737, IMG submission 187284) | Cubitermes ugandensis P3 segment gut microbial communities from Kakamega Forest, Kenya - Cu122 P3 (SPAdes) (version 2) | ecosystem: Host-associated > Arthropoda: Insects > Digestive system...
TTCCCTGATACTCAGCTATGCATTGAGAGGAGCAGGCGCAAGGTCCGCCGCGCTTACTTCCGAAGACTGCGGAATATATGCGGAAGGAAGGCCTCTTTCCGGAAGCGCCAATCTTCAAAAGACGGAATCCATGGCGCCGCTGAAGATCAAACCGTACCTGTCGGACGGGGTCATCCCGGTGATCACCGGGTTCTACGGCATCAAGAACGACGGGCTGCCGCTCACTTTCGGAAGGGGAGGAAGCGATTATTCAGCTGCTGTTGTAGCAAATGCGACGAACGCCGACCTTCTGGAGATATGGACGGACGTGGACGGCTTCATGTCCGCGGATCCCCGCATAGTTCCGGATGCGGTGAAGATCGACGAGATGAATTTCAGCGAAGCGGCCGAACTGGCATACTTCGGCGCCAAGGTCCTTCATCCCAGGACCATCGAACCGGTGAGGATGAAGCACATCCCTCTGAAAGTAAGGAATTCCTTCAAGCCGGAAGAGCCGGGAACGATCATCCACCACCTCAGAAAACCGAAGGACGAGATGCTGAAGAGCGTAGCGCTCAAGACGGACCTTTCCATCATAGCGATAAGTTCGGCGGAGATAGCATTCCATCCGGATATGGTCGCCCGCATCATCGAAAAGATCGCGGAGAACGAGGTCGTTATCTATTCGATCTCAACGTCCCTCTCGACGGTGGCGTTCCTGGTGCACAGCAACGACGTAAAGTCCATACTGGCAAGGCTCAACACCCTTGACCCGGGGGACATAGAGAGAATTGAAGTAAAGAACGATGTGGCGCTGGTATGCGCCGTGGGAGATAATCTTCTTTCAAGGTGCGGCGTATCGGCGGATATATTCAGTGCCGTAAAGGATGCGAGAGCCAACGTGGAAATGATATCCGAAGGAGCATCCGATGTTTCGCTGAATTTTGTTGTCCCCATGTCAAAAGCGACGGATGTGGTAAAGATACTGCACAGCAAGTTTGCGAGGGGGTCCAATGAGGGACTTTGAAAGCAGCAACGGCGTGATGTTATTCGGAGGGCTCCGGGTCACCGATATCGCGGATGAGTTCGGCACTCCCGTTTATGTTGCCGACGAGGCTCGCCTGAGGGAGAACTACCGCAACGTCTACAATGCGTTCTCAAAGCACATTTCCACCAGAATAAACTACGCATGCAAGGCGAACAGCAGCCTTGCGGTATTGAAGATACTGGAACAGGAAGGGTCCTGCATCGATGCGGTCTCCGTCGGCGAGGTGATCACCTGCATGAAGGCGGGTTTCACACCGGACAGGATAATGTACACCGGGGTCAACGTCAGCAACGAAGAGATGAGGGCGCTGGTCGAGCTGGGAGTGATGATCAACGTGGATTCCGCTTCCCAGCTTGAAAGGCTTGCGAAGATCAGGAACGATCTTCCCATATCCATAAGGATAACTCCGGGAGTGGGGTCCGGACACAGCCATAAGGTGGTGACCGGTTCGACGGGATCGAAATTCGGGATACCGGCGAAGGACGTCATCAAAACATACCTCCGGGCGAAGGAACTGGGTTTTGATACGAAGGGGATCCACGTTCATATCGGATCGGGGGGACAGTCCGCCGAGCCTTTCACGGATGCCATGGAAGTCCTCATCAACATGACCAACGAACTCAAGGAGAACGGCATCGATCTTGATTTCATAGATATCGGCGGAGGCATCGGTGTGCCGTACCGGCCAAACGAGCCGGAAATGGACATCAACGAGCTTGCCTCGAACTTAACAGAAATGATGATCGAAGAGACCGACATCAGAAAGATAGTGCTTGAGCCGGGCAGATACATCATCTGCGATACAACGATCCTTCTCACAAGATGCGTTGATGTGAAGGACGCCGGCGTGAAGAAGTACGTCGGAGTGGATGCGGGATTCAACACACTGGTCAGGCCGGCCATGTATGATTCTTACCACCACGTTGCGATCGGGAACAAGTTCGGAAGGGCGTGCACCGCAAGGTACGACGTCGTCGGTCCGATATGTGAATCGGGAGATCACCTGGCGAAGGACCGGGTGCTGCCCGACCCCGAGGAAGGGGACATCGTTGTCGTATATGATGCGGGAGCATACGGCTTCTCGATGTCCAGCAACTACAACTCCCGCCCTCTCTGCAGAGAGGTCCTGGTCAGCGGCGGAAAGGCGGAATTGATCAGAGAATCGGAAAAGATAGAGGAACTGTGGAGACACCAAAGGATACCTGAGAGGCTTTTGAAATGAAGTTCTGGAAATATCACGGTATAGGCAACGATTTCATTCTGATCGACGGGATCAACACCGAAACGGAGATCGATAACGAAAGATGCAAGCTCATGTGCAACAGGAATTTCGGCATCGGGGCGGACGGCGTTCTCTTCCTTCTGCCGGGAAAGGATGCCGACATAGCGATGAGAGTGATCAACTCGGACGGTACGGAAGCCGAGATGTGCGGCAACGGCATCAGGTGCATCGCCAAGCACGCATACGATTTCAATATGGTCGACAAAGAAGAGTTCACGATCAATACCCAGGCAGGCGTGAAAACAGCAAAGGTGTTCCTCGATGAAGGAAAGGTCACCACCGTGATGGTGGACATGGGCGCCCCCATCCTCGACGGAAGGACGATCCCGCTGGACTACGACGGAGAATTCATCGATCAGCCTTTTGCGATGGAAGGATACACAATAAAAGGCAACGCGGTGTCCATGGGGAACCCGCATTTCATCACATTCACCAACCTCAGCGACAACGAGGTGGAGAGGCTGGGGCCGACCCTCGAGGTGCATCCGTTCTTCCCGAAGAGAACGAATGTGGAGTTCTGCAAGATAAAAGATGGGAACATTCACATCAAAGTATATGAGAGAGGAGCGAAATGGACATTGGCGTGCGGCACGGGCGCATGCGCAGCGGCCACGGCGGCGGCGCTGAACGGCCTGGTGCCTTTCGGCGAGCCCATCGATGTGCGTCTTCCCGGGGGATGGCTGAAGATCACTGTCGACAAAGACCTCGGCCATGTGCATATGGAAGGGCCTGCTGTACTGATATATGAGGGAAGCATCACGGATGAGTGAACAATATGGTAAATTATGAGCAGTCCGAGAGACTGAAGAAGCTGCAGCCGTATCTTTTCGTGAGACTGGAGGAGCTTGCGGCGGCCAAGAGGCAGCAGGGAATGGACATGATCGATTTCGGTATAGGGGACCCGGACCTTCCGGCACCGGAGAAGATCGTGAAGTCCATGCAGATCGCCGCCGAAGTGAATGAGAATCAAAAGTATTCGTCGTCCCAGGGAGAGAAGGGCCTCAGGGAAGCGGTCGCAAGATGGTACAAAAAGAGATTCGGAGTGAACCTCGATCCGAAGACCCAGGTGTGCATAACGCTGGGATCCAAGGAAGGCATCTTCAACATCGCGCAGGCGTTCGTGAACCCCGGAGAGACGATCATCGCACCGAGCCCGGGATACCCGGTCTATTCCGGCGCGTCCACCCTTTTCAACGAAGCGAAATGCGTTTACGTCCCGCTCAGGCTCGAGAAGGAATGGCTTCTGGATGTAAGCGAGTGCCCAGCGGGCGCAAAGATGCTTTACATCAACTACCCGAACAACCCCACCGGAGCGACCTGCGATCTCGCATATCTGAAAAAAGTTTACGAATGGTGCATGAAGAACAACACCATACTTTGTTACGACAACGCTTACTCGGAGATGTGCTACGGGAACTACCGCGCACCGTCGATATTGCAGGCGGGACCGAACTGCATCGAATTCGGTTCGTTCTCGAAAACGTTCAACATGACGGGTTTCAGGCTCGGCTACGCCGTAGGCCATCCCGACCTGATCGCCGGACTGAAGAAATGCAAAGGACAGATAGATTCCGGTGCGCCGATCTTCATACAGAAAGCGGGCGTCACGGCCCTGGATATGTACCACGATGACGGCACTCCCCCGAACGACATCAAGCACAACATGGACATCTACGCCGAAAGAAGAGAGGTCCTTGTCAACGGCCTGAGGGAACTGGGATTCAACGTTGCCATGCCGAAAGGCACATTCTACGTCTGGTTCGACTGCGGGATGAAATCCGACGAGTTCACGAAGAAGATGATAGATGTCGGGATCATAGTCACTCCCGGACCGGGTTTCGGAGAATCCGCCGAAGGATATATCCGGATGACGGTTACCGAGCCGGTGGAGCGCATAAAGGAGGCCCTGCTGAGAATGAAGAAGGCCTCCATATGCAGACTGAGCCTGCCGCCGCCTAAACTGTAAAGGATCAGTTGCCGAACTTATCCTTCGATCTCTTAAGAGCCTCTATAACAGGCAGCGGTTCCTGCAGAAGGAATGTTTCCAGCGCGCCGCCTCCGGTGCTTACGTATGCCACTCTGTCGGACAGGTCGAACTTTTCGGCCGCTCCGGCGGTGTGCCCTCCGCCCAGAACAGACAATCCTTTACTTTCGACCATGGCCATCATGAGCTGCTTGGTCCCCGTTTCGAACCCCGCCTTCTCGAACATTCCCGCGGGTCCGGACATGAATGACGTCTTGGACGACAGGATGACCTTTCTGAACTTGTCTATGGATTGGTCGCCTATGTCCAAGGCAGGCTCGGCCGTCGGCATGTCGCCGATGTTCACGCATACTCTTTTCCCATCCCTTTCCACGGCGACGTCCACCGGAAGAAGCACCCTCGGCCCGTATTTGCTGAGGATCTCTCTGGCAGCCAGGAAGTTCTCTTCGGTAAGCTCGTCGGAAAGTATCCTGCTGCTTGCCTCTCCTATGTCCACGCCTCTCGCCAGAAGGAAAGCATTCCCGGTAAGGCCCGTTAATATAACGGTGTCTGCGATGTTGCTCTTCAGGACCGCGTCGACCATTTTCGGAACATCGCCGAACTTCGCCCCTCCCAGGATGAAGACGGACGGCCGCTTCGGTTTGTCAAAGATAGTTTTCAGAGCATACAGCTCCCTTGCCATCAGCCTCCCGGATGCGGACGGCACCTTCAGCGGGAAGCCCACCAAGGAACATTGGGCCCGGTGGGATGTGCCGAACGCGTCGCATACGTAGTAGTCGAAAAGCGGGGAAAGTTCCGCAACAAGCACCGCTTCAGCGTGCTGGCACATATCCGCTGTGACAGACTCGCATTCCAATTCCCTTACGTTGCCCAGTAAGAGGACCTCTCCCGGCTCCAACCGGGATATCATCTTCTTCGCTTCCGCTCCGATGACGTCGTTCACGTACTTCACCGGCGCGTTGAGGCTCTTCGACAGCAGCTGAGCATGCTGCTCCAGCCCGATGAAATCCCATGCGCCTTTCCTGCTTTGGTGCGCCAGGATCACCACCATCGCCCTCTTCCCGATCAGTTCCCTTACGGTGGGGACGATGCTCCTTATCCTTGCGTCGTTCAGTATCTTCAATGTCTTTTTATCAAGAGGACAATTGATATCCACTCTCAGCAGAACGGCCTTGTTCTTGAAGTTGAAATCCCCGAGGGTGTTGAATTCTTTCGTATTCTCACCCTTACTTTTTTATTCCGAGGGTCTTGTTCGTTTTCGATATTGACGCCGAGGGATCCTCTTCCATCTTGCACATCGACCTAATGCAGTCGATGTTCTCCGGCACCACGTCCGATTCCTGGTGCACCGCCTGATAGAAGTACAGCATATTGCCGATCGTTTTCACCCCGTCCTCCCAGACCGCCACTTCGTACAGGTCGGACCTGTCCCTTCCCATATCTCTCGCCAATTCCATGATCTCCGGCGTTCCTTTCACGCCGCCGCCGCTCTTTACCAGCATCACGCGGGGCGATGCCTTCATGATATCGATGATCTCGGCGGTCTTGGCCTCCCTTGCCAGCTCCGCTGTCACCGTATGCATGTGCATGATGGTGGTGGATGCTTTGATCGCCATTGTGTTGATGTTCAGCCACGGCATTATGCTTTTTACGTCGGGTCCGTGGTGGGTGGGAAGTTTCACAGTCGGCTCCAGGCCGTTGATGGGGCCGGCCTTGCTGTCCCCGGGATCCGCTCCCCTTCGGACCAATGTGACGTAAACGTTCTTTATTTTGATGGATCTGTCTATCGGGTTCAGGGTCCTGAGCAATCCAGTAGTATTGCATGAGACCACTCTTGAGAATTGCGCTCCCCAGGATTCGTTGTAATTGGCGGTGGAGTTGAATGATATCCCGGTCAGGCTGTGATCCTCTCCGCCCTGGAATATCGCCTTGATCCCCGCAGCTTCGTATTCCGCTTTGTATTTCTCCCCTACATCCCCGGGGGTGCAGTCGACGATGATATCCGCCGCTTTGTAAAGATCCTTTATGGTACCTTGGACAGGAATCCCCGCATCCCAGAATGCTTGGAGGCTCCCCTCCGGAACGAACAGGTCGAATCCTTTTTCGACGGCTGTCTGCGCTTCGAATGTCGGTCTGGTCTTTGTAACTCCGACGACCTCCATGTCGTCCTGTTTCTTTACCGCGGAGGCCACTCTTTTGCCGATAGTGCCGTAGCCGTTTATCCCAACCTTTACTTTGGACACCTGATCCCTCTGCCTCCTAATAGTATACGGATAAAATAATCTTATGTGAATATTTGACAATAAAGGGCAGGCATATCCGGGTTTTCACAGACGTTTTTGAATAAAAGAAGGGGGCGGACCCCCTTTTAGATAAAGAATGATTCAGCCATACGCTCCCTTTCTGAAGAACAGAAATGCTCCCGCGACCGCTATGATCGCCGCTATTCCGACAGCTGCCGCGATCAACAACATTGTGTCGCCGCCGCTGCCGCCGCCGGCTTTCTCTTCGAAGACGGCCGACAGGATCAGAGGGGACGTTATGCCGGGGAAGGCACTGCCTCAGATTTTATCTTTGGATGATCCTATGTGTCCTGTTCAAAGGCTGAAATGCCGTTTCTGTTTGGTCTCGTTTTCCCTCAATTTTATATGGGATGCTTTTGATACAAGGTTGAGGTATACTCATGAAAGGATCTAGAGCACTGCTGAAAATGCTGGAGGACAAAGGAGTTGAAACAATGTTCGGGTACCCGGGCGGCGTAGTGATTCCGATATACGATGAAATATTGGAATCGTCCGTCCGGCACGTACTTGTACGCCACGAGCAGTGCGCTGCTCACATGGCGGACGGTTTCGCCAGAGCAAGCGGCTTCCCGGGAGTGTGCATGGCCACAAGCGGCCCCGGCGCCACGAATCTGGTCACGGGAATAGCGACGGCATACGCCGATTCGACGCCCATGATCGCACTCACGGGACAAGTGGGAACAGGTTCGTTGGGACTCGGAGCGTTCCAAGAGGTGGACGCGTACAGCCTGATGATGCCCATAACCAAACACAACTTCAGAGTTTTGAACATAAACAGACTGCCGCATGCGGTAATGGAAGCATGGGAGATCTGTCAGACGGGAAGGCCCGGTCCGGTCCACATCGATGTGCCGGTGGATCAGATCAACTCGCAGGTCGACGAAACCCTCTTCGACGAAACATACGGCGTGAAACCCGTGAAAGAGGATTATTCCGAGATAGACCGCGCGGTCCAATGGATCAAAGAATCTCAGAAACCCATAATGCTGGCGGGAGGCGGGGTCATCGGCGCCAACGCAAGCGCGGAAATGGTCAAACTCGCAGAGATAGCCAACATTCCGGTGATAACACCGCTGATGGGGATCGGTTCCATTCCGACGTCGCATCCGCTGTGCATGGGCTCGCTGGGAATGCACGGAAAGGTGAGCTCGCTCACAGCATTCAAGGATTCCGACCTGATAATAGCCTTGGGATCGAAATTCTCCGACAGGACATACAGCCCGCAGACGGCCCCGAGTCCGTCATGCAGGGTCATCCACATCGATATCGATCACACGGAGTTCAACAAGCATAAGAGGGAAGCGATCAACATACAGGGCGATGCGAAGAAAGCGGCCCAGATGCTCATCGACAGGCTTCAGGGATATTCGAGCACACGCAACGCATGGGACACGAATATCCAGGACCTGAAGAGACGCTGCAAGTGCGACTTCAATTATGAGAACTATCCGATAGTTCCGCAGAAGGTCATGCATGAGATCAACAGGATAACCAGAGAGGATCCCGATATCATCATCACCACTGACGTCGGCCAGAATCAGATGTGGGCGATGCATTATCTGGAGATAGACAGACCAAGACAGTTCATCTCTTCGGGAAGCTTCGGCACCATGGGCTTCGGCCTTCCGTCGGCGGTGGGAGCCAAAGCAGCCTGTCCGGACAAGAAGGTCCTCACGGTCACCGGGGACGGCGGACTGCAGATGGTCATGCAGGATATCGGAACGTCGGTGGCGGAGGACTTTCCCGTAGTGATATGCCTGCTGAACAACGGATGGCTGGGAATGGTCAGGCAGTGGCAGAAGCTGTTCTGGGACAGAAGGTTCAGCGGCACCGAGCTGAGAGCGGACCCCGATTTCGTGAAGATCGCGGAAGCGTTCGGAGCAAAGGGGATACGCGTGGACAAGCCCGGAGAGATAAGGGATGCTCTCAAGACGGCGCTGGACTGCGGAAAGACCTGCCTCGTGGAGATCAAGGTCGACTGCGAAGAGGACATCACACCGATGATACCCGCGAACCCGGCGATACCGCTGATCAAAGGCCGTTGCAAATTCTGAAAACCACATAATATTTCGGGCAGCTGCCCGAAATTTATATTTCAATTTGCAAGTAAGGAGATGATATATTTATTGCTGAGAGGATATCTATTTCTCATGTCAAAAAAATACTGTCCTAACTGCAAACAAAATGTGTATACCAAACGCACCGGCGGTCAGTGGGTCATGGGCGGTGTTTTTGCTTTGGCGGCGCAAAAACGCTGTCCCATCTGCAACTTTCCGGAAAAAGAACTTGAAGAACCGAGAGATTGATCCCGGCCGTTCAAAACATCTGCAATTCCGAAAAACAAAACGGCCTTCGGGACCCGTTTCCCGAATGCCGAACTTGATCTATTGTTTTGCATCAAACCTCAGATCACGGAAATGACCAATGACAAAAAATGCGACATTCATACTATAAGTGATCAAACAATAAGGGCGAATGCCGCATACTGTGTGTTCTGAGTTAATCTGAATCATTGAACATACAGCCCTTAAAGCCTAAAACCGGAGCAACAATTATAGGCAATCCCAATGATACATACGCATGGATGTCGAGGATATCATATGCACCAAGGAGTTGACCTTCGAAGAGGTGCGCAGCATAGTTGGACCTATTGCGGCAAAATATGATGTCGAACGCATCTATTTATTCGGATCCAGGGCCCGAGGGGATAACAAAGAGGACAGCGATTATGATTTCTGCGTTTGTCTCCGCCAAAAAAAGGACCCGCTTCTTATCTGCGGCCTGATATGCGACCTTGAATCTGTACTCAGAAAAAAAGTTGATGTCGTCGGTGAACATACATTAAGGCCGGAAGTGCTGAAAGAGGTACTCACGGACGGGAGACTGGTCTATGAAACGTGACCTGGATAATATACAGGTCATCATCGATTACTGCGAGCGTATAATTGAAACAATAAACCGTCTCGATGAAGAAGATTTCTTAGAGAGTTATGTGCTCCAGAGCAGTTGCGCTTTTTCTATCCTTCAGATAGGAGAGGCAGTAAAACGCCTATCGATGGGTTTTGCGGAACAGCACCCTGAAGTGAGTTGGAACAAAATAGCAAAATTCAGAGACGTTCTCGCACATCGCTACAGCGGCATCGACCTCCCTACCGTGTGGACGATCTCCTCGAAGTTGGTCCCGGAATTATTGACGCAGTGCTTAGCAATAATGAAGAAAGAGAACCCCTGATAACAAAAGGTTATTCATTCATATCTTTGTCAAAAACAATGTGTCCTGTGATAAGTATTAAGTGTATCGATGAGTTGAACCTCTTAGCCAAAAAGGTGGAATAAATGCACATTTACCACGATTCGGATGTGGACATAAACGTCCTCAAGGGAAAGAAGATCTCCGTGCTCGGTTACGGCGCACAGGGGAGAGCTCAGGCACTCTGCTTCCATGATTCAGGATTGGATGTTACTGTCGGGGTCAGAAAGAACGGGAAGTCTTGGAACAGAGCAAAGGAGGACGGGCTCAAAGTGGCCGAGTTCGCCGACGCCGTGAAAGGAGCGGACGTCGTCATGATGCTGCTTCCGGACGAGATACAGCCGGACATGTACAAACAGTACGTTGAACCGAACATAAAGAAGGGCGCGGCGCTTGAGTTCGCTCATGGATTCGCCATAACATTCAAGCTCATCTCCCCCCCGAAGGATGTCGACGTCATAATGATGGCGCCGAAGGCCCCGGGCGACATGGAAAGAGAAGTGTTCCTTCAGGGATTCGGTGTGCCGGCATTGGTCTGCGTACACCAGGATGCCACGGGGAACGCGAAGAAGATCGCCCTCGCCCTCGCAAAAGGACTGGGAGCGACCCGCGCCGGAGTGTTCGAGACCTCTTTCGATTTCGAGACCAAGACGGACCTGTTCGGCGAGCAGGCGGTCCTCTGCGGCGGCCTTACGGCAATGATCAAAGCTGGTTTCAAAACGCTGGTGGACGGAGGATACCCTCCGGAGATGGCTTACTTTGAAGTTCTGCACGAGGTCAAGCTGATCCAGGACCTGATCAACAAAGGCGGTTTCGAGCTGATGTGGTACGTCGTCTCCAACACAGCGGAGTACGGCGGACTCACCAGAAGGGACAGGGTCGTCACGAAAGAGACGGAAAAAGGAATGAGATCGCTGCTGGATGACATCGAATCAGGCAAGTTCAAGGACGACTGGCGCGCGGAATGGGCTGCCGGCCTCGTCAACCTCAAGAGACTGGAGGAAGAAGAGAAGAAACTGCAGCTCGAGGTCGTCGGCAAAGAGATAAGAAGACTGTTCGAGAGAAAGTGAACCAAACGAGCGGACGGCGATGAGCAGGATACGCATAAGGACAAGGAACGGCGAATATCTTGCCGAACTTGACAAGTCCGACATATCCAACGCCGTCTGGCTCTCTTTACCTTTTACCGCAAGGATCAACATGCTGGGCTGCCAGATCTATTTCGAGATGCCCGTCGATTATGCGGAACCGGAGACCCTTGTGAAAAAGCTTGAGTCGGGAGACATCGCATACTGGCCGAGCGTGGGTGCATTGTGCATCTTCTTCGGGCCGACGCCGCTGAGCGGGGATGACGGCCTCCCGGTGTCCCGTTATCCGGTGACGAAGATCGGCCGCATCATCGGCGACTGCTCTTCTATGGAGTCGGCGGGCGACCGGCAGCCCATCACACTGGAAAAAGCATTCTGATCAGACGAAGGTGATCCTTCTGTCGAAATCCGTTAATCTTTCGCAGCCGTTCTTTGTTATCAGACAGGTATCCTCGATCCTTATCCCGCCCACTCCGGGGATGTATATCCCCGGCTCCGCCGAGACTACGTTACCTTCTTTCAATATGTGTTTGGATCTCGGCGAGACCGAAATGGCTTGGTGAACGTCCATCCCGATGCCGTGGCCGAAGGAATGGATGAACTTCCCTTTGAACTCTGATCGATCGATCACCTCTCTTGCCGCAAGGTCCGCATCCTTTGCCGGCATCCCGTCAATATACTTTTCAATGCCTGCGGTCTGAGCCTCGAGCACCACCTCGTAAGCACGTTCCAGGATCTCCGGCGGCCTTGAGAGGAACACCGTCCTTGTCATATCCGAACAATATCGATCGTATTTCGTGCCGAAATCAAAGAGCGCTGCATCCCCTTTCATAAGTTTGTGATCGGTGGGGGAATGATGAGGTTTGGAGCTGTTTGCGCCGAACGCCGATATCGTATCGAAGGCGTTCCCGGCGCCTCCGAGCTCTCTCATCCTCATATCTATCCTGAACGCTGCTTCCTTCTCCGTTATGCCTTCGGACAGCATGTTCGGTATCTCTCCCGCCGCCCGGGATGAGATCTTACAGGCTTTCCTTGTGAGTTCTATCTCTTTTTCATCTTTCACCGAGACCGTGGAGGCAACGGCCTGCGACGCATCCTTTACCTTGATGCCTCTGACCGCTTTCCTCACATGCTCCACCGACGAGTACGATACATTGTGTATATTGAAACCGACGTTGACCGCGCCTTTCAATGCCTCTCTCATGAACCCGTCCCATTCGTCATAGCTGCGGAAAACATGCATATCCCCTTTGCCTGAGGCCGCCGTTTCTTCCTCCAATGCGCTGACAATGATATCCAGCTTCCCGTCCTTCCCCACCACGGCAGCGGAACTCTCGAAGGATCCTCCCGTCAACTCCGTCAGATACCAGAATGTGGAATCCAGGAACGGATCTCCGTCGTTCAGTATGACTATCGCATCAAGACCTTCCGCATTGGAGATCATCCTTTCGGCGCGGGACCTTTTCATGCCTGCTAATGAAAGAAGAACAACTAAAATGTTTCCTCAGATGCCGAACCACTCGTTCCTGACTATTCTCTTCAATGCGGCGATCGCGGACAGCGTGGCAAGATGGGATGTCTTCGGGTTGTCCGGCTCCGGAACGTTGTACGTGTGGCAGTTCATCTCTCCGAACCTTCCTTTGATCTTCAGCTCGTGGGAGTTGCTTTTTATTTGAGGATCGAGGACCACGGTCACCTTCGTTTTGTCGAACCCGATGCCGAGAAGGCTTACCGTCGCCGCCACGTTGATGTTCCTGGGGAACAGTTTGACCGCTTCTCTTGCATATCCTGTGTAAATGACCGTCCTTTCTGTCACCTTCTCCACGTCGATCCCTCTGCTCTCCATGTACTCAATACCCAGAAGGCTCTTCGGACCTTTCATTGAGATGAGTTCCACCTCATCCAATTCGTCGATGGATGCGGACCTCAGACCGTCGCAGCCGCAGAGTGCGCCGGTGGGGATGTACACTTTCGCTTCGCTTGCCTTTGCCTTCGCGAACACCATGTTCCTGAAGTCGTCGTCCACCAGCGAACCGACCGTCATTATCATTATATCCACGCCTCTGGCGACGACCTTCGGGAGGATCTCCTTCGCCGCTTCCTGAGAAGCGGCCTCGATCACCAGGTCCGTGTGGTACAGTTCCTCCTCGACGGAATCTATCACTATCCCTTTCTGCAGGGTTGCCGCCGTCCTCTCGGCGACATCCTTTCTCTTGTCCAGAAGATAGATCCTCTTCACTTCGCTCATCCCGTCGGCAGCCTTTGCAAGCTTGGAGCCGATGGAGCCGCAACCGACGATGGTTATGCGCATGAACGGACAAATCTGATAACCCGTTTTAAGGTTTGCGCACACCGGCCCGAAGAAAAAACAACAACGCCATTATACTCCACCTCCATATCCGGAATGTGAAAAGATACGAACTGATCGATCATACCGCGGACCTCATGGTCAAAGCTCACGGAATGACACTGGAAGAGTGTTTCGCCAATGCCGGTTATGCATTATTCGATCAGACCGTGGACCTCTCCTTCATCAGACCTGAGAGAACATTCGAGATAGAGGCTGCGGGAGAGGACCCCGAGGACAGGCTGTATTCTTTCTTATCGGAGCTGCTTTTCCTGGAGGACTGCGACGGCGTTGTTCTTTGCGAACTTGAGGTCAGGTTCGAAGGGGACAGGATCAAATGCATAGGAAAGGGAGAGATCTTGGACAGAGGAAGGCATCGGATCAAGTCGGAGATCAAGGCCGTGACCTTCCATATGTTATCTGTAAATGAGACCGAACCTTCGGTCACGGTCATTTTCGACGTATAAAAAAATATACTGTCACGACGTTAGGAAGATATCATGTTCAGGCTTGGGTGGTTCTCAACGGGGAGGGGTCCGGGTTCCAGGAACCTTTTGAAGACGGTCATGGACAAAAAGGAACAGGGTCTGATAGATGTTGATATCTCATTCGTTTTCTGCAATTGGAATAATGAGGAGGACCCCAACCCGAAAAAAGAGCAGAGGAAGATGTTCTTCGATCTGGTGGAAAGCTACAACATTCCGCTTATCAAACTTTCATGGAAGGAGTTCCGCCCGGATATCCGCAAAAGCGACGAGGTGGCCTGGAGGAACGAGTACGGAAAGAAGCTCAGGGAGCTTACAAAAGAATACAATTTCGATCTGGGCGTGCTTGCCGGATATATGCTGTGGATGGATGACGAAACTTGCAGAGAATATGACATGATCAACCTCCACCCCGCGCTCCCGGACGGCCCGAAGGGCACCTGGGAAGAGGTCATCTGGGAACTTATAAAAGAGAAAGCCGACAGGCACGGCGCGATGCTGCATATCTGCACCGAAGAATGGGACCGCGGCGCGGCTCTCACATATTGCGGGTTCCCCATCAGAGGCAAAGGGTTCGACGAGCTTTGGACGGATATGGAAAAGAAGATCGCCGCTTCTTCGCTGGAAGATGTGAAGAAGACCGAGGGGACAGAGGAGCCGCTCTTCAAAAAGATAAGGGAAGAGGGGGCCAAAAGGGAACTGCCGCTGATCGTCTCCACCATCGGACTCTTCGCGGACGGCAGGGTGAAGATAGAGAACAAGAGGCTTGTGGAGAACGGCAGAGTGCTGGAAGATCCCTACGACATTACATCCGAGGTCGACGGATCGCTTTGAGGAATTCAGATGGACGAATACGACCCCGTTAACGATCTGGGCCTTACCCACGATAAACAGCTTATCTGCAGCTGCATGGGTTTTCTTCAGTACAACAACAGTTCCAGGGACCTGTGCAACAGATACATCCCCAAAGGGGACAAGTTCTACGACATGGTCTCGAGATACGACGACATAGTCGCTTTTGTGCTGAACCGTTCGGACGGGCGTTCGGGCACCATGACGAAATACATCGCGCCGTTCCTGAAAGCCTTCGGCATCACCGACTTTGCAGCCTTGAGATACTGCGGCGAATCCCTCAAGGTCATGCCGGAGGCGAAAAGAGTGATGAAGCATCTGAGGGACACCCTGCCGCTTTTCGTCACCACGTCATCATACGAGCATAACGTCCTGAACATCTGCAGCGAGCTGGATATCCCGAGAGTGCTGGTGGACTGCTCCGAACTGTCCTTCGACGATTATGACGACGGACTGATGAGAAGAGAGGACGCAAAGGCCCTGCGGGAGATGTCCAATAAGATAACGAATCTGAAACTGCCGACGCACAGGTACGAGCTGAACGTGCCCACCAGGATCCCGCCGGACGAGATCGAGATGATCACCACCCTGGACGAGATATTCAACATAAAAATGAAAAGGCTGCCGTTCATGGAATCGCTGAAGAGCGCGAGGACGGTGGGAGCAAATGAGAAAGCATACTTCCTCATCGACCTGAGAAAGAAGACCCAGATCGACTTTGACGGCACAGCGTACATAGGCGGAGACATCACAGATATTCACGCCCTCGACACGATAAAGGACAGGGGGGGCCTTGCGATGTCCTTCAACGGATGCGACTTCGCCGTAAGGGAATATCTGTGAT
>Ga0209737_10001730_pt1 | contig 15449 bp, 6 predicted proteins | sample TergutCu122P3_FD_187284 | JGI IMG/M metagenome (GOLD analysis project Ga0209737, IMG submission 187284) | Cubitermes ugandensis P3 segment gut microbial communities from Kakamega Forest, Kenya - Cu122 P3 (SPAdes) (version 2) | ecosystem: Host-associated > Arthropoda: Insects > Digestive system >...
ACACCCCCTGCGATACTTCGTATCGCTTGTGGGTGAGGAGACAAAGGGTGCACCTCAAATTCCCCTCCTTTGGAGGGGTGCCCACAGGGCGGGGTGGTTCGCCGGGCAGATATTATCTGCCCCTGTGACGCATCGCTTCTTGTGTCCTGTATTTTGAAACATGGACTTGGGGTGTTCATGCTGCTAAATTGTCAGATTTTCGGGGCAGAGCGTTCCAGGGGTAGTATTGCAGGAGGTGCGATGAGAAGCATGAGATTTGAGTGGATCGTTGCAGGAGCGATGTTGTTGTCGATTGCTGGCGGGTGTTCGGAGGATGCGACGAAGCCTGGCTGTAAGGATGGTGAGTGCTGCGAGGGAGATGAGTGCTGTGTCGGAGATGAGTGCAAGAAGCCTTCAGAGCGATGTGGAAACGGCGTCCTGGATGAGGGCGAGGCTTGTGATATTGTGGGTGGCGTTGCCAACTTTGGGGGCAAAACGTGTGCGGATTTTGTTTCTGGAGACGGGGTGACTGGAGCGTTGACCTGTCGGAGTAATTGTACGATCGATGCCGGCGATTGCCGCGAATCGAACGTCGTGGAACCGGAGTGTCTGGGGGAGGCATTAAAGTGCGACGTCTACGTGGGCACAGCTTTTACGAGTCATGCGCAGTGGGTTTGTGATGGCGGAAAGTGGGAGGTGCTGGATTTTTGCGCAGGGTCCTGCGATCCCGTTTTGGGTTGTGTGCCTTGCAGGGAGGGGGATCCTCTGTGCGAGGTGCTCTTTTGTGTTGAGAGCCATGAGGCTGCCTGCCGGGAAGAGTGCTGTGATTTGCGCGAGAGTTTTTGCGATATGAGGGGCATTGGCGGGTGCTGTGCTTATACGGAGGTTTGTGGCCGGGAGTGTTGTTCTGAGGGGATGGTTTGTGAGAATGCGGTTTGCCGCAAAGCCTGTCCTTATTCACGATGTGTGGATGACGAAGGGATAGAGATTTGTTGTGGTGAGCGCGAGATGTGCGTGTCGAACCAGTGTTTTGAGCCCAGCGTGAAATGCAATGATGTGTATGCCTGTGAGAACGGGCAGTATTGCGAGCCGACGCTGGGGTTGTGCATGCCTCAGCCGACCACGCAGCCGGCATGTGTGCGCAAGCCCTCTGGCGGGGAAGTCGTGCCAACGCTGGTTTGGCACTGGGGTGCTACGAGACCGGAGGTTTGCCCCAACAATGTCCAGGTGATGTCGACACCGATGGTCGTAGATTTGGATCTGGACGGTTTCCCGGAGGTCATTTTTAATAGTTTTGCAGGCAGTAATTACAACAATCAGACGAATACCGGCGGCGGCGTGATTCGCATTGTGGATGGACGGGATGGCACCACCAAGCGTACGATCACGGGAGGCGCGGATGGTTGTACGCTGACCTATGGCGGAGGAGAGGTTGCTGTCGGCGATATTGATGGCGATGGTTACCCTGATATCGTGGCGTGTCTGGCGACCTCGAATGCAGCGACCACGGGAACGTTGATCGCCTTCAATCGATTTGGCGAGGAGATGTGGCGGACAGAGCGAAAGCTTCCCGATGGCACGCCGATTGGGCTGATATGCGGCTCAGTCGCGCCTGGGATTGCGGATTTTGACGGCGACGGGCAGCCTGAAGTTTACGTGCATTATACCGTCGTCGATGGCAAAACTGGCAAAATTAAGTGGCACCATCCCAATGGTTCGCCCTATACGATTGCTGCAGACCTGGATGGCGATGGCAAGCTGGAACTCATAGGCGGAAATAAAGCCTATACAGCGGATGGAGAACTCTACTACTCGGTTCCGGGCATTGGCGATGGGTATCCTGCCGTAGGCGACGTTAATCTTGATGGTTTGCCAGAGGTGGCGGTGGCAGATTCCAGCCGGAATCGGCTTGTACTGCTCAGCAACGAGGGCAAAATACTGTGGGAAGCCGATACCAATGCTGGTATTCCCGATGCCCATGGCACTGGCGGCGGACCGCCCAATATTGCGAGGATTGACGACGACCCCCATCCCTCGATCACTCTGGCAGGTGGTTTTGCGTATCAGGCTTATGGGCACGATGGTACTCGGAAGTGGTTTAGACGCACGAAGGATTTTAGTTCCAGAGTGACGGGTTCGTCGATCTTCGACTTCGATGGCGATGGCAAGGCGGAAGCTGTTTATGCTGACGAGGAGTGGCTTCGCGTTTACGATGGCGAAACAGGAGAGACAAGATTTTGTATGTCCAATACATCTGGCACATTAAGGGAGTACCCGGTCATCGTCGATGTCAATGCCGATGGGTCTGCTGAAATTGTTGTTTGTTCCAACAATTATGCGTTTACACAGTCGAATATCAATTTACCTGTTGAACATGGCCGCGACAGCTGCATTGAGAAGTACATTGCTGCTGCGGGTGGTGTGCAATCCCATCCGAGCCTTCGAGGCACCGCAGGTGTACGCGTCTTTGCGGCGCCAAACCGCGATTGGGTTGGGACGCGCAAGATATGGAATCAGCATGCGTATTCTATCACCAACATCAACGATGATGGCACGGTGCCCAGGCGTCAGCGGCCAAACTGGCTCGTCGACGGGCTGAACAATTATCGGCTCAACGCAGCCCCCGGGGTGAGGAATTTGCCAAACACTGTGATCGAGAATGTCGCTTCCAGCACGTTCCTGTGTGCGGATACGGTTCAGCTTTACTTCGAAGTTCGCAACAGAGGCTGGGCGGCTGCGGTGGCTGGGTTGCCTGTGCGCCTTTTCCTCGTTGGTGAGGGCGGGGAACAAGTGCTGCTGGCAACGCTCCAGACGACGCGTGCGCTCCTGCCCGGTGAGTTTGAATCCTTGAGCTATCGGCATACGCGGTCTCCCGGCGACGGTATCGTGTTGACGTTCTATCTGGAAGTGGGCGATGCCGATCTTCAGATGGAGTGCGAATACGATAATAAGGGCTTCACGTTTGAGTATCGGTGTGATCGCCCTGTAAACTGATGTGCATCAATCTGTAAGGGCGCAGCGCGCTACGCCCTTATCTGAGGTCACAGACAACATATCTATTTGGCGATTTTTAGAGGTTTATTGATGATAAGGGATATTATCACCATAGACGGGGCGAAATGTGATGGATGTGGATCATGTGTGCGAGCATGCCACGAGGGGGCCCTTGGGATAGTGGATGGCAAGGCCCGGCTGCTTCGGGAGGATTTTTGCGACGGGCTTGGGAATTGTTTGCCTGTTTGCCCGAAGGGGGCGATAGCCTTTGAGAGGCGCGAAGCGCCGGTATTTGCGCTGTCGGCACAGGATCAGGGTGGGAAGGCGGTGTGTGTGTGCCCTGGAACGATGGCTGGGCGGCTTGTGGCGGCAGGGGCATCAAAGAACGGGGAAACCGGGCACGATGAAGGCGCGGCGAAGCCGGAGGGGGGGCAGACGTGTAGCGGCCGGCTCAACCAGTGGCCGATTCAGATTAAACTTGTGCCGGTTCAGGCGTCGTTCTTTTCGGGTGCAGACCTTTTGATTGCAGCGGATTGTACGGCCTATGCCCATGCGAATTTTCATCGGGATTTCATTCAGCATCGGATAACGCTCATTGGGTGTCCGAAGTTGGATTCTGGCAATGACAGCGAAAAGTTGACGGCGATTCTTCGGCTCAACGATATTCTGTCGGTAACCATTGTTCGGATGGAGGTGCCGTGTTGTGCCGGGATTGTTTCGAGTGCCATGCGGGCGATCAGCGATTGCGGCAAGCAGATTCCCTGGCAGGTGGTGACGGTGACGAGGGATGGACGCGTCTTGGAGGGGTAGTGATGTGGGTGGTTGTGTGTAGGGGCGACCGTCCTCGGTCGCCCGGGCGACGTAGTCGCCCCAGCCAGGCGTTGCGGGGCGGCGACTGAGCCCCGCAGAGGGGGTAGCCGCGTATCGGCGGCAAAGCCTCCGATAGCGGCGCAGGGGGAGACTTCCCCCACTATGCAGAGGCGGATTTTAAACCCGCCCTTTGCCATGATTAGAAATCCAGCGGCTTGAACGAAATTTCGAGTGACAGAGGCTTGAGGGTCACAACGTCGTTGTTTTTGTCGAAGAAATCGGTTTTGGTAACTTCCCAGCTGCGATCTCCGGCCGACATGGCGGATGTCAGCGCATCAAGTGTCTTTTCGGGGGAGCCTGCTTCGATAAACATGGCGTTAAACGTGGCATTGTTGGTGGCGACATCGCTGTCGCCATGGCGCTGCCAGAAGACGTTTTTAGCGGCAATGGATGAGCTATATGACTCAGCAAGACACATTTTTGCTCCAGATCCAGGATTATTTTTTGAGTCAAGGATCAATGCAGAAGAGAAGATAGAGGATAAATCAAGAGTGTCATAGTTGATACCCAACAGACCTCCAATTTGCGGGTAATTCTCTGCTTGAATGGTGGCTATGGAGGAGACCTGCCGAATTGTTGCTGGATAGGCACTAAGATATGCAACAAAACCGCCAGCAAACCACACTGGTTCTACCGATGTCATTTGGGTGCCGCTATTGTTGACGTTCTCAATGGTGACATAGCCGAATCCAGCGCCCATCAATGCGCCTGTCAATCCCCCCGAATTTCGACTTTGCATGTCATCAACGGTGTTATCGAGGTTTCGAATGGTTATGTCGTTAGCCTCTGCAAACACTCCACCTGTCAGGAACGTAGTCTGTATTTGGCCTATGTGATTTTTGGTGTTCTCAATGGAGCAGCTGCGACAATATGCAACAATACCGGCCGTGTAATAGGACGGGGCAATGTTGTCGATGGTATTGATGAGACGTTCAACCTTAACACTTCTAGCCTCCGCTGCTAGACCACCGATGTAGTCGTAGTTGGTGGCGCTGCCTTTGACGATGCCAACGCTATTGTCGATATCTGAGAGGTGGAGGCTGTCCATATTGGTACAAAGGCCAGCGGTCCGGCTTGTTCCCAGAACAGTGCCCACGCGGTTTTGGATGAAACTCATGGCGGCTGTTTCGGTGTTATTCCCATAACACTCGCCAGCGAATCCTCCTGCATTTCCACCGCTGACCATGTCGACGGTGTTGCGGACTTGCGTGAGGGTGGTGTTCTGTGCTCTGGATGCAAAACCACCCACAAAGCCAGAACCCGTGCTTTGTATGGTATTGACCTGATTATCGGCAAGATTTACGGATGAATCCGTTATCCTTCCAAAGCTGCCGCCTATCGTACCAGAGCCCGTGAGCGAGGCGATTCTGGTGCGGATTCGATCATACGAGTCTTTGGTGGCAGTGGCGACGATGCCGCCGACAATCGGGGCGCGGGACGCCAGGAGATTGCCCGTAAAGTGGACATTGGCGAATTTGGAATCGTTGCTCTCGGCGACGATGCCTCCGACGTTGGCGGTGCTGGTCGAGATGAGGTTGCCCAGGTAGCGGATGTTGTGGAGCTCGGAAGCAGATGTTTTGGCAGCGAGCGTCGATGTGGCAGCACCCAGCAGATCGTAGTTGAGCGTCAGGTTTTTGATGGCGGATGACTCGACCTGGGAGAAGAGTGCGTTATTGAGATGACAGCGCGTATGGCTATGCTGGAAGCGTATGGCGTGATTTTTGCCGTCGAGTTCTATTTTGACGAGCGGATATGGCGTCCAGGTGCCGTGGCAGGCAGAGCCATCTGTAATGACGGTTGTGTCCAGGTCGGCCAGGTTGAGGTCGCGCATAATAACGACTTTTGCGATGGGCTTGCTGGTATTTTCGAGTGCCTGTTTCAGGGTGAGGAGGTCGTGTGCACTCCAGATCTGAAAGACGTTGACGCCGCCCTCTGTGACGATATTGCAGTCGCCCTGAGCTGCTGTCTGTATGTTGGGGTTATAGGGACAGGCATCTTCGGAGTCATCGACGCCGTCGCCGTCTGAGTCGAGGACATCGCATCCGCCAGCGCCAGGGCTGAGCCACTTGGTGGGATTGTTGGGGCATGCGTCGAGGCAATTGGGGACGCCGTCGCCATCATCATCGCGCACATTATCGGCAGTGTCTGGGATGTCGCAGCCGCACACGCCGGGGGCAAATTTGTCGGGATTGTCCGGGCACATGTCGAGGCAAACCACAGTGATGTTGCCATCCGCGTCCTCAGTGGTGATATCGGGTGTGCCGCAGCCACAAATGCCCGGGAAGATCTTATCTGGATCATTGGGGCACTCGTCGAAGCAATCGGGAACGCCGTCGCCATCGGTGTCGGTATCGGGTGTGTCGCAACCACAAATGCCTGGGAAGAATTTGTCTGGGTCATCAGGGCACTGATCGAGGCAAAGCGGTATACCCGTTGCCGGGTCGATGGTGTCTGGGACACCGCAGCCGCAAATGCCGGGAACGGTTTTGTTGGGATCATCCGGGCACTCGTCTGGCCCAGTTTCCAGGCAAAATGGCAAGCCCGTCGCTTCGTTGATGGTGTCGGGCGTTCCGCAGCCGCAGATGCCGGGAACGGTTTTTTCTGGGTCATCGGGGCAAAAGTCGATGTCGGCTTCTCCGTCTGTGCAGGCGAGCACACATGACGTTGCCAAAAAGATCAGCCATTTTGCATTGCGCATGATTTCTCCTGATTTTGTATTTGAACAAAAAAGCGATTTACGTAAGGGCAGAAGGGGTTCTGAGCTGGGAAGCGATTGTCCCCAGCCAAAGGCGCCTTTTAGAAATCCAGCGGCTCGAACGAAATTTCGAGCGCCAGGGGCTTGAGGGTGACAACCTCGTTGATGGTATCAAAGAGATCGGTTTTGGTGATTTCCCAGCTGCGATCTCCGGCGGACATAGCGGATGTCAAATCATCGCGTACCTTTTCGAGGGGACCAGCTTCGGTAAAGTAGCCGTTGTATGTAGAATTGGGGGTGGCAACATCGTTATCGCCATGACGTTGCCAAAAAGCGTTGCTGGCAGCAAAAGGCCAGGAACTTGAAGAAGAGTTAAGGTTTAGATACATCCTTGGATTTGGCACGGGACTGCCGCTGCTGTTGAGGAGCATCGCAGAGGTATAGACATTGTGAAACATGAGACCTGGGTTGCTTGTGACAAACACATCGGTATACCCAAACAATCCAGCTAAATAGCTGAAACTTGAGGCACGGATAACGGCTGTAGAGGAAGTCTGTCGAACAATCGCTTCGATTTCAAAAACCTGGAGGGCGCCCACGAGGCCACCCGTGTACATTGATGATGCCGTGATGTTTGCTGTACTGTTGATGTTCTCAAAGACAATCTTTCTACTTGCGTAGCCAATTAATCCAGCAGCAAAGGAATTGGCCTGCATATCGTCGATGATGCTGTCGGTGTTTCGAATGATGGTGATTGGAGACTCGCCAAACATGCCACCCACTGTGTTTCCTTGTATTTTGCCTATGCGATTTTTAATCATTTCGGCAGAGCAGCTGCTGGTGCTGGAACCGCATAGTCCTGCGAAACCGCCCGCGTAGGAAACAGCCGAGGCAGTATTGGGGCCGATACTGTTGACGGTATTGATGGTGCGTTCGATTCTGATGCTGGAAGGAACATATCCCAACAGACCACCGACATAGCTGTTGCCTTTGACGACGTCGACACTATTGTCGATATCTGAGAAATAGAGGTTGTTCGAATAGCCGCAAAGACCAGCGACATAGCTCGTTCCAAGAACGGTGCCTGCGCGATTTTGGATGAAGCTTATGGCAGGTGTTCCACTTACAGATGTTCCCCGGCAGTCGCCGATGAATCCACCTGCATATGTGCCACTGTTGACTGTGTTCACAACGCTGCGAACCTGCGTGATGGTGGTGGTTTGCGCTCTGGCTGCGAAGCCGCCGGCATAGTTGGAATTTGTGCTATGTACCGAATCGACTTGGTTGTCGACATAGCTGATGGTGGCATTGATCAGATCACCAAAGGCGCCGCCGATAAAGCCGCCGCTTGCTGTTCCAACAGAGTTGCGAATTTTCGTCAGGGTGGTGTTCTGTGCACTGGCCGCAAAACCACCTGTTGTGCCAGAATTCGTGCTCTGTATTCTCCCGACTTGATTATTGGCATCGCTCACAGTGGCGTTCGTCAGGGTGCCGAAGGCGCCGCCGACAGTACCCGATCCAATGGCTGAGGTGATTCTGGTGTGAATCTGCTCATAGGTGCCGCCAGTAGCAGTGGCGGCGATGCCGCCTACCGTTGCGGCATGGGGTGCCAGGATGTCCCCGCCAAAGTGAATGTTGGTAAGTTTGGAATTGTTGGTGCTGGTGACGACGATGCCTCCGACGCTGGCACTGCTGGTCGTGATGAAGGTGCCCAGGTAGCGGATGTTCTGTAGCTCTGAAGCAGAAACTTGAGCGGCGAGCGTCGATGTGGGGGTGCCCTGCAGATCGTAGTTGAGGGTCAGGTTTTTGACAGAGGATGAGGTGATTTGGGAAAAGAGTGCATTGTTGAGGCGACAGCGGGTGTGAGCGTGTTGGAAGCGGATGGTGTGGTTTTGACCATTGAGTTCTATGTTGGTGAGTGCGAACGGAACCCAGGTGCCATGGCAGCTGGAGCTGCCCGTGATGACAGTTGTATTCAAAATGGCCAGGTTGATGTCGCGCATGACGACGGCCTTTGCGATGGGTTTGCTGGTATTTTCGAGTGCCTGCTTCAGAGTGAGGAGATCATATGCACTCCAGATCTGAAAGACGTTTAAGCCGTCTTCTGTGACGATGTTGCAGTCGCCCTGGTCTGCTGTCTGTATGTTGGGGTTATAGGGGCAGGCATCTTCGGAGTCATCGACGCCGTCGCCGTCTGAGTCGAGGACATCGCATCCACCTGCACCCGGGTCAGACCATTTGGTGGGATTGTTGGGGCATGCATCAAGGCAATTGGGGACGCCGTCGCCGTCATCATCGCGCACATTATCAGCGGTGTCCGGGACGCCGCATCCGCACACGCCGGGAGCCAGTTTGTCGGGGTCTTCCGGGCACATGTCGATGCAAACCACAACGGTGTTGCCATCTGCGTCGACAACACGGATATCGGGGGCACCGCAGCCACAAATGCCCGGGAAGATTTTATCTGGATCGTTGGGGCACTGATCGAAGCAATCGGGAACGCCATCGCCATCGGTGTCGGTATCGGGAACGCCGCAGCCGCAGATTCCTGGCAGGAGCTTAAGCGGATCGTCGGGACATTGATCGAGGCAAAACGGCAAACCCGTCGCCTCGTCGATGGTGTCTGGGACACCACATCCGCAAATGCCAGGCAGAATTTTGTCTGGATCATCCGGGCACTGATCGCACCCCGGCAAGCCCGTTGTTTCGTCGATGATGTCTTTGACGCCGCATCCGCAGATGCCGGGCAGGGTTTTGTCTGGATCATCCGGGCACTGATCCGATTCGAGACAATCGATGATGCCGTTGCCGTCTTCATCGACATCGGGTATGCCGCATCCGCAGATGCCGGGCAGCGTTTTATTGGGATCATTTGGGCACAGATCCACCTCCAGGCAGTCGATGATGCCGTTGCCGTTGGTGTCGGTATCAGGTACGCCGCAGCCGCAGATGCCAGGAACGATCTTGTTTTGGTCATCGGGACAAAAGTCGATGTCGCCTTCTCCGCCTGTGCAGGCTAACACACACGACATTGCCATAAAGACCAGCCATTTTGAATTGCGCATTATATCTCCTGGTTTTTTGGTTGGGCAAAAAATGAGTTTGTCACATGGCGCGGCTTAATACACACCCCATATTATCCTACCACAATGACGTTTTTGGCGGTATGATTTGTTCTCACAATTTTGGTTGGAGTGCGATCAAATCAGTTTGATCTTGCAAGGAGGGTTGCTTTATGGCCTTCAAAAAGTCCTCTTCTGTCCAAAGAGCGATCCTGGCCTCGCTTGCATTCAGCGCTTCTGCCATCTTCCATTTGGTCGATGTCGTCGAAGTGGACACGAGGACGTCCAGATTTGCCGAGACACCCGAGGCGATTTTGCCCCCCATGGATTCGACCAACTGCTGCGCTTCTTTGCGCTTCATAGAGGAGAGCGTTCCTGTGAACAAAAATATTTTTCCTTGGATCCCTTCCTCTGGTGTGGATGGCAACTCTCCTATGCTCTTGGAATCTCTGGCTTGAATTGCTCGACGTACAAAAAACATCTTCTTGGCTAGCTCTTTTTCGTTTTCCTCGCTTTGTGTGGCCTTAACCCTTCTTTGGTACTCATCCTCATCAGTTGCTTTCAATGCCTCCATGCCTGCATTGACCTCCTTCAGGAATTCCTCCTCTGTCCACAAAATGATCTTAGCTCCACTTGCGTTTAATGCAACAGCTCTTGCTAACTTACTACTCAAGCTTGACGTAGCCGTAGTCACAAGGACATTCACATTTTTTGAGACACCTGAGACAATTCTGCCTCCAAGAACTTGGACGGCACGTGTAGCTTCCCCATATTCGATGGATTCGAAAATATCCGAGAACACAAACGTCATGCCTGAAAAACGCCCTTCTGTTAGTGTTGTTGGCGATGGAGAGTCGATTTCGACATGCGTGCGTAAGTTGGAAATCAATGTTGCTCTTTTTTGGTGCAGGCCATCGTAAATATTTCGTGCCCGCACGACCTTCTCCAAGAAACGCTCCCGTTCAATGCATGCTTTGAGGGACTCCCACGAAGCCATTTGCAACGTCGAAATGTCCGAGAATTCTTTTTCTACAGCACAGGCGTCCTTCATTGGTTGTGATGTGGCGCGAAGCCAAAACGACGCGACATTTTCCCCTTTAACGAGCGGTGTCGTGTGGATCTTTGAGTATCTTTGTTGGCGAGTCGCAGGGGCAAGTTGTCTGTTTTGCTTAAGACACTCTTTAACAGACTCTCTGGATGCTGCCAATAATGTTGGAATGTCTGAAAACCTCTTTTCTATGGCTTGAGCTTCTTTTTCCAGGATACTATTCGGCCTATTGATGACACGAAGCCAAAAGTCGCGAACACTTTCTCTCGAAAGCAGTGTTGCTGACTGGATTTTTGAGTACCATGCTTTATAGGTTTTATCAGCCGGTTCCTGTTCATCAGTTTCGTACAGCGCCTTGACCAGCTCATCAAGACTTGCTTCCAACAGGGCTTCAAGGGTACCAAAGTTTTCTGCTAAATCGTTGGCTGTTACCTTTCCCAGGGCAGGGATTGACAATGCCTCCAAAAATTGCGCGAGCGTCATTTTGCGTGCTGCCTGGATGCTGTCGTAGAGCTTTTGCGGCAACACGGCGTCGCTATTGCCGCTTTGAGAGAGGGCTATTGCCAGGTCTTCCAGCTTTAGGCGATACAAATCGGCTGGCGTTGTGACGAGATCATTATCGTAGAGGTTGGCAATAATTTTTTCGCCAAACCCCATGCATTCCACAACCTTGACAAAGTTTTCGATCAGCGCCTGACCCATCGACGGACAATTTTCTGGTATCGAACACATCAGAGAGAGCCCCTCTCGACACGCAGGGGCACCACACGATGGGCACGTTGATGGGGCTTCGAAGACGTTTCCAGCTGTATTTTGCTCTATGACCTTTTCTACACATGGGATGACGCCGCCTCGCCGGGAAACCAGAATTTTGTCGCCTGCGTGCAGGGCAAGTTTTTCAATGGCGTGTGCTGCGTGCACGAGGGTAGCGCGCCTAAGGATTGCGCCATCAAGCAGGGTTGGTGCAAACACAGCTACAGGCGTGATGGCGCCGGTCTTTGCGACTTGCCACTCAATGTCGAGCAACGTCGTGATGCCTCTTTTCGTCGGGAATTTGTAGGCAATGGCGTATCTGGGGTGATGGTCGGTTTCACCAAGTGTGCGATGCAGAGCGACGGCATTGGCTTTAAATACCAGGCCGTCTGCCTCGAAGTCCCATGATTCGCGATCCTTAAGCATGCGCGCGCAGTACTCGGAGAGCGTGTCTTCTGACAGCAATGTGTGTGGCGCAGGCTCGAAGCCAAGTTCTCGCATTTTTGCGAACTTTTGTTCTTCCGTGTCCAGATTCAGATGTAGGATATCGAAGGCAAAAAACTTCAGGCCAAAGCTAGCTGTTTCCTTGGAATCTTTTTGGCGCATCCCTCCCACGGCCATGTTTCTCGGACTTTTGGCGCTGTCAAACTGCCAGAACGAGGATAAGGGCATGTAAATTTCTCCCCGTATCTCAATGTCGACACCTTGCGCAGGGATATGCGCGGGGATATTGCCAACATAGCGTGCATTATCGGTAACATTGTCACCTTTTTCACCATCCCCGCGCGTTGCCGCCAGGATTAGGCTGCCATCATGGGCATATCGCAGGCAACACGCCAAACCATCGATTTTAGGTGTCCCTGTAAATATCCCACCGAAAGGTTTTACCTCTTTTCGGATTTCCTCCCCCTGCACCCATCTTTCGAGGGAGTTCTCCTCCGTGTCTTCCTGTATCATGGCAGTTTCCTCTGCGGCCGCCTTGTCAGGGGGCTTGAGCAGCCCTTCAACAGAGACTTTTTTCAGAGACAGCATGCGGGGGATATGCTCCACACTTCGGCGCGTTGCTTTGGTTCCTGAAACTTCGGCTGCGTCATGACTGGCATAGCCGACCATGTTCAGTATCGGATTTGACGGATCCAGCTGCTGAAGCCTTTTGCGCATGGCATCATACGTATCATCGCTGATTTCTGGGGCACCCTCTTCGTAATAGAGCTTGTCATGGCGGCGAATCTCAGCAGCAAGCTGAGCAGCATCCATTTCTAAAAAGGATTTGGGTTGGTTCTGTAAGGGCATATGTTCTGATGAACTGTCAGTGGGCATGGATGTGTTATCCCGGTGACCTGCTCCGAATAGAGATAGCTGTTTTAACTTGTCGTCGTGCAATTTTGCCATGAACGTATTCTCCACTCATTATCTTCATCAAGACTCACCCCAGGGTTTCTGATCTTGTCACCCTGCAAAGCACCGGTGATATCCGTTGCATTTTAAACCTTCCTCTTGGCTTTATCTGCTTTGGTTTCTCGTTGGCTGTTTGTCCAGGTACTTGCCCTGTCAGCAAAGCCCTATGCACTGACATTGGCGCCACCGATCCTTTGCCCTACGCCAGTATGGTCAAATTTGTCGATGGAGTACTGCAAATCCATCAAGAAAGCTCCTCCAACGACTTATAGATGCGAACGCCACGTTTTATCATCTCACGGATTACTTCAAGCTCCATTGTGGCATCTTCAATGATCACCACACTCTTGCTACGTTTATTAACTATTAGTAAGCTATTTGTAATGTCATTGTCTGTAATACTGCTCAAATCGCTGTCAGAAACATTTTCGAGAACATACTCGTCTTCACCTTTTTTCCAGAGATACGCATATTCAATGATATCCACATATGACTCTCCTATCAGCTTCGAAATCGTCGTTAAGATTTCGTCGTACGTCCAAGCAAAATCAGGATCATCGCATACCATTATATCTCGACAAAAATCGCATACTTCACCTCGCCAATCTTTATCCATCCATAGGGTATAGATCTCAAACGCAAACGATGAAATCTCCTGAAACGGAGATTGTTTTTTTGCAAGTTTATGGATTGTCCTCAAAAATTCTAATTCTGTAAGATTATCGTACATCTTTAGCCTCGATTTCTGATTTGGTTAGAGGATAATGAGGAGCATTTAGTTCTTGTCCGTTAATAGATTTTGGATGAACGCGTGTGACCTCTCCAGAATGGTTGTAACTTTCCATCCAGAGCCGAACCGAGCCAGTTTTAGGATTATACTCTACAACAGTACTGTTCCCACGTGTTGGCCCAGGTTTGTGTGCTGGACGTTCCTTCTCATAGTAGCGAATCCGACCATCAGGTAAAACTTTCTCACGTTCATATTTTGTCTGTGCACGTTCCAAAGCTTTATACTTTTTATGTAAAGCTTCAAGATTTGGCGACTTGGTATCATACTCGTCTCGATCCGAACGCGTCGTGTTGTGCGCTGTTTCTAGCTCGATCTTAGACTCCAGCTCTGGCTCAGCTCCAGCCTCCGTGCGCTTCTCCGTCATCAATCCCCCAGCTGCCACAGCCTCTAACCCTGCTTCCGGCTCAGCTTTAGACTCTGATGCTTGCTCGGTCTGGATTTCAACCTTTGGTTCAATCTTAGACTCTATCTCAGCCTCTGCCTCCCTCTCAGCGCGCTTCTCCTCGGCCTTCGCCTTCCTCTCCTCTTCGCGCTCCTTCAACATCCCCACATTATCGAGATTCACCCCGAGATTCCCGATCTTATCGCCATTGAGGGCACCGACGATACCCTTCGAATCCCATACCTGCCCTTTGGCCTTATCCGCCCGGGCTTCGCGTTGGCTGTTGGTCCAGGCACTTGTCCTGTCGGCAAAACCCTGAGCGTTGGCATTGACGCCACCGAGCGTCTGCCCAACACCCGTTTGGTTAAACTTGTCGACACCACCCTGAATCATGGGATCGACCTTGGCACTGACCGCGCCAATCGCCCCATCGGCCAGGTTTCCGGCGGCGCCGACCACCGCGCCTTTGACGGCGGCTTTCGTGTCGTCGATGGCAGCCTTGCCCTTGGTATAGGCTTGCCCTATCTTGGTTTGCTGAAGCTTCCCAATCACCTTGTCGATGGCGGCCTGTACCTTGGTGCGGATCTTCGTCAGCAGGCCCTTCACCGCGCCGCCCACATTGATGCCAGCCAAGCGCAAGAGCAGATCGATAACCAACGGAATCACCTGGCAAAGCGTCGCCTCGACCGCGCCGGCCACACCAGAGCTGTCACCCTTCGCTGCACCAGCCATCAGGTTCACCACGGCACCGGCTAAACCAGAAATCGCCGCCATGTTCTCGCGCACAAACTGAACCAGATCCCAAACGGCCTTGAGCGCGGCCACGATGCCGCTCACGGGGTTCGTCAGCATCGCGAGTTTCGCAATCGCCGCCGTGGCTGCCTTCTGCACAATCGTCTGAATCGCCTCATTCATGACTTCTTGCGCAAAATCTTTGAGATAATCCCCAAGATAGTTGACGATGGCCCCAATCCCGTTCTGTTTTACATCGCGAATGAACTTTGGAATCGGTGCTTCGGGGTCAATTTGACCCAGATTATCCAAATCGACCCCAAGCTTGCTCAAAATGCCATCGATATTCACCCCAATGACCTGAAGTCCAAGCTTAATCAACGACCCAAGGCTAAATGACTCGGGCATGGTGAGGCCGTTCGTGCCCAGCCACAGGTTAAACAGATTCGTAAAGATTGCCTTGATATTCTCTTTAATATTCGCAGCAAAATTCTTGAACCCCTGCACAAACCCCTTGCCCAGCGTGCTGAAAAATCGCCCCGGATTCTCAATGATGTCGCGCAGCGCACCAAAGGCGGTCGCAAAGATGCTGGGATCGATGCCGGCAAACTGGCACGCGGCCTCGAAGATCTTCTTCAGGATATCGCCAAGGGCGCTTTCCATGATGGCTTTGGCGAGCGCTTCGAGGGCGTCGAGGGCCGCAAGCAAGGCAGCTTGAATGGCCTTGAGCGCGGCTTTGAGGCCGT
>Ga0209737_10001732_pt1 | contig 15435 bp, 15 predicted proteins | sample TergutCu122P3_FD_187284 | JGI IMG/M metagenome (GOLD analysis project Ga0209737, IMG submission 187284) | Cubitermes ugandensis P3 segment gut microbial communities from Kakamega Forest, Kenya - Cu122 P3 (SPAdes) (version 2) | ecosystem: Host-associated > Arthropoda: Insects > Digestive system...
TGGCGCCGTTTGCACGGGCAGAGCTGGAGCAAATTGGCCGCAAGATGGCGTGCAATGAATACTTCGGTGCTTCCTTAGGTAAAGTTTTGTGGTTTATGTATGCAGACAGTCGTTCGTTCATTACTGTGCAAACAGTTCAATCAGATCAAGCATTTCCTGTATCGAATGAACGCCCAGCTTCTGATAGATGTTTGCAATATGAGATTTCGCGGTATGCAACGATATGAAAAGCTTGCCCTGGACATACTCAGCGTTTCGTCCTTTTCCAAGCATCATGAAAACCTCGATCTCTCGTGGCGAGAGCTGATAAACACGCGCTACCTCAACACAGGCATCATGCCAGGATATCTTCTGTGAAACCCTTGAATCAGCATCGAGCACGATGGTGTCTGCGACACCGGATCTCTCCTCCTGTATCGATGAGAGACTGACTGACTCCTCAACCAATACACGTTCAGTGGGTGTTGCTCTGTTCAGCCGCATCAGCACCGTTACCACCAGTAGCAAAAGGGCAATCCCGCCCACTGAGTTGATCAGCGCGTCATCATAGATTTCATCAAAAAGCCTGCAGCCGAGAAAAGCAATGCTGAGGCCCAGAGCAAACCCGAAATAAACCAGTGAGCGTCCCTTATCGATGAGATGGGCTTTTGCCAAACCCACTTTTCGAGCCATGCTCATTGAGAGAGCCAGTGCGCCAAAATCAAAGAGAACAAAGCCGGCAAGCAACAATGACTTCGAGAAGTAAGCCGAGCTGATTTCTCTGAAAAACGAGAGTCCGAGCACTCCAACAACCAGCAGTATCAGAGAAATCCTGTGCATCGTATCAATGTCTTCATACGAGCCACCCTTCTCCTTTATCTGATAGATAACAACTCCCGAAACTATTATCCCTAACAACATGAAAGGGCTCGATGCCAGGAAGAACACAACATCAGTTTCGATAAAGGCACCCTGCATGAGCCCGAATGTCAGGGCGAATACTGCCGAAGGCAGATGGTTCCTTATAAACCTCCTGAACAGGACACGCTGCGTTTGTTTTGGGATTACTGTGCTGAACTCTCTTACTTGATGGTTTTCTGACAGGCTGACAGCCATAAGCGAAAAACCTGCTATCCCTGGTAAAGCTGCAATGATAATCAGGGATACTGGCTGTTGCAGACTCAGTGTGAAAAAGGCGATGATCGTTCCTGAAATCATATCGATCACAAGCGCACGTCGCTTTTTATTCGTTCTTGATTTGAGTAAGTAGTGAATCCAGAGGTGTATGGACAGAGCCTCACAGCACCCGAGCAGACCTGTGGTTGTAAGCAGAACGCCCATCGGAAAGCCGTCTGCGACTGAAACTATCAGTGCGACAGAGGTCGTTATTATCGACAACACAGCAACGCAGCTGTGGAGCATAACCAGAGAGAGTGTCTTTATTATCCCCTGCAGCTTGTCTCTGAAAAAGCTTACGATCAGAAAGCTGAGGGCAAGAGAAAGATACAGGATGAGCTGTCTGGCAAAAACAAGGTCATCAAAGGCTGCAAACTGGTTGACGGAAAGCTGAGGTGTAAATAACACGATAAAGTGCCAGGCCAGTACTGTCTTGAAGCCAAGAGCTCCGGCAATCTTTTTAACATTTGCTGTTGCAAGTTTCTGCAAACCATTTTCGAACGTGAGCATAAGAGCTTATCCTCTCCTATACTTGCCAGCCTGCTGTGTGCTATTTTGTTTTACAGATTTGTTGCTACGCATATATGAAGATACCGATCCCAAACAACTGGTTAAACTACAATTGATGCCATTCTAGTGATTTGAATATATGTTTCTCATTGCTGTTATTAAGCTGTTAGAGAAAACTACTGACAGTCAGTAGTCCAGCAGACGGATAATTGCCGGTCGGTTGCCGGTCGGTTGCCGGTCGGTAGCTGGTCGATAGCTGGTCGATAGCTGGTCGATAGCCGTTTTTCCTGCTGTATCTCATGACCGGGGGTGTGCCTGGTTGTGCACAGATTTAAGATGGCTGATCGAAAGATGCGTGTAGATCTGTGTGGTGGAAAGGTTTTCGTGACCAAGCAGCTCCTGCACTGAGCGCAGGTCAGCGCCATTTTCCAGCAAGTCGGTTGCAAAAGAATGGCGCAGGTCATGTGGCGAGAAAGACGGGTCAAGTCCAGCTTGCTTAAGCGCTGCCTTGAACATCTTTCGTATGCTGTCGGCGCCCATGGGCAGACCTCTGGTGGAAAGAAAGAGGCTGTCAGTTGGGCGTTTTGAATGCCTGGCCAGCTCGGGGCGGGCAAGGCTGAGATACTCGTGCAGGCGTCGAAGCGCCAGGCGATGAAGCGGGATCAGTCGTTGCTTGGAGCCCTTTCCAAAAACAGTCACCATCATCTGGGAGAAATCTATCGAGCTGACCTTCAGGGCAGCAACTTCTGAAATACGAGCGCCGCTGGCATAGAAAAACTCAATGATTGCCTGGTTTCGCAGCCCTGTTGGAGTTGATAGATCGTTGATGGTAAGCAGGCGTTCAATGTCTTCTTCTACAATGGTCGATGGAAGATGATGGGGTTTTTTAGGCCCAGATACAGCGCCCAGAGGATTATGATCGAGTTCACCGGTCTCAATCAACCAGGTAAAAAATGTTCTGATGGCAGAAAGCCGTCTATTAATGGTTGTGCGATTATAGCGACTTCGATCCAGATCGGCCAGATAACGACGGGCAGCCCGATGATCAACTGCTGCGAGATCAAGCTCTTCACGCTTTACCCAACCGATGAAATCGCTGAGATCAACCCCATATGCCCGGATTGTGTGCTGCGAGAGATTTCGCTCAGCCCTGAGCATAAGCAGAAATGAATCTATCAGTGATTGCGGCGTATTCATGTGCTCATGGTACCAAATTCGTATGATGTTGGTGAAGAATTATTGACAGGATCCTTCGCCTGGGCAAAACGCAGGGTTACTCGTCACATAGTTGCCGAAAACGGCACTAATACACGCTTTAGTCTATTATTTTGGGAAAATAGCCTCGAAAACCTAGACTAAAGCGTGTATTAGTGCCGTTTTCGGCAACTATGTGACGAGTAACAACGCAGGAAGCTTGTATTCCGGGAGAAAATCCAGGAAGGAGTACTGTGCCCTGAAACCTTGAATCGCTTCCTGAGAACGAGCGCTGTATGCTGCATAGCGCTCGTTCTTTCGTCTGAGTGGTCTGTCCAGCGCCTTCATGATGCCATAGTTTACGTGCATGGGTTGATAGTCAACAGTAGATTGGTTGGTGGCATATGAAAACAGTGCACCACTTACTGTTTCTTTCGGAAGCAAGACCGTGGCTTTGCCCTGAAGCTCAGCATAGCAGTTGAGTGCAGCAAATAATCCGCTGGCTATCGCTTCCAGGTAACCCTCAGTGCCAGTTATCTGCCCTGCGAACCTGATGAAGGGAAATAGCGGTAGCGCAAAACTTGTGTTGAGTGCACATGGTGAATTGATGAACGTGTTGCGATGCATGACACCATAGCGAGAGAATACTGCGTTTTCCAACCCGGGAATAAGCCGAAAGACCCTTTCCTGCTCACCAAAGAGCAGGTTGGTCTGAAAACCCACCAGATTAAAGGCTGTTGCCTGTGAATTTTCTGCTCGCAGCTGTACAACCGCCCAGGGGCGATGCCCACTTGCAGGGTCGATGAGCCCCACTGGTTTGAGTGCTCCAAATCGCAGGGCATCGCGGCTTTTACGCGCGATTTCTTCGATGGGCTGACAAGCCTGAAAGAGTTCCCTGCTTTCGAAGTCCCTGGGGATCACCCGTTGAGCGTTTATGAGCTCATCGACAAGGCATTCGTACTCTTCTCGTGTTAAGGCGGCGTTGAGATAATCCGGCGTGCTTGCGTCGTAGCGTGTCTGATAAAAAAGCCTTTCTCTGTCCAGAGAGTCTGCCTCAACTATTGGTGCAGCTGCGTCGTAAAAGGCCAGGTTTTCGTGTCCTATGAGCTGTTGTAATCTGCATTCCAGGTTTTGCGAAGTCAGAGGGCCGGTTGCGATGATGCAGGGGCTTCGAGCTGTGAGCAAAGCATCAACATCAGTAAACTCCTCGCGGATGAGTTTGATGTTGTCATGTGCCTCAAGACTCTCAGTTACCAGAGCGCCAAAGGCCTCACGGTCTACAGCAAGCGCCTTTCCTGCCGCAACCCTGGTCTGCAGCGCCCACCTGAGAAGCTGTGAGCCCAAGGTGGCAAGCTCGTTTTTCAATGCCCCGGAGGCAGAAGTAACATCGAGGCTCTTCAGTGAGTTCGAGCATACCAACTCCGCCAGATTACCACCGGTATGAATGGGTGTCTGTGTTTTAGGGCGCATCTCGTACAATCGCACCGGCACACCCCGCTCAGCAAGCTGCCAGGCAGCCTCCGAGCCAGCAAGTCCTCCGCCAACTATCGTTATCACATCTTTCACACAGCACTCTTTCCGTTACTACTCACACCCAATGTCATCCTGAGCCAAAGGCGAAGAATTTATCAAAAAGGTGCCGCTTCGCGGCAATATCTTTCGGGCTAAAGCCCTCATGATGACAAAGGCGGGACATCCTGTGCCGAGCAGGCTCTTGCCCTCTCAGTTTTGAACGGCTGCATAGCGCCCATCCCTCATTCTCAGGACGAGTCCGGCAAGTTCAAGTGACGAAAGATAGCGTATCACCTCAATGACGTCGTCGCCACATATTCCTCGCAGAGCCTCTGCTCGAAGTGGCTGCTGGGCTAAAGCTTCAAGCACTCTGCTTTCAAGTCCCCTGGGAGTAACTCCACTTGTCACACTGGCCCGACTTGCCCCACTTGCGGCGCTTGCCCCACTGGCCTCACTTGCCCCACTTGCACCACTTGCGCTGTCAGTCCCATTTACATTACCAAACAGAGAGCTTTGCCGAGTACTCATGATACTACCAGCTATTCCATCGGGCACACCAAAAAGCTGAAACAGTGCGTCACTGAAGCTCTCATCATCAACTATAGGTATGGCTCCCTGAGCAATAAGCCGATTTGCACCCTTCGATTCCTTGGCAAAAATCGATCCCGGTACCGCCAGCACCTCCTTGCCCTGCGACAGAGTTGCATCTGCTGTTGAAAATGTCCCACTCGGCAAACCTGCTTCGACGATCAGTGTGGCTTGGGCTATACCTGCAATAATGCGGTTTCGTCTCTTGAATCCCCACCTCGAGGGCGGTGAGCCCCAGGGAGCTTCAGAGACCAGTGCTCCTCTCTCCCATAATATCTGCTCGAAAAGCTCCTTTGCCCGGGACGGATAAACCACATCAGCGCCGCAACCTAATACCACAATGGTTTTACCGCCAACCTCAAGAGCTCCTCTGTGAGCTGCCTGGTCACAGCCAATTGCTCCTCCCGAAACAACAGTAATGCCCCTGAGCGCCGCCATTCTGGCAAAGCGTCGCGCACAGTTCAACCCATAAGGGGTTGCTTTACGTGCCCCTACTATCGCCAGTCCGGGTGAAGACAACACTTCCGCAGAACCGCTGACATAGATGCGCCTGGGAGGTTGATCCACAAAAAACAAACCCTCAGGATACCGTAGGTCGCTGCACAGCAACTCATGTTTCAGCGTTTCAGAAACCTCTATCAGCATCATGCCTCCACAGATTCCCGGTCGTTTTTTCTGAAGCTCACAGCTTCAAGGAGGTGTTCCTGCAACACGCGCTCGCTTTCCTCCATATCGGCTATGGTTCTTGCAACCGACAGCGCACACATGATGCCTCTACCGCTGAGTTGATATCGCTCGGCCATAAGTTCAAGTGATGACCGCTCTTTTGTTCCCAGTTGGCAAGAAGCAAGCAGGGCTGCTCCAGAGCCAACCGGCTTAGCCTTTTCACCTTCAGTATCTGCCCTGCCACTTATCCTGGTGCCTGCCTTGCTGTGAGCTTCACCAGTTAAACCTCTTGCCTGATCCCTTGCGCGGCGCCAATCAGCAAATGCTCTGGCCTGCATTACCCCCTGACGCAGTTGGGCTGAGGAGGTGCCCAGGCCAGTGTCGAGCACATGAGCCGGATCTGACCGCCAGACATCTACGACAATGTCGATGCGATCCATGAGAGGCCCTCCTACCTTTCCCAGATAACGGTTAATGATGGCTGGAGTACACGTGCACGAGCGCTTTGGATCTCCGAAATACCCACAGGGACAGGGATTTGATGCTGCCACAAGCATAAAGCGAGCAGGAAAGGCTATCGTCCCGTTGGCTCGAGCCAGCGTGATTATGTGCTGCTCCATAGGTTGGCGTAACAGTTGCAGCACCGCTGAACCAAACTCGGGCAACTCGTCAAGAAACAGTACCCCGTTATGTGCAAAGCTGACTTCGCCTGGCCCTGTTGGGTTTCCTCCTCCGATAATCCCCGCCCTGGAAGCTCCATGGTGAGGTGCCCTGAACGGTCTCTCGCCTCGAAGTATGCTTTCAAAGGGAAGCCCTGCAACTGAATGGATAAGCGCACTCTCTATTCGTTCAGCCTCAGAAAGCGGCGGTAGTATCGATGGCAGGCGTGATGCCATCATGCTCTTACCCGAGCCAGGCGGGCCAATCATTAAAAGACCATGTGACCCTGCAGCGGCAATCTGCAGAGCCCGTTTTGCAAGGTCGTTACCAGCAACATCTGCATAATCCACAGTACCCACATCAGCGGTAAAGGATGCCTGCTCTGGTTCTTCAATGCAACCGGTTCTCAGATCGGTAAGGTGTTTCAAAATGACATGCTCCTGCTCTTCTGGCGAGTAAACTCCGCTGGCTGTAGGCCCGGTGAGCAGGCCCCAGCCCTGGTTGTGTGCGATCTTTTCATACGCCAGTTGTCCAGGAACCGACTTTACGCTGCCGTCAAGGGATAGTTCACCTACACACAGCCTGTCCTTTACCAGAGAAGCATCGATTTGGCCGGTTGCGATGAGATAAGCGAGTGCGATGGGTAAATCGAACCCGGATCCGATCTTCTTTAATGAACCGGGTGCGAGGTTAACAACAACAAAGCGGTTTCTCATCTCAAAGCGCGAAGCCTTAAGCGCTTGTCGAACCCGTTGTTTCGCTTCCTGAACCGCCGTGTCTGGCATGCCAACGATGTGGATGCCCGGCAGACCTGAGCCTACGCTTACTTCTACAGTAACCGGCAGGGCATCAACACCTCGTATTGTGGCTGTGGTCACAAAGCCAACCTGCTCCTCACGTATTGGCATCGCTACTCGCCCTTCCTGCTGGCACTACAGTTTTTCACCTTGAAATACACAGCTGACACCTTCTTTGCGGTCTTGAAACACATCTATGTGATGTCTCACAAACCTTCTCCAAATGCATCTACGTGATGCCTCACCGCTACTTTGCCATCTTTATCGATAACCATTGCAACTACATCGAAGCGTATCCGGCTGGAAGGAAGATCATGCGAGAACAGATAGCCCAGTGCAATTCGCTCATAGCGCTGACGTTTTTTCGGGGTGATTGCATCCTCAGGAAACCCTTTTGACTCTGAACTGCGTGTCTTTACCTCTACAAAAACCAGATCCTCGCCGTCGCGCATGATGATGTCGGCTTCCCCTGCCTGACACTTCCAATTGCGTTCGATTATCCTGGCGCCTTTTTGTTCCAGTTGTCGGCAGGCAATCTCTTCTCCCAGCTCGCCCAACAACTTGTTTTCATTACTCATGTCTCACCCTCTCATTCTGTTGCCATACAGAATGCCCTATGATTTTCTGATCTCAGCAGCCGTAGTTCTGGATCAAAGCTTCCACAAATCCATCACTTTTCAGTGGCTTTGCCAAATGGTGATGTCTGTTTTTTGATTAGCAGGAAGTTCAGTGCCGATAAAGCGTCGAAGCGTATTAAAAAAGCTGTTGCTGGAGAGCGTCTGAGCGTATTAAAAAAGCTGTTGCTGGAGAAAACTCTGACAGAAGGTCTGACGGTGAAAACCAGAAAGACCCTTCTCTCGAATTGCCTTGATATGCTGTGGTGAGGCGTAACCCTTGTTTAAGGCCAGCTCATAGCCAGGATACTCAGTGTCTGCTGCAACCATCATGGCATCCCTCGTTACCTTGGCAATGATAGACGCAGCTGCGATGCAGGCAACCTTGCTATCACCTTTAACGATGCACATTTCGTGCTCAAAGAGATGGAGAGGGTTGCCGTCAATCAAAACCAGATCAGACTGCATCTCACAGGCTTCAACCGCCTGTTTCACAGCTGCCCTGAGAGCTGCTGTCATTCCGATGCGATCGATGGTCTTTGGTTGGATATGCGCGATGCCGATTGCGCTGGCCACCTGTTTGATCTCATCTGCCAGCTCCTCGCGTCTTGTTGCGGTAAGCCTTTTAGAGTCGTCGAGCCCCATTATGAGTGGCTCAAGGGGCAGGGCTACTGCAGCAACGGTCAGTGGCCCTGCAACAGCGCCACGCCCAACTTCATCCACCCCTATAACGCAAACAGCAGCACCTGATTGACGCTGCTGCTCATACAGTTTATGTGTTCGCTCTAACTCCGCTTCAGGAGATAGCCTGGGCATACCGCACAACCACCCTGTCTCACAAAAAGGCCAGGGAAGCATGGAGGTATTGCTTGTGCGACAGATTGTGTATCAATGTGCTCCAGGTCTGTTCGGGCGTATGGCGGCTCTACTTGCAGTAATAACGCCGTTTGCACGGGCAGAGCTGGAGCACATCGGCCGCAAGATGGCGTGCAATGAGTACTTCGGCACTTCCTTAAAAGCCCTTTTCTCTGATACGTGCGGCTTTTCCAATCTTTTTACGCAGATAGTACAGTTTGGCACGACGGATGGCGCCATGACGCATCACTTCTATACGGTCGATCTTGGGAGAATGCACCGGGAAGGTACGCTCCACACCAACGCCGGACGAAATCTTGCGAACGGTGAAGGTCTCGCGATTGCTGGAGCCATGGCGGCGGATGACATCACCCTCATAAACCTGGATGCGCTCCTTGTTGCCCTCGATGATACGGTAATGTACCTTTACATGATCACCGACACCAAAGTCGGGAAGATTCTCTTTGATTTGTTGCTGCTCAAGCGCACGGATGATATCCATGGTGGTCGTATCCTCTACTGTAGTAGTTATTAATCAAACTCCGTCAAAAGACGCAAAGATGAAGTATAGCAAATCTATGGATTCGTGCAAATGACTTGTATTGTGTTTGTGGTAGATATATTCTATGTGTATTATGTATATGTGCACTATGTGTAAATTGGAAAACAGGAGCTTGTAATGAAAAACGTTACGCTTGCATTTGATGAGCAGACGCTGGAAAAAGGGAAGGAGCATGCGCGTTCTCAGGGAGTGTCGTTTAACGCCTACGTGCGAAAACTGATCAGGCAGGATACCCAAGGTGATGCGTCATGGGTCGATGGGCTTTTTAGTCTCATGGACAAGAACCCACTTGACACTCAGGGAGTGACCTGGAGCAGAGAGGAGCTGTATGAGCGCAGGTAGAGACAGGGCTTTTCTCGACACCAATGTACTGGTATACGCCTGGTCTGAGAGCAATGCTCCCAAAGGCGTGAAGGCGCGCTCGATAATAAGGGAGCTTGCCGGTCAGAACTCAGCAGTGGTCTCGATGCAGGTTCTCCAGGAATTCTACAGTGTTCTGACCACAAAGATGAACTGCGATAAGTTACTGGCCAAAGAAGCAATGCTTGGTTTTGCCCGCATTCCGCTTGTTCAGACAGACCTTGCCCTATTGCAGCAGGCCATCGACATCAGCATACTTACCCGACTCTCTTTTTGGGATGCCCTTATCGTCGCTGCTGCAGAATATGCCAAGTGTACAACGCTCTATTCTGAAGACATGAACGCCAGACAGATCATCCGGGGGATCAGAATAGTAAACCCGTTTTCAGATTCTACCTGAAAGTGCTGAAGCATTTTGTTTTAGAGCTCTTTGTACGTCCTGAAAATCTCCCTTATCTTCTGGCCAGCTCGTTGAGGGCTGCTTCGTGCATCAGCGCACGTGGGGCAGTAAGCTGCATGCGCTGCGAGGCAGCCCAGATCTCGATCGAAAGGGCAGCCTGCTCAATGAGCATCCCAAGGCCATCGTAGAATCTCGCGCATGCTTCGCTGGCAGCCTTGATTAGTGCGGTCTCACCGTGTCCGTAGACAACATCGACCACTACGAGGGTTGGTCTCAGCAGCTCTACCGGTATGATTGGCTTTTCTGTGGGATTCATCCCCACGGTGGTCGCATCGATGAGGATGTCTGCGTTGGCGAGATGTTGTGCGATGCCTGAGTAGTCGATGACGTCGATCTGTTTCAGTGGCGTCGAGCTATCAGAATTATGGGGCTGTGACAGGAGGGTGGCATGTCCCACAGCAGCGACTTTTTCTGCTGCCCTCTGCCGATCTCGGCTCACAACGGTAATGCTTGCTGCCTGCTTGCCAAACAACGCGAGCAGGGCAGCCATCGCAACCGCACCTGTTCCGCATACAACGACACGGGAGCCTTCGAGCTTTATGCCCTCGCATTCAAGTGAAGCGACAAGCCCTGCCCCATCGGTGTTGTCGCAGCTGAAATACGCAGGCTCCACTGCGCCACAACCCAAGACGGTAAGAACATTGGCATTCTGTATCGCGGCGGCAACAGCTGACCGCTCCAAGGCAGCCTCAAAGGCTGCGGTCTTCCAGGGGGTCGTGACGTTCAGACCAATAAATGATGCCGGATCCGCCAGTACATCTTTGAGTATCGCATCGAACGTTTTTCGATCCGGGCAGGGGTACAGGCCATACTGCCAGTTCAGGCCAAGTTTCTCATACGCTACGTTGTGAATAACCGGCGAAAGAGAGTGCTTTATTGGATATCCAAGTAGTCCGGTTTTCATCACGATGGTTCCTTACAGTTTGTACCGTTCTGCCAACACCATTCTACCGGTATTTTTGATTCTCGGAAGCTACAACTGACTGTTGTTGGAGACAGTCTACTCCCGGGGTTTTACGTTGCCACGAATCAGGCGCTCAAGCCGTCTCAGAAGCAGGGTGTACCAGAGGTCTTTCGTTGCCTGTGGTGCCACAAGTATGGCGTTAAGCCCAAGGATGCGTGCACCCAATACATCGGTAAATATCTGATCTCCCACCATCACGACCTTCTCGCCTTTGACGTGGGCAACTTTTTTAAGAGCGTGCTTGTACCCAAATGGAAATGGTTTTGTGGATTTGTGGACAATGGGAACATCGAGTTCCACGGCATAAGCAAGCACTGAATCATGCCAGTTGTTTGACAACAGGCAGATACGAAGACCACATTCCTTCAGGCTCTCAACCCAGGCTTTAACCTCGTTGGGCAGAACCTGGGTATCCCGGGGAACCAAGGTGTTATCGATATCGATGAGCACCACGCGAATGCCCTGTGTAAGTAAATCCGCAGGATTAATAACTGTCACTGAGCTGAGAAAATCATCAGGGGTAAGCAGCGTCATATCAAACACTATCTTCCTGGTGTGAATAGGCAGCTCAAAAAAGCGTCGCTATTCTCAGTTACCAAAGCTCTGAAGGTATTTCTCGTTGGCATCCCAAAACTCCTGCTCAGTGCTGCAGAAGGTATGCGTGTTCGAGTTCTTGGTGGTTAACACAAACCATTTGTAATCTGTTTGAGCCGGATTGGCTGCCGCCTGTATGGAGCTGATATGTGGCGAGCATATGGGTCCCGGCGGTAATCCAGCATTCAGGTAGGTGTTGTAAGGGCCGGGAGTGTTGGTATCCGCAACAGTAAGTGGAGACCCATCCCAGTTGTCAAGGCCGATGGTATAAATTACTGTTGAGCAGAACTGCAGATACATGTAAGCTCTCAGCCTGTTATAGATAACCGACGACACCAGCGGTTTCTCTGAGGCCACTGCTGTTTCCTTCTCGATCATAGAGGCAATTTTAACCACATCACATAGATCCAGACCGCGAGATTCGGCATAGGCCAGATTAAGCCCCTTAATCTCTCTTTCAAACTGAGTAAGGAGGACACGCACAACATACTCAGCATCTGCCTCCTTGGGTATCCAGTAGGTCTTGGGATACAGGTAGCCTTCAAGTGAGTTGTAGTCCGCCGGTGTATCCGGGTTGGAGAAGATGCTTTCCAGGAATGGATAGTCCTCCACATACTTCCTCGCATTGCGAGCCTCTTCTACAAACTGCTGTGCCGGGATACCGCAGACATCCTGAACCAGTCTTGCAGTCTGATCCAGTGTGTACCCTTCAGGTATTGTCAGCTTGTTGCTATCCACCGATGGATTTGGCCCATCGAGGAGCATGTCTATAACGGCGTCGTCAGTCATCCCAGTTGTAAAATAGTACTGCCCGGGCTGCAGTCTGCTCTCAACTCCTCGTGCCACCACCGCATTGACAAAGCTGCTCTCCTTTGAGATAACACCTTTCTTTCGCAGTTCCTTGGCTATCTCTGAAGTGGTTGAGCCTTCGGGGATAAAAACATCTACCTGCGTTATCGCAGTCGGTGGTTTTTCACTGAACAGCCCGAGGGATTGAATAAGCTTGAATCCTCCGAAAACCAACAGGGAAAAAACTGCCAACGCTACAACGCTGACAATTATTGACCTGACGGGCTGACTCCTTCTCTTGCCGCCATCCATGCCATACCCAATGTAGTTAACCGACTTTCTCGCTCCGACATCCTGCCGGGAACGTGACTTGCCGGAGCCGCTACGGTATGGTCTCGAGCCTCGAGAAGAAATGCTTCGGAACTGAATTTCATCCGTACCTGAATCCTCGAGTTTCTGCTCGCGAGAGGAGTTGAATAACCGCTGCGGCATACTGACTTTCTGGCGTGGCATATCGGGTTTTTGTTGTGCCATGTCGGCTTTCTGGCGTGACATGTCGGGTTTCTTGCGTGGAAACTCACTTTGCGAACTCAGGGCTTCACCTTGCTGGCCTGATGTCTCGCCTCGCTGACTTGAAGTCTCACCCGGCTGCATTGATATCTCGCTCGGCTGGCTCGAAGTCTCGCTTCCTGTAAGCGAGGGAATGTTCCGCGGAAAACGTGATGGTTTGTTGCTGGTGCTGTGTTTACCGTTATAGTCTGCCATGTTTCAAGTGTCCAATCACTGTACGATTTCTATAACCGAGCATTTTCCAGGTCGTCAACTGTTCTCGACTCAAGGAATGCCCTTAGAACAAGTGATGCTGCGAGCATATCTATTTTACCTCGCATTTCACGTTCAGTATAGCCAACTTCTCGAAGATAACGCTTTGCCTCGGCGCTGGACAACCTTTCATCCCAGAAAATCAGGGGTAAAGACAGTTTCTGGGCCACCGTTTCAGCATGTTGCCTCACCAGTTTTGCCTGATAGTTCTCCTGACCATCCAGAGAAATCGGAAGTCCCACGAGTAAGAGCTCGGTTTCATGCTCCTCGGCAATGGCCTTTAGTTTTTCCGGGTTTTTTCTGATTTCGACGGTATTAAATGTGCTGATTGGAATGGCTATTCGAGATTCGGTATCGCCGCATGCAACGCCGGTGCGTTTTTCTCCGATATCCAGGGCAAGAATCTTCATGTAGTAAGTTTATCCGAGATATGTGGTCTTTTCAGAACAAGTATCACAATCGTGAACATGTTGTGACTGGGAAGTGTTACTGGTCACCCACCCTGTCATTGTATGGGGCGTTAACAATGGCGCTGTGGGAGTGAACTGTAACCGCTGGTGAACTGATCTGTTCTTTAATGGAGTTTGCAGCGACGAGGCATGCAAGCAATACTTCGGTGCTTCCTTAAGATGGGGAGAGTATTTCGCGTGCTTTCTCCAGGGCGGCATCGAGGCCACTGACATCCCTGCCGCCTGCCTGAGCCATGGTAGCCTTACCGCCACCGCCACCCTTTATGCACGGCGCAATCTGTTTGATAACGGCATTCGCGTCGAAGCCTGCCTGCACTGCTTCTTGCGTTGCGGCTGCAATAAGCAGTGGCGTATTCTCGGGAGTAAGCCCACCGAGCACGGCTGCAGAATGCCCTCCAAGCCGAGTATGTAACATGTCCCAGAGCTCTCTCATGCCGTCTACCGCCAGGCCATCAACCCTCGCAACAACAAGTGAGTATCCTGCGCCTATCACATCGTCAACAATCCTGTTCACGTGTTCTGCCGAGCCCGACCGGTGAAGCTTTGAAAGCTCAGCTTCGAGCTCATGTGTACGCTTGAGCAGCGCCTCAAGCCTGTCGGTCAACTCCTGCGGCTGCGCTTTGAGTAAAGCGGCGGCGCTGATCAGGTCAAATTGAAGTTGATTGACAAATTGCAAGGCATTTGAACCTGTGACTGCTTCTATTCTGCGTAAATTTGCCCCTACGGATGACTCGCTGAGTATCTTGAAAAACCCAATCTGGGAGCTATGCTTCACATGGGTTCCACCACAGAGCTCCTGCGAGTCTGGACAGGCTTCCAATACACGCACCACGTCCCCATATTTTTCGCCGAACAATGCTGTAACACCGCGTTCGCGTGCCTGCTCGAGCGTTGTCTCAGAGGCAAAAACGGGTGAGTCCTCCATAATCAGCGTATTGACAAGCTCTTCAATCTCAGCAATCTGACAAGAACTCAGGGCTTCAAAGTGGGTGAAGTCAAAACGCAGCCTGTCGGGAGAAACGAGTGACCCGGCCTGTTTTACGTGGTCGCCAAGGATCTTGCGCAGTGCATGGTGCAGCAGGTGGGTTGCCGTGTGATTTCGCTCGATGCGGCGGCGGCGGGTGCTGTCTATCTGTGCATTCACCATGTCACCCACAGCAAGTCGTCCCTGCCCTCTGAGTTGGCCAACATGGGCAAACACTTCACCATCGTACACCTTGGTTTCAGTAACTCTAAAACTTGCATGTACTGAGACAAGCTCGCCGGTGTCTCCCACCTGACCGCCCATCTCCCCATAAAACGGTGTTTTATCCAGGACGATCTGGGCTTTTTGCCCATTGTTTATGCTCTCAACCAGTAAGGATTCTTCGTCGCTGCCGTCAGCAGCCTGACCCTGAACCACAATGGCTATTACGGTCGCCTCAGTCGACTCGTTGTCGTAGCCAACAAAACAAGTTGCGCCGTTGCTAGCCAGGATGCTGTTATAAACACCGCCGATGGTGCCCCAGGCATCATCCTTGACAGCTGCACGGGCACGTTCACGCTGCTCGTGCATGTAGTGCTCAAATCCAGCGCGATCGATTTCAACTCCCTGCTGGGCGGCGATCTCTGTTGTCAGGTCGATGGGAAAACCGTAGCGGTCATGCAGCTCAAAAACAGTCTTGCCTGGAAGAATGATGTGAAGCAGCTCGCCAATGGCGGGGAAGCCGTCTGTTCTTCTCAGCAGCTCGCGCAACTCCGCTTCATCTGCAGTAGCAATCTGCGAGCGAAATTCCTGCATTGACTCCCGATGTGCCATTGCTTTTTCCATGGCACCTCGCAACGATGCAAGGTTTTTTGTGGAAGACTGAACAAGCTCTGTGA
>Ga0209737_10001733_pt1 | contig 15433 bp, 18 predicted proteins | sample TergutCu122P3_FD_187284 | JGI IMG/M metagenome (GOLD analysis project Ga0209737, IMG submission 187284) | Cubitermes ugandensis P3 segment gut microbial communities from Kakamega Forest, Kenya - Cu122 P3 (SPAdes) (version 2) | ecosystem: Host-associated > Arthropoda: Insects > Digestive system...
CATATGCACTAATTTAAGGAAAATTGAATCATTGTACGCGCACCAATCTTCCATACTCTTTCAAATAAAATGATCACGGGAGTTGTTGAGACAAGAATTTTCACATTTTCCATATCACATCGCCTATAAGAATATTTGCATCCAACATTAGTTAAGTTAGTGCGTATGGGGTTGAGGGGGGGCTTCGCGAAGAACCCTATTCCTTAATCCCATGACGGAGGAACGGAGGCATGGGGTCATTTTGCCTCCCCTCGGCATGGAGGGCTCGCGGCATGGCGAGCACCAAAACAAAGCATCGCAAGAGCAATTGTTTTTGCATCAACAATATCTCCCTCTCTAATCATTGAAAGCATTTCACAGATATCGAGTTCCACGACCTCAATAATCTCGTCCTCATCCTTCTTGTGACTGTCAGATGGGATGAGATCTGATGCTTCATACAACCAGAGGCGCTCCGTTGAGTATCCAGGAGCGAGATAAATCCATCCGTGGGAACGCAACTGTCTTGCAGAAAAGCCTGTTTCCTCAATAAGCTCACGATGAGCAGCTTCGTCTGGAGTCTCTCCCTGCTCAATTCCACCAGCAGGAACTTCATAGATATACTCGTCAATTGGAAATCGATACTGTTTTAGGAGAAAACACCTATCCTTCGAGACAGGCATTATCGCAACAGCATCATGAGGACTGATTACAATTCCTTGCTTTGGCGTTCCATCAGGAAGTGTATACTCCTTCTTTTCAATGACAAATCTGGGCCCGCTATAAATGATATCAGATGCTTTTTCCGTCATATTTTGCTAACTTGTGCACTGCTTTTTTCCCACGCTCATATGCCAGCTCAAGCATCTCTGGCCTTCCTTGGATTCCTCCATATTGATCCATTGCATCGGCATAAATACCGCCATTTTGTGTATATCCCAGATTATTGAAAAATATAGTGATCAAGGGAAACACAGCGGTGAAAAGATCTGGCCGCCTTTGAAAGCTCATTCCCGCAGTTGAAAAAAACCAGGCGTGATGTGACTCTTGATAGGCAGTTGATATGATCTCTGAACGAAGGATAAATCTACGAGCCCAGATATAGTGTGCACGATCAATAAGTGCTTTTACCCCTGCAGGAACAGACATCGTAAAAATGGGGGCTGTAAAAACAAATCCATTTGCAGCATCAATTTTGTCATAGAATGTAATAGCATCATCCTGTATGACGCAAGAGCCTGTCTTATGGCACGCATTGCATCCTCTGCATGGGTGAATATCAAGATCATTTAAGATGATTTTTTCGACGTGAACATCTGCATTCACTTCTGCCTCGTTTGCGCCACGTATAAACTCATCAAGAAGTTTTTCAGTATTACCGTTGCGACGCGGACTTCCCATAACTGCAATAATCGAGATCATGACTGTACATTAAGATAGTACTATACTCTCTGTATTTAAGTCTAATGCGCCTGTTATGCGTTTATTCTGGTGCGAATATCAGAAATGAATTCACGACCCAATGTTTCAGCCTCTGTGCGTGCAGTTGGGTGAGTATCTACTGCTCCTTTATGATCAACGCTACGTACAAGCAGATTTTTTCTATCACTTTTTCGAAGCCCACTAAGATGGAAGTAACAGTCTATAGCTTCAAGAGAAGCATCAAAGACATGATCCCAGTCCTGTCCAGCAGTTCCAATATAACAGCCCATTCGTTTGCCTACTCTGTCTTCAGGAACGATTGGAAGGTTTAGCACATATTTGCGGGATCGGAATCGTTGTGCCCGATCTATCAGCACTTTTGCCTGTGAACACAGCCCCATACAGTAGACAGGAGCTGCAAGCAAAATGATATCTGATGCAATCGTCTCACTATATAGTGGCTGCATTTCATCGTTGATTATACACTCACCCTTTATTTCACAGGCATTACATCCCCCGCACGGGCGAATATCAACTTCAGGAACAACCACTTTTGTGATTATAACATCTGGATCTGTACGCATGGCATCAAGCATCCAGTCAAGAAGTGTTTCTGAGTTTCCGTGCCTTCGAGGACTTGTAGCATAAGCAAGTACACGAATCTCCATAATGGATGATACTATGTGAGAATACTAGATAAAACCTCACAGCCTGACTTCATGCCATCAATATAACTGTAAACAAAAATTGTAGAATCGCGGAAGTATTATCTTCTGCTTTACAATAACTGAGATACATGCACAGGAGAAGAACATGATAACCATCGTTGCACAGTGTATCATACGAAAAGGATCTATTGATGAGTTTGTAAAACTTGCTCAGATACTTGTTGAAGCAAGCAGAAATAAGGCAGGAAACGTCTCATATAATCTGTATGCAGATATCTTGGCTCCAGAGAGGTTTACCTTTATTGAAGCTTGGAAAGATCAAGATGCAATCAATGAACACAATGCCAGTCCTCATTTTAAGGCATTCGTCTCTGCGGCAAGTCCTTTATTTGCTGAAGAACTTAATATCCGACTTTATAAGCAAATAAACTCATAACACCTACTATTACTCTCATTATCTCCAATTTCCCAATCATCTCTTTTCGGCTCAATTATTTTATTCAGATATTGTGTGCATTTCATGTGAAAAAGTGAAAGAAAAGAAACCAAATCAGCACAAACGAATAATAATAATTATATGTATTATATATATAGATAATAATTTGTCGGACGATGGCGGCTGTAATGGTGATTAGTGTGTCGATCGGCATAGAAAACAAAAAAATAGGTTCTGATCATGGCGAAAAAATTAAAGGTCTGGCAATGCTCACGATCGGAAAGATCGGGTGGATTGAGAAAGAAGCCCCAGAATGTGGCCCGATGGATGCACTAGTAAAGCCTCTTGCACTTGCTCCATGCACATCTGATGTGCACACAGTCTGGGAAAGTGCACTTGGAGACCGACACAATATGATTCTTGGACACGAAGGTGTTGGAGAGGTTGGGTCTCTCGTGAAAGATTTCAAACCAGGTGATCGCGTGCTTATTGCTGCTATCACTCCAGACTGGAACTCGGTTGAGGCACAGGCTGGCTTTTCCATGCACTCAGGTGGAATGCTTGGAGGTTGGAAATTTTCAAATACGAAATGATGGTATGTTTGCAGAGCTGTTTCATGTGAATGATGCCGATGGAAACATGGCCTTGCTTCCAGACTCCATTCCAGTAGCAGAAGCCTGTATGCTCTCTGATATGGTTCCAACAGGGTTTCACGCTGCTGAGATGGCAGAAGTCACTTTTGGAGACAGTGTCTGTGTTATTGGTATTGGGCCTGTGGGATTAATGTGTGTTGCTGGAGCAAACCTGCATGGTGCTTCTCATATCTATGCTGTTGGAAGCAGACCAGATTGTGCTCGAGTTGCAAAAGTATACGGTGCAACTGAGATAAATTTAACTATAAGAATGGATCTATCGTTGATCAGATTTTAAAACTCACCAATGGAAAAGGTGTGGACAAAGTTCTCATCGCTGGTGGAGACAAAAAACACTGGGTGAAGCCATTCGTATGGTTAAGGCAGGTGGTAAGATTGCAAATGTGAAATTACCTTAGATCAGGAGATTATGTGCTCATACCTCGTGTTGAATGGGGTCTTGGAATGGGACATAAATATATTCACAGTGGTCTGATGCCAGGTGGCAGACTCCGCATGGAAAAACTCTCCAGTCTGGTTGTTACTGGAAAACTTGATCTCTCACCACTGATTACACATCGATTTACTGGATTTGACAAGGTTGAAGATGCACTTCTCCTCATGAAGGACAAGCCTGCTGATCTTATCAAACCTGTCGTTGTCTTATAAGTTGCTATTATATAGAGTCTAATCCCATTTTTAGAGACATATGGTACAAGTCATGAAGGTAGGCATTATTGGTGGAACTGGAAATATCGGCGAAGGACTTGCTCGTAGAGTTTGTATCGGTGCGAAATATGACGTCGTCATCGGATCACGTGACCCTGCAAAGGCAGAAATTGCTGCACAAAGAGTAGTTGACGCACTAGCCGCTCGAAAAGAATCTGGTACAACATGTACGGGTGGTTCAAATGCAGATGCATGTAATGTGGATATCATTATCCTCGCGATACCTTTTGATAAGGTTGCATCTACTATTGAGACTCTTGGCTCCGCTTTATTTGAAAATAAAATAGTTATTTCAGTTATCAATCCAATGCAGAGATTTCCAAAGGAAAAATATCTCCTCCCTGACCAACCCAAAGAAGGATCTGCTGCCCTTGCTATAAGAGAGATGATGCCTGCCTCTGCAAAGTTGATAACAGCTTTTAACAACGTTGCATCTGGAAAGTGGATGGAGCTAGATGAAGTGCTTGATTACAGTGTTTGTATCTGCGGTGACGACGCAGATGCGAAAAAAGTTGCAATGGATCTTGTTTCAAGTGTTTCAAAGCTCCAGCCTCTTGATGCAGGGCCTCTTGAGTTATCTCCCATCATTGAAGGAATTACACCTCTTGTAATCACCATTGCGATGCGAAATGATCTCAAAAATGTTGGTGTCTATTTCAGATAACCCATTTATTTACAATTGTTAGAGCGGGTTAGAGCGGCACAACTAATTACAGTTAAATATTTACAAGTGCTTGTATATCATAGGGTATTTGACATGATTAGTGTTAACGAGCTCGGCATTGAGATTTTTGATAATCTCGCAAACTATTGTGATGATTTTAATGTAGCATACCATGAACTCGACAACGGTGCAAAGATTGTGGACTGTGGTGTTGAAGCAAAAGGTGGATATGCAGCAGGACGGGCTTTTACTGAGATCTGTATGGGAGGTCTTGGCGAGGTAAATTTCAGGATGGGAGACATTCTTGGAATTCCAATGCCATTTGTCGAAGTCAGTACTGATTTTCCCGCAATTTCATGTCTCGGTGCACAAAAAGCGGGCTGGACTGTGAAAGCTGGCTCGTTTTTTGCCATGGGATCTGGTCCTGCACGGGCACTTGCTCTGAAGCCAAAGCACACATATGAGGTTATTGGCTATGAAGATGAATCTGATGACGCAGTTATTGCGCTTGAATCAGATCATCTGCCAAATGGAGAGGTCATGGAGAAGATTGCAGAGGCATGTGGCGTCAATGTTGGAAACCTCTGTGCAGTAGTTGCTCCTACGGCATCACTCGTTGGTTCCATTCAGGTTGCAGGACGCTGTGTTGAAACCGCCGTCTATAAGTTAAATGAGCTTGGATTTGACACACGAAAGATCCAGGCTGCAATTGGAAATGCTCCAATTCCACCTGTGATGGCAGATGGCACCAAGGCAATGGGTACAACAAATGATGCAACAATTTATTATGGTCGGATCAACTTGACGATGAATGCTCCAGAGATCAAGGATTACCTTGATAAAATCCCAAGCAACAAGTCAAAAGGATATGGTAAGCCATTTTATGATATTTTCAAAGAGGCAAACTTTGACTTTTATCAGATTGATACAGCTCTGTTCTCACCTGCAGAAGTTACCATCAATGAACTCTCTGAAGGCGCTGTGTACCATGTAGGTGCAGTGAATCCAGAAGTTACGTTGAAATCGTTTGGTTACCGATAACCGCTATAGAAAAATCTAAATCTTTTTTTTGTGATGACCAGATGTATTGTAACTTTGAATTGCATTTAATCGATATATGTAAACAATAGTCACGAGTGCATGTGAAAGAAAGAAGCATTAAAGATCCGGTTCATGGCTCAATTACCGTCCCACAAGCCATGCAACAACTTCTCGATCTCCCAGCAGTACAACGGTTACGCCACGTCCGCCAGCTTGGATTCGCATATCTTGTGTATCCTGGAGCAAACCATACCAGATTTGAACATTCTCTTGGGACGATGCATCTTGCATCTAAAATTTCTTCACACCTCTCACTTACAGATGAGGAATCTACGCTTGTGACTGCCTCTGCACTTCTTCATGATATTGGGCATGGGCCGTACTCTCACGCGATTGAGCTCCTCATTGAAGAAAAACTTGGAACATCGCACACATACATCGAACCTCTTTTAAACGATTTTTTTCTGAATGACTGCCTCTGCGCTCTTGATATTGATTCTAATGAAGTTAATGCCATGATATCAGGAGCGCATCACCTGTCAGAGATCATTCACGGGGATCTCGATGTGGACAGAATGGATTATCTCCTCCGTGATGCTCATTACACTGGTGTTCCATACGGAACAGTGGATTGTGAACGCCTGGCCCGCTCCATGCGACTTTCCGATGATGGGCTTTTATTAGAAGAGAATGGTATTCATGCGGCAGAGTCTCTCCTCATTGCACGAACACTCATGCGCCCTTCTGTGTACTTTCACCATGTCAGCAGGATAGCAGAAAAGATGTTTCAACATGCAGTATGGTGTGCGATGCAGGCAGGCGAGTCAGCGACAGTCTTTGCACGTCAGGATGATGCGGCATGTATGCAGACCCTCCTTTCCTCTACCAACCAGATCGTGACAACTCTTTGCCATCGTCTTTATTCTCGCAACTTGTATAAACGAGCTCTCTATGTCCAAAGAGACGACCTCTATCAGCATGAATGGGGACCACAAAAATACCGTACAGAGCGGACGTATGCTGATATCATCGCTGAGAGTGCTGACGTCTCCCCTGAACAGGTGCTTGTTGACATTCCGTCATTTCCTGGAAATATGCGGATGAACGTGCTGGTTCAACGACACAACTCTGTAATCCCTCTGGAGGAAGTTTCTCCTCTTATTACAACATTGAATGAGACTCGAAGGAGTCAGTGGAGGCTTGGTGTGTATGCTCCAGCTGAGGTATCAAGAAAGGTAGCTGCCGCAGCACGTGAGATCTTCCATTGTAAACAACCCACAACACAGGAGCGTCTGCTGTAAAGGCAGAATTTGAACGTACGTATATGCTCATCGACGTGAGTAATTGTACATCTAGCTAGATAGTGGATGCATAAAATACATATCAAGATCATGCACACGAGTACTGTCAGCGTAGTGTAGTTTGACACTTCCTTTCATCTTCTAGAAGAAAGGATGATTTTTTGCGGGGGTAGCCAAGCGGCCAACGGCGAACGACTCAAGATCGCTTCCCATAGGGGTTCAGGGGTTCAAATCCCTTCCCCCGCATTGGCAAAGGGTAGTATATCTGTTTTGGTAGTTTTTATCTCATGAGTTGCTTTAGAGTAAGAAAAAGTCTGTAAAAGGGAATTTTTTTGCGAGAAGATGCAGTCACTGATATAAAGCCATCCCTCAGATCTCACTCCAATCTCATTTTTCACACTATAGTTCCACAAAGAACATTTATTACTATCAATTTTTTGAGTGCATATAGTAAATGATCAAATCCGTTTGAACGTAAGGATAGGAATTGTCAAAAGCCAAAAACGTCAGTTGAGTTGCTGGCAGATAATTTTTCCAAGTTAGATCGATATCTTTCTTATGAAGGATGCGCATGAGGTACGTATGCATACATTGGTTTTGGTTCGCCATGGAGAAAGTCAGTGGAATATGGAAAATCGATTTACTGGCTGGAAGGATGTTGATCTGAGTGAGAAAGGCTGCCTGGAGGCGACAGATGCTGGTGTTTTGTTACGTGAAGAAGGCTTTTCATTTGATTGCTTGTATACCTCCTATCTGAAGCGGGCGATTCGCACACTCTGGTTTATCCAGGATGCTCTTGATATCATGTGGATGCCAGTCACGACGGCATGGCAATTGAATGAACGTCATTATGGTGCTTTAACTGGTTTAAACAAGGCAGAGACTGCTGCACAGTATGGAGAGGAGCAAGTCATGATCTGGCGGAGGAGTTTTGATATTCGCCCTCCTGCGATGGAGGAGAATGATCCTCTGAATCCTGCATATGATCCCCGCTATGCTGGGCTTTCTCCAGAAGAAATTCCACGAGGAGAGTGTTTGAAGGATAATGTTGCTCGCACGCTCCCATACTGGCAGCAGGAGATCGAGCCCCAGATTCGCTCTGGAAAGCGAGTGCTCGTTGTTGCTCATGGAAATAGTCTTCGAGCGGTGGTGAAGTATCTTGATGCTATCTCTGATGAGGATATTCCAGGCCTGAATATTCCAACCGGAGTTCCTCTTGTATATACTCTTGATGAGAATTTGAAACCGATCTCATCGAGATATCTTGGAGATCCTGAAGCTGTTTCAAAGGCAATTGCATCTGTGAAAAGCCAGGGGAAAAAAGAGTAGACCTGTTTATGGCCCTCAGAAACCATATATACAGATACGATGTAACTGTACCACAAAGGGTCGTTTACTGACTCAGGTGATAATATGAAATATTTAATTGCTGGCATATTAGTTCTTTTTGCTCTGCTTTGTGTGGCTGCAATGCCAGCTGGTGCAGACACTGAGAAATCATTCTCCAAAGCTGACAAGTCATACTCTAAAGATTACAAAGATAAGTCATTTGACAAATCATATAAAAAAGACAAGTCATTCAACAAAAATTCAGACGTTAACATCGTGTATTGCCCCAACAACACTGATTGTCCCAATTACCCAGATTGTCAAGGAGATTGTCCAAAGGATTGTCCTGCCAATTGTCTAGGTAAGGGTGGCTATTTCGGTGGATGTCCAAAAATGCAACAAAAGTAGACTGAATTGTGAACACTGACTCGTTCACTACGAGACTATCTTTTTTGATTCGTATACATTTCCAACCATCTTAAAAAAGCGTCATCTGACGGTCACTTTTTCCTTTTATCTCTATCGTCCAACGTTTACCCCTATTGGTCATGAGAATGAGGGCATTAATATCCTGTTCTATGACAGATTTTAGCTCAAATTGGGCATGAAACTCGCCATAAGCATTGCTTTAGTCTGTTTTTGAATTGTGGATGATACCTAAACACTGGACGTCTCTTCATTCTTACATACCATACCGTAGAAAAGATGAATACTATCTATATATTATCTAAAAAGGTACAATAGAGGTGTTATCATGAAATATATCTTAAAAGGGTTCATCTATCTTTTTATTTTCCTGCTCGCAGTCTCGTCAGCTAGTGCGTATATCCCAGATGAAGGCTACAAAGGAGTTTATATTATTCTCGTTGACAATGACATCATATATTGCAATAATACCAATTGCTACCTGGTAACCTCGATCGATGCCTTTGAAACATGTGTCAATACAGATAAGATCTCGTGCACAACAGTTTCTCCGCTTGAGTTCACGAGATCATGCATAGAAGGTTCTACTTTTTGCTCCCTCTTTGTATCAGATAATTGGGAGGATTGGTTCTATTTTGGCTTCGAAAGTCTCGGAAAAGAGCCGAAATTCGCAAAAATTGCCTTCATCCTTGCGCACACCATGTATCTGGATAGCGGAGCAGACACAGATCCCACCACTGAACATGTTCTTTCCTCACTTCTCGACATTGATCTCAGTTCATCGGGTGCAAATCGGCTTCATGCTTTCATCCTCGCTCTCTATCTCGCTAATAGAAACATCCCTGAGGACACCACCTTTGTAAACGGAGACCTCAAAAAGATTTTTCGAGCATCCATCAAATCTGCACCCAGAATACTTGTCGACGTCTTTGATGAGACTATCACCTCTATTGAAACCCTCTACCAAAGAACCCCTGCCGATGTCTCAGCGGAGATTGCTACATTCGTTAGGTCCATCATTTTTGGCATCTTTCCAAACGCCATCACTGCTGATGTCATCATCCCAACCTTCAATATGACTCCAGCTTCACACGATACATAAGAATCCTAGCCTGTCACATACCACCACACATCTATCTCTCCACATCAAAGATTGAAGACACATGCAGTTTCGATACAATCTCGATGACAGACCTCCTCTGAGCGAGATAATCTCAACAAGCATCATGTGGATCATCATCACAATCTCGTTCGTTGTGATCCTTGGAAACATGATTACGGCACTCTATCCTTACTCCCCTGCCGAAGTCACATGGTATATGCAAAAGCTTCTCTTCATAACTGGCATTGCAACCATCATACAAACTCTCTTCGGCCACAGACTCCCAGCTGTATTTGGTCCATCTGCAATCCTCATCGTTGGAGCGACTGCATCTGCTGACTTTGTACCAGAAGCCTTTACAACAGCTCTTCTCATCTCTGGTCTCTTTGGAATGCTCATCCCGTTCACAGGCATCATGCCCCTCATCACCAAAATCTTCACCCGAAGAGTCGTCACTGCAATCCTTATGCTCATTCCAGTCACCCTCATTCCAAGCATTACTGCAATGCTCTTCAATATGGTAGAACCAGGAGCCATTACTGCAAAAATCATCTTCATCACCTTCTTCACCCTCATCCTCTTCTATGCCAATGCCAAAACAAAAGGATTTGTAAAAGCAACCCTCCTCTTGTGGGCACTTATTGGTGGAAGCCTCGCTTACCTCCTCTGCTTTTCAGGACTTGGAGAAGTCGCTGGAACAACGGGTAGCATGGCCCAAGCAGACACCCTCACCCTCTTCATCGAACCAGTCTTCGTTCCAGGTGTTATCATATCCATCCTGATCTGCTACCTCGGACTCATAACAAATGATATCGGCGCGATCCAGGGCATTACAAAGATCGTAGAAGCAAAAGATGGAGAAAAACGCCTTAAAGGCGGAATTTTCCTCACAGGACTTATCAATGCAATTTCTGGTGCAGTGGGTGTCATTGGAGGTGTCAATTACTCAATCAGCACTGGTATGATACTTGATACGAAAAATGCAGCGCGAATCACTCTCATCCCTGCCGGAATCATCATGATGGGAGTAGCGTTAACTCCCTCTCTCCTTATCCTCTTCGATGCCATCCCAACCCTGATCACCGGCTGTCTTGTTATATTCCTGCTGACCAATCAGTTCTCAGCTGCCCTCAGTCTCCTCCTCACCCTAGATATTGACACCACCTATGCATTCCAAACTGGCGTCCTCATTGGAGCTGGAATCCTTGTAGGAGCCACGATAACCTTTATGCCACCAACAGTGCTCGCCCAGATCCCGACTGCGATCCGTCCCATTTTTGGAAATGGTTTCCTCGTTGGAGTCATCGTCGTCATGGCAATGGAACATCTCATCTATAGGGAGTCAAGATTAAACGCAGGAACTCAACCATAAGCAAAACTCATTTTACTACACACGTGCCTTAATAAACATGCAATTACTGGTCAGTCCAGCCAGCATAGATGAGGCACAAGACTCACTTGCCGCCGACATAATCGATGTCAAACGTCCCGCTGAAGGCTCTCTTGGAGCAAATTTTCCGTGGATTATTAAACAAATCAAATCTCTGACGAATAAGCCTGTAAGTGCAGCTATTGGAGATTTTGATTATAAGCCTGGAAGCGCCTCCCTCTCTGCCCTTGGTGCAGCATGCGCAGGTGCAGATTATATCAAGATCGGGCTCATGTTTGACGGCGTTGACCACGCCCGTGACGTCATCTGCGCTGTCACAAAAGCAGTCAAAGACTTTTATCCCGAAAAAATCGTTGTAATATCTGCATACTCAGATTACAAACGGCTTGGAACCATCTCTCCTCTTCAGTTATCACACATCGTATCCGAGGCCGGTGCTGACGTTGCAATGCTTGACACTGGCAAAAAAGACGGAAAATCAACGTTTGAATTCATGAATGAAGAAGAACTCACTACATTCACGAATCAAAACCGCGCATTAGGTCTCAAGACTGCACTCGCAGGTTCACTCACCTTTGAAGACATTCCTGTACTCCACAGAATAAACCCAGACATTATCGGAGTTCGTGGAATGGTCTGTGGAGGAGACAGGAGTTCAGTCATACAGCCAGACCTCGTCCTTCGAGCCCTTTCACTCGTACATGGAGAAAACACTCACAAAAGTCATGCATAGGGGATGCCATGTTTCTTGAAAAACTAAACGCTCCCATTGCATTAACCTTCGATGATGTCCTGCTTGAACCACGGGAATCTTATGTTGAACCAAACCAGGTAGATGTCAGAACAAGATTCTCAAAACATATCAAACTGAATATCCCCATCGTCAGTGCAGCAATGGACACAGTCAGCAGATCAGATCTTGCAACTGCACTGGCACGAGCCGGAGGCATCAGCGTCATCCATCGTAACATGTCTGCTGAAGCAGAAGCAGAAGAGATCAGGATTGTCAAACGCGAAGCAAAGCTGATCGAACGTAAAGTTCTTACTGTCAACTCAGATGCAACAATCGCAGAAGTTGGAAATTTTCTGCATATGCACGGAATCGGTGGAGTGCCAGTACTGGAAGGTGAAAAAATCGTTGGGATCGTCTCACGAAGTGACATGAGAGCATTTGGGTTTGACAGAGGACATGAAAGCATCAAAACAATCATGACCAAAAACCCCATCACTGCTAATGACTCTATCACTTCTGACGAAGCATTCGATCTCATGTACGCAAATAAGGTCGAACGCCTTCCAATCGTCGAAGAAAACGGCCGCTTGCTTGGTATCATATCCATGCAGGAAGTATTAAACAAACGGCAGTACCAGGATGCGATTCGTGATACTGCTGGCGGGCTTCGAGTCGCTGCCTCTGTTGGCCCATTTGATCTTGAGCGTGCACATCTGCTCGAAGAAGCAGGGGCAGATGCAATCGTTGTTGACTGTGCTCATGCACATAATATGAATGTTGTCAGATCTGTTGGAGAGATAAAAGATTCAGTATCCTGTGATGTCGTCGTCGGAAACATTGCAACAGCAAAAGCAGCAGAAGAGCTTTTAAAATATGAAATAGATGGCTTAAAAGTAGGTATCGGCCCTGGGTCCATCTGTACAACCCGTGTTGTCGCTGGTGTCGGCGTGCCTCAGATCACTGCAATCGCATCTGTTGCAGAGATTGCAGCTCCTTATGATGTTCCAATTATCGCAGACGGAGGCATTCGTTTCAGTGGAGATATTGCAAAAGCCATCGCTGCTGGAGCAGACAGTGTTATGATGGGCAATCTGTTTGCAGGGACAGATGAAGCACCGGGTCAGGTCGTGACCATGCAAGGTCGAAAATACAAACGATATCGTGGTATGGGATCTCTTGGCGTCATGAGCAGTGGTGTCTCAAGCGATCGATACTTCCAGAGAAAGGATATTGGAAAGACAAAATTCGTACCTGAAGGTGTTGAGGGCGTAACACCATATGTCGGTGCAGTATCTGATGTCATCTACCAGCTCGTTGGCGGCCTGAAATCTGCAATGGGATATACCGGCTCTGCAACGATTACAGATATGCACAAAAAAACATCCTTCGTTCGGATTAGTGCAGCAGGGTATAAGGAAAGTCATCCTCATACCATCATTATCACAGACGAATCTCCAAACTATAAAGTATAACCAATTGACATATGAACAATGAAATTATGTGTACATCTGCTCTTGTGGCAATTGACGGCTCAGCGCAGTCTGATTATGCCCTGACCCAGTTCTTAAAGATGATCAACACAGAAAAGACAAAAGTGACTGTGTTGTACGTGGTTGCGCCGTCACGATATATCATCATCGAAGAAGCTCCTGGATACAGTGGTACGCAGGCTTTTCGTGAGATGCGCGAGCGGCTTGTAAAGCAGGAAGAAGAAACAATCCGCCAGAGAGTTCAGACACTTTCTGATGAGGAAGATGTTCAGATCGAGATGATGGTGCGTATTGGCGATCCAAGAAATGTGGTCCTCTCAGTCGCCGAAGAGATCAATGCTTCATTGATTGTGATGGGCTCAACTGGGAAAGGTCTTGGAGAACGACTCTTACTCGGTAGTGTAAGTACATATGTCTCAACACATAGCCAGATCTCGACGATGATCATTCGGTAACCGACTCTATGGACAGTTCCAGAACGATACTTCGTGATGCCCGACTCCCAGATGGCAGAATCACAGATGTAACCATCATAGACGGATTTATCTCTCATATTGGCTCATCAGAGCGAGCTGACTCTGATGAAATTCTCTTTTGTAATCACCAGCTGCTTGTTCCAGCTTCTATTGATATGCATGTGCATATGCGTGATGGGGTGCAGTCTGCAAAAGAGACCTGGGAGTCAGGTACGCAAAGTGCACTTGCAGGAGGGGTTTCTCTCGTTGTTGATCAGCCAAATACCATTCCTCCACTTACAACAAAGAATGCATTTTTGAATAGACTCGAGCGTGCACGAAACGGATCATATACCCATTTTATCATAAATGGAGGCATTACAAATGAGACAACTCCTGCTGATATCTCTGATCTGCTGGACGGAGGGGTGCTTGCATTTGGTGAGGTCTTTTATGGTCCCTCAAGTTATGGAGAGCCAATCTCAAAAGAGACGCTGTCATCTGCTTTTCATGAGTTACAGCATTCATCTGTTCTTGTGGCCATTCATGCAGAGACCGTAACCGATGGCCGTGATATCTCTCTTCAAACCCATGATGAGCTTCGTTCCATTGCAGGAGAGTGTGCAGCAATCCAGGATGTGACAATGTTTGCCAAAAGCTGCTTACTTTCGCCGTCAATGAAGGTGCATATCTGTCATGTAAGCAGCGCTCAGAGTCTTGAGTTACTTGCATCCCTCCCACATATGAGTGCAGAAGTCATGCCTCATCATTTGTTCTTGTCACGTGATATGGTTCCAGATGAGGCATGGTATAAAATGAATCCGCCTATTCGAACAGAGCAGGAAAGAAAACGATTGTGGGAGTGGTGGCCATATATCGATGTTATCGCATCAGACCATGCTCCTCACACGATTGCAGAGAAGGAAGGTGAGTTTGAGAATGCCCCATCTGGTGTTCCCGGCGTTGAGACAATGATTCCGCTGATTATGGCAGAAGTACAGAGTGGTCGCATCCCGCTCTCTGATATGATTCAAAAGACAGTATCTCGCCCTACTGAATTGCTTGGAATATCTGCTCCAGGTATCAGTATCGGCTCACGGGCTGATCTCTGTCTGTATCCAGATACTATCACTCAGATCGATGCCGACAGACTTCATTCAAAAGCGGGATGGAGTCCTTTTGAAGGAATGGATGCGATATTCCCATCGTTTGTTCTGCTCTCTGGTCAGGTGGCATATGATGCAGGATCAGATCGATTTGTGAAAAGAGAAGTCAAATGGTTTTGCAGATCATCTGATTCATGATTATCCTCGTATTTTCAGGCATCTCATAATATTACCTACACTTTGATGGGAATACTCTCGTTTATATAAGGTATTTTGGCGGTAAACTTTTATTATGAAGTACCTCAAGTGTGTAGACCTGTCCCTGCTGTGTTGCATAAATGACAGTTCTTCTTTAAAGAGTAAAAAAGCAAAATTGAGAGAGAAAATGGAATATTTAGATTTAATAATATAAACACACATTTGTCAATTAACAAAGAAATGTGCAAAAGACGAGCATATTATTGGCTATTCTCAATTCTAGTAGAACTGTAAAAATCTGAAAAAGTGTTTTACTCTTCGATTTAGCCTAA
>Ga0209737_10001734_pt1 | contig 15432 bp, 13 predicted proteins | sample TergutCu122P3_FD_187284 | JGI IMG/M metagenome (GOLD analysis project Ga0209737, IMG submission 187284) | Cubitermes ugandensis P3 segment gut microbial communities from Kakamega Forest, Kenya - Cu122 P3 (SPAdes) (version 2) | ecosystem: Host-associated > Arthropoda: Insects > Digestive system...
GGTCGGTGCGGGCTACTTTTATCTGGTAATTATTTTCCAAAGCCACGCTGATGCAATCTTCGAGATACATTTGTTGTTGGGCGCTCAATAGCAGCGGCAGGCAGAGAAAAAGCAGGAAAGCGGTTAAACGAGTCATTTCAGCAATTATTTTATCGTTAATAGTTTTTTTACAACCAACCCATAGAGGAGGCAAAAATCAGCAAAATGGCTATGGGGGCGGCATAGCGCAGCATAAAGAGAATGGTATTAAAGAGGGGAACGCGGATGGTTCCTCCGTTGGTCAACTCGTCGCGCACATCGGCAGGCTTCATATACCAGCCCACAAATAAACAGATGAAAAGCCCTCCGAGCGGCAGTAAGATATTGGCAGAAAAGGCATCTGAGAGTTCGAAAAAATTCTTGCCAAAAATTTTCATCGGCGATAATAAGCCGAAAGAAAGAGAGGCTAAAATGCTCAGCACACAGGTTGCCGCCGTCATCAGGCATACCGCTTTTCGGCGCGACATGCCGCGGGCGTCCACCAAATAAGCCACCAGCACTTCTAAGAGAGAAATTGCCGAAGTAATCGCAGCAATCGCCAATAATACAAAGAAAATAATAGATAAGATGTTTCCAAAGGGCAATTGAGAAAAAATTTCGGGGAAGGTGATAAATACCAAGCCCGCTCCTTCGCCCGGGGCTATACCGAAGGCAAAAACCGCAGGAAGCACCGCCAAACTCGCTACAATCGAAAACAAAATATCGGTTGACATTACCCAGGTTGAGGTCTTGGCAATATTGGTGTTTTTAGGAATATACGAGCCGTAGGTAATCATTGCGCCCATGCCTATACTCAGCGAAAAGAACGATTGCCCTAAGGCTGCCAAAAACATGTCGCCGTTTACTTTTGAGAAATCGGGTTGAAATAAAAATTTTAAACCTTTCATTTCCGTATCTAAGGTAAGGGCGCGGACAGCCAATATTATTACCATGAGAAAAAGCAAGGGCATCAGTATTTTACATGATTTTTCAATGCCGTTTTTTATTCCGCCTGTTACAATCAGGGCTGTCATAACAATGAACAGCAGCGTCCAGACTAAAGGCTGTATGGGCGACTCCACCAGCGATTGAAAAGCGTTGGCATAAGATATTTCGGCAGATGAAAAGAAAGAAGGAAGGAAAGAATTGCTGATGTAGGCTAAGGTCCAGCCACCGATTACGCTGTAAAAACCAAGAATTACCAAAGCAGCAATAAGTCCCATTGCTCCGATGCCTTTCCATGGCGTGCGCGGCGCCAGAACATCAAAGGCGCCCATCACGTCGCGGTTGGCGCGCCGCCCGATAACAAATTCGGCAATTAATACAGGCAGGCAAAAGGCTAACATAAGGCAAATATAAATGATAATGAAAGCCGAGCCTCCGTTTTCGCCCACCAAATAAGGGAAACGCCAAAGATTTCCCAAGCCCACGGCTGAACCCACAGCCGCTATAAATACGCCGAATTTACCGCTAAAACTACCGCGTGATGTTCCTTGTTGCATGGTCTTTTTTGGTTTAGTTTACAAAGATAAGATTTTTTATGTAAATTTGTGAGATTAAAAAACAATTTTTATGCAAACGATTGAAATCTTTTGTGAAAATAGCGGCGAGCCTATTTACTGCGCCCCTGGAGCAAGTCTGCTTGATTTGGCAGGACAAAGTTCGGCTTCTTTTCCTCATAGAGTATTAGCCGCATTGGTTGATAATCAGCTGAAAGCGCTACGCTACGCTGTTTACCAACCTCATAATGTGCGGTTTATTGATATCTCGCACCCCGACGGACAGCGAACTTACCAACGTTCATTAGTTTTTTTATTGCAAAAGGCTGTGCGCGACTTGTTGCCCGATTACCAGCTACAGGTGAAATATACCGTCCTCAACGGATTATATTGTGAGTTGGAGGGTCGCGATAAGGTGGTCAACGAACAACTATTACAACAGATAGAAAAACGCATGAGGGATTTAGTGGCTGAGAAGAAACCCTTTGTACGGAAAAAACTTCCTACGGAAAAAGCCATTGCATTATTCAAACAGAACGGTCAGCATGAAAAGGCGCTACTGCAACAAACACGCGGATATTTTTACACCTCAGTATATTATATTGATGCCTATCCTGACCACATGCACGGACCCTTAGTGCCCTCAAGCGACTACCTCAACGTGTTTGCACTGAGCATGTACCGAGATGGATTTGTATTATTAATGCCCAATCCGAAGCAACCCGAAGTACCCATGTCGGTGGTGGTACAACCCAAGCTTTTTGATATTTTTCAAGAAAATAAAGAATGGATAAAAATTCTGGGGGCACACACCATCGGTTCAATTAATCGGGCAGTGCAGCAAGGCGAGGCAAAGAGATTAATATTGGTGTCGGAATCCCTGCATGAAAAGAAATACGCCCAGTTGGCTGACGAAATTCAAAAACGCAAAAAAATACGCTTGGTGCTGATTGCAGGACCATCGAGCAGCGGCAAAACAACTTCTTCAAAACGATTGGCTATGCAAGCTCAGGTAGCAGGGCTGAACCCTGTATTGCTTGAGATGGACAACTATTTTGTGAACCGCGAACTTACTCCCCGCGACGCTGATGGAAATTACGATTTTGAAGATATACACGCCTTAGACCTGCCCCTTTTGAATCAACATCTTCAAGATTTATTGATAGGAAAGGAAGTTCATATTCCCACCTTTGATTTTAGTACAGGCAAGCGTTATTTTAAGGAGGGTAATATGCTAAAAGTGGGGGCGAAAGACATTCTCATTATGGAGGGCATTCATGCCCTTAATCCCGTTTTAACCGAATCCCTTCCCGATGATATCAAGTATAAGATTTACTGCTCAGCGCTGACCTCCGTAGGTGTTGACGAAAACAACCGCATTTCAACAACCGACAACCGATTAATCCGAAGGCTAATTCGCGATTCATGGTCGCGCAACTATACCGCCTCGGAAACCATTATGCGTTGGTCCAGCGTGCGCCGTGGTGAAGACCGCAATGTGTTTCCCTATCAGGAAAATGCCGACATCATGTTTAACTCTGCTTTAACGTATGAAACGTACATCTTGCGCCGTTATGCCGAGCCATTGCTGCGCCGCATCAAACCCACCGACCCTGCTTACAGCGAAGCCATGCGCCTGTTGCGCTTCCTAAGCTATTTCGAAGTGCTGCCAGCCGCTACGGAAAACTATGTGCCCTCCAATTCCATTTTGCGGGAATTTATTGGCGGAAGTGTTTTTTGAGAAGAGGTATGAAGCGAATAAGTGTTTTGCTGCTTTTTATGAAAACTTTGTTGCGTGCCAGCTGTTTTTTACAACCAATAGTTATTTATCTATTTTAGAGGTACATAAATCTCTGTTTTCAATTTTTCCGACTCGGTTCTTGTCGGATCATTGCAATACTTTTCGAATATCGGAAGATTGCGCAATTCGCAGCCGCTTGTGGGCAACCATTCTGTGAAAATAGCATCGTAAACGGCTCCGAGGTTACTGTACGGACCTTGATAGGAAAATACGGCATATTTGCCGCCCGAAACTTCTTTTACACCTATTTCCCCTTGCGGCTGAACAGCTTTACGAACAACCAAACAAACATCTGAACACAGTTTACTGCTTTCCGTCACCTTGGGGTCATGATAGTAAATGCCGAGATGTTCAATACCTGCTGAAAACAGCTTGTGTTTTTTCACGAAACCCCATAGTTTGGCAAAGGCTCCGGGAAAATCCAACTCGCTGTATGCACCTGTCAAAGAAATATAAATGACGGTTTTGCTTTCCAGCTCCATCAATTTTGGCGCTTTCAATTTTAATGCTGTTTTTGAGACTTCCTGTTTCATAATAGTTTGATTTTCAATGTTTTTATGATTTCTATATTCCGTCGGCGATATGCCGTAAAACTGCTTGAACGATTTCGAAAACGAGGATGGAATTTCATAACCCACATCGCAGGCTATCGCTTCTATAGCCAACTCGGAGTAACGCAGCATTGACGCAGCCGTTTCCATGCGGGTACGGATAAGGTATGCCGTTAATGTTTCATGTAGGAAAGCCTTAAAAATACGGTGAAAGTGAAACTCCGAAAAGTTAGATATTTCCGCTAAACTCCGCAAATCCATTTCTTCACCCAAATGATTGTTGATGTATTCTACAACCTTATTGATGCGCCGAATGTAATCTTCTTTTGTTGACAATTTTGTTTTCATGCCGCAAAGATAGGAGCAAATCCGCAACAATAGTTTTCCAATCTTGCTAAGTTTTCGTTGACAGCAGTCCGCAGGCAGCCAAAATATCCTCACCCCGCGAAGCGCGAATAGTGGTCATTATACCTTTGTTTATCAGGCTGTTCTTAAATTTTTCCACATTGCTATCAAGGGCGGGAAGTAGCGGACTTCCGGGGATGGTATGGAAGCGGATGAGGTTTACGCGGCACTCCAATTTTCCCAACATTTTAGCTAAAGCAACCGCATGTTTGGACGAATCGTTCAGGCGGTCGAATAAAATATACTCGAAACTTATACGACGTTGTCCCCTCCAATCGTATTGTCGTACAAGCGACAGCACCTCTGCCAAAGGATAGACCTTCTGCATGGGGAGCAAACCCTGTCGTTCCTCATCGAAGGGCGTGTGCAGGCTAATTGCTAAATGGCATTCGCTCTCGTCTAAAAAGCGCTGCAAAGCAGGAAGTATGCCTATGGTTGACACCGTTATGCGGCGCGGGCTCCAGCCGAAACCCCAAGGAGCAGTAAGTATAGTAAGGCTTTTAAGTACATTATCGAGATTATCTAAGGGCTCGCCCATGCCCATATACACAGCGTTGGTAAGCTGTTCGCGCTCCTCGATACTGCGGAATTGGTTAATAATTTCGCCCACGCTGAGATTAGCCCGAAAGCCTTGTCGGGCAGTCATGCAAAAACGGCAGCCCATACGGCAGCCCACCTGCGAGGATACGCATAGCGTAGCGCGCTCAGCCTCAAGAATCATTACTGCTTCCACCGCCTGATGGTTTGAGGTCGGGAATAGATATTTGCGGGTACCATCGGCAGAAGTTTGTACCATAGAATAGTTGCGGAAGCCCACCTGAAATTGCTCGTTCAGCAATGTACGTGCGGCTTTCGAAAGATTTGTCATCTCGTCAATAGAGCTCACATACTTTTTATAAAGCCAGTCGGCTAATTGTTTTCCGGTGAAACTCGGAAGCCCCAAATCTTTAACCAGGGCTGTTAATTCGTCCAATGTTTTGCCTAAAAGTACATCTTGCATATTACAAAATTAAAAATATTTTTTGAGAAAAATTTGGAATGCTAAAAAATGTTTTTTACCTTTGTTGTGAAAATACCACCTCAAATCATTTGTTATGGAAAAAATTCGCCACTCGTTTCTCTCGGCATTCCTAATGATGAGCCTTATTGCAACATTGTCTTATGCCCTGGACATAGGAAAAACGTTTAATTTGAGCTTATGCCGCAAAAGCTAAGCATTAAAGAGATCAAAGCTCCGAAGGTTTTTGGGCTCTTATTGCTGTTTTTTATCCTTCTATTTTTTTTAATCTTTCCGAGGGCTATTCAACAGCTGTTCCTCATATTTTCGGGCGATAAGAAGAGCTCATTATCACATATAGTCTTTATTATTAGAGTATTATGTAAACACAAAACTGTGACGATTAATTTTCTCAGTTTGCTGCTTACTGTAGCATTAATATTTCCCTTTATACTTATAGGAGTTAGTGTAATAAATATAGTATATATACTCATTTATAGAATATTAGCTATTTCCAATTATTCGCAAGGTTTAAGAGGTATTAGAGATGCCTTCTGGCAGGAAAGTTCATCGCTGAAAACAGTTAGCAGAATTTTAACAATTATCTATAATTCTGGCTACTATCCCAAAAATACTATTATTCACAGAATAGCCTAACAGGGGCCTGCACCCGCCACCGCTTCCAGGCAAGTCGCGGTGGCGGACAGAGGCTTCCTTAATTAGGGCAGCACAAAAGGTAAAATGGTACTAAAGAAAAAAAATGTCAAAAATAAAACATCAATTAAACATTCTATAATAGCGGTAGCCGTAGCAGCTTTTGAGGGTGATAGTTTTACTCTGTGGCAACCGCTTTTTTAAAAAAATAATTAAGATTGATAAAGAAGCGGCCTACTGAGCGAAGCGAGCAAGATGCAAGTCTTCTGCGCAGTTTTGGATTGCATCGCCCTACGAACTTCGCAACGACCGTTTCACGTGGAACAACGCCACTACGAGGAATCGATTGCTAACTTGCTTCGTCATTGCGAGGAGCGTCAGCGACGAAGCAATCTCGTGGGTTTGGATTGCTTCGACTTGCTTCGCAAGTCTCGCAATGGACGGGTCGCCCCGCCAAAAGTCGAGCTCGCAATGACGCGCACTATCCCACACCCAGACGCTGTACCTTTGGGAACAAATCTTGCCATTCTGGGTTCATTGCATTAATTAGCGCTTCTTTTTGCCGACGAGAACCAGCCTTTATTCGCTTCTCTTCCAAAATCGCTTCTTCGATAGTGTCAAATTTTCGGTAGTAAACCAGCTTAACACAATTATAACGCGCAGTAAAACTTTCAGGGTGAATTTTCATCCTGTGTTCACAAACACGACTTGCAATTCCAGAAGTTACTCCAGTATAAAGAACAGTGTTCTTAGGATTCGTCATCATGTACACATATCCACTTTTTTCCATAATTATATATTTTTAGTGTTACTTCATTATTTTGTTTCACGTGGAACGAATCGTCATTGCGAGGAGTGCCAGCGACGAAGCAATCTCGTGACCAGTTGCTTCGACTTGCTTCGCAAGTCTCGCAATGACGACAACTACCGCCCAAAATAAACCAGCATCACAGAAATGTCAGCTGGGGAAATACCGGTTATTCGAGATGCTTGTCCTATAGTTTCAGGTTGATAGCGCTTCAACTTCTGTCTGCCCTCCGTTGATACTGAATTCAATTTATCAAAATCAAATCCTCTTGGGATTTTCACGTCTTCCAAACGAATCATTTTATCGGCTAATGCACGCTCTCGCTCAATATAGCCTTTATATTTTATTATTATCTCTACAGCTTCCAGAATTGAGGGATGCCGGATTGCTTCGCCCTGCGGGCTCGCAATGACGGAAACATTAGCACCGTCGTCATCACGAGGAATCGGATTGCTTCGCCCTGCAGGCTCGCAATGACGGGCGGACGCATTAGTATCATCGTCATTGCAAGGAGCATCAGCGACGAAGCAATCTCCACGGGCTCGCAATGACGCCTCGTGTTGCTCACAGGAATGTTCCACGTGGAACACATCATTGCAAGGAATCAGATTGCTTCGCCCTACGGGCTCGCAATGACAAGCGGGCGCATTGGTACCATCATCATTGCGAAGCGTGTCTGCGACGACTCCGTCATTGCGAGGAGCTCCAGCGACGAAGCAATCCTTTGTTTCAGATTGCTTCGACTTGCGAAGCAAGTCTCGCAATGACGTTCGCTCGCCAACAGGCGGACTCGCAATGAGGAGGTAGTTAAGAAATGGCTCAAGGGTAATTTCCGGACGAGATAAGATTTCTGCCATCTTTCTTGATTGAATTATAGGGACAGAGCCTAGCACCTCTAAAAATGGGTTAACCTCCTCCGGCTTTACCGAGGTCTCTTGAATATATTTCGACAAGGCAGCAATAGCCTCTCTTTTCTTTAATAAAAGTTGATAACGTTTTTCCGATGCCAAACCTAAATTATAAGATAGTTCTGTTAGCCGCATATCAGCGTTATCCTGTCGAAGTAAGATACGATACTCCGCCCGAGAGGTAAACATACGATAAGGCTCATCTACACCCTTTGTTACTAAATCGTCAATCAAAACCCCTATATATGCCTGGTCGCGACGAAGAATAAACTCCGGTTGTTCATTCAATTTCAAATAAGCATTAACCCCAGCCATTAGCCCTTGCGCTGCTGCCTCCTCATACCCCGTCGTACCATTAATTTGACCGGCAAAGTATAAATTCTCTATTAATTTTGTTTCTAAAGAATGTCGTAATTGTACAGGAGGAAAGTAATCATATTCTATAGCATAGCCCGGGCGGAAAAATTTTACCTTTTCTAAACCCTCAACCTCACGCATTGCCCGAAGCTGAATATCCATTGGCAACGAGGAAGAGAATCCTTGTATATAATATTCATTAGTATCCCAACCCTCCGGCTCCAAAAACAATTGATGACTATCTTTACCGGCAAAGGTGCGTAGTTTGTCTTCAATGCTTGGGCAGTATCTCGGACCTATTCCTTGTATAACTCCAGAGAACATGGGGGAATCCGCAAAACCTTCTCTTAATATGTCATGCACTTTTTTTGAAGTGTGGGCAATGTAGCAGGGAAGTTGAGATTGCTTCGACTCGCTTCGCGAGTCTCGCAATGAGGGGGTCGTCATTGCGAGCGAAGCGAAGCAATCTTCGCCGCATTGGGTTGCTTCGTCGCTAACGCTCCTCGCAATGACAGGGTCGTCATTGCGAAACCGAAGGACGAAGCAATCTTCACTGCATCGAGATTGCTTCGTCGCTAACGCTCCTCGCAATGACGGACGTTCCACGTGGAACACATCGTTCAAATACGAAAAACAGCGTGGTGGGGTGTCACCATCTTGGCGAATTAGTTTAGAGAAGTCAACCGTGCGACCATCAATGCGGGCAGGGGTTCCGGTTTTCATTCGACCAACCTCAAAGCCTAAACCTTTAAGTTGCTCCGATAGTCCGTAAGAAGCACTATCGCCCATTCGCCCTCCCGGGATTTGGATTTTTCCTATGTGAATTATCCCGTTTAGAAATGTCCCGTTGGTCAGTACCACAGCCCTTGCCCTAAATATCGCGCCTAAAACTGTCAATATCCCCACAACTTTTTTATTTTCAATTAATAGGGCATTTACAGCATCTTGCCAAAAATGAATATTTGGTGTGTTTTCCAGTAAATTCCTCCAAGTTGACGAAAAAACAGCCTTGTCGCATTGAGCGCGAGGGCTCCACATAGCAGGACCCTTCGAGCGGTTAAGCATTCGGAATTGCAATGCGCTTGCATCTGTCACAATGCCGCTATAGCCACCCAGAGCATCAACTTCCCGAACAATTTGTCCTTTAGCAATTCCCCCCATTGCCGGATTACACGACATCTGCGCAATCTTCCCCATATCCATTGTTACCAACAAAACGCTTGAGCCCATATTCGCAGCAGCGGCAGCAGCCTCACAACCGGCATGCCCTGCTCCAACAACTATGATATCATAATTATTTTCCATCGCACAAATATAGTAAATATTTTTTACCTTTGTAAGTTAAGACGAGTTTACAAAATGATGCAAGAAATAGAGCGTAAATTTTTGGTGAAAGGCGATTTTAGACCTTTTGTGAGCAAATCCACTCAAATTGTTCAAGGTTATTTATCGTCAGTGCCAGAGCGCGTTGTGCGTGTACGTATCAAGGGCGATAAAGGCTTTCTGACTATTAAAGGTAAAGTAAGTGAGTCGGGGGCTTCCCGTTTCGAGTTTGAGAAGGAAATTACTGTAGCCGAAGCTGCTGAATTAATGAAAATCTGTGAACCGGGTGTAATTAATAAGGTTCGCCATTTGGTAAATAACGAGCCTTACGTGTTCGAAGTAGATGAATTTCTGGGTGAAAATGAAGGCTTAATTGTTGCCGAAATCGAATTGCCCGACGAAAATGCCGCCTTCAGTAAACCCGACTGGTTGGGCAAAGAGATTACCGGCGACATGCGCTATTATAATTCTATGCTGATAAAAAAACCTTACACAAAATGGTAATTCGTGTTTTTCTAAAATTATAATCTTATGAATATAGATCAATTTTTACCGGAAATCCCCGACAATTACATACATCTTTTTTTGGTTGTTGCTTTTTCGTTGGTCATCGGATTATCGCAACGGAAGCTACAATTAAAAAATGAACGAAAAGAAGCTTTCTTTGGTTCCGACAGGACCTTTACGCTTATCGGTATATTGGGGTATATACTATTTATGATTGCGCCGGACACTAAGGTTTTCTGGGGTGTTGGCGGCTGCGGGCTTATCGTTTTGTTGGCGTGCAATTATTATTTCAAGGTTGCTCACCTAAAGCGCTACGGACTTACTTCCATCATTACAGCCTGCATTACCTATTGCATTCCGGCTCTTGTAATAACACAACCCCTACCCTTTACTTTGTTGGTGTTAGTCGTAGTGCTGTTGCTCACAGAAATGAAAGAAACATTCATTTCCATGGCTAACCGCATGAACAATGACGAGTTTATTACCTTGGCTAAGTTTTTAATTATAGCCGGCATTATACTACCCCTATTACCCAATGAGCGTATTTTCGAAGCCGTAAATCTCACCCCCCGCAATATTTGGTTAGCTACAGTAATCATTTCCGGCATGTCGTACATCAGTTATCTGTTGCAAAAATTTGTATTTCGGGATTCCGGACTCCTTATTGCCGGTATCTTGGGTGGGCTGTACAGCAGCACTGCCACCACTGTGGTGCTATCGCGCAAAAGTAAAACGGCTGACGAAGCTTTGCGCTACCGCTATGCAGGCGCCATCTTTTTAGCCTCCTCTATGATGTTCATACGAATTCTGATTTTATTGCTTATATTTAATCCTCTTTTGTTTGGCGATATTTGGAGCTACTGCGTATTACTGTTTTTAATAGCTTTTGCTACCGGAATGGTAGTTTATTACCATAAAAACCCGGAGACTGAAATCGCAGGAAAACACATAGATAACATAAGCGATAATAACCCCTTGGAATTTAAAGTTGCGCTCATTTTCGCATCCCTGTTTGTTGTGTTCACCATAGTTACCGGTTATGTAATTTCAGAATTCGGCTCCGGCGGATTAACTGCTTTGTCGTTTGCTGTCGGCGTAACGGATATAACCCCGTTCATCATCGGTCTTTATCAAGGCGATTATATGGTAACCACAGTAATGATAGGTATAGCCACTTGTGGCGCTACTTTTAGCAATAATTTGGTAAAAATGGGTTATGCTCTTTTTTTAGGTCCGAAAAACAATCGTCGTCTAATTGCTACCGGATTTTCCATTATCTGTATTATAAATTTAGCGGTGCTGCTCTTCTTTTATTTATAAGCTATAAAGGGAGTTAGACTTCTGAGGGCTTAATCTTCTCAATAATTTGATAAGCAACATCAAAGCCCTCTTTTATGATACTTGCTTTCAATACGCCGTCATAATAACCGTCTAAATGCAGTACGCTATAGACTACATCTAAGTAATTCGACATCTTTCTATCGAGTTGAGCAATCTTGTAGGAGTAAAACATAATAGAACGCCGTTTCTTCTTGGGTATTTCCACATCTTTTAACATGAGATAGGCATCTAAAGCAATAAGCGCCCCGTTGTAAGCCGTACCGCAAGCAGTACGAACGTACTTTTTATCGTGATAGTAGCCGTCTTCTTTTTTTGCTTTTTGCAGCGTAGTTTCTGCATTTTCCATATAACGAAGCGCCTCGTTATAGTGCTTGCTCTTGAATTGTTCCTGCTCGTCACGTGTCATAAAAAATAATTTTTAAGTTAATATCGGTGGTTGATAACAGTTGTAGGACACAAAATTAACAACTTTTTTTGAAAAAACAAAAATTTTATGTATATTTGCTGCTGAAACGAAAAACAAAAAAAACAATATGACATAAAAAACAAAAAATAACGAATAAACAAAAAGCGTTAACTTATTATCTTTATTCTGAAACTCGCAAAGTGAAGTACCAGAGAAGTAAGCGGACGCTCACGTCATTTTAGGCGTGGGCTTACTTATTTTGGTACAAGGTGTGCGAGACCTCAGAATAGAATAAGTGTTACAGTCCCACGTTTTTTTATTTTAATAATTCAAACTTTAATAGGCGGAAGAGGGAGTGGACTGCCACAAAACGAATTTATTATGAAACGATTTACATTTTATTTTGCAAAAGCCTGTATGGCGATTTTAATGGTTGCTGCAGTTTCGTGTAGCAAGGATGGTGACGGCGACCCAGAGGGAACGATGAGTATAACGCTGCTAAGTCAACAGTAAAGTGGCTGGACTACTACTGCTGCTGCAACTGCTAATACAGGGTATGTTGTTCGATTAGACGACGGAACGTACTGTCGTATTTTTATTTCGGATATCAAGTCCGAACTCTATCAAGATAGAGCCTGTTATACTTGTAGTTATTATTCTACTTTTACTAGACATATCGCTAACGCGAAATACCAATACCCATTCAATCCATAAATTCATTTGCCGCCTGCGTCCGGCGGCAATGAATTTTTAAATAGAGTGTAACTATAAGTCATGAGCAAAATTACAAAAGACCAATACGAATTTGCTTTGACACAAATAGAAGAACTTCTACCAATAGTGGATGATAACACTCCGATAAACGATAAAAACGTAATAAGACTGAGCCTCTTATCTGATATAGTAATTGCTTACGAAAAGGAACATTACCCTATTGGCAAGAGCAACACCACCGTCTCCACATGATGCGTATGCGGAAACATATCGAAGGGTTGGATGGCGGCAACGCGGTAGCCTTCGCAAAGTTGTTTCAGGTCGAAGGCTAAGGAGACGGGATTGCAACTTACATACACCACCTTCTGCGGCGCTGCCCGCAATATGGTTTTCTTAATTTCAATCAGCGTGCCTGAGCGCGGCGGGTCAAGAATCACTACATCGGGGCGACCATGCTCGGCAATAAAATCGTCTTTAAAAGTATGCAAAATATCGCCAACCAAAAAGCGGGTATTTGTCAAATTGTTAGCCGAGGCATTATACTGCGCATCGGCAATGGCTGAGGCGTTGCCTTCAACGCCAATGACCATGCACGCATCGCGGGCTACATGGCAAGCCAAGGTTCCAATGCCTGTGTACAGGTCATAGACCAATTCGTGTCCCTCAAGCGCAGCATATTTTTGCACTTGACGAAAAATATTTTCAGCCTGAAGCGGATTGGGTTGATAAAAAGCCGAAGGACTGTAACGAAAAACAAAATCATCGGAATGTTCTATAAGGTGCTGCATTCCAGTAACATGTATAGGCGCTTCTCTGTCAATACTATAAAACCAGGCATTAACCTTGGGTAATAATTCTTGCAAATGTTGCAAAAAAGAAATGATGCGACTGTCGTCAACCGCGCAGACCAACCATACTAAAAGTTGTCCTGCTGTAGTTGTGCGTAATTGCAAACTTCGCAAAAGTCCTTGTCTTGTATGGTAATCATAAAAAGGCAAGCCTTGTTTTTTTGCAGCATTTTTTATAGTGATGGCTGTTTCTTGCACTATTTCGGGTTGCAAAAAACATTCATCAATGGCGCAAACCGTATCGCGCCGTTCTATTTCATGAAAACCTAAATTATCGGGGGCAGCAAAGGCGTATTCACTCTTATTTCTATAGCCTTGCAGCAATGGGCTTGATATCACAGCGGGTACTTCTGGAGTAATAATTTCATATTTTTGCAAGGCGTTGAGCAGGATTTCGCGCTTCCACTGCAACTGCGCTTCATAACTATAGTGTTGCCACAAACATCCTCCGCAAGTACCGTAATGCTTGCAAAAAGGCTGCACCCGTTGCGGCGATTGCGCTATAATTTTGATTGTTTTTCCATAACGAAAGCCGCGTTGTCGGCGGTCAGTTTCCAAGTCCACTATCTCGTTCGGCATAGCGCCATCAACATAAATACGACCTGTGCCTGTAGAACCTACTGCACGTCCTGAAGAATGAATCCCGTAAAGTTGTATATTATTCAAAAATTTAGCCAAAATTTTAACTTTTTTACAAAAATATTTGCAAATTGAAAAAATATGTTGTATATTTGCAATGAATTTTTGAATTTTAAAGACGACCAATGACCTGCATCTCGTGGGTTTTGGTCGTCACTTTTTTTAGAAAAGCTATAAACTAAGCATTCTCACAATACTTCTTTCTGCTTTCTTACGAATATTTTCTTCAATATTCACTTCAAATTGTTCATTCAAAAGCGAATCATATATTTTTTCAAGTGTAGTAAGTTTCATAAATTCACAATTACTACAAGCGCCACAAGAATCATCTACTTCATTATTCAAAGTATTGGACGAAACTATCGGTATAAATTTTTTCTTTGGCGATTTATGCCGCATTTGATGAATTATTCCCGACTCTGTGGCTACTATATATGTTTTGGTATTATCAGAGGCTGAAAAAGCTAATAAAGCAGAAGTAGAGCCTATATAATCAGCCAAGAGCAATACTTGTTCTTTACACTCAGGGTGAGCAAGAACCTTTGCCTGCGGATACTGTTTTTTTAAAGCAATAATATTTTCAACCGAAAAAGCCTCATGTACATGACAAGCGCCATCCCATATCAACATATTTTCGCGACTTGTTAAACTTTTAATATAATTTCCTAAATTTCTATCAGGACCGAATATAATTTTTTCATTTTTCGGTAAGCTGTTAATAATTTGTAAAGCATTACTTGATGTACAACAAATATCCGTAAGCGCTTTAACCGAAGCATCGGTATTTACATAAGAAATTACTGTATAATCGGGATGTTGCTCTATAAATTTTTTAAAATCATCTGCTTTACAAGATTCTGCTAATGAACAACCTGCATTCAAATCAGGTATAAGTACTTTCTTTTCAGGATATAATATTTTAGCCGTTTCAGCCATAAAATATACGCCTGCAAAAACTATAATATCAGCCTTTGTTTTAGCAGCTGCCTGTGATAATTGAAGACTGTCGCCCAGAAAATCGGCAATATCTTGCACCTCGCTACGTTGATAGTAATGAGCTAATAAGATAGCATTTTTTTCTTGCTTCAGTTTTTCAATTTTTTCAACGATTTCAGTTTTCAACATCGTAAGAAACTTTATAATTAAAAATAAGAAATTTTAAATTTTAAATTGTTGTTTATTTATAGCTGTTGATGAAGTTTATAATTATTTTTATCAAGAGTTACAGGTATTGAGTTTATTAGTGTTTTAAATGATTTTTGTTAATAAAATGACAGTTGTGAACAATTGTTTATTTGTGTATAATTTGCGATAATTTTATTTAAAAATTGTGAGTTATTTTTATTGTTTTTTGATTTTTTTTTATACGAGATATGATTTTTGATTTTGCAAAAATATTTTTCAGAAAGAAAGAACAATTTTGAACAAAGAAATTAACAAGATAAAAACAAAATTAGTTTACAAGTTTACGGTTTACAGTTAACAATTTATAATTTATAGAAGAATCTTAGTAATGATTGATAAGTTCTTGAAGGTATGAATGCTTTGGTTCTTGCGAAATTTATTTGCACTACATTTCCTACTTTATAGCGGAACTTAGGGCGTTTCTTTTTAACAATTCTGTACATTACCTTGGCTAATTTTATCGGTTTACAC
>Ga0209737_10001735_pt1 | contig 15428 bp, 15 predicted proteins | sample TergutCu122P3_FD_187284 | JGI IMG/M metagenome (GOLD analysis project Ga0209737, IMG submission 187284) | Cubitermes ugandensis P3 segment gut microbial communities from Kakamega Forest, Kenya - Cu122 P3 (SPAdes) (version 2) | ecosystem: Host-associated > Arthropoda: Insects > Digestive system...
GTGGCTATTCCGGCGGATTAGTGGGACAAGCAACAGACACAATAGAAATCAACAATTCTTACACAACAGGAAATGTAACCGGCACTCGTTCTGGCGGATTAGTGGGACAAATAGCAAGAGGATCTTTAACAAGTTTAGCAGATGTACATTCAATTAGAATTAGCAATTCTCATAGCACAGGCGATGTGAGAGGTTTTTTTTCTGGTGGATTAATTGGATTGGCAAAAAGCCGCAATGTTACAATCAATAATTCATACACGACAGGTAATATTTCTACTTCTGGTTCCGAATACGGTGTTTCTTCATTTTCCGGCGGATTAGTTGGGCACGCAAATAGCGAAATAGTAGTAATTAGTGATTCTTATGTGACAGGTAATGTTTCTGGTTGTATTTCTGGCGGTTTGACGGGTTCGGCAGGAAGTTTTCGGAATGAGTTTGTATATCCTGCATACTTTGATGATTTGCAGAGGGAAATGAGAGGCGTGATTACAATTATAAATTCCAAAGTGGAAGGAGATATTTCAGGTAGTTTTCAATCCGGCGGATTGGTAGGGCTGGGTAATACAATAGAAATCAGAAATTCGCACATTAAAGGTAACGTATCTATTTCCAGCAACAATACCCTTTCGTCTTCCGGTGGATTGATTGGATGGGGAAATGGAACAATAAAAATCAGTGAATCTTACGCTATTAGCGATGTGTCTGCTTCCATTTCTAGGAATTCTCCTTTTTCTTTCTTTTCCGGTGGATTGATTGGTCGTGGAAACGAATCTATAGAAATTAGAGATTCATACGCCAAAGGTGTTGTTTTTACTACTGCGGAGGTAAATACCAACCTTGTTGTTCATCAGGCTAGTATTATTTCTTCTGGCGGTTTGGTGGGTTGGGGGAATAATGCAACGGCAACAATCAGAATCACGAATTCTTATACAGCAGGTGATGTTATACTCACTTCTTCAGGTACGGGAATGACGAGACGTTTTAACGGCGGTTTAATAGGCAGAGGGAATGGAGTGATTGAAATAACAAAATCTTACTCTGAAAGTGATGTCATTACTTCAGGCACTGTTCGTGCCGACAGTTCTTTTTCTGGCGGACTAATAGGAGTAGGAAATTGTGAGATTACGATAAATAATTCTCATTCAACAGGAAATGTTTCGTCTGCTGATGCTATGGATGATTTTTCTGGCGGATTGGTAGGATTAGCAAATAGTGTGATTGCTGTTTATAATTCTCATTCGGCAGGAAGTGTTTCGTCTTTCAGCATACTTAGAACTTCCTTTTCCGGTGGATTGATAGGAAATGCAAAAGGCAGAATGGAAATAAAAAATTCTTACACAATAGGTGATGTTACAGCTACAAATCATGGCTATCGGTCATTTGAAAATAATTTTAGCTTTTCCTTTTCTGGCGGTTTGGTGGGATGGGGTGACGGAATAATTAATAACTCTTACGTAACAGGTAATGTTTCAGCTGTTTCTAATACTACTACGATAATTTTTAGTCATCCTTTATATAGAACTCACGCTAATTCAGGTGGTTTAGTGGGAAGCGGAAACGTTATAATTTTTAATTCTTATGTAACAGGTAATGTTATTGCTTCTTCTTCTTCTTCTTTTTCTGGTAATAGTAATATTAAATATGAAATACCTTCTACTTCTAATTCTGGCGGATTAGTGGGATTACATTCACAAGGAGGGGTGGTAGAAATCAATAATTCTTATGTAACGGGCAACGTGCAATCTTCTTCCGATGGCAGTAGACAGAGTGAATCTAACTCTGGTGGGTTGATTGGAAATTTGATGTTTGGTAGCGCTACTATCAATAATTCCTACACAACAGGCGATATAACTTCTTCTTCTTCTGGATTACCCTCTTCAGGCGGATTAATAGGAACTAATGCTAGTAGATATACAATTAGATTTTGTTATGTAGGCGGAAATATAACGGCAATAGGTGGCGAAATAAACAACGCAGGTGGAATCATTAGCGGCGATAACTCTTGGCCACAACAAGAAATAATTACTTCAGTTTACTATAATTCCGACGGAGCAAATCGTGCCGGTTCTTCACACTCAAATATTTTAGGAGTAAATACCGAACAATTAAGAAGACAGAACACTTTTTTCTTTTGGGATTTTGAAAACATTTGGGCAATCACCCCAGAAATAAACAACGGTTTTCCGCATTTGCGATTTTTTACAAACAAATGTGAGATTTGCGGAAGATATGGGTGTGAAATAAACCACGACACTCCGATTCGTAATATCAAAAGAAATGACAATCGCTACGGAATAAGATTTACGCAAAACATAGTTTCCGATAAAGCCGAAATTAGCGTAGTTTTGCCGAAAAACGAACGACCCACTGAAACAAAAATCGCAATTTACGATATGACAGGCAATGTCGTATTTTCAACAACGGCGTGGGATAATGTATCGTGGGATTTGCGCAACACCGCAGGGCGATTTGTAGCGAATGGCACATATTTGGTAATCGCGGAAGCGAAAGACCGAAACGGAAAAACTTACGCTTACTCTGCAAGATTAGGCATTAAACGATAAAAGTTGTTTTTTATGGGTTTTACTAAGACGAATCGTTATGATTCGTCTTTTTTTGTTTTGCGCGAATATTATTTTGCAGCAAATTACACTTATAGAATAAAAAACGGTTTTCCTGCGCGCCGATATAAAACAAGAGCGACAGAGAAAAACCGCAAATCTACATTGTGAAAATGAATTACACTTTTGACAACGATTTAAGGCATCTCATACAAATTTTTGCTTTTGTAATTACGCCGTCAATTTCGAGTTTAATATTGCGAATATTGGGCTTGAACACTCTTTGACTTACGTTATGAGCGTGTGAAACCGTTCTGCCCGCTACGGGCTTTCTTGCGCAAACATCACATACTTTTGACATCTATTCCTCCGAATTTATTGTTTCCGTCTGAAAAATCAACGCAAAAATAACACATTGCGCCGCCGGAACGCAAGGGAAAAGTTTATTTTGACAGCATTTTCCCAATTTCAACGCTTGTTTCAAACTGATTTTTTTCCGAAACGAAAAGCGCGATATTTGCTTCCGCCGCAACCACAAGCAAATCGTCGGGGATTTCCCTCGAATTGCACATGATAATAGCGTCCGCGCCGACGATTCCCGCGACTGCAACGGTGTTTTTGTGCGCCTGTATCGTGATAAGCACGCTTTCGTCTTTTGCATTCGCCAAAACGTCGCTCAACAAATCCGATGTGTAGGCGGAACTTATCTCGCGGTCTTCAAATTCGCCAGTCGCTTTAATTCCCTCAATTTTTGCAATGTCACTTATTTTCATTTTCACCTCCGTCAATGAAAAATGTTGCCGTAACCTGTGTGCCGCTTGGATTTGATTTTATATCGAAAAGGTCAGAGACCCGTTTGATGTTCGGTAATCCCATTCCCGCCCCGAAACCGTAAGACCGCACCCAGTCGTTAGCCGTGGAGTGTCCTTCCTGCATTGCCAATTCCAAGTTTTCTATTCCCGGTCCCGTGTCCTGCGAGATAATTTGCAGTTCATTGCCTTTTTGCGAGATTGAAAGCGTTCCGCCGTTGGAATGCACGGCGATATTTATTTCCAGTTCAAATGCTGCTACGCCCACTCTGCGGCAGAGTTTTCTCGGAAGTCCGCTCTTTTCGCAGTATTGTTTTATTGCTCCGGAGGCGTTTCCGGCGTTATCCATATCTTTTGCCGTAACCGAGTATTTTTTGTAGTAAAATTCGTGGCTTTTTACTTTTTCTTCGGGAATCAATTCTTCGAGTTTGCCGACTTCCTGATTAAATAATTCGAGCATTTTGCTTAAAATATCCCGTCCTGAAATTATTCCGGAAAGTTTTTGTTCGCTATCGACAATCGGAAAGCGGCGGAATTGATATTTTTCAAAATAAGACAGCGCCAGCGAAATCGGCGAGCCCGCTTCAAGAGTAATCAGTTTTTTGGACATGTGCTCATTTGCCAAATCGTTTATGTAGTTTCCGTCAAGCGCTTTAATAATGTCGTCAATCGTTATCATTCCAACCAATATCCCGTCGGCATCGCAAATCGGTACGCCCGAAATTTTGTTTTCGCGCATAATGTTTTGGATTTCTCGAAGCGTCATCGTCGGTTTTCCCGCAAGCACGAGCGTGTTCATGGCATCGCGAACCTTCAGGCGCGTTATCATTTCCTTGACAACGATTGAACCGCTGGAATTGATTAACTTTTCGTCCATTATATTTTTCCTGCAAGAAGTTTACAAACTTCGTAATTTCGTAATTTTGTCGAAAAAAGCGAGATTCCCGCATCTTTTGCAATTTTTAACATGGGCGCGGTAATTTTTTTGCCGGTCGTAATCACAACTGCAAGGGCATCAATCATGTTTGCCGTGCGAATTGCCTGTTCGGTGCAAAGTCCGGTTACCAATACAACGTTTCCGTAATCATCGTCTGTCAAAACGTCGCTCATCAATTCAGAAACGATAATCCGCTCAATTTTTTCGTCAAGCGAATTTTCAAGTGCCGTCTGTTCAAATTCCGGCAATGCGCATAAATCGTTAATAATCATTTTTTTGCTCCTTTTTTGTCGTAATATAATTTATTTTACTTAACAAAATTCAAAAAAAGGAGAAATTATGAGCAAAATGATTACGATTTCGGGAATAATTATAATTTTCGCAATCAATGTTTTTGCGGTGGAATTGGTTTTAGGCGACAGAATAGCGCGAAGAGGCGGACAGCAAGCCGACTCCGACAGCGCAGCGCTCGTCCGTGATACAGCATTTTACTTGGATTCCGCCGAAGTAGCGGCTTTGGACGGAATTCGCGGGCAAACGATTACGGGGCAAAGAAGCCGAGCAAGCGTTATGCGCGGAATCGACCAAAATTCAAACACGATTCGCCGAGCATACAGCAACCATATTCGTCAGGGCAACAGATTAAGCGGCGGAATTATAGTCCGTTTCAAAATTCTGTCGAGCGGCGAAGTTATTGAGTGCAAAATAGTGGAAAGCAACACAGATGACATTGCTTTTGAAAGAAATGTGGTTTTGGCGGTAAGAAAATGGAAGTTCCCGCCGATACAAATAGAAAACGACACGACGATAGTAGAATACCCGTTCGTGTTTGACCAGTACTAACAACAAAAAAAAGAGAAAAAATCGATTTCTCTCTTTTTCTTGCTACTGAACGAATTATTTAATTAATCCGCGCCTTCTTCGTTTTCAGCAACTTCTTCGCCCGCATCGTCTGCGTCGTAAGCCGTTGCTTCTTCAGCAAGGTCTCCGGATTCGTCCGCAATCATCGCTTCCGCTGCAGCCGTTGCTGCCGCGTTTGCCGTAACCGCTTCATTTTCTTTTTTGCAGGCAACGAACGCTACAAGCGCAAATGCCGCAATAAGAACTAACACAAGTCTCTTCATAAAGAAGTTCCTCCTACATAAAAGTTTAAATCGTTTCCCTGTAAACCTACGACTGCTTAATACTCGTCGTTTTCTTCAACGATTTCGTCATTCGCTTCTTCAGCGACTTCTTCTACTACAACCGCGTCGGTTGCATCAATTGCATCAACTGCTTCTTCCGAAACCGCTGCTTCAACTTTTACATCTTCTGCCGGTGTTGTAGCTGCTTGTTGTTTTCCTCCGCAAGCGGCGAACATAAATGCTGCTGCCAATAACGAAAACAAGAATAATTTTTTCAAGGAATCCCCCCGCGAAAAAAGGTGTTAAACACAAAAACATGCCCATAATATAATAAATGCCGAGAATAATTGCAAGAAAAAATGTAAAAATAGTGAATTTTTTGAAAATTATAATATTTTCAGATGAATATCCAACGATTTTACCGAGTGAGTCAGTGCGCCGACGGATATAAAATCAACGCCCGTCTCTGCTATTTCGGCGATTGTGTTTTCATTTATTCCGCCGCTTGCTTCGAGTTCTACAAGAGGCGCGGCGGAATTTCTTTTCAAAACGGCAATGTTCATGTCGGCAATGCTCATGTTGTCGAGCATGATTCTGTCGGGATTTGTCGAAAGTGCTTTTTCAAATTCTTCGATATTTTGCACTTCGACTTCGATTTTCGCGGAGATGCCGAGTTTTTTTGCGTTTTCGCGCGCAAGAATCACCGCTTTGTCGGGACCTCCGACTGCGGCGACGTGTGTGTCCTTTATCAAAATCATATCAAAAAGTCCGAAACGATGATTGCTTCCGCCGCCGTGAAGCACTGCCTCTTTTTCCAAAAAGCGAAGTGTGGGCGTTGTTTTGCGGGTATCAATCAGTTTTGCGTTTGTGTGGGCGATTTTTTTTGCAAGCGTTTGTGTTGCCGTCGCAATTCCCGAAAGGCGTTGCAATAAATTCAAAATTGTTCGCTCGGCAGCCAAAATTGTGTGAATATTACCTTCGATTTCTGCGACAACAGTTCCGTTTTCAAGCAATTCCCCGTCGGATTTCAGCACGGAAACACCGCAATTTTTATCTAAAAAGTGAAAAGCGGGTTTTATCAATTTTGCGCCCGACAAAACACCGCTTTCTTTTGCTCTAATAACTGCTTTTGCGGGCGGGTTCTGGGTGAAAATCGTCTTGGTCGTGATGTCTCCCGCAACGCCTAAATCCTCCGAAAACGCCTCAGAAAGCAATTTTTCCAAATTCATTTTTTACCCTTTTTACCGATTTGCAAATTAGCCGCCGAAATTACGGGTTTTTTCGTGAAAAACTTCTGTTGAACTATTTGCAGCAGGTTGGAGAAGGTAAAATATAAAGTCAATCCTGCCGGGAAGTTGTTGAACATCACGAGCATAATTATCGGCATTATATAAATCATCGCTATCTGATTCGGGTCTTTAATCGTCATTTTGTTTTGAATAAACATCGACCCTGCCATCAAAACCGGCAGTATTGCAAAATTGCTGCCGTAGAGCGGGATTTCAAACGGAAGGCGGAATAATACTTCCACTTGCGACAAATCCGGAATCCAGGGCAGGAAGAATGTCGTCTGTCCGCGAAGTTCCACCGCTTTTCGTAAAACAATAAACAGCGCAATCATTATCGGCATTTGAAGCAAAAGCGGAATGCAACCGCCCAAACTTGCCAAAGGATTTATGCCTTCGCTTTGATACATTTCAAGAATTTTTTGCTGTTGAAGTTGTTTGTTGTCTTTGTATTTTTCCTGAATTTGCTTGATTTTGGGTTGCAATGCCTGCATTCCCGCCATCGAATTTATACTCGCCTGCGAAAGCGGGAAAGTAACGACTTTCAGCAAAAGCGTCAAAAGTATTATCGAAACACCGTAGTCGCCGATAAGATTTCCGAAGAAATTCAAAAACCACAAAACCGCTTCACATAACGGCGGAAACCATAAATTTGCGCCGAAAAACCAAGCGTGTCCGCGAAAAAGCGACTGTTGCAAGCCGACGTTCGCCTGTGCCAAATATTCGTGTCTTGACGGTCCCAAAAATACCAAATAGTTTACAAAATCCTCGTTTTGCGTGTTTCTCTGAACTCTTTGGGTCAGGGAAATTTGGTAATTCATGTTTATCGGCTCCGTTTTTGCGGTTTCGTCGATTCGGTAGGAGGTTATTTGCAAATCGCGGTTTTTTTGGTCTTGGGGAATTACGGCAAAACCGAAATATTTTGAATTGACCGCGACCCAGTTGAATTGTCCGGTTATGGTTTCGCTATCTACTCTTTTCATAACTATGCGCTTGGTTTTGTTTTTGTCGTGAGCAAGCATAACAACACGCTCCGACCACGCCGGTGACCTGCCGTCGTCGCTTTCGCTTTCAACAACTCCGCTTTCGAGCAGTATCGTGTTTTGCTCTCTCGTGATTAAATTCGATTGCATTGCGAAGTTGATAAAATAAGAATTTTCACTCAATTCAAAAATTTTACTGACATTTTCTCCGTTCAGATTATAATTGAAAACCGCGCGATTTTCGTCGGAATTTTCTTCATCATAAACAAAACGCACGTTCGACAAATCAACACTTCCGATTTCCGCCGTCAAAATTCCCCACGCGGTGTCGCTGAGCAATTCGATAATTTCGCCTTCTTTGACGAGTCCTTTCCCGTAAGTGTATTGAAGCGCTTTTGCCGAAACGATTTTCGCTCCTTTTTCGCTGATTCTTAATTTCAAAACCTCGTTGGAAAGAATAATATCCCGCGCAGGAATAATTTCTTCCGCAATTTCCGCGGAGTCGCTTTCGTTTTCAAATTTTGCTTCGCTGATTACCGCGTCTCTTTGTATTTCAGGCGCTGTTTCGTTTGTGTTGCTGCGAATTTCCGTTTGCGTTTGCTGGTTGTACGGATAGGGCACTCCAATCATGTTGAAATAAAGTTCGGAATTAAAAAACCAAAATCCCAGTAGCAGTATGGAGAATCCCAAAAGTGTTTCTTTTTTCATTTGTATTCCTTTTGTAAATTTGTGTTCTTTGTGATTACGGGGTCAAAGCCCGCCGCGCCGAAAGGGTTGCAGCGTAAAAGCCGTCCGATAATGCGAAAAATCGCAATGTGTGGCGGAAGTTCGATAATCGCTTCTCTTGCAAACTGCGAGCAGGTCGGCACGAATCTGCACGTTCCGCTCGGAATTAAAAAAATCCGCTTAACGAATTGTATCAGAAAGTAAATCGCATTTGCCGTTATCGTTTTTAATTGTCTCATTTCGCCATCTTCCGTAAAGTTGCAAAATTTCATTAAAATTGTGTTCGCAGTTAATCGCCGGGCGCACCAAAATATCATAAAAAACATTCCCGTTTTTGACTTCGGTGTTTATGTACGCCTCTCTGTAAATGCGCTTCACGCGCACACGCTCTACTGCGCCGCCGTTTTTTCTTGACACCAAAACATTAAATCTGTCGCGTGTCAAGTTGTTTTTTTCATACAATACAACAAAGATATTGCATTTGAATCTCTTCCCGTTTCGGACAAGATTTGCAATATCCTTTTGTCTTTTTAGTCGAAACGCCTTTTTGTATGAGTTTTTCACTTCACTCTTGTGCAAATCGCCAAGCGTTTTCTGCCTTTTGCCCGTCTTCTTTTAATAACATCTTGTCCCGCTTTGGTAGCCATTCTCGCGCGGAAACCATGAGTGTTCGCTCTCTTTCTTTTTGACGGCTGGTAGGTTCTTTTCATTCGTCTATCTCCTTAAAATAGTAAATTCAAGCATAATTTGCGCTGAAATATATTATTTTCCCAAAGCGAAAATCAATTGTTTTTACAATATTCGTAAAGATTTTTATTTCATTAGCAACAAAACACTTGACACATTAGTAACGAAATAAGTATTTTATTAGTAATGAAGTAAATATTTCACTAGTAATGAAATAACATGAAAGGCGGAAATAATGATTTTATCAGATGTTTTTGAAGCGATTGAACGGCAGAAAATGAAACTCGAAAGCGATGATTTTGAGATTGAAAGGGAAATGCTTTCCGAATTACCCAAGTTAGATAATCACGCACTTGTTGTATCGGGGATTCGGCGGGGCGGAAAAAGCACAATACTTAAACAGTTTGTCAGAAAAAGCGGCGAAGATTTCTTTTTTCTGAATTTTGAAGACGTTAAATTTTCGCAGTTTTCTTTTCAGGACTACGAACTTTTGGATATTGCAATAAAAGAATCAGGGCACAAGATTTTATTTTTTGACGAAATACAAAATGCGGAAAAATGGGAGTTATATGTTCGGCAAAAATTGGACGAAAAATATCGTGTTGTAATAACGGGCTCAAATTCGTCTTTGTTGAGCAAGGAATTAGGGACAAAATTAACGGGGCGGCATATCCAAAAAGAATTATTTCCGTTTTCGTATTCGGAATTTCTTAAATTAAAATCGCTCGAGAATAATACCGAAAATTTTTCGCAATACCTTTTTAACGGCGGATTTCCCGAATATATAAAAACAGGAAACAGTGATATTGTCGCACAACTTGTTTCTGATATTTTATATAAAGACATTGCGGTTCGCTACGGCATAAGAAATGTGCAGGCGCTTAAACAATTATTTGTTTATATTGCTTCTAATGCGGCGAATTTTTTATCGCCCAGCAAATTGATTTCGGTTTGTCAGGTAAAATCTCCCGCAACCGTGCTCGAATACATTTCGTATCTTGAAACATCGTATTTGGTTTGCACCATTCCTACTTTTTCGTATTCTCTTAAATCGCAGTCATTGTTGCCGAAAAAAGTATATTTAAGTGATAACGGAATAATAAATGTCGCTTCTTTGTCATTCAGCAAAAATTTGGGGGCTTTGCTTGAAAACATTGTTTTTGTTCATTTCAGAAGGCAGGAAAATAATGATATTTATTGTTTTAACGACGGGACTAACGAGTGCGATTTTGTTATAAACCCTAATTCTGCGCCGTATTGTGTTCAAGTTTGCTACGAAATGACCGTTGATAACAAAAACCGTGAAATTGACGGACTTTTTGCCGCAATGAATTTTTTCAAAACGGATAAGGGAATAATAATTACGCTGAATCAAAAAGATATTATCATAAAAGACGGAAAAAAAGTGGAAGTCGTTCCGGCGAATGAATTTCTTTTGGGCAATTAACAAAAAAACCGCAACGCCATTACAGCATTGCGGTTCCATTTTTACTTAAACCACCGAGTTATTATTTGCCGCCGCCGAATTCATAACCGACTGAGAAAGCAAGTTTTGCATAGCGAGAATAAACGTCTGGCTTATCTTCCCAGCCAGTAACAAATCCTTTGTCATCTTTTTTCGCAGTTTTTTCTGCTCCGAGTTGAGTAAGATAGCGAGCATCAAGGAACAATTTGCCATTTCCAACGTTAAAGCCGAAATCAGCACCGAAAGTCAATCCTACAGATTGCCCACCCCATTTGTTGACAACGCCAGATTCTTTTCCAACAACAACCATTCTTCCTGCTACCGGAGTGAAGTGAGGACCTGCAAAGATTCCCAGTTTTCTATCCATAAGAGTTACTTTAGCCAAAACGGGGATTAGTATAACTCTTTGAGTAAAGTAGCCACCGTCTCCGTCTTTATCCACCATTCCTTCACCGACGTTGGTAAAATACATTTCTGTTTGAAGTGCAAAGGGGTTAGCCAATTGAAGCACAAAGAACGGAGCAAAGTCAAAAGACGTACCGTTTTTCCATTTCAACTCGGCTTCGTCCATAGCCTTATTCGCAGAGTCTGCTTTGTCGCCGGCATTACGAGTCATGTTAATACCCATACCGGTACGAAATCCATAATACGCATCTACCGCAAACGCAGACGCAGTTAACATCAGCACTATCAGTGCCGCCAAGAATCTTTTAGCAACCATAAGTTGCCTCCTTTGAGAAAAAGTTAGAGTAACACATATTTATACTGGAATCCAGTACTCGAAAGAAAGAAGGTGTGGTAAAAAATGCCGAAATCTCATTAAGTTTACTATTCATTTGCATTTTCCTGTCCGATTTGTTAGATTTACGAACACAATCCAGCATAATATACTATATCTTAATATACTCTGTCAAGTATTTTATTTCACAATAGTAATTTTTATTTTGTTAGTGAATAAAATCACAAAAGCGGAGATTTTTTCGCGGACAATAAAAAAATTGCTGCTTTTTTGTTCAGCATTAACGTATTTTATCGGCGAATTTGTGTTTAACCTTTATTTTAGGAGTTTTTTATGGCTATTAAAGTTGGTATTAACGGATTTGGTCGTATCGGACGTAATGTGTTCCGTAGCGCAATCTACAGTTTCGGCAACGATATTGAAATCGTTGGAATTAACGACTTGCTTGAACCCGCGTATTTGGCGTATATGCTTAAATATGACTCGGTTCACGGCAGATTCAAAGGCGAAGTCAGTGTTGAAGGGAACAATCTTGTCGTAAACGGCAAAAAAATTCGTTTGACCGCTGAAAAAGACCCTGCAAACCTCAAATGGAGCGAAGTCGGCGCGGAAGTTATTATCGAATCGACAGGATTCTTCCTGACGAACGAGACCTGCCAGGCGCACATCAATGCAGGCGCGAAAAAAGTGATTATGTCGGCTCCCGCGAAAGATGACACACCGATGTTTGTTTACGGCGTAAACCACAAAACATACAAAGGCGAGGCGATTATTTCCAACGCTTCCTGCACAACAAACTGCTTGGCGCCGATTGCAAAGGTTTTGGACGACAACTTCGGAATCGAAAAAGGTCTTATGACAACCGTTCACGCGGCAACAGCGACACAAAAAACCGTTGACGGACCTTCGTCGAAGGACTGGCGCGGCGGACGCGGTATTCTTGAAAACATCATTCCGTCATCGACAGGCGCGGCAAAAGCGGTTGGTGTGGTTCTTCCGCAACTTAAAGGAAAACTTACGGGAATGGCGTTCAGAGTTCCGACATCTGACGTTTCGGTTGTGGATTTGACTGTTGTTTTGAAGAAAGCGGCATCAAAAGACGAAATCAGCGCGGCAATGAAAAAAGCGGCTGATGGCGAACTCAAAGGCGTTTTGGGTTACACGGAAGACGACGTTGTTGCGACGGATTTCAGAACTTGCGAATTGACTTCGATTTACGATTCGAAAGCGGGTATTTCGCTTGACGGAAACTTCGCGAAAGTCGTTTCATGGTATGACAACGAGTGGGGTTATTCAAACAAATGTCTCGATATGGCGAAAGTCGTAATGGGCAAATAATTGTTTGAAGATTTCAGATAATAATAAAAGCGAGGCAGGATTTTTCTGTCTCGCTTTTTTCGTTGCGTATAAAAAAATAAGAAAAATAAAAAAATTCAACTTACTTGCTGCTTAATATATTATATTTATTAAGAGGTTTTTCTTCCCGCATTGAAATATGGAGGGCATTATGATAAAACAAGTGTCAAAAAGATTGTCGTCGGCAACGTTTTTTGCCGTATTATGCTTAACAGTAACTGCGTGGTCGCAGACGGCAATAAACATCGGAGGGGCGATACAGGCGACCGGCACGGGTTTCACGTTTGCAAATAATGTTTTGACCGTAAATAACGGCGCGAATTTAACAATTACGGGGAATACTTCTACTCGGCGTATTGTGTTTGCGAATAATGCAACGGCAAGCATTACGCTAAATAACGTAACTATTGATTACGGCACTCTTCCAAACAACGATTCTCCGATTTCGCTTGCAGGTAGCGACCCGAACACATCTACTACAAATTTAACAATTACGCTTGTTGGAGCAAATGTTTTGAGAGCAGGAAGCGGCGGAAGCGGTGCTGGTATATGTGTTCCGGCAAGCCCTCACGGCACAAGTACCACGCGCCTCACAATAAACGGCACAGGGTCTCTGGTAGTTAGTGGAAGCGCACAAGGCGCAGGAATCGGAGGAAGCAACGCGGGCGCGGGCACGATTACCATAAACGGCGGAACAATTACGGCAAGCGCGGGCATTAACGCTGCGGGCATTGGTGGCGGCAACGGTGGTGCAGGCGGAATTGTTACCATTACCAACGGAGTTGTAAATGCAACAGGTGGAACTAACGCGCAGGGAATCGGCAGAGGCGCGGGGGGCAGTTCGGTGGGAACGTTTACCATGAACGGCAACGGCGTTGTTACCGCAAATAGCGTAGGCGACACGCAAGCAAGCAGAAGAACCGGCGGAATATTATTTAACGGTACCACGGTTTCGTTTCACGGCACAAGCGTAGCGCCTACGGCAAATTTCGAGATTCCGACGGGTAGAACGCTGACTATTGCAAGCGGCAGAACACTAACTATTTCAAGCGGCATAACTATGACTAACAGGGGAACAATTACCAACAACGGAACGATTATAAGATGCGGCACTATTACCGGAAATGCTGTCGGCGGAACTGTTCGAGTACACGTTTGGAATAATCCGGGCTGGGATACAACAACAGTAGCAACCTGTATGGCAGCGGGAAGTAGGCGAAGAACATTAGCCTGCACAATAGCAGGCTGCACACAAACTCAACTGGAGACGGAATCAATACCAATAAACCCAAACAACCACGACTGGGGCAACTGGGGAGAGTGGATAACAAGTAAAGAAGCAACCTGCACGGAAGAGGGAATCAGTGAAAGAACAAGAATTTGCAGACACAACGCAGGGCATACGGACAGAGCAGAAAGCGCATTACCGATAGACCCCGACAACCACGACTGGGACGAGTGGAGCGACTGGGAAGTAATCAAACCCGCAACCTGCTATGAAGAGGGGAGCGCTGAGAGAACAAGAATTTGCAAACACAACGCAGAACACACGGAGAGCGAACAAGATACATTGCCGGTGCTTACGGAAGGTTGTCCGGAGGATATAAGCGGCGAGTTCAAAGACCCGGTGTTTCTTTTGGAAATCTATAATGCAATAGGAAAAACGGCACCCGACCGGATTTACATCGGCGACGTCGATACAATCACGGAGTTGCGCATCGCCAGAGGTAAGTCGCGGGACGATGCGCTTATCAGGAATTTGGACGGCATACAGTTCTTGATTTCGCTGAAATTCCTCGATGTCAGCGGACACGATTTGCGGGAAGTCAATTTGTCGAACAACGCCGAACTGGAACACCTTAACGCCAGCGGTAACCAATTGACAAGGATTGACATAACGAACAACATAGCGCTAAAATTCTTAGATGTCGATGACAACCGCTTAAGTGAAATCGATTTGTCGAGCAACCCCGCGCTCGAACACGTAAATCTCAGCGGCAACCAACTGACAAGAATTGACGTAACGCACAACATAGCGCTAAAATTCTTGGATGTGGACGGCAACCGCTTTGCCTCCGAAAGTGAAATAGTCGGAATCAGGGAAGGTGTAGTGCTGAATTACGGCGAACAAAGCGCGGTGTCAATAACCAACGCGAAGAAATCTGTTGCTCGTCAGGGGATAATATTCGCGAAGAATCCCGCAAGTGATAAAGCGGAGATAAGCGTTGTTTTGCCGAATGGCGAAAGAGCAGTTGAGGCGAATGTGGTAATCTATGATATGACAGGTAATGTGGTGTGGGCGGTCACGGCACGCCGTGACCCTACGGTGTGGGATTTGCGTAATTCGGCAGGGCGATTTGTCGCCAACGGGACATATTTGGTAATCGCCGAAGTGAAAGACCACAGCGGCAGAACGCATACGTATTCGGCACGGTTGGGCGTAAAGCGATAATTTCGTAAGGACAGGGCTTGCCCTGTCCGGCAACAAACAATTCAACACAAAAATATCTAAAAACTTCGCATACTTCATACGTTTTCCCTCTTGACGCGTCCTACAAGTAAATAGTATTTTCCTCTCGAAAAACAAACATAAGGACTAAAAATGGACTTGAAAACAGACAACTTGCCCGAAATTCTACCGCCGAAATCGGACATCGTATTCAAAATGCTTATGGGCGACGAAAACGACACGGAATTGCTGATAAACTTTCTTGACGTCGTGCTGAAAAAAGAAATAAAAAGCGTTGTAATTCTT
>Ga0209737_10001736_pt1 | contig 15425 bp, 13 predicted proteins | sample TergutCu122P3_FD_187284 | JGI IMG/M metagenome (GOLD analysis project Ga0209737, IMG submission 187284) | Cubitermes ugandensis P3 segment gut microbial communities from Kakamega Forest, Kenya - Cu122 P3 (SPAdes) (version 2) | ecosystem: Host-associated > Arthropoda: Insects > Digestive system...
CCTTGGTCATCAACAGCACGGGCCCGGAGCACCACTGGCTCCATGCCTCGTTTATGAGTGACTATTATTTGCCGCGTTTTACTTATTTTTGGGAACTCAATCTCAAAATGGACTTGAGAATATATGGCATTTGGAAAGACGCGCCTTTATATAACAAACCCTATTTTGACAGAAGAAGTTCCAGACATGCGCCCCTGGTAGGCAGGTTTGTGTTTAACAGAGCCAACAACCCGCTTCCTACAGCTGTTTCCAAATGGATGGCCATTGTGGGCTCGGACTATAGGCCGGAGCCAGACATTAACGGAAAACCCATGGCAGGCGTCGTCCTCCTGGTGAACATCGACTATGGCAATTTGGTATATTTAACTTATAAAATCCCCGGTGAAGACTGGGCAGGCTTTGTTCTATTGGAAGCCGGAGAAGGCGTAGGCGGAGAAATTGTCGGCCTAGACTTGCAACACCAAGCCATTGACAAACCCAGGGATGAGCCGGATGGCATTTATGATGTTATTTATATTCCAACAACCATGGGGCGTGTCTACAGAGTCAATTTATTAAACTATCATCCAGAAAAAACGGCCGCCAACTATGGCGATGCTTATAGAAAATGCCCCGTCATTGACATTCCCAAAATTCTCAGAGGAATGGGTGTGAGCGAAGAAGAATCAAAACGCCAGGGGATTTATAGCAACATGGCTGTCTTGCAAAGAGGGAAGACGGTTTCTATCTATGTCGGGACGGCCGACAACCCGGATATATATGACAAGAAGATAGACCCTCTGGCGGAACATTATTATGTGTTTGGCTTTGAGTTGGATGAATCCTCCATGGGAACAACGGGCTGTGTTCCGGCAAAGCTTCTTTGGGTAAACAAGCTTCCTCCCGGAGAAAAGGTTTGGGGAGGCATGACAGTATCTTCCACAGAAGTGGCGGTTGGCACAGCCGTCGGCGGCTCCTCAGACATGTGTGGATTGGATTCCAAGACAGAAGGACACCTCTATGTTTTGGAAGCAGAGACAGGGAAAATTATAAAGTCTCAACAAGGGCAGATTGTTGCTACACCTGTGGCTTTTGATGGGCATTTTCTTTATGTAGACGCCAAAAACAATTTTCAAATTATTGCCTCCGAAGGAACGACGGGCTGGAACAATCCCCCTTCGGCTTCGCCGGTGACGGCCCCTCCCACCATGAGGACATTGGAGCAAAGTTTTCAACCAGATGTGCGCCGAAAAAAACAACCTCCCTCGTTTTAATGCCCAGAAAAACCACGCATGGGTTTATGTATGAAAAAGCAACGCGGATTTGTTTTGTTGTTAGTTTTAGGCGTTGTATTGGCGCTCACTTTGACGGTGCTTTTTACTTTATTGGCCATTCAAAAACAATCCAACATTCAAGGAATGAGCAAAAGAAAAAAAATGGCTCAATATGCAGCCCAAGCCGCATTGACAGAAGGCAGAGAAATTTTTCGCCTTGCCGTTGAGCATGAAATGGAAAAAGGAAACTCAAAAGTCTCTGATGTGTTAGGACATTTTGCTGTTGTTAATGACTTTAATGACTTAAGCCAATGGCATGACTTGTTTTGTCGTGGCACTCAAGAATGCCATGAATGGGCGCCTTTTCATTTTGTGGAAAACAAAACCGTTTCAACAACGGAACTCAAGAGCAAATTTGGAAACTTAGACGCCAAAGGGCTATGGGGAGGACACATTCGCTACAGAGCTTTTGCTTATGTGAGCCATGAAGGACTGCTGGATGCCGACATCAAACACGAAACCCCCATTGTATTGGTAGGCTTAGGTGAAGTGGGCGCAGAAGGCCAAGCGCCCTATCGCATATATTTGCGTGCAACGGTTAGCTATGAAAGCGATAGAAGAGTACCTGCTTTGATGGGAGCCGGCACACACAAAGGAGGAGAAGGCAATGCCTTCGTGGCGCGCTAAAAAGCGGGGGTTTTTGTCCCTTGGCAGCAAGAGAGGAATAACACTCATTGAAACTCTCGTGGCATCGGCTGTATTAATTTTTGGAGTTTCTGTTGTTTTGGGGGTGTCCAATGTGGTGCAGAAGCGTGAGAGGATTTCACGTTTGTCATTGACGGCCGACAGGTTAGCACAAGACTTGCTTGAAAGAGTTGTTGTTGAAAATTGCTTATGGAGCCCAAAACAGAAAGTGTGTCAAAACCTGATGGAAAGAGACAAACGCTCTTTTTCTTTATGGGTAAAGCCCAACGGGGAGGTGAAATATACCAAAGAAGAAGCCGGAGAAGGGGCGGTTGAATTTGAAGCCAGGTTTGATGTGAACACAGCAGAGGGTTGTATGTCTGGAAATTCCCATGCCCATTGCACAGCAACCGTAGACGGAAGTTCAGCCTGGGGTGTGGACAGAAAACTCTTTGAGGAAGAGGTGGGGAATTTGCACAACATAAGAGTGACAGTCAGCTATTTGGACCCTTTCAACAAAGAAGCTCGCTTTGTAAGCTATCAAACCAGACTAGCGCCTTAGGAGGTTTTGCAAATGAAAGTCAATATTTCTAAAATGGCAAGCAAAGGTGCCACCATGACAGAGATATTGATTGGAGTCAGCATTGCCATTGGCATGCTTGCCGCCACATTGCATATAGGGACAGAGCTTCAAAGAAAGTCTTCCTGGGAAGAAGAAGCATTGACTTTGCATACCATTGGAACGCAAATCATGCAAACATTTGAGGAGAAATTGCTGAATGCAGGACATGGATTTGGCTCAAACGTGTTGTTAGGGCATATACAGAATGCCCATTTCGCAACACCGTATAACAACGTGGAACACCGCTATGCTGTTGACGTATTCCCCTGTGGGCAGCTTTGTCAGGCAGCACAGAATTATGGGCCCTATAAAAACATGAGTCCAGAGAATTCTTTTGATGAAATACATACACTTGCAATGGCCCCCCATTATATCCGCAGTGTTATTGATAGGATTCAAGACCCAAGCGATCAGAATTTTAAATGGATATACATACTTGAAAAGGCATATGCAAATTTTGAATGGGAGCTGGGTTGGATATACGCTGTTGCAGACAAAGGCGGCACTTGGGGATGCGCTGGGGTAGGCGATATTGGAAAACAAGGAAACCAAGACAGCATTGGTTTCTCCAGCATGCTTGCAAATTATCCATGTCAGGGTTGGAGCGGGGAATTTTGGCAAAAAGACAACCATCGAGAGTGGCGCATAGGCCCCTTGAATGGATTTGCTGCGCGCATGAAGTTTGACACTCTGGGGCCATCGCTTGAATTTTCAAGAGAGCGCTATTTCCCGACGGTGGCAGCACATGGTTCAGGAAGGTTTGGAAGCACTTGGGAATATCCCTGGCATCTCTGGGAGTGGCTCATTGCCAGCCGCTCTGTTTTAAGTTTCAAGGCTGCGTTAGGAATTCCGGACCCTCAAAACCCTCACCAAGTGCTTTGGTTTCCGGACACAGAAAAAAACCACCCCTATATTGCGATGTGTGACGAAAATGCAGACCCAGGCAGTTTCACGCGGTGCGTTGAAATTGTCAAAAATCGCTTCGGGGGAATCGACACTGAGCGGGAGCTTAATTATCGACATGCATTGATGCGCCGTGTCCGCGCCGTTCGTCTGTCTTTAATTGTGCAGTCAAAACGAGCCGATGCTCGAAAGGCGAAGATGGATAACAACGGCGCGTTTGTCGCCAATCCAGACGGCACGTTTAAGAATGGAAGACTCACAAAGAGGTTTGAAAGGACAATATGGCCTCCCAATTTGCAGGAGATGAAAGCAATTGTCGAAGAAGAGAGTGAAGAAGAAGAATGAGGTCAGCCTTTCCCCCTCGCCCTCCTGTCCATAGCGGGCAGACTGGTTTAGGCATACATGTATTGTTATACAAAAACTCAATATTATAAGACAAAAACCCGGAGGCAGGGTGGGTTTACCTTGGCAGAGGTTTTGGTTGTTATTGCAATGACGGGCATTCTCCTGGCTTTGTCTGTGGTTTCCTGGAATGCGATGATTCGTCGGCAAGAGCAGGAGCGTTTTGCCAAAGCTTTTCGTTGGTTGCTTTCGGAGGCGCGCGAGAAAGCCTTCATGGAAAACACGGCCGTCCGGCTGGTTGTCGACTGGAAAGACAAAGGAGGCGGCATTGCAAAATCCGTTTCATGGCACCAGCTTCCTTGCGCACACGTCATGGGCCCTTTGTCCGTTGAGCGCTGTCCTTCCAAAGACTGTCTTTGGGGAGGCAGCTGCATTCCGGTTTCAAAAAGCGAGGCCTTGCGGGTGCCGGCGGGCATTGTATTGCCAAGCGACTGGGGAGAATTTTGCTTTCTTGCCAGCACGGGGAAGGTGTCTATCGACTGCACAAATGAAATCTCCATATCCCAATGGATGAGGGGCCCTTCCTACCAGGAGGTGAAGGTGGAAGGCCGGCGCCCCTACAAGTTTTATATGAGTCCCATCAGCACCTATGTCGAAGTCATCAACTGCAACGCGGAGGAGGCGAAGGAGGTGGACACGTATACACCCCCGGCCTGCTGAGGTGTTAAGCCTTGCCCCGAAGCTGCGCCATCGCCTGCGCATAGTCCGCCTGCCGAAAAACAGCGTGCCCCGCCACCAGAATGTGGGCGCCTGCCTGACGTACCGCCGCCGCCGTCTGCGCGTTGACTCCCCCGTCCACCTGAATCCATACGTGCGCCTGCCTTTGCTCCAACAGGGCTTTCAGGCGCGCAATTTTTTTGAGGCTTCCCGGAATAAACTTCTGGCCGCCAAAACCCGGGTTGACACTCATCACCACCACCTGAAACAACTCGTCGAGCACCTCCTCTATGGCCCCCAGCGGCGTGGAGGGGTTGAGGGCCACCCCTGGCTCTGCCCCCAAGCGACGTATCTCCGCCAAAGTGCGCTGCAAATGCACGCACGCCTCCACATGCACGCTGAGGCGGTCTGCCCCCGCTGCTACAAAATCCGCCACGTAGCGCTCTGGCTTTTCTATCATCAAATGTACATCCACCGGCAGGCGCGTCGCCTTTCGCACTGCCTCCACCACCAGCGGGCCGATGGTGATGTTGGGAACGAAATGTCCATCCATGACATCCAAATGCAGAATGTCTGCTCCCGCTGCTTCGACGGCGCGAATTTCATCTGCCAGCCTTCCAAAGTCCGCCGACAACAAAGAGGGTGCAAGAAAACAGGGCATAGCCTTCACTCGGTAGATAGGGTTTTAAAACGTACTTCGTTTTCTTAATTCTCTCCAGGCAGCTCTTCAAGCTCTGCTTGTCTTGGCTTAGGCGCATATTCCAGAGGTCCGCGTGTCTTCATCTTCCAAGTCGCTTTTGAGCGCCATTTCCTGTCCTGCACAACTCAACGCCATTTTGGACATTTCCAAGGCCATGGTGGCAGAGCGCCAGCTGGAGGACTTGCTTGGGCTTATCGCCGACAAATGCGCCCGTTTTGTGGGGGCGGACCGTGCCTCCGTTTTCGTCGTAGACGAGGCGAGGGGGGAGCTCTACAGCTTTGTGGCCCAGGGCGTAGAGGGAGAAATCCGCGTCCCCCTGGGAGAGGGCCTCGCCGGCTATGTCGCCAGGACAGGCAAAACCCTTCGCCTCGAAAACGCCTATGCCGACGTACGCTTCAACAGCCGCGTGGATGCGCAAGTCGCCTACCAAACCAAAAGCGTTTTGTGCATTCCTTTGCTTTCTCTTACGGGGAAAGTCATCGGCGTCCTTCAATTGCTCAACGCCTTGCGGGGAAGTTTCAGCGAGGAGGAGGAGCGCCTCTGTCTGGCCCTAGGGGGGCAGGCGGCCATCGCCCTTGAGAATGCCGCGTTGATTGCGGAGCTGGGGACATTGTTCAAAGGTTTTGTCCAGGCTTCCGTCCTGGCAGTAGAGTCACGCGACAGCAGCGCCGCAGGGCATTCTGTTCGCGTGGCCACTTTGAGCGTCAACCTGGCAAAGGCCGTCGGCGAAAGAAACCCGAAGCGAAAGCTGTCCAAAAACGAATTGATTGAGTTGCACTATGCCGCGCTTTTGCACGACTTCGGAAAAGTGGGCATTTATGAAAGCACTCTCAAAAAACCCTTCAAGCTGCGCGAGGCGGAATTGGAAGCCATTCGAGCGCGGGTGGAGCTTGTCAAAAAAGAGCGCGAGACGGAATACTACCGCCGCTGTCTGCAAATTGCTTTGCGTGTTGGCCCAAACGCATGGCCCGAAGCCGCGGCCTTGGAAACAGAGCGTCTGGAAGAAGAGCTCGCTCAATTGAATGCCGCCATGCAACTCATTGAGTCCAGCAACATCCCCAACCTCCTGCCTGTGGAAAATTTGGAACAGCTCCAAATGCTCGCCAACCTCAGCTACCCTGTCGGGCTTGGAAAAAAAACGCCGCTGCTGACACAAGAAGAATTGGAAGCCCTCTCCATTCCTCAGGGGACTCTCTCTGCCATCGAGCGCAAAGAGGTTGAGTTTCATGTGGAGCTCACAACGCGCTTTCTGGAGCGCATTCCATGGAGCCGCGAGCTTGCGCGCATCCCCGCCATCGCCAAGGCCCACCATGAGCGACTGGATGGGAGCGGCTACCCCAGGGGCGCCTTCGCTGATGAAGTCCTCCTCCAGTCCCGCATCATCGCCCTCTGTGATGTCTATGACGCACTCACCGCTGTGGACCGCCCCTATAAGAAGGCCATCTCCCATGAGCAGGCTTTGGATATTCTTCAAAAAGAAGCCGAAACCGGAAAACTCGATGCAGAACTTTTGGCCGTTTTTATTGACGCCAACATAGGCCTTGCGTCAGCCAAGGCTTATGCGCAAGCGCAACGGCCGGGCAAAACATCATAAGTCTGCTTCCAGAGCGCATTCATTTTTTATAAAGGGGGGCTCTATGAAACAACTCTCCTATCTCTCAGGCACAACCGACATTCCTCTGCTGGGTGAAACCATCGGCGCAAACTTGAAACGCACGGCAACGCGCTTTCCAAATACAGAAGCTCTTGTCTGCTGCGCGCAAAACTATCGCGCCACCTACCGCGAGTTTTTTGAGCAAACCACGGAAATTGCCCTTGGCCTGCTGGCCATCGGCGTTCAAAAGGGAGACCGCGTGGGCATCTGGTCTCCCAACCGCTTTGAGTGGGTCGTCATGCAGTATGCCACCGCCCGCGTCGGCGCCATTATGGTCAACATCAGCCCCGCCTATAAGTCCGCCGAGCTGGAATACGCCCTCAACCAGTCCGGCATTTCTGTCCTCTTCCTCGCCAAAGGTTTTCGCAAAACTTCTTATCCGGAGCTTTTGGCGTCTGTGCGCTCGCGTTGCCCCAAGCTGCGGCTGGCCATGGTTTTTGACAACGACTGGGATGTTGTGCGCGCCGCCGGTGAGCGCGTCAGCTTGCAACTCCTTGAAGAGCGCGAGGCTTCCTTGCAGTTTGATGACCCCATCAACATTCAGTATACCTCGGGGACGACGGGCTTTCCCAAGGGCGCTACCCTCTCGCACCACAACATCCTTAACAACGCCTTCTTCATCGGCGAAACCCTCAAATTCTCCGAGAAGGACCGCCTGTGCGTTCCTGTCCCTTTCTACCACTGCTTCGGCATGGTGCTCAGCAACCTCGCCTGTACCACCCATGGGGCCACCATCGTCACCCCAGGCGAAGAGTTTGACCCCTTGGCCACCCTCAAGGCTGTGGAAGCAGAAAGGTGTACCTCCCTCAACGGCGTCCCCACCATGTTTATTGCGGAGCTCCAACACCCGGACTTTGACACCTTTGACCTCTCCAGCCTCCGCACGGGCATTATGGCCGGCTCCCCCTGCCCCATTGAAGTTATGAAAGAAGTCCAGTCCAAAATGAACATGCGGGAGATTACCATTTGCTATGGGATGACGGAAACCTCTCCTGTTTCCACCCAAAGCCATGTGGATGACCCCCTCGAAAAACGCGTCTCCACGGTGGGCCGCATCCACCCGCATGTGGAAATTAAGCTGATTGACCCGGAAACTGGCAACATTGTCCCGCAGGGTACGCCGGGGGAGTTGTGTACGCGTGGCTACAGCGTCATGCTGGGCTATTGGAATAACCCGGAGGCCACCCACGAGGCCATTGACAAGGCGCGGTGGATGCACTCGGGGGACTTGGCGACCATCGACGCCGACGGCTTTGTCAACATTGTGGGGCGGCTGAAGGACATGATTATTCGCGGTGGGGAAAATGTCTACCCGCGGGAAATTGAGGAATTTTTGCACACCCACCCTTGCGTTTCTGAGGCCCAGGTTATCGGCATCCCCTCCAAAAAATATGGCGAGGAAGTCATGGCGTGGGTCAAACTCAAGCGCGGCGCTTCGCTCACAGAAGATGTGTTGAAGGAATATTGCAAAGGGAAAATTGCTACCTTTAAAATTCCCCACCATTGGAAGTTTGTCGATGAATTCCCTATGACGCCCAGCGGCAAAATACAAAAATACCGCATGAGGGAAATCTCCATCAATGAGCTTGGACGCTCTATCGCCTCCACCACCCGCACCGCCTGACCTGAAGGGTCTTTTTGGCCTCAGGTGGACGAAGTGGGCAGGGGCCGCTCAGGTCATGCACTGGAGTGCACTCCCATCGCAGCCCCTCCCCACTTCGTCCACCTGAGGCCAAAAATCCTCCTTCAGGTTTGGAAATAGCTCTTGGGGAGTCTCTCTAACTCAGCTCACGCACTGGAGCAGGGGAACGGGCGGCAGGTTGCCGCCCCTACATTCTCTGGATAGACGCCTATAGATAATGTGTAGCCCGCGCTGCAGCCTTCAACTCCGGTTTCGCTACGCTTTTGGGGCCAAATGCGTTAGAAGCGGAAGGCATGAAGGCATTCTTTTGGAGCAGTCTCCTGGCCGTCCTTTGCTTCGCTGTCCCCGCGCAAGCACATTATGGAAACCACCGCGTAGGCCTGGGCCTGGGGGCGATGCATTTTACGGCCAAGGATGTGGAGTCTTATTGGGGGGCCACGTTGGCGCCGGAATACGGCATTTATATTGAGAATGGTTTTGAGATGGGGCTGCAAATCCCCCTGCTGGTGCTTTTTGACACCTCCACCAGCCGACAATATTTTACGACGGGCTTGAGCCTCCACTTCCGCTACCTCTTTAGCGAAGAATACCTAAGGCCCTACGCGGGGGCCCAGCTGGGAGGCATCTATATTTTCGGAAGAGACAACCGCTCGCTCTTTTTTGATATAGGCCCCATTGTCGGCATTGACTTTCTGGTTTCAGACTCTTGGTCCATCGGCCCTCGACTGTTTTGCAACTTCCACTGGGCGCTCAATGAGCGCGTGCGCTATTCGGTGGGGGGGCTTCTCACGGTGCACACTTATTTCTAAGCTGCTTCCATCCTTAAGCGGAGACCGTCCTTGGGCGGGTTTTCCACCCCCGGGCGAGTACCCAGGCCCCCAGGGCCGCCATCCCCAGGGAGATGAATTGGCTGGTGGAGAGGTTGTACCAGGCTTCCAGGGGAATGCGGGCGGCAAAGTCCGGCATTTTCAAAAAGCCCAGCAGGTGGTGCAAAGTGCCGCGCTCCAAATCGCCGCGAAACAGCTCCACGGTGCTTCGCAGCAGCGCATAGCAGACAAGCCACATGCCGAAAATTTGGCCGTGGAATTTTCTTAAGGAGCGCATGGAAAGCAACAGCAAAAACAGCACAAATTGCCCGGCGGCCTCATAAAGTTGCGTGGGGTGGACAGGAAGGCTCTGGTCATTTTGCAAAGCCCACTGGGAAATTTGCACAAGGCCCGGCTCAAAGGCCGCGCTCACTTTGCCTGTGGCCAAATCCACAAAGCGCCCGTCGTTTTTGTGTGAGATGAAGGCCACGCTGAATTCCGGGCTGGGGTTGCCGGCCAAATCCTTCAGCTGAGTTCCCGGAAAACGTACGCCCCAGGCGGAATGCTCGCCGACAATGCGGCCGTGGCAACAGCTGGCCGCATAGCACCCCAGGCGGCCCAGGCATTGCCCCAGCGAAACGGCCGGCATGCCAATGTCAGCCAGGCGCAAAAAGGGAATGTCGTGCTTCCTCGCAAAGAAAAACGCCGCAATGGAAGCGCCAATGAGGCCGCCATAAAACACCAGGCCCCCTTGCAGGCTGAAAATGGACAGCGGGTTTTGGGTGTACTGCTGGAGGTTGACGAGAATGTACAGCACGCGCGCGCCGACAATGGCCCCCAGGAAGACATAAAACATCAAGTCAAACACCTGCAGCTTGCGCTTTGGGCCCTCTTCTCCCAGCCACTCCCAGGCGGCAAGCTTGGAGGCGAAAAACGCCGCCGCTACAAAAGCCGAGGCCACCAAAACGCCATAGCCTGGAATCGGCAAGCCCGCCCCCTTGGCTTTTCCCAAAAAGGGAAGCTTGGGCAGAAAAAAGGCCTGCTCCGGCAGAATGTACCAAAGGCCAACAAGCGCAACGGCAAGGCCTATGCCGCCGTTGAGAAGGAGGGGCCTGTAGGCCTCAAGTGCGGCAGCGCTTTGGGGGGCAGCGCCTTTGGCAGCACTTTTGGCGGCACTTTTGGCAGCGCCTTTGGCAGGGTTTTCTTTGCCGGCCTTTGGGGCCTGCCAGGTGGCTTTCAAGCCTGTCCACAGGGAAAAGAGGAATATCAGCAGCGCAAGGAGGTACACCACGAGGGTGGAGCCAAAGTCATTCCCGGAGAGGTGGTAGAGGACAGGTTGCACAGTTTGCCTTCCTAGCGGTGGGTTTTGGTTTCTTTGCGCACAAAAGCATCCAACACAATGCAGGCCAGGCCTACGCTGATGGCCATGTCGGCAATGTTAAATGTGGGCCAGGCCGCTTTGTGCTGCCAATGCGCCTGAATAAAGTCCACGACAAAGCCCCGCGCCAGGCGGTCCATATAGTTGCCCAGCGCCCCCGCCAAAACCAGGGGCAGGCCCAGCCGCATCCACACCTCCTTGCGCGAAACCACCTTCGGCAACTTCACCTGCAAATAGAGGATGAAGGCCACCGCCACCATGGACATAATGTGGAAAAACCAGCGCCGCCTCTTCTCCGGCCAGTCGGCAAACAGACTGAAGGCCGCGCCTGTGTTTTCCGCATAGGAAAAACGCAAATAGTTGTCGACTACCTCCACCTGCGCCCCCGGTTTGGGCCTATAATAATAGCCCTGGTGGCCAGGTGTTGGCGGGTCATTCACAAACTTCTTCGCCTTGGCCGAAAACCCCGAAAGGCCATCAAAACCCTCGGAGAGGACGTCTACCGCCCAAAATTTGGTGGCCTGGTCAAAAAACAAAACGCCAAAGACAACGCACAAAAAGACGCCGTAGCGCTGCCAGAAGCCGGGGTATGCATTTTCAAATCCATTCTGTTTTTTCAAAAGCATTTTCAAAACCACACACCCCTTTAACAACTTTGTTCTGTTTTCGCACCTCTTCAGCTGGGACTTGTGTCATACCTAGGTTGCAAATGCGTTGCAAATTCTAAGCCACTGCCGAAGAAATGAAATGCGCAATGAGGATGCAAGAGCTCTGCAAAAACACGGAAAAAAAGTCATAATGCGAGAAGCTGTGTCTGCGTTCACAACCTTGGAAGACCGTTTTCGAGGGTGCCTTCTGGGCTTTGCCATTGGCGATGCCCTGGGGTTTGCCTTGCGCGGGTTGCCTCCCAAGGCCTTGCACCGCGCAGCCTGCTTGGCGGACGACTTTTCGCCCAGGCCGCGCGGCCGTTTTGAGAAGGGCCAGTTTTCCGACGATACGCAGCTGCTGTTGGCAACGGCCGAGGCGGTGCTCTCTTTGGGCCGTATGGACGGCAAAGCCGCCATGACGCAATATGCCTGGCTCTGGCAAGACGGCGTCATTTTGCACCCGCCGCTGAATTTGACGCATTCCATTCAGTCCTTCCTCGCGGGGACGCCGTGGATGAGCAGCGGCGCGGGCCTGGGGGTTTGCGAGCCTTCCTGTCTCTCCAGGGGGGCCATCATCGGCCTATGGGAGGCGCCCGCCCCGGGGGTGGTGGCCCACCGCGCAACCATTCTGACGGTGCCTACGCATAAGGACCCGTTGTGCGCGGCGGCCTGTGCGGCTTTTGGCAGAGCCATTCAGCTGTGCCTTGGCAATGAGCCGCAAACACCGCAGGCTTTTTGCCAGTCCCTGGCGTATACGGCGGCGGCCTGCAGCGGGGTTTTGGCGGATGAAATTTATTTTTTGCCGAGGACTTTGTCCTGGGACAGCGCACGCGCGCTGGCCCTTTTGCGCACGGTGCTGGTGCCTGGCAAGCAACACCAGGAGGAGTTGGGCATTCCGGAGCATGTGGTGCCCGTTTTGTTAATTGCTTTGTTTGCGATGATGCGCTCCCCGGAGGACTTGCGCCAGGCATTGAACATGGTGCTTCGCCTGGGCGGCGCCGCAGACGTCTGCGCGGGCATGCTGGGCGCCTTGTTTGGCGCACGCCTGGGCGTGGGCGGTTTTTCACCGCGCCTTCGGAAGAATGTACGCTATGGCGAGCACATTTTTTGTGCGGCGGACAGGCTTTTTCTCTCGCATAAGCAAAACAGCCCCGCGTTGGCGGAGCTCTCTTATGTGCATTTGAAGGCGAGAAAGTAGCTGTCTCTACAAAATGTCCGCCAGGGCCCCCAGCTTGGAAATGCCTTGCAGCTCCAACCCCTTCTTCAGGGCCTTGGAAATGTGCGGTACATTCCCCTCCGGAATCAGCGCCTTCTGGAAACCCAGCTTTTGGGCCTCTGCCAAACGCAACTCCATGCGGGAGACGGCCCTTACCTCTCCGGACAGGCCCAGCTCCCCCAGCACCAGGCAGCGCGCATCCATGGGGCGGTTTTGGTAACTCGAAACCATCGCCGTGCATACCGCTAAGTCGCAGCCGGTTTCCTGCAACACCATCCCCCCCGCTATGTTGAGGAAAATGTCACAGCCGGAAAATACCAGGCCCATATGCTTCTCTATCACTGCCGACAGCAAGGCGACGCGGTTGCTGTCTACCCCTGAAGTTGTCCGCCTCCCGGTGCCGTAGGGACTGCTGGCCACCAGGGCCTGCACCTCCACCAAAAGCGGGCGGGAGCCACTTAAGGTGCAGGTGACTACGGAGCCGCTTTGCCCCAGGGGCCTTCCCTCCAAAAACAGAGAAGAGGGGTTTTTTACCTCCTTAAGGCCCTCGGCTTTCATTTCGAATACCCCCAACTCCTGCGTGGAGCCAAAACGGTTCTTCTCCGAGCGCAAAAAGCGAAAGGCCTGCGCCCCTTCCGCCTGCAAATAAAGCACCACGTCTACCATGTGCTCCAAAACGCGGGGGCCGGCCAGCGCGCCTTCTTTGGTGACGTGGCCTACCAGCAGCACGGGCACGCCGGTTTCTTTGGCGAAGGCCAAAAACCGGCCGGCTGCCTCGCGCAGCTGCGAAAGGCTGCCGCTGGGCGCGCCCAGGGCGGGCAATGTCGCTGTTTGGATGGAGTCCACAACCAGCACAGAGGGCTTTAGGTTTCGGGCCGCCGCTAAAATGGCCTCTACGTCCGTCTGCGCCAGCAGGCGAAAACCCCGGGCCCCAAGGCCCAGGCGCTCAGCGCGCATCTTCACCTGAAGCAGGGACTCTTCGCCCGAAGCATAGAGGGCGGCTTTCCCCAGGGAGAGTTTGTCCACCACCCACATCAGGAGGGTGGACTTGCCCACCCCAGGGTCCCCCCCCAGGAGGAGGAGGCTGCCGGGGACGAGGCCTCCGCCCAGTACCCGGTCCCACTCCTCTATGCCGGAAAGGAGACGGGGGCCTTCGTCGGTTTTTATCTCCTCCAAACCCAGCGGCGTCGGCGCATGGAGCACCGCCGCTACGGCCTGGGCCCCCGCCGCCTGGGTGGACTTCTCCAAACTCCCCCAGGCGCCGCACTCCGGGCACCTCCCCAGCCACTTGGGGGCCTGGGCCCCGCAGGACTGGCATTCAAACCACAGCCGTTGTTTGGCCACGTGTGCTTTCCTCGCTAGGGACAGCGGGGAAGCCGCCCCATTGCCTCTGTCAGGTGGGCCTCATCCAAAGGCTCGTCCTGCAGCTTGCCCTCCAGAAAATCCATGTACACCTGCATGTCAAAGTGGCCATGCCCGGAGAGGTTGAAGAGGAGGGTTTTGGCCCGCCCCTCGCGTTTGCACAGGAGGGCCTCGTCCACGGCGGCGCGGATGGCGTGGCAGGACTCGGGGGCGGGGACAATGCCCTCGGTACGGGCGAAGAGGATTCCAGCCTCCAGGGTGGGGATTTGGGGCACCGCAACAGCCTCCATAAGGCCCAGCGCGTAGACGTGGCTGACAAGCGGCGCCATGCCGTGGTAGCGCAAACCGCCCGCATGGAAACTCGGCGGGGTGAAGGTGGAGCCCAGCGTATGCATTTTCAGCAAGGGCGTCATGCCGGCCACATCCCCAAAGTCATAGCCGTAGGTGCCGCGCGTCAGGCTGGGGCAGGCCACCGGCTCTGCCGCCACAAAGCGCGTGCTGAGCTTCTCCCTGAGCGCCTTCCCCAGGAAGGGAAATGCCAGGCCCGAGAAATTGGAGCCGCCCCCCGCGCAGCCGATGACGACGTCTGGCCACTCCCCCAGCATTTCCATTTGCGCCATGGCCTCCTGGCCCACAATGGTTTGGTGCAAAATGACATAGTTGAGCACCGAGCCCAGGCAATAGCGCGTTTTGTCGCCCTTGGCAGCCAGCTCCAGCGCCTCGGAAACCGCGACGCCCAGGCTTCCGGGGTGCTCCGGGTTTTGCGCCAAAATGGCCCTTCCGGCCTCGGTGGTTGGGGAGGGAGAGGGGACGCAGCGCGCGCCGTATACCTCCATTTGGCCGCGGCGGTAGGGCTTTTGCTTGTAGGAGACGCGCACCATAAAAATGTCAACCCCCACCCCAAATTGTGCGCCGCCATAGGCCAGGGAGGCTCCCCACTGCCCTCCTCCGGTTTCCGTCGTAATGCGCTGCATGCCGTCCTGTTTGGCAAAAAAAGCCTGCGCGAGGCCCGAGTTGGTTTTGTGGCTTCCGGTGGGGCTGGTGCTTTCGGCCTTAAAATAAATGCGGGCGGGGGTGTCCAACGCAGCCTCCAGGCGGCGCGCGCGTACCAGGGGGGTAGGGCGCCACAGCGCATAGAGTTTGCGCACCGGCTCTGGAATTTCAACCTCCCGCTGGGTGGACAACTCCTGCTGGGCGAGGCTGGGGGAGAAAACCTGGGAAAGCGCGTCCAGGCCCAGGGGCCTTAGGGTGCCCGGGTGGAGGAGGCTCGGCGCCGGCGAAGGAAGGTCCGCACGTATTTCATACCAGGTTTTGGGGAGGTGTTTGGCATCCAGGAGGCACTGGGTTTTGTCAGCTTGCATGCGGCGCACCCTAGCAGCAGGCTTTTCATATTTCCAGGATTCTCCAGACAGGGGGCGTGGAAACGGGGGCATGGGCCTGCTCCCCCCGGGCTGGGAGTCTAAGTCGGGGGCAGCGGCTTGTATTTCAGCCTCTTGGGC
>Ga0209737_10001737_pt1 | contig 15402 bp, 14 predicted proteins | sample TergutCu122P3_FD_187284 | JGI IMG/M metagenome (GOLD analysis project Ga0209737, IMG submission 187284) | Cubitermes ugandensis P3 segment gut microbial communities from Kakamega Forest, Kenya - Cu122 P3 (SPAdes) (version 2) | ecosystem: Host-associated > Arthropoda: Insects > Digestive system...
ATTCGTATTCTTCTTTTATGTGTGCGTTGCCCCACTCCTGATACTCAACGGCTGCCAAAGGAATTGTTTCGTCTAACTGGGTGGTAACAACATCTACAAAAGGCACGTTCGCAATTATTCCTTTGAACAGCGCCGGTTTCATGTTGGCTATCGCGCCCATAAGCAAGCCTCCGGCGCTTATCCCTCTTGCAATTAAAACATTGCTTGAAGTATATTTTTCGGCAATAAGGTATTCTGCGCAGGCAATAAAATCGGTAAAGGTATTGCGTTTATTGAGCAATCGTCCCCCTTCATACCATTCCCTGCCTAAATAACCTCCTCCTCTTACGTGCGCAATGGCATATATAAAACCTCTGTTTAAAAGCGGCAAATGATTTGTGTTGAAAGCAGGGCGCGATGTGGCAACATTGCCATAAGAGCCGTATGCATACAGCAGCATCGGGTTTGAGCCGTCGCGTATAATCCCTTTCTTATATACCAATGAGATGGGAATACGTTTTCCATCGTCGGCGGTAGCCCATACCCTTTCAGAGGCATAGTCGTCGGGATTATATCCGGGAACCTGCGTTTGAGAAATTATGCTTTGGACGTTTGTTTGTAAATCGTATTCCATAATTGATGCAGGTGTTTTTAGAGAACTATAGGTGTAACATAGTTTGTTCGATTCGTAATCGGGATTTGATTTTAGCGTTACATAATAATTTTCATCATCGAAGTCAATGTAATGAACCGATTTGTCCGACTTGTTTACGATGCGTATTTGCTCCAAGCCGTTTACGCGCTCTAAAGCCACGATGTAATCTTTATATAGCCTCATACTTTGAATAAACCGTTCGGGATTGGGTGGCACAATATCTTTCCAATTGTTGATGCCGGGGTTTGTTATGGGCGCTTCCATAATACGGAAGTTAACCGCCTTGTAGTTGGTACGAATATAAAATTTACCGTCAGCGCAGTCAACATAGTACCGCACTCCATGCATGCGGGGCTGAATTACCACAGGTTTACTATTCGGTTTATTGGCGTCTATGTAGTAATATTCGTCGGTAAGCCGGCTATAGCACGATATCAGTATCACATCTTGCGATGCCGTTTTTTCAATACCAACGCTGAACATATTATCATTTTCGGTATGCAGGCATACATCTTTTTGGTTATTGTCGGCTATGGTATGCCGCATGGCTTTACAGGAGCGAAGCGATACGGTGTCTCTTAACACATAGAAAAACGTTTTGCTATCATTTGCCCAAATAATAGAGCCCGATGTATGGGGAATTTCCGTAGTAAGCATTTTTCCGGTTTGCAAGTCTTTTACAAGAATTGTGTACAATCTTCTGCTAACAGTGTCAATACTAAAGGCTATCAGCCTGTTGTCGGGGCTTACGGCATATTCCGATATCTTATAGTAGGCGTAGCCTTGAGCCATTTCGTTTTCGTTAAGCAGTATTTCTTCTTTTTCTTCTCCTGTTTTTACCCTGCAATATATAGGATGATTTTGCCCTTCCTCATAGCGGGTGTAATACTTGTAGCCCGACTTAATATAGGAGTCAGCCTCCTCATTTTCAACTAAAGCGTTTTTCAATTCGTTGAAAAATATTTCTTGCATTTTTTCTGTTCCGCGCATCATAGCTTCTGCGTAGTCGTTCTCTTGCTTTAAGTAGTCTAACACATCGGGGCTATCGCGTTCGCTCAGCCAATAGTAATTGTCTATGCGGGTATGTCCATGCGCAGTGATTTCGTATGGAACTATTTTCGCAACAGGAGGAACCGGGTTGTCGCCACAGGCAGAAAGCAGTAGGCAGTGAGCAGTAATCAGTAGGCAGTAAGCGGTACGCATGTTGATTTGGTTATTTGTTGATTTGGTTATTTGTTTAGTTACGAGTTTAAATTCTTAAATCTTTAAATTGATTTTTATCCTTTACCTTGTACCTTTTCACCTTTTACCTATTAATCATTAGCTGCAGTGCGATGCGTGCGCTGTTTTCCAAATCGGAATAGAGGATAAACTCCTCGTTGGAATGTGGGTTTTGTGCGCCAATGCCTAAATTGATTGTTAGGATTCCTTTTGCATTTAACGAATTGGCATCGCTTCCGCCCCACGACATTGCTGTCTTTGCTTCCAAGCCGAGCCGCTCCATTACCTTAACTAAGCGTTGGTATTCCTTGTATTCGGGACTAATAATATAAGGCATGAAATCCCACCGTATATCCACATCGGCTGTGCCGCCGTATTTTGCGGCTGCTTCAAGGAAGAATTGCTTTACCTCTTGGGCTTTTTGCTCTACAATGGCTACGTCTTTAGAGCGGATTTCTCCTTCCAGTTGAACACAGTCGGGCACTACATTGGTGGCTGTGCCGCCTTTAATCAAGCCAATATTGGCTGTGGTATTAGCGTTAATCCGTCCAAAGGGAAAGTTGGATAATGCTTCAACGGCAATTTGTACGGCGTTTATGCCTTTTTCGGGAGCAATTCCCGAATGCGATGCCTTTCCATGAATGGTAATATTCAATGCTACTGCTCCGCACGATTCGTTCACAAAAGTACCTGCAGGTAAGTAAGAATCGAAAACAAATCCCGACTTAACAGCGGAGTTCAATTGCAGGCTCTGCGAGCCTAAAAGCGTAGTTTCTTCGCAAGTAGTAAAGGCAAGCGTAAAAGGGTGAATGGGGATGTTTTCGGTAACAGCCTTTTTCAAAGCAAAGAGAATAGCCGCAATGCCTGCCCGATTGTCAACGCCCAGCACGGTAGCGCCGTCGGAACTAATCCTGTCTTCATGAAAAATTGGTTTCACATCTTTTGTAGAGCGTGCTGTATCCATGTGGCTGAGCAGGAGAAAATCGCCACCGCCGTTGATTTTGCAAATTACATTTCCCGTATTACAACCTGTAATGGCTGCGGAATCATCAATAAAAGGGGCGAAGCCTAAATCGGTTAAAAATGTAACAATAAAATCGGCTACCGGTTTTTCATTTCCGGAAACGCCGTCAATGGCAATGAGGTCGAGAAAAAGAGAAACAAGGGGAGTATTTGTTGCCATATATTAAAAACCATTAAGTTGCATAAGAACAGTAGGAATAAGCAATAGGAAGCCGAGTATTACCAAAAACAGAATAAATTTCCATATCCACTTGAACCATACTCCGTAGGGTATTCGCGCCATACCCAGTACGCCAATCAACACGCCGGAGGTAGGTGCGAACATGGTGGTAAATCCGTCTCCAAACTGGAAAGCCATCACTGTTGCCTGCCGCGATACGCCTATCAGGTCTGAGAAAGGCGCCATGATGGGCATGGTGAGCGCGGCTTTGGCGCTGCCCGAAGCAATGAATAGATTGATGCAGGTTTGAATCGTGTACATCACGCCAATAGAGGCTATGCGACCGGCGCCGTCCATTGCCTGCGCAAGTTTAAATAAAATGGTATCAATAATTTTTCCGTCTTCCAAAATTACAATAATGCCGCCGGCTAAGCCAACGACCAAGGCAGCGGAAAGAATATCCTTGGCGCCATCTACAAATTTTTGACTGAGCATATTTCCTGTATCTCCCATGGCAATTCCGCATAACAAGCCCATCACTAAAAATAAGGCTGACAGTTCTCCGATATACCAACCGTAACCCATTACGCCAACAATCAAATAAATAATGGTGTATCCGAGCAGGGTCAGTACATAAAAATGCACTGATTTACGGGCTGCCAAAAAGGCTATGATAGCGAACGAAATTGTAAGTCCGGGGATTAAAAAGGGAACTGTAATAGTGCTGTTCCCAATCTTCATCGAAGTGCTTGGGTAGAAAATTGCCATAATTCCCATTCCAATCAGGGTCAGACCATAACTAATCCATGCAGAAACAGGCGTGTGATAGGCAATACTCGTTCCGTGCTCCTCGCTTTTTTCTCTCCAATAAGCATCTGCCTCATACATGGGCGATGTTGAAGGATTCCGTTTTACCTTTCGGGCGTACCGAAGTACAAACACAATACCAATGACCGTAACGATTACCCAGCAGAAAAGACGGTATTCAATACCCGAAAAGAGCGGCAACTCGGCTATTCCCTGTGCAATTCCTATGGTAAAGGGATTGAGAATAGCGCCTGCAAAACCGATATGCGTAGCTAAATAGACCATACATACTCCCACTATGGAGTCGTAGCCCATGGAAATGGCTAATGGAACGAAAATAATGATAAAGGCAATGGTCTCCTCGCTCATGCCGAAAACAGCGCCAAAAAAGCTGAATATAATCATCACGAATACAATCACAATATTCCCTACGCCCAATTTTCTAATCCAGCCAACCCGTTCCCATTGTGCTGCCTTTTGCAGGAAAGATTGGATGCCCGCATCTATAGCCCTGCTCGAATTGATTACCCAGAATGCTCCGCCAACAATCAGAATAAAGATAATAATCCCCGACTGCCTGACAAAGCCTTTATACAAAGCGCGAAAAATTTCCCAACTTTGCGGTTGAGAATCAATATACTTAAATTCTACTTGTGTGGTTGTTATGCCGTCAACTATAGTTTCGCTACGTACATATTGTCCGCCGGGGAGAATCCAGGTCAGCAGTGCACAAAAAATAATGATGACAAAGATAATTACATAAGTGTGGGGGAGTGCACGTTTTTTCTTCATATCAATAGTTTTCAATCTGTTTGTGAGGAGGTGGAACAAAGATAAGATTTTTTTTTAAAACTACAAAAGACATAAAGGTTTTTCACAAGAGATACAAAGATTAAATCAGTAAATAATAGATTTATAACATCTTGCACTCTTTCACCTTATAAAGTTACTACCCAAAAAACAAATATGCCAAAGCAATAGCTGCAAGCGCCCCTGCCAAGTCTGTAACTAATCCTGCGCCAATGGCATAGCGGGTGCGCTTAATGCCTACCGAGCCGAAATATAAGGCTACAATGTAAAAAGTAGTGTCGGTTGCACCTTGGAACATACAAGCTAAACGACCAACAAAGCTGTCGGCGCCATAAATACTCATGGTTTCCACCATTAATGCGCGGGCGCCGCCACCGCTAAGGGGCTTCATAAGCGCAACAGGCAAAGCGTCCACGAAGTCGGTATTACCCCCGCAAATGGCAACAGTCTAGCCTATACCGTTAATCAGGTAGTCCATGGCGCCCGAAGCGCGGAAAATCCCTATCCCCACTAACATGCCAACGAGGTAGGGAATGATTTTAACCATTACCTGAAAACCTTCCTTCGCCCCGTCAATAAAGGCATCGAACACATTAATGCGCTTATAAGCTCCTCCCCCGACAAAGGCTACAATAATCAATATGAGAATCCCGCTGCCCGCTATCCGCGAAACTGTCCCTATTTCTTCCTGTGAAAGAGTAGAAAAATACCAGACCAATAGACCTAAAGCTAAGGTAATGCCTCCGAGCCATAAAACAATGGTGCGCTGAAACAGGTTGATTTTTTGTTTGATAGCAACAACAATCAATCCCGCGAGGGTAGAAACGTAGGTGGCAAAGAGAATGGGCAGAAAGACATCGGTAGGGTTAACTGCCCCCTGCACCGCACGCATTGCCATAATGCTGACAGGAATAATCATGAGCGAAGAAGTATTCAGCACCAAAAACATGATTTGGGCATTAGAAGCGGTGTCTTTTTTTGGGTTAAGTTCCTGCAGGCTGCTCATGGCTTTGAGCCCGATCGGTGTGGCTGCATTATCAAGCCCCAGCATATTGGCTGAAAAATTCATCAGAATTTGCCCTGACGCAGGGTGTCCTTTCGGGATTTCGGGGAACAGTTTACTAAAAAATGGACCTACGATGCGCGACAGCACATTGATTGCGCCTGCTCTTTCGCCAATATTCATCAGTCCCAACCACAGTGTCATAATGCCTGTGAGCGGCAGCGCAACATCCATCACTGCTAATTTCGACATGGCAAAGGTGCTGTCAATGATGCGGCTGAAAATCTCTGTATCGCCAAAGGCGAAGGCGATGCAAGCCACCACAAAGGCTACCAGAAAAAATCCAATCCAAATTATATTCAGCATAATGCTTGAAATTAAGACTGTAAAGGTAGTGATTTTTTTTAATTTTTTCCGTATTGAAAAATTAGAAATTTAATAGCCAATCAATAATATTTACTTTTTGTATGCCTTTGTAGGTAGTTACAGGTTCAACATCTGTAGTTATTAAAATTCGGCGGTTGAAATCTTTTATCAATTCAAAGGGGCGCATTTCACGCAGAAAAGCGCTTTCTTCTTTTGCTGTCCACGCAACTTGGATATATTCCCAATCTCCGCTGTTTGTCATTACTGCAAAATCCATTTCCGTGCGGTCAGCTTTGCCAATATAAACTTGTCGGTTTCTTCTGAGCAGTTCCAAATACACAATATTTTCCAAATTATGTCCGAAGTCCGTTTTATGCGATTTCCCCAGCAATGCCTGTTTGAAACCCAAATCAACCGTATAGTATTTTTCCAAAGTGCGAAGTATATTTTTCCCTTTTATATCGTATCGTGGCGCCTTGTAAAACAAATACGAGTCGGTGAGCGCCTGCAAATAATTTTCAATCGTATGGTGTGAAATTTTATATCCTTCACTTTTTAAAACATTGGCAATATTGCTACTCGAAAGCGAAGAACCTACGGCATCTAACATGAATTTTACGATATTTTCAAAATTATTTTCCTTGTGCCAACGATTTCGCACCATAATATCTTTTTGCAAAATATTATTGTAAATATCGAGCAAATATTTTTCGATAAAATTTTCCTGTACTTCGAGGGTTCCGGGCATTCCTCCGTTTTCTAAAAAACGATTAAACAGCAAATCGGTACGGCTTTTATCTTCAAATGCGCTCACATATTCCTTAAAAGAAAATGGTAAAACGTGAATAGAAATATAGCGACCAGTCAGTAATGTGCCGAGTTCGCTCGAAAGCAAATATGCATTTGAGCCTGTTACATAAACATCAATGTTTGGTTTTACATAAAGCCCGTCAACAAGTCGTTCAAATTCATTAACTTGCTGTACTTCGTCGAGGAAAACGTAGCATTTTTTTGACAAATTCAATTGATTTATGATGTGGTAATACAGTCCTTCCAAATCGTTTAGCCATTTGTGGTTTTCAAAATTTTCAAAATTCAGAAAAACAATTTGTGAAGAAGTTACGCCGTCTTCGGTCAAATAATTACGAAACATTTCCATTATGGTTGACTTTCCGCAACGTCTGACACCTGTCAATATTTTGATAAGGTTCTTATCTCTAAGTCCTTTCAGCATTTCCAAGTATGTATTTCTTTGTATCACAACTAATTTTTCCACAAAGATATAAAATATTTTGCCAAAAAGTGTATATTTTTACATATTTTGGCTAAAAAATTTGCATCAGCCTGTCAGTTATTGGCAGGTTTTTGGTTAACAGTCCACAACCTCGTCCGAAAAAATGTGAAAAGATTGGTTTTCGGGAACTGTTTTAATGTTGCACCGGAAAAAAACCAATCCAAATTATATTCAGCATAATGCTTGAAATTAAGACTGTAAAGGTAGTGATTTTTTTTAATTTTTTCCGTAATGATTATTTTCGCCACAATTTATTCATTTCTTTCAATGTTTTGCCTTTGGTTTCGGGTTAAATTTAAAACAGTTTCTTAATCTCAATGTATTTTGTATTTGCTTTATATGCTCGGTATTTACTTCAACGGTTTTTGCATAGTTTCCCCATTGCGAAACTACTGTTATTATCTGTTCAATTATTTCTTTAGCATTTTTAACATCCATTTTCGCAGCCACTTCCAATAAATCGGTTGTTGTAAAGTTATCGCGTTTTGCATTAAGTGAAAGTTGGTGCAAATTTGTCCATTTTCCCGATGGCGAATATGAATAACAAAGGTCATAAGCCGGAGCAAGCGACCATTTTCCTGTTTTATCCATTATAAAAGAATGATTTTTTGTATGGTCATCGTGATTACGCGCCACGACATTAAAAACCATTCGTCTGTACATTTGTTCCATTGCATTGTATGGCAAATACAACCTTCGCATTATTTGAAATATTTGTTCGTAAGAATAGCGCTCGTCTCTGTCGAAATGGGCAATACCGCACAAAGTTTGGGTATGCAATTTTTCGCCATTGTCTGTTCTGTCGAAACGCTTTGTCATAAAATGTGCGTATTTGCCTTCATGCATCAACCTGCATTCAGTCATTTTTATACCGCAATCGCTTGCCATTTTGTAGTAGGCATATTCTATACGACCAATTCCCAACGGATTGTCTTTCAATTTTTCATCTTCAACGCCATCGAATTTAAGCAGCCAATAGTTGAAACCATCGGGTGCTGTTACCTGTCCTGAACGAACTTCTTTTGTTTTATCGTTATATGCAATAATTGCTTTGGGCTTTGCTCCGCCTGCCGAAGTTCCCACGCGCAAAATATCCGTATAATTTTTGTCACCTTTTTGTAAATTGGCAGAAAAAGTTTCTCGCTGATTTAATACTTGTTTTGCTAACAGCGTGAGTTGTTCAATTTCGATTTTCGAAGATTCGTTCAATGTTTCTATTTGTTTTGCCGGTTCAAATTCCAATGCCCCCATACCGCGCTTGCCAATATACAGCAAGCGGTCTATCGGCGTAACCGAAACAGCTATTTGCTTGCTTGCAAACCATTCATCAATCACAGTGTTTCCATAATCATCGGGTAAGGAATCTGCCAGCAAACCAGGCAAACCTTTAAAAGTTTTATTTTTATGCGTCGGAAAAACAAAAAAACATTCACCACGTACAATATCATTTAAAGGCATTACAAGCGGTGCAATATCCAATCCTTCTTTTGCAAAAGTATCGAAAAATTCTATCTCGGCAATCTCTTTATCGACATTCCAACTGACTGCTGCAACATCTTTTTCCCACAAAGTAACTTTTAAAATATTGTCCATTATTTTGCTTTTTTAGGTCGTATGCGTTGAGGTGTTCTTCCTTTCAGTTGCAATAATTGCACCGGACTTAAGCCGGTTTCGGGCAACAACAACTCTAAATTATCTAACAATCGTAAAACCCTTAAAACAGGCAATAAGATGCTGACAGATACCGGCTTGCCCCGCTCTATTTGCGCCACCGAAAAAATACTGATACCTGCCTGTTCAGCAAGTTCCTGCTGTGTGTACAGCTTTTTCAAGCGATATTCTTTCAGGCGTTTACCTATTTCCCGTATAATTGCTGCGTTGCTTAAACTATTCCAATCCATATTGCTTTTTTTTAGACTGCAAAGATAATAATTTTTGCGAGATAATCATAGTATTTTCTATTATTATCTTTATTTTTTTGCATAACATTAGTATTTACCTATTTTATATATGCATTGAATGGTGGTTTTTTGTTAAATTATAACATCTATCGCTATATAAGCAAATCGTCATTGCGGGCTTGACCCGCAATCTCCTGTGAACAAGGATATACTGAAACAAGTTCAGGATGACTTTCGTCAGTATGACCTGCTTTCTCAACTAATCACGGACGCACCGCAGTGTAAACCCGAAGTACTTGCGGTTCCAAGTCTGCGGGTTGATGTTGCCATCACTGTCGAAGAACAAGATGCGCGCATCCGTAGCATTGTACTCCGTAGCCGACCAGTAACACGCATACCTACCCTGATTCTGCCGCGTACCGGCTGAACCGCAGAGACCGCCATAAGCGCCACCCCAAAGAGCAAGATATTTAGTGTTAATAAATTCCGAACCTGCTCTTTCATTTCCTGTACCGCCCATAGCCTTATCCAAATCAATAAAATCATCCTTAGTGGGAACACGCCAGGGAGGAGGGCAAAGATTTTCAACTTCGGCAACAGCGCGCCAGGAAAACAAACTGCCTTTATAGTCAGGATTGGAACGAAAATCTATTCTGTAACCACCAGTCGAATTTTCACCGTCGTAAATGCTTTTGGCATTAATGATTTCAACTGCATCAGACCATACTTGAGTAATACCATTGCCCGAAATTTTCCAAGTTTGGGCAGTAGCAAATCTGGCTTTACCAAGAGATGTGTCCCAAGTGGGAACATCTTTGTTTTTGCTGCAAGAGGTTGCAAGCACAAGCGATAGCATCATCGCGAAATAAAGGATGTTTTTCATTAGTGATTAGTGGTTAGTGATTAGTGGTTAGTGATTAATGATTAGTGGTTATTCATTGTTAATTGTTAATTATATAAGAAACCCCGACTTGTTTATTTTTCTTGCGAAAATTGTCAAGTCGGGGCTTATTAATCGGTTAATAAATCTTATATTAGATGTTAGCGTGTCTTGTGTGTGTGTGTGTGTGTGTGTGTGTGTGTGTACAGCCACGCGGGTTTCAGGAGATTGACCTAAACCGTATAATGTAGAGAGATGAGGGCTGTTAGCAATCATTTTTGGAAAAGTTAGGATACAAAGGTAATATTTTTTTTGAAAATGACAAAAAGATTACCCCAATTTTTATCCGTCTGCGTGGAATGTGGAAAATTTTATCTATATTTGCAGTAATTAATTTTATTTACGATGACGCAGACAGCTGGCATATTGACCAATTTACAACATTATTGCAAATCGGAGCCAAGAATTCTTCACGCTTGGCTGTTTGGTTCTTTTGCCCGTAACGATAGCCATGAAAATAGTGATGTAGATATAATGATAGAAATGAAGACCGATAAGCCTTATACCTTATTCGATTTATTTGACATTCAACATCGCTTGGAAAAACTACTAAATCGTAAGGTTGATGTGGTAGAAAAAGATTTTATAAAACCAATAGCCTGGGCAAGTGCAAAACAAAATTTAATTACAATAGTATGAGAGATAGAGCGCGTTTGGAATAAATCTCGCTAAAGTTTGGACTACTATTGAAATTAACTTGCCTGAATTGGAAAAAATCATAGCCTTAATTATTCAAGATTCTTGAGCCTGTAGTTCCTCAAAACTCCCATAATCGCTTAAATCGCCTGTTACTGTTTCGCCTTCGCGGTAGCCGATGTCGGTGGTGAAGTTTTTGCTGTTAATGGAGATGGTAGCGTGGCGGTCAATGCGGTCGAAGATGCCGTTCTCGCGGTTGAGCGGCAAGGCATAATAAGCCTCGATGGATTCCTTGTGATAAGCATCGGTGGCTATGGCGTGCAACATTTCGATGATGATGCCGAAATGGAAATGCCGCACCTGACAACGCTCCTCGTCGTTGGGGTAGCCGCCCGACTCCACCAATATGGTCGTGACATTTTGCGACTGAAACCACTCACCGAAAGCGCGTACCTCGTACTCGTTGCTCCAGCGGCTTAGCTGTTGCGGCAAAATGTTCTGCAATGCCTTTTGCGTGTGTCCAATCAGCTGCATCGCCTGCAGGCGCGTGGGGTAAATGGAATCATCAGTATCGGGCGGAGCAGCTAAAAAAGAGAAGGTGGCAGGAAAACGGGTAACGCCTGCCGAATAATAGCTGTTCTGGTCGTGCAGGTTGAGGGCGAAATGAGGTTGGAAGCTATGGTAAAGCTGTTGCAGGAGTTGGGCTTCAGGCGTTACAAGCTGTCGGGCGTCACGGTTGATGTCAATGCCTTGTGCATTTTCGCGTTGCCAACGCTCGGCGCCGTCGGGGTTGAGCATTGGGATAAATAAGAGCGATAAATTTTCGGTAATGCTTAAACGAATCTCATTAAATTCATCATTGGCAGCGAGGAAGCGGAACAGGTCGAAAAGCGAGCGGGTAGCTGTACTCTCATCGCCGTGCATTTGTGTCCACGCTAATACACGGATTGCGCCTTTACCTATACGAACACCGTAAATATCGCGGTTTTCAAACGATTTTCCTATTTTTTCTACGATGAAAGATTGCGGTAAATTTTCCAATAAAGGAAGAATATGCGATTGTTTGACCTTCTTGAAATCCAATCCGAGAGCCTTATAGCGGTTATAATTATCTAAGAAAATTTTCATAGCTATCTTGCCAACCATAATTCGGGATTTTGCTTTTGGGTCCCTTTCCATAATTCGAAATGCAAGAGGGTATTTCCTTCATCGGTGGTAATGATGTTGCCTATTTCCTGCCCTACTTTAATTTTGTCGTCAATTTTTACCTGCACAGCGCCTAATTTACAGTAGAGGGTATAATAGCCTCCGTGCTGTACCAGCACACAATTGTTCATGCCTACAACGCTAAATATTTTGACAACAGTGCCGTCGAATACAGCCATAGCTTTACTGCCTTTTTCCGTAGAAATATCAATGCCGTTATTCTCTATTATTATGCCTTTAAAAACAGGATGGGAATGTTTGCCAAATTTATCAACCACAACCCCTTTTCTGACGGGCCAGGGAAGGTTATTGCGGTTGCTCTCAAAATTGGCTGTTAACGCCCTGTCAACAGGAAGATGGGCGCTTTCTTTTTGTTGCCGCTTTTTCGCTTCTTCCCGAATAATGCGTTCAATGGCTGCGTTAATGTTATTAATTTCCCTGCGCTTCGCCTCGGCGTCTCTTTTCAGTTTTTGTTCTTGTCCCGACAAGGTTTTGATGAGCGTTTGTACTGTTTGCTCTTCCTTTTGCAGCTTGTTAGCCTCGCTTTGCTTTTGACTGAGGAAATTAGCCAATTCCTGCTTTTTTTGATTAAGCGAAACGATTTCCGTATTTATCTTTTTAGATGTTTCTTTAATATTTTCTGCCAATTCATTCAAGCGCTCCGATAATCGTTTAAAATATTGCCAACGACGGTAAGCCATGCCAAAGTCATCGCTCGACAATACAAACATCATCCAGGAGCGGCTATCACGGTATTTATAAGCTTGGTATAATAAATCTTTATAGGTGTTTTTTAATCTTTCCAAATGCGCTTGCAGGTCGTTAACCTCATTATTTTTGCCCTTCAATTCTTGCTCAACAATACGTATTTGCAAGTCAATGCTGGCAATTAATTCTTTACGCTGTGCGAGTTTTTGTTTGGTGAGGTTAAGCTGTGTCAGTCCGCTCTTTTGTTTTTGGACATTATCTTTAAGCAGCTTATCAATATAAGCAATTTCGTCTTCTGCTTTTTTTCTACGTTTATTCAAATCAGCAATGGATTGCGCTTGTAGAAAGGTACAAGAAATAATGCAAAATAAGAGTATGTAAAATGCTCGTTTCATTTACTGTATTTCTTTTTAACTTCGGGATTAGCTTCTTTTTTGTATGACATTTCCCAATAAATAGCTGCTGTTTCTTTTTCACCTAAGGCGTTAAGCACATCGCCATAGTGGTCGAGAATTACAGCCTGCTCAAGCCCGCCGTATATCATGGCATGTCTGAAAATAGCCTTCGCTTCAACATATTTTCCCATCTTGTATAAAACCCAGCCGAAAGTATCTAAATAGGTGGCGTTATTGGGTTCGGCGGTAATCGCCTTTTTACTCATGCGATAGGCTTTATCTAACTGCTGGTTGGCTAAGCTTAAAAAATAAGCATAATTATTGAGTACTACAATATGCGCGCTGTCTATAGCTAATGCTCTTTCGTAATAGTTGAAAGCTTTTTTTGTATTTCCCTCTTGCTGGTACAGGTCGCCCAGCATGGCATAGACTTGCAGGGTTTGCGCCGTATCGTTCTTGCTGAGCGGAAGGGTTTCTTCTAATAATTGTATAGCTTTAGTAATGTTATTTTGCTGCCATAAGGCAAGCGCTTTCAGGCTCATAAAATTTACCCTTTGAGGGAAGAATTGCAAGGCTTCAGCAGCGTATATTTCTAAGCTGTTCCAGTCTTGTAAATAATAAACAAAGCCCAATAAGGTTTCCCAAATTTGGATATCCCGCGGAAAGTTGAGGCTTGCATTTCTGAAAACAATCAGGGCAGAATCACTCCGATTGGTTTGAATGAGATAGCCGCCGTAAAGCGGTTCTATCAGGCTGTCGGGCGCCGCCCGCAGTAAGGTAAATGTAGTATCCAATTTCCCCTGAAAAATTTGCGGAAATCGCGGCATACGTATCATTGCTGATAGGTAGTCGAGTTTCATTTCCATGGGAATATCGGTAATTTGGCAGATATAGTGCAATTTATCGAAGAAGGTGTCGAAATCCTGTTGTCGGCGATAATAATCCATTTCGCCGAACAGCGCGGGCGGATAATCGGGCGCCATAGCCAAGGATTGCAGATAAGCATCTAAGCTCAACGAATCTTCGTCCATATTGATGTACATCTCACCGAGAAAGGAGTATATTCGGGGATTGGGATTTAATATGCTTAATTTTTTTAGTACATCCAGCGCTCCTGGCATATCGCCGAGATTCATAAAGGTTTCATACTTCATAAGTAGGAACTGTGGGTCGTTTGCCATGGCAGGCTCAAGGTACTTAAATTGCTCGACAGCCCCTTCAAAGTTTTTAGCAATAATGCATATTCCACATAGTTGCAGGCGATACCAAAGATTAGTAGAATCAAGTTGTACGGCGGCGGAACTCAGGTGTAAAGCCGAAGGAAGAAATCCCGACTGTAAATAAATTTCGGCTAATTTATAATAACAGGCGTCACAACTTGGGTCGGCTTTAAGCGCATTGAAAAGTAATGTGTTGGCAGTGCTTTTGTCGCCTAATATATCGTATTTTAATCCCTCCACCAAATAGAAATTCCTGGCTAATTCGGTATTGTCAATTAATTTATTGGAAAACCTGCCTGTAGTTTTTGGCGAACAGGCGTTCGTCAATATAATAATCAGCATTGATAGCCAAATGATTGACTTTTTGCCCTTGATATGTCTCATAAATAATAGCCTCATCTATTTGAATTTACTTGCAAAGTTAAAAAAAATTAAGAAAACAAGATAGAAATGTTAAACTTTCTTAAAAATTACGGTTTTTTCTTAAATAGTGTTATGACATGCAATTTTTCTTTGTTTATATTAGTATCTTTGTACAACTAATCCGACCTGATTATTATATTTTATTTTGATGCCGAGATGACGCAAGTTATCTCGGTTTTGTTTTTGCTTCATCATAAAAGTCGCGCTAAAAATTGCCCTGTGAAACTATTTTTGTTTTTTGCGATTTCTTCAGGTGTTCCTGCTGCCACTACTGTTCCGCCGCCTGCGCCACCCTCTGGACCTAAATCAATAACATAATCGGCTGTTTTAATCACGTCCATATTATGCTCAATAACCAAAACGGTGTTGCCGCGTTCTACCAGTTTATTCAGCACTTCGAGCAGGATACGCACATCTTCAAAATGCAAGCCTGTGGTAGGCTCGTCGAAGATATAAAAAGTGTTGCCCGTATCGCGTTTGGCTAATTCAGCCGATAATTTTACGCGCTGACTCTCGCCGCCGCTGAGGGTGGTAGAGGGCTGCCCTATTTTTACATAGCCTAAGCCTACATCTTGCAGGGTTTTGAGTTTTTGCAGGATGTGCGGTACATGTTCAAAAAATTCGCAAGCCTGGTCAATGGTAAATTCCAGCACCT
>Ga0209737_10001738_pt1 | contig 15401 bp, 17 predicted proteins | sample TergutCu122P3_FD_187284 | JGI IMG/M metagenome (GOLD analysis project Ga0209737, IMG submission 187284) | Cubitermes ugandensis P3 segment gut microbial communities from Kakamega Forest, Kenya - Cu122 P3 (SPAdes) (version 2) | ecosystem: Host-associated > Arthropoda: Insects > Digestive system...
TCCCTCCCATAATTAGTCCAGTGCCACCTAGGCGCTATTCTTTGGCTAGATCAGTCAAGGCCCTCAGCCTGACTTCAAAATCGTTAGCGTAAGCATATTCCCCTGTTAGAGTTAAGGTGTCTGTTATAGAGACCAGCTATACGATCAAACGCAGGTATGGCTAACAGACAGGGGGACGTCGACTTGCGCTTCGCGCAAGTCTCTGCCCCCAGTTAGAACTTTGGCTTGGCTACCTAGTCATTCTTCACACTTACCTGCCTATGAAAATGAAACAGGCAGAGTATTCCAAAACATTGGCATATAAAATTCAGATGCTGGGGAATTACCCAGAAGAAAGCATACAACAAAGGAGAATATCATTGCAAGCATCTTCCAGGTAGCTCAATCAGTAAAGTCCCTGGCTATGGCCTGGACTGTCAAGCATTCAAGGGTATATTTTTCTTCAATAGTGGACTCAGACCAGTTCTGATGCCCAGCCAGCTAGCTGTCCAGTGGTAACTTCAGGCCTTCCTCCCTGGGGTAAATCAGAGTACAAAGTCAGTTCCACTAACCACAATCTGTTTTTCTGAGACACCAATACAGATTGACTTGGATCAGACATCATAGACAAGTGAGCAGCACACTGGGTTCATATTCAGGAGATAACAGGATCATGTCTGGGTTTGGAGACTGGCTGTCCTAGCTGATTTTTTCTATAGTTTGCAGCAGCCAAGCTAGGCATATGCCAGGATAGTATCTCATATTAGACCATGACTGCTTCCTTTGTCATTCGTTTTAGTCGTCACTAATTATCTTACTATACAATTCTACACATTCTGACCCATTATATAAGGATTAAGTAATTTCATGACAGGGGTATTTTTACATTTCCTTTGTGAAGTAGTGTGCTCTGCATACTTTTTCCCATGTTTTGAAACTGTTGTCATGAATAATGCCACCAGTTACGGCCTCGAGGCTCATACCTAGCTTGACGGTGATGAGGGATTCATATTTGATGTTAGTAGCAGATATTGCTGCTGCTAGTGATAGGATAATTGCTGGCACAGACTAGAGCTTACTGAAGAATCTTAACCAAAATGGGGTGTGTATTCCCCATATTCACAAAGTTTTACCTTCGTCATTGATACGGAGTTGTAAATACAATTAGAAAAGTTCCACAGTGAATCTGACCAGTCTCAGCCTTGTACCACGTATCTTTAATCCCTTTCCTCCACACCAACAGTTCTTCTCTGAAAATGAGTTACACATACCTGTGAAATGTCACTGTACTGTTGCAGCTCAACATCCTGCTCAATGGGATCATTGTGGAGGAACTGAGCATGGTAGTTCATGCCTCCAAGGCTTCTAGTGAAGGACGCAAAATATGTCTCAAACTTAAGGATATTATTCCACGACAGCTAGTTGAGGTACAGAAGTGTTGCTTATCCTGTGTCATTATTTTTGTACAGCATACAAGAAATTTTTGGCAACTTAGCTGCATTTTGAATTCACAGTATAATGTACATAAGTTGCTCATTTTGAAGGCTTTGTTGAATTTATTTTTGGAGAAACAAACTGCGTACAAAAATGTTCTTTGTTCCATTCTAAACATGATAAGAATGATGTGAGAATGTGTCTTATGTACCAGTCTCTGGTGGTGGTGAAGATTGTTGTTGTCGTCATTGTTGCTGCTGCTGCCATTGTTGTTGTTGTTGTTGTTATAAATTTATTCTTGCCTATTAGTTGTTAAGTGGAGTCTTTTGAGTCCAGATACTGGCTGACCATATTGTCTGTCCATCTACCACCTAGCCAGGCTTTGCCTATGTATGCCCACTACATAATCCTTTTTGGTATTGAACCCTTGAAGATGCAGACAGTATGTTCCATTTAACATTCAAGTGACACACTGTCACATCCCAAAACACCAGAATTCTAGAACATAATATTGTTAGCATGTTACCTTCAAGGTTATAATTCTGGACTCTGAAGCAGAGAGAAAGAGCTCAGTTTGAATTTTCTGATCCTAATTCTTGAAGATATTAGAACCAACTGGGTGGAATTGGGCACACAATAAAAAACCAAAACAGTGAACATAAAATATTGTTCAGGTTGTTGGAAATAGATTATTGTGATGGTACAGACATGCAGAAGAGGGGTAACACCAGTGACCAAATTTAGTGGACACTGACTGGAAGAGGTGGAAGGGAAAAACCAAATACATGGTGGTCATAAGGGATTTGTAAAGTAATGAAAAGAAATAATTTGAAATGTTATTTTCTTCTTTGTAGATTGCTATTCAAGCTGCAGTTGGAGGGAAAATTGTTGCCAGAGAGACTTTGAAAGCATACCGTAAGGATGTGACAGCAAAGCTGGTGAGTGCACATTCAGAACTTGCTGATGTTGCTGTGAAACAACAGAAAGGTGTACTTCAGTGAAATATGCTGTGTGTACATTCCAAACACGTTCATTGCTATTTTGTGCACCTCACTGGCGTTAACATTCATGTACTAAAATACATTTTTATGATTTGTATCACTAAATGAGGCGGGCAGTGTATGTATAGTGTAACATTGAGGCACTTTCATGCAACAATTGTTGCAGTGGAAAAGTATTACATATTTTGACCATGTATTTGTAGCCTTAGTTATCCAGCTTGCAATGTGTGCACACCACATTGTCTGTGGCTTGCCCGGCTGTACAATATTTTTCCACATTATCCCATAAATGGCACAATTCTCAAAAAAAAAGTTACTGAACATGAAATATGTATTTTGATTTTCTCTACAACTTTTGTCTGAAACATTTCTCATTCTAAGGAGAATTGAGCGATATATGATCAAAATTGTATTGGTCTTCATATAAATTACCCATTTTTCTTGTCAGATTTTAACAGAACTTGAGTTTTCGCAACAGATTTTTGTAAAATTCTCAAGTATCAAATTTTGTGAAAATCCATCTGGTGGTAGCTGAGTTATTCCTTGAGGATGGCCTTGTGGATGGACACGCGCACATGACAAAGCTAATAGTTGCTTTTTGGAATTCTGCGAACAAACATGACACCTGAAAGCAAATCAAACTGCATAATGTCAGAAATAATGTTTCCTATTATGGAAGGGCTTTTATTATCTCTAGACAGATTGTCCAGTTTTCAGGTTAACTGCAGTTTTTGTAGACACTCTATCAACAAAATTATTATTTACATATTGGCTGTCTCATTGCTGCAGGTACTTGGAATGTTTCAGTAGTGCACTATGTTAACTTTAGCCTTACTGCACATCATTTGAAATTCTATTACAACCCGTAAGAATGTGTCACTGACAATATGAAACCCCTGTCTTGGTCCTACTGTCAGTCCTTTTCATGACCACTTAATAACAATTGTTTCATACAAAAATGTGACAAAACTGTTTGCCATAGTAAGGCTGAATAACATTCATACACAGTTCTCATTAAAACTTCTGAGATTTGACATTGCCTCAGAACTACTAACAGTTTAAAACCATTCTGTTATGAGGCAAAGAAACACAACAAAGATGGCATATCAAAGCAATTTCTCCAGAAGCATGTGGATGGGATAATGTAAAAAAAAAATCATCCAGATGCCCGATTATCATATTATGAAGGTGAATGGATAGCAGCATGGTGGTCTCTCAACAAGCAAGATGAGACCATCACAGTGCCTCAATATGTTGGGGCAGAAATTGTATTTTCTTCAACAGATAACTTTCAGATGCCCCTCCAGTCTCAGTTCTTCCCATATTATGGCAAAGTGTCATTAATTAAGTAACAAACAAACCAAACATCGATATACAGGCTTTGTCATGTTATTGACATGTTCATTTTTTCCCCTTCAGTATGGGGGAGACGTGACAAGAAGAATGAAATTGCTGAATAGACAGGCAGAGGGCAAGAAAAAGATGAAGTTGGTGGCCAACATTAAGCTGCCACGAGAGGCATTCATTGACGTGCTGAAGCGATAGTGTTTCAAGAGCCATTATGTGATTCACATTAAGTCTTCACAATAACTTGAGCAACAGGGCCCAGCAGAAGGTGTGCCAATGGTATGTAATAAAACATCATCAGTATGATTCATACGGAACCAAGAACTGCTCTGACAGTGCTGGAATGATGGCAACCTTGGAAACTTTGGAAATGATGGAGGATAAGGAGTGGTCTTCATTGTGTGTTAAATATTGTCACATTAAAATATATGATGTTAACACTTCAAAGGGCCATGTGGACCAATGGTTATTCACTGTGCTATACATACCAAACACATGTGAGCACGCGCGCACACACACACAGAACAAGTCACTGGTAGCTATGTGAATCTACCCATGAATAACCATACACCATACACAACACACTGTTTGGTTCTTCTGGTATTTGTTTTGGCCAGAAATTTCTTTAGCAAATACTATGCATGGGAACATGCCTTGCCATGATGCCAAATTCATTTATCTCTACAAAGTCTGGCCTTTTTTTTTTGAAGAAGGTGTTGACATACACATTCTAAGACATAAAGCAGAATGCTGGATTGTTTTATGTCAAGATAAATGTGGGGGAATAGTAATCCCTGTTCCTAGTTATGCACCATGCCATGAAGACAAATGCGAGAGTGGAATAAGAGCTCCATCCATTCGTACGTGAGCTATGGTGGGGAGTGGTCATCTTCAAACCCCAGCCACTTTATGCCCAGGGAGAGATATTACAGTGTGAGCCAAATTCATCTGGCCCACACTGGGAACAAAATGGCAGACTCTGACCAACATAGTACTGAATCTCTGTGTTACACAAAAGGTAGAGAATTTTTCACAAGCTTCTCAATAAGAACTCTACTCCATGGAGTTAGTTCTCTGTTCTAAGATTTTATCACCCTTGTTTTTGCAAATAAATAAAACAATATGTCAATCAAATCCTTACTGCAACCATAAAATGTACTGAATTCAAAACCCTGCTTGATACAAATCTGGTGATCACAGGGAGGCCATCCAGCCCCTTATCCTATGTGTACTGGAGTTAAAGGAGCCAGAGTTTGAAGCTGACTGCTAAGCTCTTTATAACACTTAAGGGACCATTCTGCCCACTGTTCACTGTGTACATGGGATGAAGTCGGTCAAGTTATTTAAGTGTTAGACCTCATATGTACAGTTATATAAGTGAGCCATCTAACCATACGTATATAATGATTAAAAAGTTGCTGCAAACTCAATTCCATTATCCTTTATTTTTGAATACACATATTCATTGCCAGTTTACATATTGCAGTTCTTTTATTTTCTATTAATTAAAAACCTGAAATAAACAGAGAACTCACATAACACAGCCAACCGAAGTATTCAGTTTTCTTCCTGCAAGATTATCTGACCCATGACTGCAGTGCAGACTTAATTCCAACACTAAATGGTGTGTGATGTCCAATACCCAGTTGCTCAAGTCTTGAGGTATCTAGAGTAGTGTTATAAGGACGAGGTGTTGTGGTTGCACTGGGTGTGCTGGAGTCTGGAGTAACATGTGAATCATACGGCAGATGGAACGTGTGGGCCATCTGTACCAGCATACCATACTTGGTGAGTACCTCTTTGCCACACCAGTGAAAAATCCCACAAATTTTATCATCCTGAAGAACATACATCAAACATTATCATGAATGAAGAAAACATGTTAAATGGATTCTTTTGTATAGATTTACTGTGAGGATTTTGTAATTGATAATGGACAATACAACATTTGTGAACTGAGTTGAATAAATAAAAAATCTGGACAAAAATGTGATTCTGAAACAGAATAACTTAACTTTCACATGTTTAGGAGCAAACTGCATATTCCAATATTTGGACCTAAGAGGAATGAATAAGTTAAGCATTGAGGATACAAAGCAATGAAGGACTTCATGTTCTATACACCTGCATTTATTACTCTTATGAAAGTGAAGGCAAGAAGATTACATTATGGCGCGTTTACACGGGTCCCCCAGGTTGATCAACGTGGTTGTATCAACCAAAGTGAACCCTGTAAACAGTTCCTTTCAACGGAAGTGATCAACGGGGTTGACGGGTGAACAAGTTGGTGACGGCCAACTTTTGTTCAACATCGTTGATTCACTTTGGGTGACTCACCACAGATTACCCGTGTAAACAAGCAAGTCACGACCTGTTCCCCAGTGTAGAACGAGCTGTTCAAGTGTGTGTTTAGTGCTTTTAATTTGGCTTCTCAATTTTGTCAGCTACTTTCTAATTATGGTGTTCAAATGGAGTAACGATCACACACAACTGGTGCTCGATTTATTAAGCAATCAAGAATGTTTGTGGAATGTAAAATCGGAAAACTACAGAAACCGAAACATTCGGGATAAGGTATTGGAGGAGATGGTGAAACAGTTAAATATTCCTGATTTAACTCAAGAGGATGTGCAACTAAAAATTAAATCAATTCATAGTCGATATTCCTCTGAACTAGCAAAGGTACTTAAATCTGAAAAAAGTGGTGCTGGCCGAGACAATATCTAGGTACCGAAATTATTCTGGTTCAAACAAGCTGATTTATTCTTGCATTCTGTTTATACTTCAGGACTCTCATCATCAACCAAGGTAAGTAAACAAAACCTATTACTTCTAGGGTAATTATATATTGTGTTAATTAAAGTTAAGGTAATACTACAAAATATTTAGTAAAACTCTACTATCACTTATTACAAATAGTACCTTTATATCAATAATATACACATCTCTTGAATTACATTTTATCACAACATAATCCCATCTGCGAATTAACTGCGAGTGTAGAATGACTTTAAATCATCATCCACTGCCATGGAACAACTTCCGATGAACAAAACATATCAGCATACTTGTCTTGTACATTACTTGCTTTTCTTCTGTAGTTGTTGCTGTGTGAGAAAGTGGCATTCTTCATTCCTTCTGCTTTCACTTGCTGCCAACAGCCAGGTATGATTCTCCCTTCCTCCCAATCCTCGACATCAAGCATTCCGTCGGTGACACCAGGAAATGTGGACGAAGTATTGTGCCCCAGCCAACTGTGTAAAACACAAGTGGCCTTTATCAACTGGTCAACTTTGTGAAGTTGCAATGGGATCGGTTTTTCGTACACCCGAAATCTTGATACCATGATGCCAAATGCATTTTCAGAAACACAGCGTACTCTTGATAATCTGTAGTTGAATATCCTCTCTTTTACAGTCAACAGCCTTTTCATACTGTAAGGCTTTATTATGTTCTTTCTTGAGGGGAATGCATCATCACCTACAAATACTCCTTCTGTTGGCAAATTAAGGGTATTTGTTTGTAGAGCTTCATTAAATGTTGATTTAGAAAAATCTAGAGCATCATTTACTGTGCAATTTGTTCCAACATCAAAGTAGATAAATTTGTAAATTGCATCCACAACTGCTAGGAGAATCACACTGTAATCTTTCTTGTAATTATAAAATTCAGAACCACTTCTCCTAGGACAGCAAATAACAATATGTTTACCATCCATTGCACCACAGCAATTAGGAAAGTTCCAAAGAGTATAAAAATCTTGCTTTACTTTTTTCCACTCTTGTTCACATGTTGGGACCTGAAATAAAAAGGGATATTGAAATCTTTTTATAATATTTTAAATTATTATTATTTTATTATTAACTGTAATAATAATTTAATTCTAATAATAATAATAATAATAGAATTTGTTCGTGTAATATATTGCAGATTATAACACAAAAAGAGTCCAATCTGGAAAAAGAAGACGGAATTGGAGACAGGAACAAATTACAGCGAAGATACTGCACACGAAGTGGAAAAAGAAGATGACAACTTGACTGCGATTGTTGTAGATTCTGTAGAGTCTGACAAGAAAGTAGAAGGCTTGTACTTGGAACAGGAACAGCAGAAGAAGATGAAATGGAATCGTGGAATGAAATGACAATTGCCAGCGGGTTGCAGGATGTGAACAGTGCTAGTGAAAAGAAGAGGAAAATATCTGATGATTGCAAAACTCAGGAAGATGAATTTGATTTCTTTGGGAAAAGTTTAGCTGTACAGTTGAAAATGATGCCATTGCAACACGCTCTGATTTGTCAACAAAAGCTACAACAAGTAATTATGGATGAAAGAATGTATCAGTTAAATGAGAGTACACAGCACACCAGCTCTCCTCTAGCTACCTCATCCTGTTATTCGTCAATCTCCTCCCCATATTCAGCACACTCACTCCACCAAGAGGGAGTACAGGACATTCTAGCCCAAGCTATGGCCCACTGAAATGATGTCATTGATTAATATTTTTAAAGTTATATTCTTGTAGCTTTTTGTTTAATGAAGTAATTGTACCTGCTAATTGATTTTTCAAGTTACAGCACTAGCATAAGTTTTCCCATGATAACACCTATATTTACCTCACTATCAGTGAGATTATATATTTTAAAATATGGAAACAGAATAGTAGTTGTAAGTTTTTGATGCATCAGCATCTACAGCCATTTGCACCAAGGAACAAAGTAAATATGATTTGTATTATAGATATTAGACTGTTTTTTATATTTAAAATATTGTGGAAGAACTCATAAATTACAAATTGTAAACATAAATTATTTTCTTACCTTGATAAAATCCTCTAATGATAGATACATGGCATTCAACACTTCTGACAGAAACTTCAAAATTGTTGTTCTTGGTACACGATAGAGAGCTTCAAGGGATCCAAAACTATCACCAGCAGCTAGGTATTGCAAAGTAATCTGCAACTTCACATGAGCAGATATGCATTCTCTCATGTTTGTGTCTTGTTTCTTTATGTATGGTTTTACTTTTGGTGATAATTCGAAAAACTGTTCTCGAGATATCCTTAAATGATTTTTATACATATCTTGATCTTCACTTGTCCATTCAACTAACAATGTGTTTGATGCACCTAATATGTTACGTCTCATTATCCACGGCTTAACCCATCATCGTTTTTTCCTTTTATTTCTTTTTTCTAAAATGTGTTGACATTCTTTTATTAAATAGTCACATATTACAACACCTTCCTGCACAAGTTCATTTGCCGCCATTTTGGAATCGAATGCCTTGTTCACTTTTGTGGAACCGTGTAAACATTATTGTTCAACCGTTGAATTCATTTTCATTTATTCAACCGCATTGATCAACCTGGGGGACCCATGTAAACACCCCCTTAGGTTACACATGTGACTCTGATGAAAAAAATAAGAAATTCATACGTTCCTTTGTTTTCAAAATTCAACACTTAGAAATCTTAGAATGATATACTAAAGAACTTAGGGAAACAGGTTCTGGGGATATGAACTAGTCTGAATTGTAATTCAGGATCATTTTTAGTGGTAGGCATTACATAAGTGACTGTTGTAGTACTTGCTGAAATATGCAGAAGTGGTTTCTGGCATCTTATAAAAGGACAGATAATTACAACATACAATCCCTATATCCATACAGAACAGATACCTCAAGTCTCTTCACTGCCATCTGCAGACATATATCAGCAATATCATCAACATGAGATGGGCAGCGTAGTTCACAGTCAGAAATCTTGCATGGTTTGTCTGTCTGAAGGAGGCTGTTTAGGAGAACAGTTACTGCACTTTCAGCCAAGTATTCAACAGGACCATACAGAACTGGCACACGCAGCACAAGGTTTCCTGAAACAAACACAGCTGATGGAGGCTACCAGTGTAGAAAAACAGTGAATTTTCATCCATTACTTAACCCTTGAATGACAGAAATAATTTTCTGTTGCAGATCACAGATATTGGACACCCATAAGGTTTTACGCCTTTAGTAAATGACTTGTCCTAATGGTATTTTTTAAATACAACTTTACTGGAGAGAGGTACAAATCCTAGATGCCAGGTTGCTCAGATGACTAAATTCTGTACAATGGTACCTAATATTTGTGGGTCCTTAATGCAATACTTGTGTCATGTTGCCCTTCTGGCACCTAGAATTTTGAGCAGACAATAGATTTTTGGAAAATTTGTGTACCCCTGGTTTGTTGCTTTCTTATTCACTTATTGGTTCTTGGAGAATTGTTTCCTTACACAGAAAATTTAATTAACAATGAAACCTACAACTCAGAAACATAAAGCAAACCATTTGTGCTTTACTACAGTCTCATTACTATGCAAAAATGATTTTTCTACATACTTTTCTTTTTCAATTGGTGTCATACATGTTACAAACAAATTCCATACCGATGTTACATTTTTATGAATATTTATGGTCATTCATATGTATATTACCTTTCCCAACTTCCAATGTAACCTTTTCCCCTTCTAACTTGGTTTTCCCATACAGATTGAGTGGATTGGGCACCGCATCCACAGCATATGGTGGGGACTTTCCATCAAACACATAGTCAGTGCTGATGTACAGCAATGGGACTTGCATGCTATCTGCAATATGAAAAGTCATCACAGGACTGCAACAACCATAATAAATGATACTATCACTGAACACAATCCTGAGCCATTTCAATCCAGTTTATATCATAACATCTTCTCTAAGATCCAAGTGGTCTCTTCCCTATATATAATGCACCCGAACTTCAGGTGTATTCTTACTTCCCCGTACATATCACATGTCTGTCCTTCCTATTCTTAATTTAATTTGTTTAATATTATGTGGAGGTCATATTACAAATACCCTCATTAAATTTTCCCTGTCCTCTTGTTACACACTGTAATGTGGACACATTACATTAAGCATAAAATATTTACATAAGCTTAAGAGCATTGTTATGCATCAGTGTTCTAGGACAGAGTAACAAACATTATGGTATAGAGGTCTGCATGATCCTGGACTTCAGTCCAGGCTCAGGGGTTGATTATTATCACCAACATTCTTTGTACCCTCTCCCTTGTAGACACATTTCGTATAATATTATAAAATAGTTCCCCTTTTAATCATTCAAAACATTCTGTCATTTGATGCCATATCACTGAGCTGAGCAGGTTGTGGTCAAGTTGTTGCTATAGCCTCGTATTCAGTAAGTGCCCAAAGTATTGCTTATTTCAAAAACTGTCAGGTATTTCTGCATCACCTGTCAATAGGCACAATACTTGACTCCTTTCACTGCTGAGACAATTCTGCATTCCAGCTGGAATTGGTGAGTATGTATCTCAGAACATAATTTTCTACCTCCTGACTGAACCAGTTCTGCTGGAATGTGATCAGTACCTGGTGATTTATATCTTTACCACTTTTCCATAGCCAACTCAATCTCAAGACCACTGGGTGTGGGTACTGGTAGCTCAACTGTGTGTATTTCAGTCTACCTAACATCATAAACCCTAGATAAATTCAGTAACTGCTAGATGTGATGATTCTTTGATACTGAGTCACAAAATAAACCACAAAAATAAAACATACCAGCAATTTGTGCAAGGCATCTTGATGTATCAATATTGAGCTTTGCAGCACCCTCTGGGTCTATATCAACTTTTTCTGGGAACCGCTGTGCTGCACAGTGTATTAAAAAGTTCGGTTTAAAGTTTGTGATTGCCTTCTTGACTTCACTGTCATCAGTTAAGTCCAACTTATGTAAGCTTGCAGCAACCCTACAAGAAAAGTAATGTGTAATATTGTTGTATGCTTTCTCTGGGTAATTACCCAGAAGCAAGCATACAACATTCAGAACAATGCGAAAGTTTGAAATCAAGAATGTGTAATATTACCGAAACCTAGTTATGAAAGAATTCCTATGGGACCTGAACATGTACTTTCATTTCCCCATGTTTCCATTTAAGATGGGTGCTTATACAAACAAAATGCTTCATATTGGACCCAAATTACAAATCGGAACTTCTGTGAATGCAGGTGTGTGTGAATACAATTACTTAACATAATTCTCAATTCCATTTCTTTCTTTTCTACTGTTTCCAATAAGCCAGGATAGCTCAAGTGGCATACTGTCACTAGGTTACACTGAATCTGGAAATTGTGGTTCCATTGTAGGGACAGAAGATTTTTCTCTTAATCACAGTGTTCAGAGCAGCTCTTGTGATCACCAAGCCTCTTATTCAATGGGTAATAGTTGACCTTACCGTGGGAGTAATGCAACAGTTTCCATTTACCAAAAGTCATCTATAAGTGATCTTCACTGATAATGTAGAACAGTGAACTTACCCATTAAGGGTAGGTTTCCATTCATCCAGGTTTTGGAGGAACAGTTCAGATTGTAGTCTTGTGGATAGTGAAGGTTGATGCTAATGTTTCGAAGAAACATGTTACCTCCATCTTCAAGGTTGAGACATTTAACTTCAAGTCAGTGAGGGTAATCTCATTGTGAGCAAAAAATGGGAAATCTCTGAATTGGACTCTCTGTTATCAGTGACTCAGTATGGCTGTGGGTTGATTTATGGCCACACACCTAGCCCTTCTTCCTATGAGGTTTCTATTCCATGTCTGAACGAATGAAACGATGTGTGAGGCGGGAGGAGGGGGATGACAGGTTCATTACTCTTCATGAGCTGGTGAGACACACTCTTCACCAGTTGTATGCGAAGGTAAATTCTTTGTTTCTCTGGGCAGATGTACATAAGATCCCCTTTCTGGAAAGGTTTGGTTCAGCATAAAACTAAGTACTGCGGACAAGCCGTACATGTCTATCAACCACCATTTTATTCATAAATTTATCCGAGTTTCATGATATTTGGTATTGGTGGGTCTATAAAAACAGAAACAGCAAGCATAAACGAAGCCCTTCGGCTTTTTCCGATTAATATTTAATCCCGATATTTGGCTCAACGCAATGTTTCAATCTACACAATACGGTAATAGCATAAGCGTCTTCCGCGATTCGAACACGTGATCGCTGTAATCGAACGTTCAATGACCACCCAATTTATAATGTAAAAACATATATATTTTCAGGGTTAATACATACTGCTGAAATAGAAAGGTGACATGTGTGAAGTAAGAGACGTAAACCTCCCGATAAAGATTATCAGAAATTATGTTTGCTACCTACCTAGAATATGCTGTACCATAAACAGTCCAGCCTTCATTAACGAATTTTTTGTATATTGCTCGTCCTAAGAGTCCAGATGCACCCGTAAGAAACAAACGTTTATTGACTGCTGCCATCTTATTAAATCAACCAGTTTCTGAAAGTCTAGTGGCCTCCTTAACCTCTTCGTCGTACGCATGACAACGCTGTTTAAAAAAAAAACTTAGCTTCCATGTGGTCAGCTTCATGTCTAGTAGTGCAAATTAATACGAATTTGTGTAACATGAGTTGTAATCCTGTGGTAGGAATTAAGACGTAATGTGCAATCTACATGGAACGTGATCAGTTTTCCAGTATTCACTTTTGTGTATGACTATAATTTTATTTGCTGTCTATTTACTACGCTGAAATTCATTCTCCGTAGATATAGTGAAGCTTGTTATAGTGTATTCTTCAGTTGGATTAATAAGGTTGACACGGCAAAGCTTCCAGTTGTTTAATTTTGCATTACCAAAAACATGACTCTGTCATATATGTGCGAAATTTGAGGTTATCACAACGCATTTGCTGAACATACAAGTCTTTTGACTTGTAACACAACACCGTCATTGGGCGACTAATTCTCGACGTCTCGGAATGGCGGAAACTAGTCGCGTGACGACACTGTCAACCCAGAACATTTGCATCTCGAATAACAATGTAATCGTTAAATACTAAAGAGAACTACATTCTCGAACCCCCGTATCAACATATTGCCCAGTTCCACGCTACTCTGCCTGTTACATATACACTGCATATAATACAACTAAGGCCACGACGAAATGCAAAATTCAAATCAGCCAGGCATTGGTGCTGTGCTACAATCCTCGTTTCGGCTCAATTCTGAACTTAGTGGTTCGCATCCGTACTAGATGATCTTTGTCCGTAACCGTGATCATGTATAATCCGTGACTGTTATCGTTGGTGCGTTAATGACACTACTCATTTAGAAACAATCACGTTTTCAATGTAAAATAAATCATTATTATAAAAATTAATGTATTTGTTGTCATAACACAGTTTTGTACTCTTCGGTTAAATGTGCCATGTTTACTGAATACTAGACATATAGATATATATAATCTATGACATATAGTGACTATCACCCCTATATATATAATCTGTGCTATCACCATAGATTACGCTAGGTCATGTGCTGCTGATTGTGTTTTGTTGTTTGACACTTACAGTTTATCTAGGATTACAAACAGAGTGTCTGAATGCTAAATGTTTGTGTCGAGCTTTGTCTCAGTATAGTAAATTTTTTGAGTGTTCCTGGTATCGTGTTGATAGTGATTGTTTTACTTGAATTTTGCTTTTACGGGAAGGGTAAGTATAATTTATTTATTCCTATGCCACATTGAACGATGGGCAGAATGGGAATCCGAATGAAAGAGTAAATGCTTTTTTAATTACTGTGAAGAGTTTTCATTCTCTTTGTATTCGTGATTACATGTTAAAGGAGTAATTTGGTTTATCAGAGCAACTTGTAGTGTGAAAGTGTTTTAGACAGTTTTTTGTATTCGTTAGATTTATTGCTGGTTGAAGTCGCACTCGGCCCGCAAACCTCCACAACACACTAGTGTTTTAAGCGAAACGTACTAGTGTCTTGTTTTGTGTCCATGTATTCTAGCATCTGGATAGCCATGTTTAGAACATACGTGAAATTGGAAGATTAAGGTAACACTTTTGGTTATCACAGCGTCAAGTATCAGCTTACATTGCTCTGGTATGTGGTGCTGTTGACAGAGATAGTGTCAGCAGTTGCCTTTCGAACATGGGACATATCTGCCAAATCACACAATGTCATATAACGAGAAGATTAAATATATAGAATTTACTGCTTCATGTATTACTCTTCCAGATTGCCAGTAATTTGCCACAATGCCTATCCTCTACAGTGTAATTGCAAGAGGCACTGTAGTTCTCACAAAATATGCATCATGCGCTGGAAACTTCTCAGAGGTCACAGAACAGATCATGGCCAAAATATCGTCTGAAAATGCAAAGCTGACATATTCCCATGGCAGCTATCTTTTTCATTACATTTGTGAGAACAGAATAATATACATGTGTATTACAGATGATGTGAGTATAAATAATGTTGCTGCTGTTTTGTATCAAAGATGGGAAATCACTTTTGGTGTGAGGAATATATATGTTCACAGAAGCATAGTTGGGAAAGGGGTAGGGGAGGCCAAGTGGTTTTGCTGCCCCAGAGGGCAGAGTCCAAGGGGCAGCAAATTGAATACTTTAAATGAAAATAAAAATTTATTTTCTGCCCTGAACAGTTTTTACAATGTTGAGAAAAATGACAGGAAATGTAATAAACCATTGTGATTTTTTAATGTTATAATTTCTGTTGGGGCAGCCATTTTGATTACTGGTCACAGGTGCCAAAAAAAACCTAACTACAC
>Ga0209737_10001739_pt1 | contig 15396 bp, 20 predicted proteins | sample TergutCu122P3_FD_187284 | JGI IMG/M metagenome (GOLD analysis project Ga0209737, IMG submission 187284) | Cubitermes ugandensis P3 segment gut microbial communities from Kakamega Forest, Kenya - Cu122 P3 (SPAdes) (version 2) | ecosystem: Host-associated > Arthropoda: Insects > Digestive system...
TGGGGCGGAGGCCTTACCGCTGGTGGAGGTGGAGGTGGAGGTCAAAGCGGATCAGGCGTTGCTGGAAGTAATACCCCACATTGGGGAGGAACTGCTGTAGGTGGTGCTGGAGGTGGTGTAGGCGCAGGAGCAGGAGGTGACGCTGGCCCTGCGATTGGATTCGGTCGTGCTGGAGGTAATGGCGTTGGGTCTACGGGGGGTCAAGGGGGTACAACTGGTGGTGTTCAATCATGGGGAGGCACGAACGGTACAGGATTTGGGAGTGGTGCAAGTTCTTCCCTTAGTAGTCTCTCTGGTGTTGCAGGTCAAGCAGGCCACGTAAGAATTCGTGGTATTATATACTTTGATTAAAGGAGAAACATATATGTCAAACGTATTCTTTTCGCCGGAAGGCAATCCCGAAGTATGGGAAGAAAAACCAGAAGCTTATTTTACCCCTGAAGAGTGGACAGAGATGCATTCTACACCCTCGCCTTTTACACCTGGGCCTAACTTCATACAACGAGATAATGGAGAATGGTACAAAGTACGGTACACACGTAAAGAATTTGTTTTATGGTGTGGTATGGACAAGTTTGTTGCACTAAACCATGCTATTGTAAATGGTAACGTATTACTATTATCTTTACGTACTATGATGGAAATTTCTGAGTACATTAGTTTACTAGATGATGACACTAAGTATTTTGTAACTGTTATGACTACACCTGAAGGTGGTAATATTCTAACAGACCAAGATGCTGTTCGTATCCTGACTGGTGAAAAGTGGATTGACCCTAATGTGGTGGAAACAACTTAAAAATGGTTTTCTAAAGCGATTAGCAGCAGTGTTAATTGCTTTAGATCAACTTATAGCTGCTATTATATGGGGATATCCTGGTATTACTATCTCTTCTCAAATGTGGAGAATTGAATTAAACGGTGGATGGTCTTGGCCTAGACGATTAGTAGATACAATATTTTGGTTTGATCCTAATCATTGTCAACTTAGTTACGAAAATGAAGTTAATGGACTTCGTAAACCAAGAGACATGAGAAAAGTATTTGAATGTTTCAATTGTTAAGTAGGAGTATATATGCCCACTAGAGTTTTTTGGCAAATCTTTGCTGCTGGTTCTGCTATTTTGGCTGTAGGTATTTGGATCGGTAGGTTAATGTAAAATGCCTAAACTCAATTTTTTAGACTTCTTTGGTAAGTCAGTCTCTAAGGAAAGAGCTAAACTGGTGTTTACCACAATGGGGTTTAGTGAAATTGAGATACAATACTTACTAGATAGGTTCTGTTCTGGTTATGAAAATAAAACCATAGAACAATGTTCAGACCTAATACCTGTAGATCAACAAAAAACCTTGTATCCTGAATTAGAACGTAAACTAAGAGGTTGGATACAACACAATACAGGATTTTTCTGTTTAGAAGAATTAGAGGGCTTTACTGAATATAATATTTATGTAAGAAGAAAAGATTATAAATAAAACTACCACAGACAAACCATTTTAAGGACACTCATAGTGTCCTTTTTTTATGGGATAATACCTCTTGAAAGTCGATAAGGAATTCTCCTTAGACTACAAAATATACATAAAGAGGTATTTATTATGGCTCATGATGATGGAAAAGAGTATGCCAGCAAGGGTGAGTAAATACGCCCTTAGAGCTTTTACCCTTTGACAAAGGGGGTACGTTTTGTTATAATTAGCTCCTGTAATAAGGAGTTAATCATGGAGAAGTTTGTAGATATTGAAGGTTATGAAGGATTGTATCAGGTATCTAATTTTGGAAATGTGAAGTCTATTGGTTGTGATTGTGGTTGGAGAAAAGAACGTATTATCAAACCAATGATACACAGAGATGGGTACTATAAGGCAAACCTATATAACCGTGGTAAGAAGATGAAATCATGGCAAGTCCACAGATTAGTCGCTTTGACATTCATAGCTAACCCAGACGCTCTACCACAAGTAAACCATATTAATGGTGATAAAAAGGACAATAGAGTAGAAAATTTAGAATGGATGACAAAGAAGCAAAATACCAAACATGCCTTTGATAGTAACCTTGGTGGGTTTAAAGATAGGGCATTAGCAAACTTAGAACGAATTAATAACAAACGTGCTAACGGGGAAGCCTAAGTCTAATAAGATATGGTAATCCCGTGGGAAGCCTTACATTGGTAAGGAACCTGTATCGACTATTCCCCAGAAGGGAAGTAGAGCTAGATTTCGTCACTAGCTCGAAACAGGCTCACTAGGGTTTGCTCCTAGTTAAGAGATAGTCAGTGCCACTGGAAACAGTGGAGTAACATGGTAGCTGGTGCAGGTTTAGGTCTTGGTATCGCTGGTACTGCCTTGGCTCTGTTGAAAGGTGACTGGAATAACGCTGTTCCTGGTATCCTTAATGGTAATGGTGGTGGAGCAAATGGTTTAATGGCTAGAGCGCAAGTTGGTTATGACTTCGCTATTGCTGAAAAAGTAAATCGTTTGTCTGAGCAAATGGCTGGTGTAACCGTTGCTATTAGCAAAGATGCTGAAATTGCTGCTCTGAAAGATCAAAACATGGAATACAAGATTCTTCGTTACGTAGATGACAAGACTTGCGGAATGGTGAAGGGTAATAACTTCATTAGCCCTCGTCAAATGGCTGATCCTTACATGGGTTCTCCAATGGTCATCTCCACTCACAAGCCAGTCGTTGAAGTAGAACGTCATCGTGAGTGTGGCTGCGATGGTCGTGATTGGGATAAATGGTACTAAGATAGAATAAAGGGATTGGGAGGGATAATATCATGCGTAGTAAACAAGAACAGTGTTATGTTGACGTAATAGGATTAGTTGCAGAAATTGCAAAAGAGGGGTTTGGAATTGATATTATCCACAATCCCTTATTCAGTGGTGTATTTCAACAACAAATTGAAAGACATCATGGAAAATTAGTAACATTCATAAATAAGTATGTACCAGTGGAAACTCCTATGAGTTCACCCCCTCCCGTACACATGGGAGTACCACAGGTACAATATCAAGTTCCACCAGGGTATCAACTGGTTCCAGTACAACCACAGGTAGTACCAACACCAGCTTATATACCACCAATGGAACCTATACAACCTCAACCTGTGATACAAGACACACAAGCTCCTGTAGTCAATTATGGACAATCCGAGCAGGGAAGTAGCGTCTTATCACAGTAATCAAATTCTCGGAGAAGAAAATGAAGAACTTTGAATTTAGAAAAGTAACAGTAGCCGTTCCTACTGCTGCTGATGAAAAAAATATTACTCTTACTGCCAGCACTCAGTTTATTGCTCCAGATGTAGAAGTAGTTATGTTCATAAGTGACATTAATTTACTTGTTCAAGATGGAACTGCTATCCTTAGTGTTGATGATGGAACCAACATTCTTCCATTAGAAAGTCCTCGTGGATACAACGTAAGAGCTAATCAACTGGTTACTCGTGCAGAACGTAAACCCGGTGGTATTCGTGAAAACTCCACGTTACCTATTCGTGTAGCTGTAGCAACTGACCCTGCTAGATTGATTTGTTTAACTCCATTAAGACGTAATCGCCTTAATCGTCCTGCTACCACTGCTGGTACTGCTACTGGTACTGGTATTAACTTGGACTAATGGAGAAATAGACAATGTATAGTGCAGCACATCCACATGGACATCAACACTATAAGCTACATATGGAAGAAGATTTGTATGAAGCTTTAGATGAAGCTGAAGATTACTTTATCGAAGTAATTGATAAGCAAGCTGATGAAAAAGCAGTACCTTCTCGTACAGAAGAACTTCATTGGGCTATTGAAGGCTTAGAAGGCATCTGTATGATTAGATATAAGTATGCTAAAATGGGACATATGGCTACTCATGGAGTACACCCATATGCTAACAAAGCTGTTGATACAGCACAAATGATAAAGCGTTCGTAACCTAACTATGATTAACTAAGTGGACTCCTATTACTTCCGTGATAGGAGTCTTTTTACTTCCTGGTTTAGACTGTTGCTTATCTTTCTAATATAGGCTATAATACAACTTATGCTAAAATTATTATGGAATGTTGTACCCACTAAATTTAAAGTGGGAATGGGAATAACCCTAATAGTATTTATAAGTGCTATTGGTGGTTATATGTGGTATCAAGGCAAAATAATTGAGTCATTACGTGCTGAAGTAGTTAAAGTTCGTACCGAAACTACTTTGAAACTTCAATTCTATGAAATGGAAATTGAAAATGCACATAATGCAATAAACCGTCAAAATCAAGCTATTCACTCTTTACGATTTGAAAAGGATGTTTATGAGCAACGAGTCACCCAAGCGAAAGAAGAATTACAACAAAATTGGTTCAATAACCAGAAAGAAATAATTATTGAGATCCAACGTGATTCTACTGCGGAAAATCAACTTCAACTAATTGAGACAATATTACGGAGATACTCCAATGCGAGGTAAACTCTTATTAATATTATTAGTAACAGGTTTGTTACTTAGTAGTGCTTGTACTACAAGACAAGAACCTACAGTATTAACTAAAACTATCTATCAAGAAGTTCATATTCCTGTTGTTCATTTCCTAAAACGTCCTTCTCGTCCTGTATTTGGAACTAACGAGACTGTACCAGAATATGTAAATCGTATCGTGTTACATGCTGAAATACTTGAGGTTTTAATAGATGAGAACAACAAAATGGCAACCAATCTTCAAGAGAAAAATAACTCACGTTGAACATAAGTATATTTTTACTATTGGTAGTTGGTTCGATTATTTCATAGGAGTGTGTAGCGTGTGTAGAAAAGCTGTAGAATGTCCAAACTTTGACAGACGAGAAGGTGGTGCATGTGGTCGTTGTGACTATTTAAAAGAAGAACGTAAACGAGTTAAAGTCTGGCGTATACTTACAGGTGTTGCTCTACTACTTTTCTTTGGTTCTACCTATCTTCGTTTTCACTAATAAAGGTATACCATTATGGTAGACATATACTCTGAAGCCATGATTTGGTTAATAGGTTGGGCCTTTATAGGTGCAACCTTAGGCTTTTTCACTATTCGCTTTAATCCAGACTGGTCTAAAGGAAGACAAATATACGAATATTTATTATCGGTTAGTGTTGGTCTGTTCTTTGCTGTACCAGTATTTACTGTATTACGTACTTATGACATTTTAGATATTGATCTAGCACTTATGGCTTCTGGTGGTTTTGCCTTCTTTACTACTGATATTATTATAAATCATTGGGGTAGAATAGTGGATGGTGTTGGTTCACTAATCAATAAAGTAGCTGAAAAGTTAATAGGAAAATTATAATGGTTGAAGCTGATGATAAAATTGAATTAGATTATATGAATTTAGGTGCTGATGTACGGGAAATGGTAGATTGGACTAATCCTCCTACTGTAGCTAATCTGAGAGAAGATTTTAATCAAGCACTGCCTAGTCATACTGACCATGTAAATAGAGTAAATAAGTGGCTTAGTTCATTGAAGGGTGAACTTACTAATGTTGTTATTCAACAAGGTCGATCTAAAGTACAACCTAAACTTATCCGTAAACAGAATGAATGGAGATATGCAGGAATAGAGGAACCATTTCTATCTACAGATGACTTATTCAAAGTTGAACCTGTTACTCATTTAGATGTCGAAGCTGCTAGACAAAACCAACTTATCCTAAATAAACAGTTTAGAGTTGATATTCCTCGTGTAAAGCTTATAAATAAGTATGTACGAGATGCTGTCAACAAAGGTACTGTAGTTTTTAAAGTAGCTTGGGAAGAACAAACAGGTATTGTAAGAGAGGAACAAATGGTTCCTATCTTTGCTGAATCATTAGAGCAATTCATGGAAGTAGCTCAAATGATGATAGAACAAGAAATGATGACTGAAGAAGACGCTATTGAATTAGTACAATCAGGTCAATGGATGGAAGTTCCTATAGGGGAAGAACCAGAAGTAAATGAAGTTTTAAAAACATATATAAATCGTCCTGTAGTTGAAATTAGAGATTCCAGAAATGTTATTATAGACCCTAGTTGTGAAGGTGATGTAGGTAAAGCACAGTTCATTATTGATAAATTTACTACAGATTTATCCACATTACTAAAGGATGAAAGGTATAATAAAAAACAATTAGGTAAAATACAATCTAGGGAGTATGATTCAAGAGAGAACCATGACTATAATGATGAATCTAGCCAAACTAGAGATTTTAAGTTCCAAGATAAACCTAGACAGAAATTAGTAGCATACGAATATTGGGGATATTGGGATATACATAAGAATGGTATTGTTGTACCTATTGTAGCTACCTGGATAGGTGATATAATGATCAGGTTAGAAGAAAACCCTTATCCTGATAAGAAATTACCTTTTGTATTAGTACAATACTTACCTCCTGAAGAAGAAACTGTTTATGGTGATGCTGATGCTTCCTTGTTAGAAGACAATCAAAACATTGTAGGAGCAGTAACTCGTGGTGTAATTGATTTAATTGGTAGGTCTGCTAATGCTCAAACCTTAATAAGAAAAGACTTATTTGATCCTATTAATGCTGATAGGTTTAAGAAAGGTTTGGATGCAGAGGTCAATCCTGTTAATGACATTGAGAAATCCATTATCCAAACGAAGATGCCAGAAATACCTCGTAGTGCATTAGAATTAATTCAAATGATTCATAATGAAACAGAATCTATTACTGGTGTGAAAGCATTTAGCCAAGGAGTAACCTCCCAGGCACTAGGAGATAGTGTAGGAGGAATTAGGTCTGCCTTAGACGCTACTGCTAAGAGAGAACTTAGTATACTTCGTAGACTTAGTGATGGTCTTAAAGAAGTAGGTAGAAAGATTATTTCGATGAATGCTCATTGGTTAGATGATGAAGAAGTCATTAGAATAACAGATGATGAATTTGTAGCTATTAAACGTGATGATTTAGCAGGTAACTTTGATTTAGTATTAAATGTATCTACTGCTGAAGCTGACAATCAAAAAGCTGCTGAATTAGCATTTATGTTACAAACTATTGGCCCTGCTGTACCATTTGATATTACAAAAATCCTTATGGTTAAAATTGCAGAGCTTAGAAAACTACCTGATTTAGCTTTTGCTCTTAAACAGTTTGAACCACAACCTGATCCTCTTGACCAAGCTAAGAAAATGGCTGAAATTGAATACTTACTTGCTAATAGTAAGAAAGATGAAAGTGCTGTTGGTAAGAATAAGGCTGATGAGATACTTAAACTTGCTAAAGCAGGTCAAGCTCATGCTCAAGCAAGAAACATTGAATCTGATAGTGATAAAAAAGATTTGGATTATCTGGAACAAGCTACAGGTCTTTCACATGATAGAGAATTAGAATCAATACAACGTAAAGAAGAAGCTAAGGCGCAAAACAAAGTTGACAAAAAAGTATAATAATGTAATAATACATAATAAACAATAAAAAAGGAGATTGTATGAGTGAAATGATAGTTCAAAATCTATCTATTGAGGGTTCTCATTTAATGCGTCAAGAATTTTTAAGTAAGATTGAAGATTTGAAAGCTCTTGAACGATTGGAACAGAATGCTGACTTTAAACGAATATTTAAAGATTTGTATGGTGAAAAGGAAGCTATCAGATTAACACATATGTTAGCTGATGTAACTGTAACTGAATCTCCTAATAGAGAAGCAAAAAGACACGATATTGTTGAACGGTTGATGGGTATTGCCCGATTTGCTCGTTTCTTCCGTCAAGTAGAAAACCTTGCCATGCAAGCTGAAAAGGGCTTAGTTGAATTGGCAGAAGCAGAAGCAGCTTATTATGCTGCAAAGGAACAACCACAAGAGGAATAACATGGCTATTAAACAACCAAATGTAAATTTTAAGATTGTTGATACACCTAAAGCTTTCGGTGATGTTGAGCCTACTCAAGCTAGACGGGAAGCTGAAGTAGCTAGACGTAAAGCTAATAGGGCTGATCCAGTCCGTAGGGCTTATAAGAAGCAATTTGAACGCTCTAGTCGTCCGAATATGCAGGGTGGAAGTTTTACACACGAATAAATTTTAACTGTGTAGGGTAGGGAAAACATACTACCCTACACTACTACAAAGGAATTTTATGAGTCAAGAACATGATGAAACTCTCAAGAACGATGGACAACTTGAGAACACTGAATCAACACTAGATACTCAAGAACCAGATTTGTATCAGGATGATCCTAATAACGAAGATGGTGAAAAGGAACAACAAGGTGAAGAACTCTCTAAAGAGGATCATCCTGATTTGGATACTGAAACTCTAAATATGATGAATGATGATGAGTTTACTGAATATTTAGAGTCAGGAAAGTTACCTGATAGTGTGGTAGCTAAAAAACAAGGGAAGGGACAGGAAGGCGAAGATGGTAATAGAAACCTATCTGATCCCGATGTTGATGAAAGCAGCAGTGGGCTTGGGAGCAACCGGAATAAGCCAGATGGCAGCGGGAACATCGAAGACGCAAACAAGCAAACCACAACGAAAAGCAACGAAGCTGTCCAGAATAAGGGACAGGAATCAACGAAAGGAAAAAAGAATGAAGTCCCGAAAGGACAAGAAGAAGTAAACTACAAGTCAGTTTACGATAAAATATTTTCTCCGTTTAAGGCCAATGGTAAAGATATCAAGCCTGAAACGGTAGATGATGTAATTAGTCTTATGCAACAAGGAGCTAATTACACTAAGAAGATGCAAGCTATGGCTCCAATGAGAAAAATCTTTGAGAGTATCAATAAAGCTGGTATCACTAATGATGATTTAAATTTCTTGATTGATGTCTATAAAGGCAATCAAGATGCAATAAAAACATTACTTAGTAAGCATAAAGTAGACCCTATGGAATTAGACATGGATTCTACCAATTATCAAGCTGGTAATAATATGGCTACGGATGAAGATGTTGAATATTCTGATGCTTTAGATGACATTCAGAGTTCAATTCCTAAAATCCAAGAGATTATAAATACAAGGTGGGATACAAAGAGTAAAAAAGAAATACTCAGTAAACCAGAATACATTAGAGCTTTACATGAAGAAATCCAATATGGACGTTTCGATGTAGCTCAAGAACGACTGGAAATAGCGAAGACATTTGGAAGGTACAAAGGTGTTAGTGATTTAGAGGCTTACCAAGATATAGTTGCTCAAATGATTAAAGAACATGATGAGCAAAGTGGTAAAAAACCTGTCACTACTACAAAGACTACTCCGAATACACCTACGACAAAGAAACCAGACCCTAATAAAGCTAAGGCTGCTCCTACGAGTGCAAAGGCAACAAGTAATTCTCACTCAAATCAGTTAAACGCTGAAGACATTTTTAATATGTCTGATGCAGATTTTGAAAGGTTGGCTGCACATCGGTTAGTGAGCTAAAAGATAACTATTTAGTCACATAATAGGTGGAAAAGAGAAATGGCAAATCCTTTAAATGTACCTGGATTTCATGATCCACGAGTCTATAATGCTGGTGAACCTTCAGTTGGTAGTCAGTTAATAGACTTTTTTTGGCAAAGGAAAGCGTTAATTGATTTAAAAAAAGAACAGTTCTTTGGTCAATTAGCTAACGTAACGGCTATGCCGAAACACTATGGTCAAACCATTAAACAGTACCATTATATTCCTTTACTGGATGATCGTAACATTAACGATCAAGGTATTGATGCAACTGGTCAGTCCATTGCTAATGAAGTAACTATTACTATTACTGACCCTGCTGGTATGCAACGGTATGCTGTTGGTTCGGCTGCTAATGCTTTATTGGCTGCTAACGTAGCTCGTGCTAGAGCATTAGACATTATGACCAACTTAGGTCTTACTTTTGCTACTTATGCAGCTATGGAAGTTGCTATGACTGCTGCTGGTTGGACTCTTGTTGAAGGTGAAGCAGTAAACAGTGGTGGTAACTTGTACGGTTCCAGTAAAGACGTAGGTACTATCGTAGATAAATTACCTACTATCTCTGAAACTGGTGGTCGTGTAAACCGTGTTGGTTTCACTCGTTTGGTCATTCAGGGTTCTATTGAAAACTTTGGTTTCTTTGATGAATACTCTGAAGATTCGGTACAGTTCGATAATGATGAACAATTAATGCAACACATTAGTCGTGAAACTCTTCGTGCTGCTAACGAACTTGTAGAAGATATGATTCAAATTGATCTTCTGAATGGAGCTAACGTAGTATTCTATGGTGGTGCTGCTACTTCTGTAGGTGAATTAACTGGTAATACTGGAAGTACCCCTTCTGAACTTACCTATGATTTACTTATTAAGATGGAAACTGCATTGAATAACAACCGTTGTCCTAAAGATACTACTATTATCACTGGTAGTCGTAATATCGACACTCGTACCGTTGGTGCTAGTCGTTATGCTTATTGCGGTTCTGAAATTAAAGAAACCCTGTTACGCATGGTAGATTATCATGGCGAAAGAGCTTATATTCCTGTAAACGAATATGCTGCTGCTGGAACCTTAGCTACTGGTGAAGTTGGTTCTATTGGACACTTCCGTTTTATTGAAGTACCTAAGATGCTTCATTGGGCTGGTGCTGGTGCTGTTGTAAACAACAATGCTGGATTCATGCAAGAAGCTGGTCGCTACAATGTATATCCATTGTTAGTGGTAGGTTCTGGTTCTTTCACTACTATTGGTTTCCAAACCAGTGGAAAAAACACTAAGTTCAAGATTATCCATCGTAAACCTGGAGTCTCTGCTGCTGGTAGAGATGATCCTTACGGTAAGATTGGGTTCTACTCCATTCAATGGTGGTACGGGTCTATGATGCTCCGTCCTGAGTGGATTGCATTGGCAAAGGTTGTGGCAAGACAGTAACTCCACAACTTGTTTGTATAACCGAGAGGAAGTGACAACAATATCCTTCCTCTCGTATTAAAGTCAGGATGTAGCTCAGTTGGTAGAGTCCTCGGTTTGGAGCCGAGTGGTCGTAGGTTCAAATCCTACTGTCCTGACCAGTAACTTATAACCAAAAAAGGAAATAATATGAGTAAGGAATTGACTCTTGACCAGCTCAAGAATATCGCCGTTAAGTTGAATTATCAACATCATCACAACATTGGTGCTGAAAAATTAAAAGAAGGTTTAACTAAACATGCTGAAGAAGTAGGAACTACTATTGATGCAGTAGCTATTGATTTAGGATACCTTAATACTCCTACAAGTAATGTAAACAATACTCCTGATAACACTACTTTAGACAGTACAAAAACTGCCGATAATGACAATGATTTGATTGAAAGATTACGTAATATGACATTTACTTCTGCTGAAGCTGTAGCTGCTCAAAAAAGTGAATCTGAAGCTACAAAAGAAGCTAATCGTCTTATTCGTGTATCCATTACTTGTAATAACAAGAATAAAGCATCATATCAAGGTGAGATATTTACTGTACGTAATGCTAAGACTCATGAAATTAAAAAGATGATTCCATTTAACGTACCAGTACACGTTCCTTTAATGATGTTAAACATGATTAAGGAAAAACAATATCAAGTTTTCCACAAAACTAAAGACAGAAATGGTAATATTATTACCAATACACGTTTAGTTCCTGAATATAATGTTCAAGAACTTGGCCCTATTCCCATTGAAGAATTTAATGCTATCAAGCAAAAACAATTAGCTGAAGGCTTCACTGGAGAATAAGTATGTCACAGACCATCTTTAGTTGGGAAAAAGTCGATATAGACATTAGTGAGTTTACTCGTAATGTACAACGGGATATGACAGAAAATGTAGTCACTGGAGATGGTCTGTTTGATACAATGATGGAGACTGCTACACAGCATCTCCTGGCACAATGGGATGCTAATAGAATTAGAGGTGAGGATTACGCTACAGCGTATATTCAAATATATCAAGCTACATTAGCTGCTACTGTTCAAATCTGGTTACAAAAAGGTATAGCTGAAAAGCAATTAGAATCAGAAGAAGCTAAGAAAGCTCTTTACCTTAGGCAAATAGAAGGTTTTGATGAAGACTTTAAACAAAAGATACTCAAGATTCAATTAGATTCTTATGCTGTAGGTCTTTCTATTGCCAGAGATAACTTTATTGGTGCTGTTCCAGTACCAATGCAGAAACCCTCTATTGATGATTTATATCAAAACTTTGTTAAACCTGAACTGGATAACTTTGACTATGGTAGAAAAACAGTCCAATTAATGAACCTAAGAGCAGATAATAAATTACGTAGAGCAACGGAACAGAATGATGATTCTATGACAGTACCATGAACAAATACATCTATAATAACAAAACATATACAATAGAACTGTGTACGTTAGAGGATATACCTTCTCATGTCGAGAAGGTATCCCTTTATTGGAACAGGAATGAAGAACGTATCCAAGTTGATCGTATGATTAATGCTGTAGAAAATGGTACAGCAATAAAATTAGTAGATGAAGATAATGAAACTAAGGTATTTGCGTATTATGAACAAATAAGCGAATCTGAATCTAATGGGATAGCCTTATGGTGGTCAAGTATTAGATTATTTGCAATATTGGGTATGTGGTTTAGACGTTATACCTTTAATCACTATGTATACATTACACCACATAAAGAAGGATTAGCTACATTTGAATTTTTAGTTGAAAACCAATCTATACGAAACTTCAAAAAGAAAGGTACTCCTTTAGTTTTAAACCTTTACTCAATCAAAACAGAACGAATAGTTAAATTATATGAGAGTATGAATGTAAAGGAGTTATAGTATGGGTAGAGGGTTTTCAGGAAGAACCAGAACTTCAAGACGTTTGGTAACTGATACTACTTATCACATTAACGTAATGGCTACTCGTATATTTGAAGATGACTTATTAGAACGTACTCGTAATGAACTAATTATTGAGTATATGAAAAATAATACTGGTGGATTAGGTTTTGTTATGGGTTTTGGTAATACTGGAGCAGCACAGATGCTTCAGTATGACATAACAGGTGATCAAGATTTTAAAGAATACCTTCCTTATGCAGCCTTTGGTGCTGATAGTATACCTAAAGAAATAATACAATCAATAATACAAAATAACGTAGAAGGTACTTCTATAAGGATGCTCTCTACGATTTTTAATATTCCTGATGATTCTACATTTGCTAAATGGTATCTTCAGGAATACTTTGATTATAATGTAGGTGCAAATATTCTTTTTATGAACAATGCCTACTATAGACTAGATAAAGTTGAATTTTTACCTCTTACTGACCAATTAAAAATTACTATTAAATCTGACCAAGATATCTTTATTACTACTTCTGAAGTCACTGATATTAGGATATCAACTATAAACGCTACTACGGATAATAGAAATACCACTGTTACTCGTAGAGTTACCTATTATACTGACCACAACTACCTATTTTCTGTTACTACTGTATTAAGTAGTATAAATGTCTCTATTCCTGCTAGGTCAGAATTTAGCTCTAGTAGTTCAATTGAACTACCAGATACTATGGTACTTGCTGCTGATACCGAAGAAGAATTCCTTATTGATGCTCCTGATGAAGAAGAGAATATGTTTATTGTTACATATACGGTTCCTCAACATGGTCATATTAGACGTAAATTCTGGTTGTATAATCCAGAAGATAACATATATCCCCAACTACAGGACACTAATTCCCATATAGCTGGTATTAAAATGTATCCAGTAACAATGTATAGAAATGCTTTCTACAATATTGATGAGTTCAATGCTGGCCCTAAACAGATACCTGATGGTTTTGATGAAGATGGTCAACCTACTACTAGAACTGTATATAGACCTCCTGCTGTAACTCAACAACGCTATGAAATGACAGAAAGGATGTTTAACTCATTAGGACTTAGTGTAGAGTTTATGCTAGATGGCTTACGAGAAGGTGGGCCTATGCATGACCTTCAAGATGCTTTTATGATGTTTGGAGTGTCTCCTAGTAATCGTTCTCCTATTGTATCTCAGTCACTATTTAGGATGTTTGACCATATATACAATCAATTTCCACCTATAGACTTGAATCCTGATAACAGATACTCAGCTACCTTCAATGCTGCTCCATTCAACCTTACACTACAATGGGTTGCTAATAGAGCATCTGAAGTAAAGACTGAGAATATTGGTTTTATTGGTACATATACTCACTTTCCTGAAACTATCACTACTAAAGTCCCTATTATGGAAACTAGACGTAAATGGGTAGATTCTGAGTGGATTCTTGATGAAGAAACAATGGTTTGGACATGGGTTGATGCACATTGGGTTGAAGAAGAAGTAGAAATAGGTGAAATTGAGGAAATTACAGACTATATTGTATTAAAGCATCAGTTTAGTCATACACAAACAAGAACTTTATATGTAGGTAATAGGTATAGTAGGAGTGAAACTAGACCTGAGTATAGAACTAGAACAGTTCAAGTATGGAATCCTGAAAGAGATTCACATGATTATCATACTGAAACATACTCAGAAATGGAAACTCACCCTGTTTCTGTTCCTTTTGCCTTTGCACATACTGGTATTAGTCATGGAACATACAGTGGTTCTGTAATGTATGATGCTTGGGATACCAGATTAGTTATACCCTTACCTGTGTATACTACTGAAGCTATGTCATTTGTAGAACGAACTGACCTATTTGCTCATAGCTTACACTTATTGTTTTATTCCTACATGGAACATACAGTTAGTCATTGGGAATACACTGTTAATCGAAGTAGTGGTTGGGGCCAATGGCTCATAATGGCTGTAGTGGTTATTATTGTTATTATTATTACATGGGCTACATGGGGTACAGGTTCAGGGCCAGCAGCTTCAGCAGGGTCAGGATTCTTTGCTTCATTATCTGCTGCTTCTGTAGCTAAAGCTATAGCAATAGGTGTAGGTGTAACATTAGCTCTAACTTTAGCATTAAACCTTATTGCTAAGAATGTTAAAAATCCACATTTACGTGCAGCTTTAACAGTAGTAGTTTTTGCAATAGCTATTTGGGCGAGTGCGGGAACTGCTGGTGCATTTGGTACACCTATGAATGCATTAACTACTGCTGCACAACTATCTACAATGGCTGTAGCTGTTAATGACATATATGTAGGTGAAGCTCATGCTAAACATATGGCACGACTAGGTTCTAAAATTCAGGATATACAACAACAAACAATTGAATTAAACCAAGAAATAAATTCATTTAGGGAACAATCCATTGCTATTAGTGATCAGTATTCCGAAATAATGAAGAAATTTAACTCTGGTATTTCTACTGAATATATGGTATCATTGACCACTGAAGTTAATTTGAATCCACACGTAAATAAATCATTTGCTCCATCAATGTTACGTTACTTACAAACCAGTGGATACACTAACT
>Ga0209737_10001740_pt1 | contig 15396 bp, 13 predicted proteins | sample TergutCu122P3_FD_187284 | JGI IMG/M metagenome (GOLD analysis project Ga0209737, IMG submission 187284) | Cubitermes ugandensis P3 segment gut microbial communities from Kakamega Forest, Kenya - Cu122 P3 (SPAdes) (version 2) | ecosystem: Host-associated > Arthropoda: Insects > Digestive system...
CACCGCCAAAACCGCCAATGTTAAGAGTAACATTGCGCGTAGCTATGTTGCCGAATATGATGCCATTCTCCATTGTAAAATCATTCGCGCCATAGCTATACACTCCCCCACCCTCTGCAGCATTGTTTTCAGAAATCGCGCCTCCAGACATGGTAAAGCTGTTAGCATATACTCCGCCGCCTCTGTAAGTAGCCTTATTCTCCGAGAGAACACCACCTTCCATGATAAAAACAGAAGCACTCACCCCGCCCCCATTGTCGGCCTCATTTTCTGAGATGGTACCTGCAGCTACAGTCAACAGACTGCTGTTGCCAACCCACACACCACCACCAGAACTATTTGCCTGTGTCAGTTTGTTGTTAGAGATGGTACCACCGGTCATAGTGACCGGACCACCATAACTGCATACCCCACCACCTTGAGAAGAAGACTGGTTGTAGGAAATTGTGCCACCTGACATAGCGAATATGCCAGGATTTCCCCCACCAATAACAACCCCTCCGCCAGAACTGCCATTGTCTGTTGTTGTATTGTAAGAAATGACGCCGCCCTCCATGATAAATGTAGAAGTACGAGGATCGGCTCCGCTATTGAGTGCTACTCCTCCACCAGCACTTTGAGCTGTATTGTATGAAATCAAGCCATCTACCATTTTAAAAGTTGCGCACCAAACATAAACACCACCACCGGCACTACTTGTACCAGTAGCTTTGTTATATGAAATGGTGCCACCGGTCATAATAAAATCACCATAATTCCATGCATCAAACACACCGCCACCATACAAGGCTTCATTTTCAATAATGAGGCCGGCCGACATGGTGAAAGGACCGTAACAATATACCCCCCCTCCATGAAGCGCCGAATTGCCCGAGATTTCGCCAGCAGACATGGTGAAATTAGCATGCGACTGATTAATTACTCCACCGCCATACTCCGCGGTATTACCATAAATCTTGCCACCTGACATGGTGAACACTTCCGTATTATGGTACACCCCGCCACCACTAGTATCAGCAGTATTGTTGTAAATCTCGCCGCCTGACATTGTGAATTCACCACCATAGATGAACACTCCTCCGCCAGACGAGGCATTATTACCGTGGATCTTGCCATCTACCAAATTGAAAAAACAATAGTCAGGATAATTAAAGGTGTTGTAAACCCCACCCCCCAAATTTGCACTGTTCTCATGAATCTCCCCTCCAAGCATAGTAAAAGAACTTCTCAAAACATTGTTCACTCCACCGCCATTGATAGCCTCGTTCTTTGAGATGTTCCCACCAGACATAGTAAAAGTTGAGCTGATGTTGCACACACCACCTCCATGCCCAGTTGCAGTGTTTTCTGAAATTATGCCAGCAGACATGTTAAACGTTCCGTAATTAAGAACGCCGCCGCCATCTTGTAATGCTGTGTTACCGTAGATTTCTCCACCTTGCATATTAAACGTGCCACCGACGTTAACAATAACACCGCTACCGTTGCCTGAACTGTGAGTCACCACGATACTGTCAAGCGTTAGAGTCCGACCGTTCTCTACAGTAATTGTGGGTTGACCGCTTGCGCCAAATAACTTTTTGTCACCTGTGCTCATCAGCAAAATGTGCATGTTGTTAGGAATTGTCAGAGTAGCCCCTGCCGGAACATAAATGTCAGCCAAAAATTCTATACCTAGTACCTCACCCATCGATGCGCTTGAAATATGCGTAACAAGCTCGCTGTAATCATTAGCCTGTTCTGTGCGGGTTGGGGTGATAACTGCGTTGACTGTGGTTGAGAAAAACGGCATGCCCGCTAGAAACAGCCCTCCCATCACCATGCAGACAAGTAGTGCCATGACAATTAAATTTTTCGCCTTTTCAATGACAGCTTTTGTTATCCCGCTCAATTTAATAACACTCCTAAACAATTCTTTGGACAAAAGACCTACGTTTTCTGCTTTCAAACGCAGTAGTAGTCAAGGCTATACCAACATCGTATATATTTGTTGAGTAATATAGTATAGTATATTACCATTTGGTAGCTTTCTTCTCAAACTAAACAAGCAGGGGGATACGGGCACTTCCCTCCTGCTTGCTGTTTTACCGCAAATATTTTTGTTTAGATTCGTGGCACCATATCTCGTCACTGGCGCACGCCAATCAACTACTCACCCCGTATCCATTAGTGCCTGAAAAATGGCGGCAACCTTTGCCTCATCTTTTACTCCACGCTCGCTTTCCACCCCACTCATCAAGTCAATAATCTTAGGTTGTGAATGAGAGATGAGATATGCCACATTTTCAGGTGTAATACCTCCTGCTAGAATAACCGGACAACTTGCAGCACGTTTGAGCCTGGCGAAAGCAGAAAGATCGGCCATGCCTCCAAGAGTAGCATTTCTTGGAGAACGCGGATCAAAGAGCAAGGCATAAATCCCCAGAGCACTGAAATCAGCCGCCGCAATTTCTAACTCGGGGGTATCAGGAAAAAGTGTCTTGATTACCTTGGTGCCATATTTGCCAAGCACTTGGACAAGAAACTCAACCTCAGACAATGTTTCGCCGCAATGGAGCTGGATATAGTCCGGCCTTGTCTCCTTGGCGACATGCATTATCTTCTCAAGCGACCCGCCTGTAACGACACAGGTTTCTGCTGGTTTAGACACGAGTGCTACCAAATCTTTAGCTATGTTTAAGCTTAGGTTCCACGGCACCGGATGGGGGTAGTCAACGACAAAACCTATGATATCTGTGCCGTATCGGACACAGGTACTCACATCCTCAGCGCGCATTAGGCCGCAGATTTTTACTATAGGCCTCATGAGATACTCCTTTCCACCTGAAGCAAGCGATACATCTCTCCCATATCTCGAGCCTGCCAAAGTATGGTACCAACAAGAATGGCGCTTACCCCGGCAGATGCCACACGCTTTGCGTCATTAGATGACATAATGCCACTCTCGCTTATCAACAAGGCGCCTTTTGGGGCATACTTGGCAAGTTCAATCGTTCGTTGTGGTCCGTTGCCGTCTCGCTCAAAGGCGGTAATGTCACGATTATTAATACCAATTAGACGCGCCTCCAGCCTTGATGCCAATCTCATTTCCTTCTCGCTTGAAACTTCAACTAAAGGCTCAAGCCCCAAATCAATTGCCTTTTCATAAAGTAGCGCAAGCGTCTTTTCGTCAGTAATCGCGCAAATCAACAGCACTGCCGAAGCGCCAAGATCAACCGTCTCTTGAAGCATATCTACGCTGGTGACAAAGTCTTTCCTAAGTACCGGCACCTCTACAGCTTGGGTGACTGAAAAAAGAAGTTTTGGGCTACCGCCAAAATGTTCTCGTTCTGTTACCACCGATAGCAAAGGCGCTCCATAGCTAACGAGTTGTCTCGACACCGCTACCGCATTCCGTCCGCGCAGCAAATCGCCATCTTTGGGAGAAATGCATTTAATGTCTGGTATAACAGCGACCAGCCCACGCGCATTTTCCAAGGCAATGGCAGAAGAAAACCGGTCTCTCACGAGGTCTTCCCAAAGCTTCGAGACATATCTTTAAGCTCCTTAAGTTTCCTTGTTGCCGCTCCGCTATCTATAAGCTCCCCGGCAAGCTTTATTCCCTCACGGAAACTGCCAGCCTTACCACCGACAATTAAGGCCCCAGCGGCATTAAGAACAATAGCGTCGCGCCTTGCCCCACTTATTTTCCCGGCGAAAACCCCATTTATCGTTTCTGCGTTAGCTTCAGGCGTGCCTGTCTTAATATCAGAAAGCGAGCATCGGGTGAGCCCCAGTTCTTCCGGGGTGATCTCAAAGGTTGAAATCTCGCCTTTTTTCAGGTGGTGAATGCGAGTTTTCCCAAGAAGGGATATTTCATCCAATCCGTCCAGTCCATGAACGAACATGGCGTTGGTATACCCCAATTCCTTTGCCACAAAGGCTACAATATCAAGTAGGTCAAGCTTGTATACCCCGAGTAAGTGCCTCGGCGCGAAGGCGGGATTAATCAGTGGCCCAATGATAGAGTAAAAAATGGTCTTTATACCTAAGTCTTGTTCCGGAGGAAGCACCTTTCCCATCACCGGGTGGAAGAGAGGCGCATAAAGAAAGGCAATACCAATCTCCTCAATCATTTTCTCCGCCTGGTTTGGCTGCAAGTTTATATTGACACCCAGCGCCTCAAGAACGTCAGCGCTTCCGGAAAGACTGGCGATGGAGCGGCTTCCATGTTTGGCAATGAGTATACCGGCAGCGGCGGCAACTACCGCGGTTGCCGTTGAGATGTTGAACGTGGAAAGTCCACCCCCAGTGCCGCAGGTATCCATAGTATCTCCTGTGACTTTGGGCTTTAAGGGGACGCAGTTATCACGCATAGCCTTAGCGATAAAGGCAGTCTCTTTAAGTGACGCTCCTTTCATCAGCAAAGCTACCTGAAAACCGGCTATCTGGATGTCACTGACCGTGCCCTTATTGATGGCGGCGATAAGCTCAGAAATCTCCGCCTCGGTAAGTTCCTGTTTTGTGGTAATTTTCCCAAGTATTTCCTTGTACATAACAATATTCTCCTTATTTTATTTTTTTATTGGTGTATCTAGTTATTGATATTGGTAAAAACCAACTAAAAACCGTGTTACTGTTATTGAAAACTGATTGATAAGCATCGTTTGTAAATAATCACTCTCCTCTAGCTACTCGATATAGCCTGTTTTAATTCACGCGCAAATCGGGAAATCGGAGCAACGCAGTCACGACCGCACTCTGCAGCAATGCGGACGATAGCGCTTCCGACGATAACGCCATCAGCAAAACGAGAAACTTCGCGGGCTTGTTCCGGGGTAGATATGCCAAAACCGACCGCGCAGGGGATATCAGACAACCGCTTCACTTGCGAGATCATTTTGCGTGCGCTGCTACCCAGTTCCTGCCGTTCACCGGTTACGCCCATAGAAGACACGCAGTACAGAAAGCCCTCGGAATTTAAGGCAATTTTATTTATCCTTTCCTCAGAGGTCGGGGCAATGAGCGATATGAGGTCAAGCCCATAAGGCGAACAAAACTTAAAAAGCTCATCCCTCTCCTCAAATGGTAAGTCAGGCACAATAAGACCATCCATCCCGCACTGATTACAACGTTCGGTAAATTTAGAAACGCCATAAGCGAAAATGGGATTGTAGTAGGTCATAAAGAGAAGCGGAACTTTAATATCCTTCCGAACACGCGACACAAGGTCAAAAAGAATGTCTACTGTACACCCTGCCCGAAGAGCGCGCTCATCAGCCGCCTCAATAATCGGGCCTTCGGCAATGGGGTCAGAAAACGGTATGCCAATTTCGATGATGTCTGCCCCCGCCTCATAAAGGGCAAAAAGCAATTTTTCCGTTGTTTCTATATCAGGGTCTCCCCCGGTAATAAACGGGATAAATGCCTTACCATCAGAAAATGCCTTGCGAATCTTACTCACTTACAGATACCCCCTTATATCTGGCGATAGCCGCCACATCTTTATCACCGCGACCAGATAGTGTGATGACAACAACCTTATTCTTATCCATAGTCGGCGCGTACTTCATGGCATAAGCAACTGCATGGGCACACTCAATAGCAGGAATAATCCCCTCAGTTCTGGCTAAGTACTCAAAGGCATTCACAGCCTCTTTGTCAGTAATGGGAACGTAGCGCGCTCGCCCAAGGTCATAGAGCCCGGCGTGCTCAGGACCGATGCCGGGATAATCCAAACCGGCAGAGATTGAGTACACCGGAGCTATCTGCCCAAATTCATCTTGGCAAAAATAGGACTTCATGCCATGAAAGACACCGGCAAAGCCGGTTGCTATTGAGGCGGCGTTTTTTGCTGTGTCGATGCCCTCTCCGGCAGCCTCACAGCCGATAAGCTCAACACTGACGTCGTTGAAAAAATCATGGAATGAACCGATGGCGTTGCTTCCACCACCCACACAAGCGATTACGGCATTTGGCAAGCGACCCTCAGCGGTTATCGTTTGCTCTCTAATTTCCCGACCGATCACTGCCTGAAAATCACGTACAATGGTGGGAAAAGGATGCGGACCTACAACCGAGCCCAAGCAATAGTGGGTATCAGCTATACGTCCTGCCCATTCACGCATAGTGGCGTTCACGGCATCTTTAAGTGTTGCCGTTCCGGATGTTACACAATGAACCTTAGCCCCTAAGAGTTCCATACGGTAGACATTAAGAGCTTGCCGGTCCATGTCCTCTCGCCCCATAAAGACCTCACATTCTATGTCCATAAGCGCTGCGGCTGTTGCCACGGCAACACCATGCTGTCCCGCCCCTGTTTCCGCTATCAGCCTGGTTTTTCCCATTTTTTTGGCAAGGAGCGCTTGCCCTAAAACGTTGTTGATTTTGTGAGAACCGGTATGGTTTAGATCCTCACGTTTTAAGTATATTTTTGCCCCTCCAAGGTCACTGGTCATCTTTTTGGCGAAGTACAAAAGAGACGGTCTGCCGGCATACTGCTTAAGCAAAGTATCGAGCTCTGAGATAAAACTCAGGTCTTGTGACCACTTCTCATAAGCCTGTTCTAACTCTAAAACAGCGCTCATAAGAGTTTCAGGGATGTACTGTCCCCCGTAAATACCAAATCTTCCTTTTACCATATCGTCTCCTTTTTCAAAACCCCAATAAATGCAAAAATCCCTGACAAAGCCAATAACTTTGTCAGGGACGAATACAATATATTCGCGGTGCCACCCCGATTCACGACTGCTCGTGCGCTTCGCGAGGTACTAACATACCCCCGGCAACTAACGTATGCCCACTCGTCATGGAATACTCGGCAAATCTACCTTTGACCATGCCCTCAGCGGCCCATTTGACATTTTGCAATTCCTGCCCGGCTCTCATCTGCCCGGACTCTCTGTATAGCGCACAAACGCCGTTACTTCCGCTTCAACGGTTTAGAGAAAGCTAACATATTATAGAGAGCTTGTCAACTTCTTTTTTGCTCTTTCTCCCCAATCATCAAAAGAGTTTTTTGTCGCCTAAAACACTGATACCTAGCTCTTTGGCAAGACTATTCTGCTTAAACGGATTAACTTTTTGAATCAAACCATTTCGCTTGAAAAACGACCCTGTATTCTTAAACCAAAAAGTTATTCCTGCTCTTACACACTGGTCTCGAATACTAAGCACCCACTCGTAATCACATATACGAGCCTCGCGTCCGGTTTCGCCGCCAACAGTAACATGTTGCAGTCCGCGCATATATGGCGTTAGATTAATCGGTCCTAAGAGCGGCGCGCAGGCAACCAGCCGTCTCTTGATAGGATAAGACAAGAATAACGGCAAGCGATAATCGGCTGTTTCCTGATTCTCCACCGTACATCCAATGTTTACGTTATCGTATCCGCCGTCCCAGTCAGAAGGAAGCGACACCATAAAGCGATCAATGCGCTTGGTCAGAATTAAAAACTCAAGATCCGGGCGGCTTTTTATCATTGCCCAAGCGTCCGTGCGCCACTCATCAGCCTCAGGAATAAAAAAGTCAGAAGCAAAACAAGTGGAGACAGTTTGCCCGCTTGTGGTTTTTGGCGCACCTTTCGTTGTTACGGTTATTGGCTTATCGAACTCCGCTGTCTTGCGAACTATATTTTGACCATATCGCTTAGAATACGGCCCGTAAAAATAGCAATACGTACAGCCGTCGCTGACCTTATAACATCCGGTCCATGGCTCCCAGTTCACACCGCAAAATCCTCACTGTTAAAATTGGCGTAATACCGCCCGCCTTGCGCCGTAAATTTCAAAACACAATAATCCAGATCGGTTACTCCGCCGGGGTAGTACATGGTATCACCGTCTTGCCAGATCATCTCTTTTGTTGCGGCGTCCTCCAAAACTTCCATTGTCCCCTTCAACATCACACCACGAAAAAAACGCTTGTCCACGAAATATATACTAGCGTTAGGATTCTGGCAGTATTGAGCTACGCGCATGGAAGAAGTGTTGGTGGTAAACCAAAAAGTCTTAATCCCCTCACGTTTACGCGGCGAAAGCATGGCTTTCATATTGGGAAAGCCGTCAGCGTCAACAGAAGCGATAATAGACACACTCTGTTTGTCGATCATGCTTCCGATTGTTTGCTCAGGGTTTCTCATCATATAGTATGCTCCTACGTCAAAAGCTTAGACACAGAAAAATTGACGCCAATTCCAGCGTCTCTAAAAACACTTCAAACGCTGGTTAATACAGGTTAGGTAGTATCTGCCTTCAAAGCTCACTGTGATTAACATAAGTTTTCTCATGGCGCTGCCTTTCTATCTCATCGTTACACTTTCAATTCAAAATCAAGCGTACCCCGTTCCAATCCATTAACAATCAAAGTGATGGCATGCGTTCCTATGTAGTGCTTCCTTGTACTGACATTAGCAAAGGAATGCTTCTTGGAGTAGCGCTTCTTCTCGTTCTTCTTCAGTATTGATTCTGATATTTGAAATATCTTTCTACTTCTTTTACCACCAGATTTCACATAGTCAATGCCATATTCCAGCCTCACTTTTGATGCCGCAGCGACTTTAACAAAAAACGAAAAAACAATGTCTTCTCCAAGGGAAACAGACGTTGTTTCCAAGGTAAAATCTTCTACCTCAACAGGAGTATCCTCTTCGAATCCGAAAATCGCCAAAGCGTCTCGGTTACCCTTCTTAAGCAACGTTCTGCACCCGTGCTTCACAATCCAGTCTGTATACTCGTGTTTACCATACCAATCCTTTGCGAGCCTAATAACTAAATCGGCGTGTGTCTTAGAAATGTCATTTAGATTATTGGCGACACTTGTTCGAACATAAAGCGACGGGTCAGTTTTGAGTTGCTCAAGTATCGGCAAAATAGGCGATGGGTCCTTTTTGAAGCCGTTCAGCGCGATTGCCCACGGTAGCGCGGGCCGACAACCCTCACTGGATAGTCTGCGAACATGCTCGTTTTCATGTTTTGCCCAAGCATACATCTGCGCCATCATACGCTTTTCATGCTTGATGATGAAGGGTCTGACCGCCATTTCAGAGGATGAACCTATAGTAAACAGTTCCAAAGCCCTGATAGACAAATCCCAGTATTCGTCATCCAGTCCGTATACCTCAACAAAATCGGGAAGAATCATGCGGAAAAACCCATCACAGCCAGGAAGAGCTTTTTCAAGAACGCCAATAGCCTCGCTGTAATCTTGCAGCAAATACTTTCCAAGGGTCGTAGTGATTCTTCTGCCTCTGGCTTTCAGTTCCAAATTATCCCACGGGTCAGTCATGACCGCTTTTACAAACTCTTCCTCCGAAAACGCATCATATGCAGTCTTGATAGCCATAGCGAATTGGCGAATCGACTCAGCATTGAGCATATTCTTCAGTGGTTCAGGCATATGTTTATCCCCTTGATTCCCAGCCCATACTTTAAGCAAGAGCCTGTCGGTTTCAAGGCGCTCTCACAGTTAGCTTCCACATTCAATGCTATGCGATTCTGTGTGGTCGAATGCAATACGAATAGAATACTAAATCTTAGTCGTCTCACTCTTGCCAATCCACTGACGTTTATATATTGATTCAGCGAAAATCATTTTTGACAAGTATACGTTCTTCTCAAGTTGTTGATTAACGTCAAACCCATCATATTCATGGTCAATGCATTTGTGTTTGTGGTTGATGATTTCTTCTTTCATAAATCTCCCTTTTTGGCAACTATTTTGCAGAGAATAACAGCTGTAGTTAACAGAAAAATTATCTAGATTAATATTTGTATGATTCCTATTTCTATACAAAAAAGCATCGTAATTCATTTTAGCTAGGCAATCGTACCCATAATCAGTAAGAGCTTTATCAAGGATGTAGCTTGAGCCTTGAAAACGCGGGTTCACTTCAATTAAAAAAAGACGTTTGCTTTCGCTGTCAACTAGCGCATCAACTCCACATATTCCTCTGTACCCAAGTTTTTGTAACACTACCCCTAATTCATACGCACAATTATAGAATGCCGTTTTATACTCTTCTTCAAGATACTTGAACGCAATATAGTCTCCACCTTTATATAATAAATAGCTGCTATCAAGTTCAACGATTTGCACTGAAGCAGGAAGTACAAGAATATCGTCCGCATAAAGTATCAAATGAACATTAAGAGGTGTGTTATTCCGCAAATATTTTGATACTATGTATCTTGAACCACAATCTAACTGCTTGATGAACCACTCAGTGTCGTTTTTTTTACCAAAGTAGTTCCGCTTCCACCGCATGAAACATCCTTTTGAAACACTAGCGGTTCCCCTAAATTTTTGAATAATTCACTAATCGTTTCGATAGACAAACTCGTTGAGTTGTATACATATGAATTAACCATATTGAATTGTCTTTGCCTCATAATCAATTCCTTGAAACTAATTTTATTTCTCATTATTTCCAATAACTCAGTATTGTTCAAACAAATAATGTTAGGTATATATTGTTGCAGTTTTGGTATTTCAAGCACCCATAAAGGGTCATAAAACATAAATTTTGTATTCTCATCTCTGCTAATGACTTTTTGAATATACTTAAATATGAATTCATCTCTGACGACGCTCTGGGCATTATTGCCAATGCGCCTGTTGCTTATTTTGCATAACGCATAATTCTGTCTTGAATTATTCCCGTAAAGAGTGATCGAATGGCTAATAAACCCTTTCGCATACTTCATGTCGGACTGTCGCGATCCAACCCAAACTATTTTGCTCATTACTGTCTAGCCATCGTTTTTTGCTACGCCAATATAATCAATTGAGCTAAACCAAAAGGAATTCTTGCCAGCAAGCATTGGTTTAATCTTTGCAGTTAGTCTTTCAATCTCTGTTTTGAATTTATCCTTTTCTTCTAGTGTAGTTATGAATCCCGCCTCATGCGATCTATCTATTTGATCCAATTGCCAACTATATGATTGTTTGAAGAAGTTTGCTTTCATATCATCGTTCATACGTGACGACTCTTGCACTAAGAATTCTATCTCGATATTATCAAACCCAGCTTCGGATAACCAATAGTACGTAGCGCGACCACAATGTCTATCTGATACCCCTGGAATTTTGCTAGTAAGCTGAACCAACTCACTCAAGGCGCTAACCTTTTTACTCGATAAATCGTCCAAGTTAGTAGCAGCCTTCTCATCTATTGTTATGGTATCTCCACATGAAAGCTTTGAAGAATCATCTGGATTACTAATTATTAAATATCCTCCAGGAGTAAGCATTTGCTTAAAACTTTTGATGATTTCGATAACATGGGCATACTCTTTATCATGTTTAAGATTATCGTTTTTTATATGGTGTAGTACCATTACACAAAAGATGATGTCAAACTTCATTTGTTCATCACCCAGCACTTTTAGCAAATCTTTATGAGACTTCCCTATGTCCTCAATATTATAGTTATCATAATTAAATTTTTTTCTAATGTTCTTTCTTTCTGCAGTCTTCATTGCCCTTAGGAGCCATGTGTCATTTATATCAATCCCATTCACTTTTCCAAAAACCTTATCTTCAAAGCACAATCTTCCTAATTCGCCATCTCCACATCCTACATCTAAAACTCTTAGGTTCGTCTTGCCTGTAGAGGCTAGTTTATCAGCGCAGTTCTCACAGACTTTACGTAAAAAAAACGATGTTAGACCAACTTGTGTTTTGAGACGGTCTTCTTCGTCCTTACTAACGCTTATTGCAAGCGTCTCTTTCTTCGCTTGCCTAACAATACCACTTGTTGAATTCATTCTCGCTAGAATTCTTTTCATTTGTGCCTTATATTCATCGTCAGACGCTCCACAGTTAATATAATCAGCCATACGTTCATTAAATATGCCCCGTATTTCTTCAGGTAAGTCTTCCTCCCTTGGCAAATCAACCGTTGGGCTTAATCTTACTGGTATAATTGGTATATCTCGACTTTTTGCCAACTTAATTTCTTTCCCAACCCAATCTTGCGGATTTCTAATTCTCTCGCTGGCAAATGTGTGAGGAGATATTAACAAAAGCAAATTCAAGGAGTTTTTTAGCGGTGGAATAATGTGCTTTTCAAATATGCCCTCACCCTCAAAATTACACCCAAAGTCTACAAAAACCTTCAGTTTGGATTTTTCCAAATAGTCTCTCATAAGCCTTGCCGCATATATAGCATCACTATGGCGATAACTAATGAAAACATCAAATTTTTCTTTTTGCTCCATTGTAATTCTCTCCAAATTTTCAAAATAAAAAAATCAGTCTTTATAAAGTAGGGTATTTCGTAGTCCTTTAATAATTAACGCGATACTTCGTGAAGCATTATCACATATAGCTAATTCTATGTTTTCGCCATAAGACAGACCATTATTAATGTTTTGAAACCCTATTTCCTTGAAATACGCTTCCATTTTATCGCAGTTTTCTAATTTGTGTTCGTCGCCCCTCAACCACTTCGCAAGTATTTCAGCTGCGCCACCAAATGCCCCAATCACGTAAAGTGGTGTGGCAGTTGGATTATGACGAAGCGCTATATAGGCTTCTTCAATAATCCCAGGATAATCTCCACTATAACCACTAGTCTTGCCCCCAAATACTATTCGTGCATCCGAGGCACTTGCTGACACTTTGCGGAGTGTTGTTAGATTTTTTTGCCTTGATTGATTTCTGTCTGTTGGCACATAAATGAATTCACTCCAAGAACACCTATCATTCACAAAATTTGGAGTGATTTTTCGGTCTTTTAAATAATGAACTATTATTCGCCGCTTTTCTTTAAAGTTAAAACAATAGTTTTTTACTAATTTCTCAAACTGCACGACGTAGTTTTCTCCATTCTCGTCTACATAGTTTGGATTACCTGCATAAAGTATGTTTGCATCAGCGACTAACAAATGGCGAATTAAATCCAAATAGAATGTGCTTAGGAGCATATTAGTAGTCTTATCAGCTGTGTTGGCTATTGAAATACCAATATTTTTCCCCGCCAAGAATCCACGTGCGTCAAGTTTATCGCCACTAATACTAATGCAAGGCAACAGTGTCGGTGTCGCAAAAAGGCATCGTGGGCAGTATTCTCTCAATACTTCAACTTCGCTATTACTTAGCGGTGGCTCGGGATATAAAGCGACCCTCACATCACTTTTTGCGATATTACGTACGGTAAATAGTTCGGGATGATGCTTAAATACAAGAGTCTTTTTGAGAATTGGTTCCTTTAGATGTATTGAGGCAGAATAATTAAGGAATAAACTGTGGTACTCTGTTTTTAAAACCTCAAGTAGCACATCATATATAATTTCACGGCTACGTCTCTCTCCTACCTTGCCATGACCCAAGTGTATTGATTTCATATTCGCACCATATGGGAAACGTCTAACCTCTTGTGTTTCTAGTGCATCAAGCAGCAAAACTGAGCACCCACACTCTTTCGCAATTAAAACTTCTTTTTGGCACCAATTGCGCGATGAATAATTATCTGTATACAGAATTAGCAACAGCTTTGAAGCATGGATATTCTTCTTTATCTCTTCTTCAAAATTGACGCCACTTTGTAGCTCATCAACGTCAATAAATGGTTTGAGAGGTGTTCTAGATATGTAAGTTTTGAGTGTTCTAGCCAAGGATTTTCCGTCGCTCCTGGCATGACTGATGAATACTTGAACGGGTTTCTTTTTACAGTCTACACAATTGTTCTTATCTCGTCGACCATTGATTAAGAGACTGCAAAACGCATGTGCGAGTGTAAGTTTTAAAAGGTCTGCGTTATAGGAAAACTCAACACTAGTATTCTTTCCGCCATATTTGAATCGTGTCAGGTTTATATTATTCGTATTACAAATATTTGATGCCGCTTCCAGGCTTCTTGTTGCCACAGGGAATATGACTATGCCTTTGCTATTTCCGCAATACTCATCCAAAGCTGATTTAAAACTTTGCCATTCTGTTGATTGATTCATGGAAGCATCAATTAAGAGAACGCATGCCACTTTCTCATAAACATTAGTTAGCTTTCTAAACTCTTCTGGGTTGAACATAGGTAAGTTATGGCATTCTATTGGTATGCCAATAGAATTACCTGCGTAATCATTATTATTACGAGAAAACGATGTGATAACATTTTTTGCGTAGTATTCTCCATCTCTATATTCTTTGTGCCAAATAATTACTATTTTTAACGGGGCTTTAGTGTTATGCCCTTCGCTTGTAATATGATTCTTTCCGCTAGTTGCTACTATTAAGCAGTTTTCGCGAAATGTTTCTTTTCGAATCTGGTAAGCTTTTTGCGCCCATTCATGCGCTTTATCATGTAGACCAAGTCTTTCATAAGCAATACTAATACTTTCATAAGCAGTGGCTGTTTCTGGGGAATTATTCCCATGCACTTTATTGAAGATAGATGAAGACTTTTCCAACCATTTTAATGCAACATAATAGTCTTCCTGCTCAAAATAGCGCATGCCCTGATTATATAGAACAAATGATTCCCCATCTGACTCTGTTGCTGTATTAGTTTCCACAGTTGTTTTGCTATTCACTAAGTCATCGAAAACATTGTCACGACTAAAGACATGAATGCAATAATCTACAGCTGCATTTGCAGCCTCTATCTGATCATTTGTCTTTCTGTTTTTGTCTAAATTTTTGCTATGTCCCCAATCGGAAATTCCCTTAATAATAATCCATTCAGCAGTCCCACTAAACCTACATACTGAATAGATTCCATATGCTTCCATCTCTCCGCCAATTGGGTTTGCATCTGCAAAATCTAATAAAAGCTTTTCCCTAAATGCATAGTCATCAACGAGTTTTGAGCCAGTTAAAATATTGCCTACAAATACCTTGTGTCCAGAGTTTCTGGTCCAGTCTTGATACTCGGAAAAAGCATTGAGTAATTGAAAACCCGCCTCCTTAGGGTATTCCTTATATATAGACCCACTGGTTCTGATTTTCTCAGCGTCGTATGGTAGTATATTTTTCGAAACTAGTACGTCTCCGATACTTTGTTTTCTTTCTGCGCTAGATGCATCTTCATTTACTCCAAAAGCAATACCGACCATTATTACCGCTATGGGGTTTAGTACTCGTATAGTCTCATGAACAAGTAAAGTTGCGTGTGGGTTTGTTGGCCCTTGTTCTAGCAGGTGAAGGTGCGCTGCCTCGTATTTTCCGAATGTTCCAAGGCGAAGCTTTCTTCCTTTTATGCTACCTTGTTGATAGTCTAAAGACTTATTTGATGGCTTAAAGTGCTTTTGAAAAGCATTATTTTCATGGTCATTTGCTGTTATAAAAAGAAATGGTCTCATTTTAGACTCCTTGCACCATGACCTGCCCCCAATACTTATACCAGTTGCAGTGTTAGTCTAACCGGCAACACAGCCACAGGGGCTGGAGGCCTATATTTTAAAGCACTGTGTGGTCTA
>Ga0209737_10001741_pt1 | contig 15386 bp, 12 predicted proteins | sample TergutCu122P3_FD_187284 | JGI IMG/M metagenome (GOLD analysis project Ga0209737, IMG submission 187284) | Cubitermes ugandensis P3 segment gut microbial communities from Kakamega Forest, Kenya - Cu122 P3 (SPAdes) (version 2) | ecosystem: Host-associated > Arthropoda: Insects > Digestive system...
TTTACTGCTTCGTATTCCGCAGTTGTTATGATATACTTTTTCATTTTCCGAAACTCCTTTTTTCTTTAGTATATCATATTTATCCGCTTGTCTATTCTTTTGTTTGGAATTAGTATAACGGTTAAATCTTTTTATTTTATATGGAATTGTTAAAACAATCATAAAACTTATTACCACCATAGAAATAACAAAACAAACTGTTATAAAAAGTAAATTAAAAATCATAAATATATAAATCAAACTAATTTCCGTAAATAATATAATTCTTGTCCGCTTTTTAAAAATTCTTTTTTCTACATTATCGAGTGGTTTATTTTCAGCTTCTACCGGCGCAAATATAAAAATTATTATTCCCGAAACGATAGTTAATACCAGGAGTAATATGTAATTATACGAAATATATCTAATACTTATTAAAACAAACACTGTCAAAATTATCGAAAATATATAACATTTCAACGGAGTCTTCGTATGATACCCTCCTGCATTTGATCGTAATGGAATATATGATAGCATAAACAGTAGGCTCGCCCATACCATATTGAAGATGCCGCCTATGAGTATAGTTGTAGCTATATTTATTAAAATATTTACGATGTGCTTAATTCCATACTCATAGACTTCTTTGTCTTCAATGTTAATCGCTCCGTTTTCAATTAACATAGTCGTAATTTTGTTAATTACTTTTGTAATCATCAAAACTTACGCAATTTTTTTGCGCTTTCCGGCAATTTTGCTTGATAAGCCCAATAATCGCATGTAGTATTTACATTCGATACCGTGGCCGCTAGTGCTACTTTTGCGATTAAATCGTTGATTTTTTTTGTAATTTTTTTATTTATCATATTTTTCCACCTTTCTATTATAATTTTCGACAAATATTTGTGCATTTGTTTGATTCGATTGTATCATACAGAATTATTTATGTCTATGAGTTTGTATTATCCTGCACTTTTTTTGTATCTAAATGTATATAATGAAAAAGTAATGTGAAATATTAAAAAAATATGAATACGCCGCATATAGATGGGTTCATCCGAAAAAAGATGTATAAGGTATTGCGAAAAAGGGTGAAAAGATGTATAATAACCTTATGAAAATAAGGGAGCGAAAAAAATGAACAGAAAAAACAACATAAAATTGGACGGATTATACCCGAAAAGCCTGAAAATCACAAACGTGACAGAAGAAGACCAGCAAATAATAATAGAACTAAAATCGCAGAAACACAGCCATAAATGCGGTAAATGCGGGAGAAAAATGACATCATACCACAGTACGTGCCGCCGAACCGTGCAGGATTTGCCGATACTGGGCAAGAAAGTGCTATTAAAAATAAGTGCCTATGAATATTACTGTAAAAACGAGGGATGCGGAATAAAATCATTCAGAGAAGACTATGGAGAATTCATAGGAAAAGGCAAGAGAATGACGAACCGATGCGAAGAAATGGTAAAAATACTGGCGATAGAAACGAGTTGTGAAGGCGCGGCAAATATCTGTGGAAAGATGGGCATAACAGTAAGCGGGGACACAATAATCGGTATGTTGAAAAAAGAAGTCAAAAAGATAAATATTGACGAAAAAGGGGAAGTCACCACTTTGGGTATAAATGATTTCGCGTATAAAAAAGGACTGACATATTGCACGATAATGTGCGATGGCGAAAACCACAAGCCGATAGAAGTATTAGATGGACGAGACGGCGAAAGTCTGAAAGAATGGCTGTCCTCGAACAAAAAACACATGAACATCACAAAAGTGACGCGAGACAGGGCGAGTGCATACGCGAAAGTCATATCCGACCTAATACCGGGAGCAATGCAGATAGCCGATAGATTTCACTTGCATCAAAATTTGCTGGACGCTGTGAAAGAAGCATTGAAAAACATATTGCCAAACGAAATACTGATACCGAACGATTACGGAATATCAGAAGCAAATGAGGTACAAGAAGTTGAAAAAACCGAAAACAACATATCTGACGAAATCGTACCGGTTCTTAAAAAAAAGTGAGACAGATGATTTATCAGACTTATCATACGAATTTGAGAAACTGCGTCAGGAGTGTAAATTTGATGTATATTTATGCCGGAAAAGCGACCCTGAGAGCAAGGGCAAGATAGAGAGCGTAGTCAAATTCGTCAAACAGAATTTTATGGAAAACCGAGTGTATTCGGACGACGAAACGCTGAACTGGTGCGGTTTGGAGTGGCTTGACCGGACGGGTAACAGCAAAATACACGGAACAACGAGACAGATACCTGCCGAAGCGTTCGAGACGGAACGTGAATTTCTGCGACCATTACCGTCGGCGGTGATGACAGGAAACGAGAGTATCTGCCGGACGGTGCGGAAAGATAACACGATTTTGTATGATTCAAACCGTTATTCGGTGCCGCTGGGGACATACGGAGTACAAAAAGAGGTACTCATAGAGCCGAAAGACGGAATTTTACGCATATCAACGACATTCGGTGATTTTATCTGCGAGCATACGATTTCAAGCAGCAGGGGTATGCTCATCAAGAATCAAAACCACGGGCGCAGCCGCGAGGAAAAACTCGACCGTCTTCTGGAAAAAGCCGATGCGTTATTCGACTACGAGGTATCAGATTTCCTCCGGCGTATTCGCATAGATAAAAACCGGTATGCCAGAGACCAGTTCGCCCTATTGGAGACATTGAGCGTCAAATACGGCAAAACGCCCACGGTTGAGGCGATACATATCTGTGAGCAAATGAATCTCGACAGTGCCGTAGATGTGAAAGACTATCTTAAAAACATCGTTCCCCTGCCGGAAATACCTATACACAAAATTCCTGTGAGCGACCGAAAGTACCATGTTGCCGCCGAAAAACGATCTATTGATGTTTATGTGAAGGCAGGGGGTGGTTCGCAATGATTAAACCGCTTGACAACGTAAACGCACTAATAGCCGCGCTTCGTATGACTCCCGTGGATTTCGACCGGCTCTATGCGGGCAGAAACAAACTCACCCCGCTGGATAGCGTGGAACTGTTTCTCCTTGAGCAGCAGCGCCTCCGCGCCGAAAAACAGAATTTACTCAGACGCCGCCGCGCAGGGTTGCCCGTCGAAAAAACAATCGACACTTTCGATTTCGGTTTCCAGCGCAGCGTCTCAAAAGAGCAGATGCTCCGCCTCTGTGACATGACTTGGATCGAACAAGCTTTCAACGTCTGTTTCCTCGGTCCGCCAGGCGTCGGCAAAACTCACCTTGCCTTATCCCTTGCCGTCAGAGCTTTGGATTTAGGCTATACCGTCGCTTTTGAGACTCTTGACAACCTAATGAAACTGCTCAAGACTACTCAGATTTCCAATACCAGCAAACGCAGGGTCGGCTATCTTTCCAAAGCTGCCCTCGTCATCGTCGATGAAGTCGGTTTTATGCCCCTGTCTCAGCAGGAAGCTAATCTTTTCTTCGGTTTCATCTCCTCTATGGACGAACGCGCCTCCGTCATTATCACTTCCAACAAGGGCTTCGATGAATGGGTTGATTTCCTCGGTGATTCCACCATTACCACCGCTATTCTCGATCGTCTTATTCATCATTGTGAAATCATCAATATGTCCGGTAACAGTTACCGCTTAGAGCATCGTAAATCCATTATTTAATTGCTCTGCATTTGTGTGGCAGAATTTTGTGTATTTACGTGGCGAAATTTTTTGCATTTTTTTGTCCGATTTTTTTGTATTTCTATTGACTTCTTACAATTATTTCGAAAGTAGCTCCTAATACTTCGCACACAGGTTTTAATAACACATAATTATAATAATATTCCAAATATCCCCGCCTTTTTGAATAAACTGGAGTTTGAACTTTTATATCATTGACATATACGTCAATTTCTGTTGAAGAAAACGCCACTTTATCGAAATCAAGTAAATTTTCCGTTATTGGTTCTTGGAAGCTACAAACAGTACCGTCGGAATTAACATATGTTTCATCGTCACTTTTCAGTTGTTCTCTTAGAACATCAATCATCTTTAATAAATCGAAATCATCTGTTGGAGAAACCGCTATTTCATCGAAATCAAGTGAATTTCCCGTTGTTGTTGCATCTTGGGGGTTATAATCCGTATTGAAATATTGGCTATAATACTCAAAAGCCTCGTAAGAAGTGCTACAGTCGGAATTAATATATATTTCGTCGTCACATTTCAGTTGTTCCTTTAGATTATCAGTTTTCTTTTTTGCTTTTTCCGAAGAGAATGTTATTTTATCGTAATCATTTGACTTAATATAAACTGTACCTGTTTTATTTACAAACAACGGAATAGAGCTCTCAATTAAATTATTATACACAGAATCCATAATGCCACAATAATATATTTCTCCGTTAATTATTTCTCCACTAATTGGTTTAAAATTTGAAGTCATAACCGGAGGTAATCCAATAACTATAGTATATCCATCTTCCGGTATATCTGGCATGTCAACTATTTCTGCTGTTATAATGATATAAACTTTAGTTTGAAAAGCGGGAAATATAACAATACTAATTTCGCTTTGTGACGCGCAAGCGCTGTTTATATCCTTAAAATCTTCAATCATAATTATACCTTCTTTTATTTCTTTTATGTATTGTTTTTAGCTCTTGTCCCCACAAGTTTCACATCCTTCGCTTTTTTTGAAGTGCAGGTTATGCGTTATCTGTAGCGGATGTGTGAATATCCCTGCCCTTTCTCCGCCAATCTTTCTCTCGTTTGTGTTGCATATCCATGTGTATTCCGTAAGATAATTTATAACCCTCGGCGTATAATCAGGATTATTCTTATTTATGAGGTCTAATATTAATTTGGTTGCTATAACGCTGACAAAATCTATATCAACAGCGACCCCCGGCTCAAAAGCCAGCGACTCGGCTTCATTGTCGCTCCCAAAATATTCAGCGTGCGAATCGGGACGTTCATCGTCTATCAATTCTCCAAGAGCGCATTGATAACAGGGAAGTTTTTTACCGGGCGTCCAGTACATTATTTCTCCTGCGAATGCGCGTGTCCAACAACAGGCAGTAACAAATGAAGTATTGGTTGGAATTGCCAATTTGTCGCATGCCCATGCCGACGAGGCGCGATTATCTCCGGTTCCAATTACTATCGAATCTACGCCAAGATATGGAAGCAGTTCATCCATAGGTACTCTCTGAATCACTTTTTTGAAGACAATAACTTCAGCTTTAGGATTTATATTAAGTATTTTATCACGTACTGCGTCAACCTTATATCGCCCGAGGTCGTCAAATCCGCATTGATGGCGACAAATATTGTGTATCTCTAATATATCGGTGTCGCAGAGAACAAATTTACCCACTCCTGAACGCGCAAGTTCCATTGCGATAAACGAACCGACCGAACCACTGCCAATCATAACCGCACATTTTTTGAGCATTAATGCCGATTCGAGTAACCCGCTGTTTCTTGAAAACAATTTAACCTGCTCGTCATATCTCTTTATACGCACAGTTTCTGAATTTACCGTCTTACATTCAATTCTATCGCCATACCGTGTAACGATAATTTCAAAATTGATTTTATCGGGGATATGCTCTCCGTCATTTAATATATACCCGATAATATTATATTTTTCTTTTCCGGAATCAATTATGTAAAACGATTCTGTTTCTTTCCTAACTAATCCGTAAAGATAACCGCTGTATTCATGCGAGTCCAGTATAAAACCGGGGATATGCGCCACATAATCGCTGTGTTTATATGTTGTGAAATTTTTGATAAAATCATCTGCGAGCGTTTCGTCAACCGTTTCGCTAACGTCTTCTTCCTGAAAAAGATCCGTTTCACTGCCGAGCTCTCCAGCTGAAAGCGATTCTCTAAGTTTTTCCATTTCGTTTTCATTATTCATTATTGTGTTCCTCCATATTTTCTATTTCACATTTTATATACATTATTGGACGTTTTATTATTTTTATATGTCTTTTAAACGCTCTTTTAGAATTTCTCATGAAGTTTTTTAAATACTCAATATCATTATTTTCTTGTAATATATTCTGCGGTGATGCTGTAGGTCGTTTCTGATGCGGAGCCTGAGTTTCTGTTCTATGCGGTTGACGTGATTCTTTGCTTATTCTTTCATCTATCTCTGGTATTGAAGCAATTTTTAATATATCAGGATTTTCAAAATATTGATTTCCTGTTTTGATATCCGTTCTTATATATTTAAGTTCATTTGATAATATGTCAACATAATATGCTGTAATTCTAAACGTCGGGTCAACATTGATTAATAACGAAATACAACCTTTTCCTACGGTATTGGCATATTTAATATTTGTGCCGTCGTCCGTTCCGGAAAAAGTATCTAACGAACCCGGATGCCTGTGCCACATGCCAAGAAAAGTAAGGGGATATTTATACGTTTTAGAAATAATACCGCAAATATGATTAACATATTTTTCATCGCTTTCATGATATGAGGTGCGGAAAATTCCTTCTCCATCTTCATATCCGGGATCACTGGATTCAACGACATACCATGTGTTATTATAATAATGCCCAAGTAATAAACCTGATGTTTCAGTTTTAATTCTGTTGTGGGTTTCGTTATATATCTGGGTTAGCGCCCTGTCAGAAAACACTATTTTTTCGCATTTTTTGTGAGGTTCAAATCCCATTGACTTTCTTCCGTCAACATAGCGGAAACCCCGTAATGAGGATGATTCATATTGTATTTTTGCATTTGATTTGTCAGCAAGTTCTTTGACCCAATATTTAATATGTCTATAAATAATTTCAACCAGAGGTTTCCTTAATCCGTAATATATACAACTATCTATTTCACTTTTTAAGTTTTTAGGCTCGACGAATGCGTTTCCGCGTTCATCATTCTTTATATCAAAAAAATGTTTTTCGTTTATCTTTTTAACTTCATTTACAGAAGGGAAAACAAGATAAAACCTTACAGGTGATAATTTATCATATTTTGAAAACTCAGCGTCAATTAAAACGAGAAAAACCCATTTTTTATCGTCATAACTAATATTTACTTGTTTCATTATGTCTCCGGATGCTGAAAAAGACGGCTGCCCTTCCGGGGATAATCCACAAAGAAAATCTATCTCTTTTCTTCGTATATCAGGATTTTTATTTATCCAATCCTCAATACACATATTTCTTTTATTGTTTTTGTCTTCGGCATGATTATTATTTAAATGCGAAGCATTATCAATTTCCGCAGTTTCAGCGCGATTCTGTTTTGAGTCAGTGCTATCTTTACAGATACTATTATAGTTAATATCTAATATACTATTGGTAAAAAAATCATCGTCATATGTCATGTGATAATATCCTCCTTATAATTTATAAATCATTACAAATAATGTAACTTACTATATCTTGCCATGGTCTTGAAAAAGCGTCCATGTTTTTTGGTCAATCAACCCAAGTTCAAAAACCGTTATCCAACGCATGGCAAATCTAAGACATGCCGCCGCAGATGTGACTAAAGGGTCTCCCTCGCGTCCGTCATGTATGTTGTCTATGTGATTTGTACACATATATAATTGCTGGTTTTCATCTCTGAGCAAATGGGGAATGGATTTAGGCGTAACAGATGAATTGCTGACCATTGTCTGCATTTCGCTTATATTAGGCTTAACGGGATAAACTTTTACCGAACCTCCCCAACGAATCTGTGGATGGTCATCATCATAAACCATCAAAACAGTCCAGTCTTTTCTTTTTCCGCAAACGATGGGGCGCAGCCTCACGGTCCAGCACATTTTCCCGTCAGACATAAAACCGGATTTTGCTTCCGGTTTTATGTTCTGCATAGCCAAGAGTTCCCTGCGCAGTAGTTCGGGTCTTTTTTTGTACCACTGTACAGCGGCGGCGACAACGGCTTTGTCAACAGGAGTATATCCGCCACTTGAAAGCGAATTTTCCGATATTGTGTCATCAGCGGGGTTATAAAATGTCCCATCTCTGTTGACCATCAAGTCTTCTCCGTTCGCCAACTGTTCTCTAAGAGCACTAATGGCATCGGCAATATCGTCAGTAGCGGCAACAATGGATTTTGGAATTACTTTATCGAAACCGCCACTTGAAAGCGAATTTGATGAATCTGCGGACTCATTAGAAACAGGGGTGCTACTGTCGGGATTTACGATTGTTTCTGTATTATTAATAAGTCCTACCCGCATAGCTTCTATTGTGTTCGCCACATCTGCTACATCATTTTCAGCCACGACAGATTTTGGAACCGGTGAAAATCCGTTTGACGGAATCGAATTTTCGGGAGTATCGGTTTCAGGGGGAGCTATTGAAATGCCGGCGGGGTCTATAATCGGTTCAGTTTCATTCATAAGTTGTGCTCTCAAAGCTACGATCGCTTCATTTGTTGTTTGATTAACTGCGTTGTCCGCTGTACTGGTTATAGTGTCATTTACAGTTTCGTCATTGTTTACGTTTAATTCGTTCATTTTTATATACTCCTTTTTAAACATTACTTTTGTTTTTGTTTTTATGTTATTTTTTCGTTCCCCGTCGTTGAACTACTATACCCCCAGTATAACGCCTCGAAATCATATTTGTCAAGAAAGTTCAAGTTGCAAAAATATGATACTTGTTGGTAAAAGTTGCAGAAATCATCAAATATTGGCGAAAAACACCGCAGATATTGACAAAAATCAAATTTTATTTTATAATAATATGTAGATTATTTGCAAAATTTGCCGAAAAGAGGGGGAGAAGAATTTAATGATAACTGAATTAACTGAATTGTTAGATTGTTATGCTATATGCGCTAATAATGGGAAAAATGTTGCGCAGAAAGTTTTATATAGGAATATTTATTCTTTATGTAAAGGTAATGAAAAAGAGATAACTAATGCTTCCAAAGAATTATGCGAAGCCTTTCAACGAGATTTGACAAAATTATGTAATGATAAAGGCGTTAATTATAACCCTAAAATTAGTATAGGGACTTTAATCACCCAGTTGTTTTCAAAACATACAAATGAAACAAAATTCGTGGGAAAGATTCATAATATAAGAAATAAATCCAAACCTGTGCAAGGTAGTATTGCAACATATATTAATAGAATCGCACTTTTATCTGCTATTTTTGCCTATTTGTCTTTTAAAAATTTCGAGGAAGAATCAAAAAATCTTCAAGATAAGGCTAAAAACTTTCTTATTATCGAATTAAACAAAGAAAATAATCGCGAATATACTGAATGGCAATTATTAGCGAAAGATGTTTTTCATAATCTTGCCGATAAATTATTGTCAATGAATAATGAATATATAAATGATGACATAAACCAAAAATATTTTACACCGCTTGAAGAAATTGTCGATAAAAGTAAAGAAGTTGCAACGTTTGTCAAACCGGATGGTAGTGTTATTAATCCAAGAGAAGATGAAATACCCATCATTATTAAAAGAGATGCTATTATATATCCAGAAAGCGATTTTTTAAATGAACTTGAAAAAATGAGTGTTGATGAATTTAATGAAATATGCAGGAATTATTCACAACTTTTTTTTGATATATTGGTATGTGAAGATAATGAAGATATTAAAAAGATTATCGCTGACAGTTCGCCTGATGGTTTTATAGATAGTTTGTGTGCGTATATAAGAAAAAAACTGATATTCAGCTCGAGAGGTTATCCTTTTATTAGATTTGATGGTGATATTGGAACACACAAAGAAATTTTTTTGCAATTGCTTTACGAATGTCTGAATCGAAATGGAAAAACCGAGGATAATATAATTATACCAATGTATATTGACCTTGACTATTGCTTCAGAAATGAGCTTGATGTAACAGACGAAAAATATGCTGAAGATTATCTTGAATCGATGCTTTCAAAATTTGAAAAAAACATACAAAATTTTGATAAGTATGATAATAAAAAATCAATATTATTGTTGGCGGGGTTAAAATCTTTTACTCCCACGAGATTCAATCTCGAAAAGCGGATAAAAGATTTTATAGACAAATATAAAGTGCTGTTGATTGTTTCTTTCAGTTGCGACTTTGTTATATCTGATACGGATGAAACATATAATATCATTAAAAACTTCGATTTTTTTGCATATATACGAATTAAAAACGTTTGTCTCGCCGACAGCGTCGCTTGTAATGATTTTATACGCAAAGCTGGTGCTGCGGGATATTCTATTGAAGGCATATCGCAAGAAGCGATTTATGACTGTTTATCGAATATGGGAGTTTCATTTGTTGATTTGGGATTGCTTGAATTGTTGCAGGAGTACAGAAATTATAAGCTGCCGGATAATATAAATAATTTTTGTTCTTCGTTTAGTACAACCGCTATATGTGAAAATGATTATGAAAAAGTCTGGCGTTTTTTGTATTTAAATGAACAAATAACGCAGATGAATCATAAAACGTCAGTTTTATTGAATAAACATAAAATATTTTATTATTATTGCGTTGCAAAACACTTTTTGAAAATTATATCTCAAAGATTCAATAAAACCGAAATAATTAATCGTTTTGATATTTTAAATTGTACAATTCCGGAGGCAATAACAATTTTTTTGCGCGAACATAGCGATACCTGTTTGAATTATATTGATAAGGTAATTGATGAAAGTAAAGATGAAAACCCTGCGTATTTGTTATTCACGGCAAATTTACTGCCTGTATTAATTTCGGATAAAAAAACAAAATCCGATAAAAAAATCAAGCTCATCAACTATATTATTGATATGGTAAAAAAACTTGAAAACGAAAATAAAATTAATTTTGAAATTTTAAATTTTATAAAAAGCATTGTTATATATAGCCGTGCATACTTAATAAATGATATTGATTCTGATATAAAATTGTTTATTGAATATATGTTTAAAAATAAAACCGCAAAAGAAACAAATCACTATTTTTACAAACTGCTTTTTGGCGATATTCAGCCATTTATATTCTATGATAATTATGATAGTATAGAATTTAAGGACGATATAAGAACAGGGGAAATAAGTCTGGCTTCATTGAAAGCCCAGCTTGAAAATTTGCGGTATTCTAATAACGCCAATATTGAAAATATATCTTTATATTCGCTGCTTCTTTTTACATACTGTTCGTTTTTGCAATCCAGAATTTACAGGAACCGAGAAAATGACTATGATAAATTAAATGCACATATTAGCTTCTGTGCTGATACTATACGTTATATTATTGAAAACCACGGTGACTTATTTAATGAAGATATAAAAGCCTTCTGGCATATGCTCTGCGATGACTTTAAAAATTATAAAAAAGAAGAAATTATATTCGGGAAAACCTATTACCCTATGAATAAGGCAATAAATCAAGTATTGCTCGGCAGTTACAGCTTGAATAATGATTCCCCTAATTTGACATCAATTAAAAATGTCCATGAATGTTCTTTTACTACTCTGACAATAGCGGTAATGTTTCTCCCTACTTTAGCTGACGATTCTAATTCTAGTTACAACAAGCAAAGAGTTATTGATATGCTTATAATCAAAAATATGTCGTTTTGCGATGAAATAAATATCTTAAACTTGTTATATAAAGATACATATATAAATGAATTAGACTTAAATAACTATAAAAGCTGCTGGAAAGAATATCAAACGGGGCAGTCGATTAACGCTAAAATTGCGTCGGATATTGAGATTATATATTCCTGTTATTCTCTATTAAGTTATTATTGTAAAAATCCTGACAATATCAAAATGTTCCCAAAGGCGGAAATTTATGAAGCTAAGCAGCAGGAACGAAATTTAAAAAGTGCTAGAGGAAAGCGTATTTATTATGATCTTATCATTAAAAACCCCGACTTTGATTCATTATCGCTAAACATATAGCCTAATAATTTTATTTTAATGTTATGATAATGTTATCCCCGCTCATTTTATAAAAAAAATCTAAATACTGACTCAAATAAACTGCCGGGATATACAATGTTTTTTTATATATCACAAATCTGGAAATTTCTATGTCATATTCTTCGCCTGCGTAAAAAATTTTAACAATATTACTTTTTTTATAAAATTCATAATATCCCCCAAGAAGTTCTACAAAGGGAAGTAAGGCAAATAACAATTTATTATTTGTTTTTATTAGAGGAGGTCCGGAACTTTCATATTCAATAACTGCACCATTTGCCAAAAATTGCGTAGAACCTGCCAAAAAGGCAAAAACAGATTTTTCATATTGTTTTTTTGTTTTTATTACTTTATCGTTTTTTTCCGAAGAGTACATTGTTTTATTCCACTTATGGTCTTTACTCATTAACGCCGAATTTTTTAATGTATATGTATTTCCGCCAGTATCTGTTATTCCGGAGAGATTAAAAGTAAAATCAACATGAAGCCATTGGTTATTTACTTTAACAATATTCCAGCCATGTTTTTCCCAAGATTCCCCGTTATAACTTTCACCTTTTACATACCGGACAGCAATATTGCAACTTTCTAAAATTACAACTGCCATCGCAGCTATAGCCTGACAAACGCCTTTACCCGATATTAAAGCTGATACGGCAGAATGTGCGGTATAATAACCGTTATTTTCATATTTTATATTTTCATAAAACCATTTATTTATCTCACGAACTATTTTTTCATCAGTCATATTTTTACTGACAATATTTTTAGAAATTTTATGCGCATAACATTTAAGCAGATTAAATTCTTTAGCGTTGTTAAAATATTCAATACCAAGTTCCGCTATTATTATTCTATTATTATAGTGCAGTCTTTTCCAACAATAGGTACTTTTTGTCTGAGATAATTCAAATTCACTCCCCGATGAATATAAAATATCCAAAAACATTTCATGAATATCAAAATTCTCATTGAAAAAAGAATTTCTGTTATCAATAATAATCATAATTTTTTTGTAATGCGCTGCCAAAAGGAATTTACATGCTGAATGTAATTCAAACATATTTGCAATTTTCCACACGGGAATATCATAATTACTTTCATAATATTGTATATTAAAAAAGTTGATTTTTAATGTATTTTCGTATTTCACAAAATTATATGAATAACTCTTTAAACTCGCCAATTCGCGTGGATTTTGCAACATTTCATTTTCAAACTGGCTCATCCAGTCAATATGTGAAACATCATAATACACACTAAAATTATCGGTTCTGTTTTTAATATTTTTAACAATATCACTCATTATATTTATCCACCTTTTAAAATTCGCTGTTTTCTCATTATTTGATAACATTCATAACCAGTATTCCTATATTCCTATTGTAACATATTTATAATAATATTTATGAATGTTAAAAAAATAGGTAGCTGTTTTTTTTGTAAATTAAAAAAATATCAACCTAAGTCAGTAACCGCACCCAAAAGATGTAGAATCAACTATGGTCAGATTTAGAGACAATATTGAACGAAATGGCTTGCAATAAAATAAATAAACCCCAATCATGCGTATTCTGATACAAATACGCAGACTGAAAACTCATTAAAATGAGATGTTTACAAAATATTTATAAATATACGCACATTCTCCATTGATTAATACGCACACTTGCGCTATAATCAATGGAGCATTATTTTTAAAGGGGATTTCATAAATGAATAAGAAAACTTTAACGCTGACCGTTGAACAGTACCATGACGTCATCGACACAATGAAAACCGGATTTTCCGGATGCAGACCAAACAATGATATGGCGATGGCTCTGGTCGTCGAGGCGAATATGGGTCTGCGGATTTCCGATATACTGAAATTGAAATTATCCGATATTGTAAAAGACGGCGACCGGCACAGACTGAATATCCGGGAGCAGAAAACAAAAAAAGAACGGTTCTTTACCGTTCTGACAGAAGCGTATCAGCATTTGAAAATATACTGTCTGGAAAATGGAATAAAGCCCAACGAGCAAATTTTCAAATTCAAAGAGCGCGGCGTACAAAGCAAGTTGCAGAAGGTCTGCGATTATTTAGGCTACGAGGGTATATCGACGCACAGTTTCCGGAAGTTTTTTGCCACGCAGATATATATAAACAATGATTACAATGTGGTTTTGGTGCAACAATTATTGCAGCATTCCACACCGGCAGTCACGCAGAAGTACATAGGCATACAACCGCAGCAGATAGAAACTGCTTTGAAAAAACATAACTATTGGAAATAGTTTTGTTATTGATAGTGTTTCAAAATCCGTAGTATATCGGATTTTGATTTTTATAATGCCAGCGGCAACTTTTGACGACTTTCCCCAACAGTGAATATAGGTTAGCCGTAGCAGATTAAATCCGCTGAGAAAGCCTAATTATTTGGAAATAATAAATTTATTGACAAAAATATAATTGACAATATGCCAAATATAGTATATAATATAAAAGCAAATAGATAATTAATATATTTTTTATTAGAATATCTATTAGAAAAAGTTATAATAAAGAAAGAGGCGTGAGTGTGCGAATAACGGTAATTGCAAATCAAAAAGGCGGAATCGGTAAAACGACTACCGCAAACCAATTAAGCGCAGGGTTAAGAGCAAAAGGATACAGCGTATTAGTGATTGATACAGACCCACAAGGCAATCTTAGTCATACAATGCGAGCCAATACAAATATCGGCGGGGTATTTGAGGCTTTAAATGGTGAACCGATTGAACAATTAATCCAAAAAACATCTCAAGGCGATATATTAGCAAGTTCTATTCACCTTTCAGGAGCTGATAAAAAATTCGCTGATTATGGCGCAGAATATTTATTACGTAAATCTTTAAAACCTTTAAATGAGACATATCAATATATTATAATAGACAGTCCGCCGCAGTTAGGGATTCTTACAATAAATACGCTGATAGCTGCAACAGATTTAATAATACCTCTCACAGCTGATTTATATGCATTTATGGGTTTATCGCAACTCTTAAATACTGTAGAGAGGATAAAAGAGCACGGTAACGCCAATTTATACATATCCGGGTTATTGCTAACCCGGTATAATGGCAGATCTATACTGAATCGCGACCTAAAAGAATCGATAGAATCGAAAGCGTCTGAAATGGGTACAACATTATATAATACAATTATCCGTGAAGGCATAGCCATTCGCGAAGCGCAAACAAACCGTCAAAACATTTTTGATTATGCGCCTAACAGCAATGCCGCTGTTGATTATATGGATTTTATCAATGAATATTTGGAGGAATAAACAATGAGTAAAAAGAATTTTAAGAGTCCAGCAGATGAGTTTTTGTCGATAAAACCACAGGATATGGCAGTACCAGAAGATAATAGAACTTCTAATAGAACTTCAAATATAAATTCTATTAGAGTTTCTGATATATTTGATAATATAAAAGGAAATAAAACAGATGGAGCAACCCGCAGCTTTTATTTATCTAATGAAATTTTTAATGCTC
>Ga0209737_10001742_pt1 | contig 15386 bp, 11 predicted proteins | sample TergutCu122P3_FD_187284 | JGI IMG/M metagenome (GOLD analysis project Ga0209737, IMG submission 187284) | Cubitermes ugandensis P3 segment gut microbial communities from Kakamega Forest, Kenya - Cu122 P3 (SPAdes) (version 2) | ecosystem: Host-associated > Arthropoda: Insects > Digestive system...
GGGTCGAGTGCCAGAGAGGTGAGCTTTCCATAGTTGTCGGCGATGATGGTGCCGTCGGTTGCTCTGCGTGCGCCGCAGATGCCAAGCCGGCCCTCACTCAGCGTGCAGGCATGCGGGCAGATGGGGCATGAGGCAACGGTGGAGCCGGGCACGACACCAGAGCTGGTGGTGTCGTCGGTGTTGATTACGCAGCCAGCCCGGGCGCTGTTTTCGGCATCTGCAGCGCTCACGTGAAGCGCACCACTTCAAAACGCTCCAGATCGTAATTCTCACTCGGAGAGATCGAAGCCTTGCTGAGAGCGATGCGTATCTGATACTCAGGCGTGTCTACCCCGTCAAGATCGGGGAGGAGCAATCCCCTGCGCCAACCCTTTGAGACGATGACGCCATAACGCTTTGCGTCGAGCTCCTCGATGCTCGAGACAGGCTCGGCATCTCCCAGAATGTCGACAGAGCAGGAAAGCTTGGCGACCTCATCAGCTTTGATGGCTGGGAAACGCGGGTCTTTTGCCGCAGCGCTCACGGTGTTCTGACAGATCTCCTCAAACAGCGTGTCCCGGGTTGCTGAGATGGTCCCGATGCAACCACGCAGATCCTCTCCCTTGTGAAAGGAGACAAAGGCGCCGGCACAGCGCGTGCACAGGTCGTTATAGACACGGCGATCATCTTCGTTCAGATCGCCCAGCAGGGCTGCAACCTGCGGAGTTGTTGATCCGGGCTTTTTGTAGCCGCTCAACCAGTCCGCAAGTGCGGCAAAGGCAAGTCGGACAGGAAGAGAAGGCTTTGCTGGCTGGGATTGAGCTGTCTGGTCTATCAGGCTCGTCTGGGTATCAGGCTCGTCTAGGAAACCCTCCTGTGTTGTTGGTTGGTGGGAGGTCTCATCCTGTTGTTCTGGGATGCTATGCTGTGGTATAAAACTGGCAACGCCATAACCCACTCCCCAGGGGCCCTCGTAGGATAACAACTCAGAACTGAACGTCAGCCCGTCCAGCACTCCGGCCATCATGATGAACGAGTTGAGCCCGCACTCTCCGGCATCCTCGCAGAGCCGTTTATCGAAGTTCAGCAACGCAGCAAGATCACCTGCTGCAAAAACCCGCGTGCACAACTCGTCAAACTGGGGCCCGGCTGCATTAAAGCCGTAGGGGCCGTCCTTTTTCAACCTGTGCGAGAGATCGCCGCTTGCCACAAAGACCGCACGTCTGCCCGTTGTTGCAACCGCACGCGCAACACACTGTCCCATGCGAAAATGGGCTTGCGCGTCCTCAAAGCAGATCCCGATGCGTGCAATCCTGAAATCGTTCTTCAGATGCTGTGCGATAAACAGCAAAGGTACCATGCAGCCGTGGTCGAGCTTGTTTGCGGGTTCGGGGCGAGCGGTGTAAGCCAGCCCTGATTCACTGGCCTGCTCAGTGAGCGCGTTGGTGAATCCCTCATCCAAATGCAGCTCCAACCTGTCTTTGGGGTCACGAAATTCTGCCAGGTCACCCCAGGCCTCCGTGCCGGAGGTGATGGTGAAGGCGTCTCGGTACAGGCTGCCATGCGGGGTGGCAAGTATGATGAGCTCGGGTTCAAGTGTGGCGATCTGCCGGGCGACTGCATGAAAAGCATCGAGAGTCGCCTGCGCTCCGCGCTCCTCACCTCGCCCGACCCCGTGAATGATGATGGGTGGATGTGGTACGGCAAATGCTCCCAGGATCGTCATGGTTTCTCCTGTCTCTTCAGGTTGCAAGTACGTGGTATGCGCTCTCTGTCAGCAGAGCACTATAGCCGAACAAGCCTGTTGGCTATCAGCGCAAACGGCTTTGCCTTGCCAGGCTGATCTGTGCTCGCTGATACAACGCCTCAGTGTTCAACAGGGTACAGCGGACAGAGAGTATCTTTTTATCGGAGCTGTCGAAAAGATACATGACCCTGTGTCCCGCCTTGCCTCCATGGGTGGCGCTGTCTTTGAATCTGATACGCGCGATACTCGAAAGCGACTTCACAGCAGAGCCACCGAACAGACTGCGGTATCTGATCGAATCCCCCTCAACTCGGATCTCGATAAAGATCCATCGAACAACGTAATACACTCCCAGGATCGCCAGGATTCCCGCAAAGCCATAGAAGATATACACAAAGTTGCCAATTTCAAAACTCGGGATGACCACCTTCGAAGTAACAACAAGCACCAGGCTGCAAAAAGCAAAAAAACCGATCCCGCTTATGAACGTTGCCCTGGATTCTTTGACTACAAAATCTTCCAGAGGGTCAGCAGGAAATTCACCGTTTCGAACGATCCTGTTCACGATGGAAAGGGCGATGAGCAGAACAATTACTATGGCAAGCACCGCAATCCCCTGAATGGCGTATTCCGGTATCGATTCTGGCATATTTCGCTCCCTTCCTTTTGAACTGACCGTTGCACAATTCGAGTTCAAGGCTATTATAGGATAGATAAAGGAAAGAGATAACAATGACAAAGCAGAAAGTAGCTTTAGGAATACTGGTATCTTTAACATTCGCTCTTTCTGCGTGCTCGCTCTCTGGCGTTTTGCCAGAAAATTTGCCAGAAAACTCACAGGCACCAGTATCACAAGAGCAAGGAGCCTTAGAGCAAGACCATCAATATGCTTCTTCGTATTTTGCGGAAAACACAAAAGTAATTGAAGAAACCAGGTACTACAAGATCATCAATGTTGGTTTTGCATCCTATTACTACATCTATGACGAAAACCATAACGTAGTAGAAGCAGAAGGCCCCCTGAGCATTCAACCACGTATTTCGTTGATTGAAGGCTTAGTTAAGGTGACGCAATCGGCGGGACCACAACTATCGACAAAGCACACATACTATTACGATGTAAGCAAAAGTGTTTTCTCAGAGGTTTTTTATGGAGTTCATGATGAACACAACGGAAGAGTGGTCTATGGAACTTCAAAACTGATAATAAGAGATATTTTTGATGAGACCAGATACTATCAGGAATTAACAGTCTTCACAGAACCCCTGTCTCTGGTAATAGACCCAATTGTTGAAGTCAGGTTTGTTAATGGTGGAGTCAGCATCCAGGTCACTTATGTAACCGGCACAGAAAAGCGAAAGGTCACTGAGGTTATTGAGATAGCTCCCCCAGAAGTTGTTGATATGCCAGATCAGTATTGGGTCATACCAAAAAGTTATTCTCTATATGAATCATCAAGTCCACAGGACTTTATTGCACCTGAATGGTTTACCGATTATGCGTCGATTCTGGATGAATACAGAAGGTTCGCCGACTACTCTATTGAAGGCGGTGCGGCATATGTATTTGCAAACAGGGTTTTTGATACACCCAGCTTCGATCTTGCATATCACTGGGACTGTATGATTATTGAGGCAAATATCTGGTCATACAGAGGTTTTCCCAAGACGAGAGAAGCCTACGGGTATGCATTGAAAGACTTGAACGGAAACGGGTCTCCCGAGTTGATACTGCTTCTCGAGGACTTTACGGTTCTTGCTGTTTTCTCTATGACAGACGGCAAGCCAAACATATTAGATGCGTTTTGGCCAAGATACAGCTGCGCGATAACAGACCAGGGCGAACTGATCACACATGGTAGTAGTGCTGCTGCTTATTGGGCTGATTGCATATGGCAAGTATCGCAGGATGATGGCGAATTAATTCTCATAGAAGAGCATGGTCTTAATGGTATGGACAATTGGTACAAAGTGGTTGATGGAGAAAAACAAAGTATCAAGCAGTCAGATTTTGATGAGTTTTGCAACATGTATCCATCCCCGAACGTTTTAAATGCTCCAAAAATCACAAAGGATTCTGGATTGGAATTCATCCCCTTGTTCAGCTGGCTTCATAAATCAAACGAAAGCACTGTGCTGGTTATGCGAAGTATAAGCACGCTTGAGCACGTTGGCGTAATCACAGGCGATACCTCAGCGTAAAACTCACGCACAACCATCTCAACAACGCTATACTTACAGTTTATTATTTTGGTGTCTGATGTGTGCAAGCAAGGAGATTTGAAAATGAAGAAGAAATACCTCATGACTCCAGGTCCGACTCCTGTGCCAAGCGAGGTTCTGCTCGCCCAGGCACGTCCGATGATCCATCACCGGACTCCCGACTTCGACAACGCCATCCGTGAGTGCGTCGAAGGCCTCAAGTATGTATTTCAGACTGAGCAAAGCGACGTATTGATCCTCGCGTCATCTGGCACCGGGGCCATGGAGTCGTCGATCGCCAACTGTTTTTGCGCGGGCGACAAGGTAATCATCGGCGTCAACGGCAAGTTCGGGCAGCGCATGGTCCAAATCTCGAAGGTCTACGGCCTGCAGGCCATCGTTCTTGAATATGGCTGGCAGCAGATCGTCAACCCTGCCGATGTCGCTGCGGCCCTGGAACAGAACCCCGATACCCGTGGTGTCATCATCACCCAATCCGAAACATCCAGCGGCGTTTTAAACGACATCAAGACCATCGGTGAGATCGTCAAGGACTACCCAGAGTGCATCTATATCATCGACAGCATCACCGGCATCGGCGCTGTGGAATGCAAGACCGACGAGTGGAGTCTCGACGTCGTGATGACCGGCTCGCAGAAGGGTCTGATGCTTCCGCCCGGACTGGCAGCCGTTGCGGTCAGTCCCAAGGCCTGGGAGGCATACAGGCGCTCTACACTACCCAGGTATTACTTCGACTGGATGAAGTACAAGAAGAACCTCGAGAACAACACCACGCCGTTTACCCCTCCAGTCTCACTGGTGCTTGGTTTGGCCGAAGCCCTCAAGCTTATCCGTGAGGAGGGGCTGGAGAACGTCATCATCCGTCATGCCCGTCTGGCTGAGGCCACACGAAAGGGCTGCGAGGCCCTCGGGCTTGAACTCTTTGCCTCTGCCGAGGGACGCGGCAATGCGGTGACTCCGGTGTGGGTGCCAGAGGGCATCGACGGCAAGAAGCTCGTCAACACTATGAAGAACAAGTATGGTGTTACGATCGCAGGTGGCCAGGATGACTACACGGGCCGCATCTTTCGCATTGGACATCTGGGTTACTTCGGCGATTTCGACATCATCACCACGATTGCAGCACTGGAGATGTCACTAAAAGAGCTCGGTTATCAGTTTGAGATGGGCAGCGGCATCAAGGCAGCTGAGGCCGTTTTGATGGAGAGATAGGTAATACGTAAACAGCAGTCGCAAGACGGCTCACGTATGGGTGCGTCGAGAGACTGACAAGCTGACAGGTCGACAGACTGACAAGCTGACAGGTCGACAGACTGACAAGCTGAAAGGTTGACAAGCTGACAGGTCGATAGACTGACAAGCTGAAAGGTTGACAAGCTGACAGGTCGACAGACTGACAGGCTGACAGATACAAACAGCACCATTCGAGGTGTTTTATGAAAGGAAAACTATCATGAAGGTTCTTGTTGCTGAGAAAATTGCAGAAGGCGGCATTGCGCAGCTCAGAAAAGCAGGGCACGAGGTAGACGTAAAACTTGAGCTCACGCCCGAAGAGTTGGTTGCCATCATCCCGGACTACGACGCACTCATAGTGCGCAGCGCCACCCAGGCGAGCCGAGAGGTTATAGAGGCCGGCACCAATCTCAAGATTGTTGGACGCGCCGGCGTAGGCGTAGACAACGTAGATGTTGCAGCCGCAACTGAGCGGGGTGTCATCGTCTGTAATGCCCCCACCTCAAATATCGTCAGTGCCTGCGAGCAGACCTTTGCGCTGATGCTTGCCTGCGCTCGTCGTACTCCTCAGGCTAACAAAAGCATGAAGGAGAATAAGTGGGATCGCGGCAAGTTCTCCGGTAACGAACTCTTCCAAAAAACCCTGGCTATCGTTGGCCTGGGGCGCATAGGTGCCCTGGTTGCCAAGCGCGCCCAGGCTTTTGAAATGAACCTCATTGGCTTTGACCCCTATGCAACTCCTGAGCATGCTGCCAAGATAGGTGTAAAGCTCTGCGAAAAACTTGAAGACTTATTGCCACAGGCTGACTTTATCACCGTGCATCTTCCCAAGACAAAAGAGACAATCGGCATGTTTGGCGCCGAGCAGTTTGCCCAGATGAAAGACGGTGTCTATCTGGTCAACACGGCGCGCGGCGGAATCTACAACGTTGAGGCGTTGGCGGATGCCGTGAGATCCGGTAAGGTTGCCGGCGCCGGAATCGACGTCTACGAGAAGGAGCCCTGCACAGAATCGCCTCTGCATGAGCTTGATCAGGTAATCCTGACTCCACATCTGGGCGCTTCGACCAAAGAGGCACAGGCGCGCGCAGGCCTGCAGATCGCCGAGTATGTAATGCTGGGGCTTGAAGGCAAGATGGTGCCCACCGCCGTAAACGTTGCGCTGATCCCGGATGACGTAATGACCGCGGTGAAACCCTTCATCGAGGCGAGCCAGACAACCGGTGTCATTCTTGCACAGCTCGCCGATGCCCCCATCGAATCGCTGAAGATCAAGGTCTTCGGGGATCTGGCAAACAATGACGTGTCGATTCTCGGCACAGCAGCTCTACGCGGCATCTTCTCTTTGTCCAGCGACGATTCGGTCAACTTTGTGAATGCCAATTACATTGCTGAGCAGCGCGGCGTTACCGTAGAGATTGAAAAAAGCCCGATGCGCTCCGTGTATGCCAACAAGGTGAGCTTTGAGGCGCTTGCTGGCTCTCAGGTGGTTGAGCTCTCAATAACAACCTCCGGGCCTGAGGAAAACCTTCGCATCGTATCGGTGCTTGGCTATAAGCTCGATCTTATCCCGCACAAGTACATCTTCATCCAGAAATATGAGGACAAGCCCGGGCAGCTTGGGCTGATCGGTACCATTCTCGGCAAGGCAAACATCAACATCTCCACCATGGAGGTAGGCGTGCGGGAGGAAAAGACCCGCATGGCGCTCATCCTCATGAACGTTGACGACCCGGTGCCGGCCGACGTGCGCGACGAGATTAAGCAGGCGGTCGGTGTGACCGAAGGTTGGTTTATCCAGATATAGCGACGATCTACGCTGACGGTTTAGCACACGGATAAGAGCCACTGATGGAAAAACCGCCCAAAAGGGAGCTACCGACGGTAAAGCCGTCCGCGAAGATAATATCGATAACAGGTCTGCTGGCAGAAAAGCGAGCAGCTGAATTGGCAGAAATGCAGACAATTGAGTTGGCAGCTGAGCTGGCGGACAAGCAAACAACTGGGTTGGCAGCTGAATGGGCGGCTGAGCAGGCAGACGAGTTGGCAGCTGAATGGGCGGCCGAGCAGGCAGACGCAGAAGCATTCAACGAGTCGTTCGAAGGACCGCTCTATAAACCATTCACACTGAAAGCTGCTATTGAGTTGGCATGCCCTCCAACCTGGGTTGCCTCAATCACCTCTGCAATGATCGGTGGCGTGGCAGCTATCACCTTAGACCCCCTGACGCTGGCGACATTTGGCTTTTGCACTATTGGTGTATGGCTCCTCATGCTGGTCATTGCGGTCCTCATGCAGTCGGCGGTCAACACTATTAATGACTACGAGGATTTTAATACCGGCCTTGATACCGCCGAGACGATACTGGATCAAACAGACGCCTCTATCGTCTACAACGAGATCAACCCGAAAAGTGCGCGCAACTTTGCCATTGTGTTGCTTGCGGTTTCGGCTATTCTCGGACTGGTTGTTGTCTATCTGTCCGCCTGGCCCCTGTTGGTTGTTGGTCTTATAGCGGCAGCTGTTGTTGTGCTTTATTCCGCAGGCCCAAAGCCGATTTCGTATATCCCACTCGGAGAGGTCTTTGCAGGATTATTTCTGGGCGCCCTTGTCATCTGCTCTACCTACTATGCGATAACCCTGTCGTTTTCGTTTACCGTAATTACGGTGGCTGTCCCCTCAACTATCACGATCGCACTTATCCTGCAAACGAATAACACCTGCGATATCGGGCGCGACACCGTTGCAAATCGGCGAACTCTGCCAATACTGCTGGGACTGAAGCGTAGCGTCAGGGTCTTGAGGGTGCTTGCCTGGGCGACCCCGGTTTACATGGTGATCTGGGTGGCCGCATTTGATGTGATCATCTGGCGGTCATTCATCCTTTTGTTTTTGGATATCGGAATTGCAGCCGGACTGTATGTTCTGCTTAAAGCGCGGCTTGCGTATATTGTCATCGGGGCATATGACCTGATCAATCGTGCTTCCATGATGGCAAATATCAACAGGTTTTGCCGCTCGGTTAGCCTGAGCTGGATGGCCATCCTGCTCATCTGTTGGTTTTTTGGAGACAAACTCACGCTTTTGTAGTCTTTATGAGTTTGTGTGTTCTATTGAGCTTATCAGCTTTATATGCGGAGGGATTTTGTATGACGTGTGGGAAAAAGTATTATCGGGTGGAGAGCGACGGGTCATTGGCGGCCGCTGAAGCGTTGCCCATAATCGATTTATGTGTCGCACACGCAAAGCGCGAAAAGCAAGAAAAGCGCAAAAAGGGGACGGGTCGCTTTTTGCGTTTCACAAGAGAGCTACAAAACATTGAACATGATAAGAAATGCAAAAAAGGCACCGCTTCTTTATTGCGCCCCCCCTTTGCGCACTCCAGATTCGACGCCAAGACGGCAACTCCTCTACAGAAGGAGGCATGGGTCTACAAAACCTTTCAAAACATCAGCGACCGATACGACCTGATGAACGATCTTGAGAGCTTTGGTCTGCATCGCCTGTGGAAGCGCAATCTCGTCAAAGCTGTGAGTGCTCTTGCTCCCAACGATGTGCTGGATGTTGCCAGCGGCACCGGAGACATTGCACTGGGTATTGCGAGGACAAACCCTCAGGCGCGGGTTATTGCGTTGGACTTCTCACAAAACATGCTCGAAGTTGCACGTCGCAGGGCAGAAGCAATGTGTGTGTTGGGCAACAGTCAAAACCAGGTCATGGAGCCTACGACAGATATCTCGACCGTGCTACCAACGTCACCTATTACACAAACTCCGTTTTTTACACAGGCCCCATCTGCTCTGCCAGTTCCACCTGCTTTGCCAGCTCCACTTGCTCTGCAGGCTCCACTTGCTCTGCAGGCTCCACTTGTCACACAGACTTCACCCATTTCTCCCAAGTCCTCCGCACCCCCCGCACCAACAGCTCTTTCCAAACTTGAATTCGTACAGGCCAGTGCCCTCGACCTGCCTTTCGCCGATGAGAGCTTCGATGCGGTGACCATCTCGTTTGGCCTGCGCAACATGCCAGACTATCAGCGCTCGGTCGGCGAGATGGTGCGCGTGCTGCGTCCCGGTGGCTACCTCTTCTGTCTTGAAGCATCCTACCCAACTATCCCCGGCATCAAACAGGCTTTCAGGCTTTACTTTCGATACATAATGCCAGCGATTGGCGGTCTCGTTACCGGAAAGCGAGCCGAGTACCAATGGCTGAACGACTCCACAGAGGCCTTCCTCACCAAGGAACAGCTGGTTGAGCTGATGGAGCAGCAGGGTCTTTGCAATGCGAGATACCTTAGCCTGGCTTTGGGAGCTGCCGCCCTGCACCATGGCATGAAACCGTAATTCTCAACTGATGCGCAAGCAATGGATTTAATAGGACGACGAGAAAATCAGGTTCCGCACCTCTTTTTGGGCAATATGTTTGATTCTCTCGGCCGTGTTAGACCAGAATTTACAAACCAGGCTCAATCCAACTTTGCTGCCAACTTTGGTATCTGGGAGCAAACTATTTCCGATTTCGGCGTTTTTGCTGCACAGACGAGGGTTTTTACCAATAATTTGCTTTTGATAAGGGGGTAAGAGGTTGTTATTAGGTCAGGGGTCAGGAGAAGGATTGTGGTTTGTTCGAAAGTAGAGGTAGTGGCGTGTCATTTCTGGTCTAATACAGCCATTTTCTCGACACCTATTAGAGCAAGTGCTGTGCCTTATGACTGCCAGCAGGGGAGACCCGGTGTCGCTCCTGCGAGAGATTCTACAGAAAACTCCTACGAGTGCGCATTAGCGCTGAAGCCATGTGAAACCAGAGGTAATCCTGGCCCTCCGCTAAGCAAATCATTTATCATATAACTGTTCCCTTGCTGTGGGCAAAGGGTTTGTCAGGCGTTCGCGGGCGGTTACGATCGGTATGCAAGAATAAGCCAAGCAATCACGCCATGCGAAACACAGGGTGGAAGGGCACGCCATGGAGGTCAGGAAAGTACGCTTTGTCGAGCCAGGCAACCTCCCTTACCGGCGTTCCCCGAAAAACCTCTACACCTACGAACGATACATTCGAAATCCCTCCATCGGGCTTCTCACGCTTGCCACTGTGGTGCATGGGGTGGTGCCGGATACTCTGATGTACAGCGAGTCGATCTCATATGTAAACTGGGACGATGTCTACGATGCGGATATCGTCTTTATCGGGATATTTACCTTCAATGCGAACAGGGGATACGAGATCGCTGACCGGATAAGGGAGCGCTCGGATGCGCTGGTGGTCATGGGAGGGCTACACGCGTCGCTGAACTATCCTGAGGCGATCGCCCACTGCGACTATGTGTTGCTTGGTGAGGCAGATGAAAGCATAAGGGATTTCATCTGCGCGCTTATGGGGAGCGGGCAGGACGAGGGCAGCAGCTGGCGAGGTGGTGGCAGTCAAGGGACTGGTGTCAGGTACATCGATTTCTCAAATTTCCCCGGGCTGGTCTACTCCGCGACAAACGATGCCGGCGATCCCCACATTGTTCACACTGGCAACCCGAAACCGCCCCACAACATCGATCTCATTCCCGACCGCGACCTGTTATACCGATACCGCAAGATGGCGGGGCACAGTACGCTCTGGCCGCAGGTGCATGCTTCCCGGGGCTGTCCGCATTCCTGCGATTACTGCGCGGTCGTCCGACATTTTGGCCACAGGGTGCGTACGCGCTCTCCAGAAAACGTCGTCGAGGACATCAGGCAGGCCATCAACTTCCACGACAGGCGGCTGATGCCGCGGTTCAGCAAGGTCTGCTGGATTACCGACGACAACTTCTTCGCCGACCGCGCCTGGGCTATCTCGGTACTCAAGGCGATTATCGCAAGCGACATCAACTACCGCTTCACCATTCAGGCGCGCTATGAGGTCGGGCTGGACGACGAGATGCTCGACCTGCTCAAACGCGCCGGTTTCATCGAGCTTGCCATGGGCATAGAGTTCATCGAGGACAGGGATTTTGAGACCTACCACAAAAAGTGCAGCAACGAGGAGGTCATCCGCGCTATCCATAACACGCAGGCTCACGGCCTGAATGTGCGGGGGCTGTTCATCTTTGGCGCTAAGCATCACACGAAGGGCATCGGCAGACAGGTAGCAGCCTTTGTCGAGGAGCACGGGATCAGTGGCGTGTTGCTGCAATCGATGTACTTCGTGCCGGGCACCCCTGTGTACGAAGCAAGTAAGGGCAGACTGCTTCATGAGGACTGGTCGAAATGTACGGGACACGTGGTTCACTGGCCTGACAATATGAGACCTGCTGAGCTGGAGCAGGAAGTAATCGAAGCAAGCTCGCTCATCTACTCGAAGAAGAACCTCTGGCGCAAACTTTTACGGCGACCCTGGATTGAGAAGGTGCTGGCTTTGGGCGAGCACTACTGGCACAAAAGCATCCGCAGCGACATGCGCAAAGAGCTTGCCTATTTGAAGGAGCTTGAAAATCAAACTTTTCAACAGCAGTTAGCCGTGCAGCAGTTAGCCGTGCAGCAGTTAGCCGTGCAACAGCTAGCACAAGCGCTGCAGTAAGCACCAGAGCAGCAGTAAGCACCAGAGCAGCAGTAAGCACCTGGGCAACAAACAGCCGGGCAGCAGAAAGCGCCTGGGCAGCAAACAGCCGGGCAGCAGAAAGCACCTGGGCAACAAATGACTTCTGGGCAGAATAGCGCTTCGGCTGGCCTACTGGTTCCAACGCTTCAAGCCTGAAAGGAGCGGCTCTATCTGCCTGACAGCATCTTCTTCTGTGAGTAAGGGGTTTTCCTGTATCAGGTATGGCGCCCATTGTGCAACCATGGCATCCATAGTGATATCAGAAGTGAACTCTCCGCCTGAATAACAATGTTGGCAATAGTCTTCACTCAGCGAGCCATCTGCATTGGTGCCGTAAGCCTCGTTGAATTTCACCATATCCATACCGCAGCTCTGACAAAACTGTTGTCCCATCATAATCTCCTTTCAAACCAAGCGACCATGCATTTGTTATGGCACAGAGTTTACGATAGGCAATATGACAACATTATGTCATGTTTATCGAGAATAGTTTTTTAGTATTTCAGATGCAGTCTCGCAAATCTTGTTTCTTATATGTTCTGGAGCAATTACCTCAACACTGTTTCCAAAAGAGAGGATAAACCCATACAACCAATCGTTTTCGGGCACATCGATGCTAACCGTACTGATCCCCTTGTTATCGACAATGATGTCGCTGGCATCAAAGTCGTCGTACAACCTATACGTCACCGAGGGTAAAAATCGCAGCTCAAGATGGATGAGCTCTGCATGAGCGCCGCTCTCTTCTTCCTGGCTTGGCTCAGGTAGTGCGCTTTTGTCAAAATATTCGTCCAGAATCTCCAAGTCTGAGATCCGATTGATCTTAAAGGTGCGATAGGCACGTTTATCCTCACAAAACGCATACAGATACCACGATTTCGAGTGGAACCTGAGCCCTATCGGGTTAACCCTGCGGTTGCTTACGTTTGCGTACATATCGATATAGGAAAAGGTGATTTTTTGCCAACTCATCGCTGCTGACACCAATTGCCCAAACTTTACCTTGTCGGTGTGTGGCGCTCCCCAACGTGAAAAATCAACCTCGATGATGTCGGAATATGATTGCGAGAAAAGGTGTCCCAGCTTATGCAACAGTGGCTCGGCCTCCAGTTGGCCTGTTGCAGAAAGACTCCTCAATGCCAGAATGATCTTCTGTTGCTCTTCGCTGGTAAGCATGGTTTTGTTCAGTACGAAACTGCTGTCAAGAAATATGCCGCCACCGGTTCCCTGCGAGGTATACACCGGAATTCCTGCCAGGGATAAAACATCTATGTCGCGCAGAATCGTCCTGGCCGACACCCCCAGACTATCAGCAAGCTCCTGTGCCGTAGCCTTTTTATGGCTCAACAAGTGATACGTGATTGAAAAAAGCCTGTCTATCTGCATAAGATACCTCCAAGAGACAAGTATAATATGACAAACATGACAACAGGGGACACATTTTCAGAAGTCAACATGCTACTGTTTTATCCCGGTGTTGCGGCTATTCTCTATGAGGCGGGATGTGCCAGATCCCCTGCTTATTACGGCTCCTCTCAAGAAACTTCTGACTCATAGGGCTGTAGACCCTTGATATTATTAGCACGCAGCAAACGTGACCAAGCGTGACCAAGCGTGACTAAGCGTGACCGAACGGGAACGAACATGACCGAACGTGATCGAACGTGACCAAGCGGGACCGAACATGACCGAGCGGGGCTGAACATGACCGAGCGGGGCCGAACGTGACCAAGCGTGACCAAGCGTGACCGAGCATGACCAAGTGCAACCAAGTGCAACCAAGCACATACGAGCAACTCTGGAGGGCAAGTACATGAGCAGACTGCTTTTTCAAGGACATGGCAGCATTCGTCTTACCGCGGATGATGGCCGCGTCATCTATATCGATCCGTACAAGGGAAAGGGATACGACGCCCCGGCGAGCATCATCCTGGTCACTCATCAGCATAACGACCACAACCGTATCAAGCGGTGTGCGCAGGCACCTGGCTGTCGCATCATCACGAACGAAGAAGCGCTTGCTGGCGGCAGGCACAACAACTTTGATGTCGGTGGTATTCTGATCGAGGCTGTAGAGGCAGCAAACAAGAATCATGACCCAAAGAAATGCGTGGGATACATCATCACGCTTGACGGGCTTAAGATATATGCCAGCGGAGACACTTCAAGGACCGTGCAGATGGAGTCCTTTGCGAGCAGAGGACTCGACTACGCCATCTTCCCTGGGGATGGCCTGTTCAATATGGGGCCGGACGAGGCTGCCGAATGTGCGGAGCTCATTGGGGCACGCCACAATATTCTCGTCCATCTCAAGCCGGGTGAGTCGTATCGTAAAAATGCCGAGAAATGGAAGGCTCAGAACAAGCTCATCCTTGAGCCAGGTCAGGAAATAGAGTTGAAGCGCGGGTAGCTTGGTGGGAGTGGACAAGGGGTAGGGCGTTTTAGTAACGGGATAAGCGGGACAAGGGGACGGTTCTTCTGTCCACATCAGACCCTGGCTTTTGCCACGAGGCTTTTGCTCAAGCCGGTCAACCGGGAGTGTTCTTTAGATTCAACAGGGAATCATCGGTTTTTGAAAGAATTACAGAATAGACAAGAAGCCTCTCGCCACTACGCTTCGCAGGCACGTAGGACTGAAACCAGGGCAAAGATGCACGCGCAAAGGACGAGCAGCGTCAGAAAAGGAGAGCCGACAAAAGAGATCAGGAACAGGGCAAGAACGATGACGACAGCAGCAAGCTCATAGCCCAGAGGTCGCTGTGTCTTTGACAAAGACTGTCCCTCTAGAGACGCACAGAGAACAAAAGCGCCGTTGATAAGCAAGCTCAAAAACAGACACCAGGGCAGCAAAGGATTTGTGAACTGTGTGATTACTATCGCAATAAGCGAGACAAGCGAAACGACAGCAAAGGGGAGTGCGGCATTGCAAATCAGGATGCGAAGCGTGCTGAAGGGCAGGCTGTAGCGGATCATCTTGTTTCGTGTGTCTTCTCTGAATGTGCGGGTCATCTCTCTGGCTCCCGAAGGAAAAGCTATGACCACCATTGCCCATAACAGCCACATAACCGGGCTGACCGGGCCGACAGGGCTGGCTGGGCTGGCCGGGTCGACCAGACCAACCAGAGCAATCGGATCAAATGAGGAAAACAGCAGATGGATGGCTGTAGGTGCCAGAATAACTCCCCAGAGTAAAAGAATGAGCGCACCTTTGAATTGTCGCAAGTATGAGAGCGTAGAGCGCGACATGAGCGCAATCTGGCCAGAGTCAAAAACCAGACGAAACCTGAGCCTTTGGGCGGCCAGCTGTTTGCGCCTGCGTAAGTCACGGTATCCACTCATGTCATAGAGGGGCATATACCTCAGGGAATACATATCGGAGTAAAGAGCATTCTCATCTATCACTCTTGTCATCGAAACCCTTGAGGATATGACTCTCAACAGGAAAAACTCGATAATAACAACAAGAAGGGTAGCCACAGACAAAAAGGGGTATCCCCCAATAATGGCTGAATGGATGGCAATGCCATCACCGATGTAACCACCACTGATAAAGAGCAATGGCGCGATTACAGATAACAGCAGGAGTATGGCAGACACGATAACCAGAGGGTATCCGAGGGGTTTGTTACCGCAAAGC
>Ga0209737_10001743_pt1 | contig 15384 bp, 15 predicted proteins | sample TergutCu122P3_FD_187284 | JGI IMG/M metagenome (GOLD analysis project Ga0209737, IMG submission 187284) | Cubitermes ugandensis P3 segment gut microbial communities from Kakamega Forest, Kenya - Cu122 P3 (SPAdes) (version 2) | ecosystem: Host-associated > Arthropoda: Insects > Digestive system...
TCCGATCTCTGACTTCAAGAAAATTGAAATTTGGCCCGGAAATACACATTAGGGGGTGTCCCTAAATGAGGATTTTTGGCCTCAGGTGGACGAAGGGCGCAGGGGGAGCGATGGGAGTGCACTTGAGTGCATGACCTGAGCACCCCCTGTGCACTTCGTTCAGCTGAGGGCAAAAAGACCATTTAGGGACACCCCCTAGACCGGTGGAGAGGGGAGTCTTCTGTGGAAAACAAAGCGGGGGCTTTAAAAGAGGGAGCGCTTGCCGCTCCCGGAGGGTTGTGCTAGCAGGCAAGCCAAACAAAACAATGAGGACACATGAAAGCGGAGCTTCACGAAATATCCCCCATTGAGTGTCGGTTTTCAGTCGAAATTGAAGCCAAGAAGGTGCAGGAGGCCCTGGACAGAGCCTACGGCGCCTTGTCCAAAAAGGTGAACATTCCCGGCTTCAGGGCGGGGAAGGTGCCCAGGCGCATTTTGGAGCAGCGTTTTCGTACCCAGGTGGAGGCCGACGTTGTACGCGACTTGGAATGGCAAGGCTATCTGGAAGCCCTCCGCACGCACCCGGTGGATGTGGTGGGCAACCCCCACTGGATACACGGTGACTTCAACCCTCAGGATGCCTACTCCTTCTCCGCCCGCGTGGAGTTGCGCCCCAAACCCAAGCTGGAAGCCTACAAGGACTTGCCGCTTTCTTTTTCGGAGCCTGTGGTTTCCGACGAGGACATTGAGAAGCAGCTTGAAAAGATGCGCGCTTCTCGCGCTCGTTATGAAGAAGTCAAGGGGCGCGACGAGGTACGCTTGGGAGACAGAGCGATTGTCGACATCGTCGCAACCTCAGAAGGCAAACCCTTTGAAGGCAGCCAAGCCCAGAGCGTTTCAGTAGAGGTAACACCAGGGGAGCTGAATGCCGGCCACATGCCCCAACTGGAAGCGGCCAAGTTGCATGAGACATGCGAATTCAATCATGTCTTCGGGGAGGATGCTCCCGAAGAGTCGCTGCGCGGAAAAACAGCGCAATTTAAAGTAACCATAAAAGCCATTCACGAAAAGCATTTGCCTGCGCTGGATGATGCTTTCGCCGCTTCATTGAATTGGAAGGCGAAGACTTTGGAGGAGCTTAAAGCGCAGATGCGTCAAGGCATGGAGAAAGCAGAGCGCCGACGTCTGGCGGCGGATTTTCGCACTCAGGCCATTGGGCAGTTGATTGAGAAAAACCCGCTGGAGGTCCCCAACTCCATGGTGGAAAGAGGCATAGACTGGATGCTGGAAGGGGCCCTACGCTCCATTGCGCAGACGGGGGTGGACCCGCGAAACTTGCAGCTGGATTGGGCCACCATACGCGAGGAGATGCGCCCCAAGGCCGTGGTTGAAGTCAAGGGCCAGCTGTTGCTTTCGGCGATTGCCCAGGCTGAAAATTTGGAAGCAAGCGATGCGGATTTGGAAGCCAAGTTTGCAGAAATTTCAGAAGACAGCGGAGTGGAGCTTTCAAAAGTCAAAAAGCAACTTGCAGAGCCCTCTCAAAAGCAAGCACTTGCTCAAAGCATTTTAGAAGAAAAAGCCCTCGCGTTTTTGAAATTGCATGCCAAAGCCCCCGCGGCCGAATAGGTGAAAAACATGCCCTATATTCCAATGCCCCATGTCATTGAGCAAACCCACCGCGGAGAGCGCTCCTATGACATTTACAGTCGCCTGCTGGTGGACCGCATCATCATGCTGGGGACTGAAATTAACGATGATGTTTCGAATGTCATTGTCGCGCAGCTTTTGTTTCTGGAGTCGCAAGACCCCGAGAAAGACATCAACCTCTACATCAACTCCCCGGGCGGCTCCGTGACAGCGGGCCTGGCCATCTACGACACCATGCAATATGTGCATGCCCCCGTCTCCACCATTTGCATTGGACAAGCCGCCTCCATGGCCGCAGTGCTTTTGGCCGCGGGCAAGCAAGGCAAACGCTTTGCGCTGCCGCACTCGCGCATTATGATCCACCAACCCATGGGAGGAGCCCGAGGGCAGGCCATTGACATTCAAATTCAGGCTGCTGAAATTCAAAGACTTAAAATAGCCCTCAACGACATTTTGCATCGCCACACGAAGCAACCTAAAGAGCGCATTGAGAAAGACAGTGACCGGGACTTTTTCATGGGGGCCCAAGAGGCCAAAACCTATGGCATTATTGACACCGTCGTTGAGCATCGGCAACCCACCCCACATGTGGCCTCAAAGCCAGATTTGGACAAAAAATAATTCAGACTCTAAGCTGCTTTGCCATGGCTAACAAAGGTTTTGGTCCCCGCGAGGGCAATCTGGCGTTGTGTTGCTCTTTTTGTGGCAAGTCCCAAAAAGAGGTGAAGAAGCTGGTGGCGGGCACAACAGTTTATATTTGCGATGAGTGCATTGGGCTATGCAACGACATTATTGCCGAAGAAGTAGAGCGTGAAGAAAGCAAAGAAGCCAAGCTGCACATTCCAAAGCCCAGCGAAATAAAGGCCATTTTGGATGACTATGTGGTGGGCCAGGAAAGAGCCAAGAAGGTGTTGGCTGTCGCTGTTCACAACCACTACAAGCGCATTGAATTTGGCAAGTCCGAGGACGAGCTTGAAATTCAAAAGTCCAACATTTTGCTTTTGGGCCCCACAGGCAGTGGAAAAACTTTGCTGGCGCAGACATTGGCGCGAATTCTCAAAGTCCCCTTTGCCATTGTGGATGCGACGTGCCTGACGGAAGCAGGCTATGTCGGCGAGGATGTAGAAAACATTTTTGTAAGTTTGCTTCAAGCGGCAGACCACAACATAGAGCGGGCTCAGCGCGGCATCATCTACATCGACGAAATCGACAAAATTGCCCGCAAAAGTGAAAACGCTTCCATTACGCGCGACGTTTCTGGCGAAGGCGTGCAACAGGCTTTGCTGAAGCTTATTGAGGGAACCATTGCCAATGTTCCTCCCAAAGGAGGGCGCAAACACCCGCAACAAGAGTTTATGCAAGTGGACACCACCAACATTTTGTTCATTTGCGGCGGCGCATTCGGTGGTTTGGAGCAAATTATCGAGCGCAGACTGGGCAAGCACTCCATGGGTTTTGGCTCAGAGCCGAAGTCCAAAGGCAACCGGTCAGCCTCGGAGCTTTTGCACGCTGTGGAGCCTGAGGATTTTTTGAAGTTTGGGATGATTCCTGAGTTTATAGGCCGCTTGCCCGTCGTCACCAGCTTAGAAGAGCTGGATGAGCAGGCTTTGGTTTCTATTTTGGTTCAACCCAAAAATGCGCTCACCAAACAATATCGACGTTTGTTAGAGATGGATGGCGTAACACTGAATTTTTCGGAAGGGGCTTTGCAAGCCATTGCGAAAGAGGCCATTGTGCGAAAAACAGGCGCAAGGGGGCTTCGGGCCATTCTTGAAAAGGCGATGCTTGAAACCATGTTTCATTTGCCCTCGCGCAAAACGGCGAGGGAGGTTTTGGTTTCGGAGGAGACCATTCTAAAACAAAAGGAGCCGGTGGTGGTGTATGCGGCTCCCGAAGCAGACGAAAAAGTCGCCTAAAGGGTCTTTTTGTCCTCTGGCTCTACATTTTCAAATCCAACTTAAGCCAGAAATAGCGACCAGGCTCATTGATGCGCGTTGTTTGCTCAAAGCCTGACACCATGCTGCCGGCACGGCTAATGGCCTCGGCGTAGGTTTTGTTGAACAGGTTGTCGACACCGACAGCCAGGAGCAGGTTTTTGCGCAAGCGGTAGCCTCCGTTCATGGAAACCACACCGAAGCCTGGCGTTGGGCCGATGTCCTGGCCAGCAATGTTGCCCTTGCCCTTGTCAAAACGTTTTTGTGCAGCCACAAGCCGCAGCAGCCCGCCAAAAAACCAAGTGCCGTTGTCATAGTCCAAGGTGAAGCGACTGTCGAAAGGTGGCAACTGCGCAAGGGGCCTGGCGTCTGTATGGTTGTTGCCGTGCACATAAGCCAAACTGGCGTGGCTTCTCCAGTGAGGGCTGAATGCATAGCCAAGGCCCATTTCTCCGCCATAGACAGTCGCACGGATGTTGCGCACCAAGTTGGCATTTTTCAATGCCCTCGAATTGTCAATGAGAATATAGTCATTCACCCAGCCAAAAAACGCAGACACCGACAATTGCAGTTTGGGGGTGAGTTGAGCGAGAGTGCCCACATCCAACTGGGTGGTTTTTTCCGGTTTGGTTTTGAAGGCACTTTCACTGGTTTCGCTTTGTTTGTTTTGTGAAATGGTTTCCCAAAAGTCCGGGGCACGTGTGCTGTGTCCTAAGCCGACAAAAAGCATGGTGGGCTCCTCTTTGCCAAACTCATGTTCATAACGGACAAAGCCGCCAGGCAATACATTGCGCCGAGTCTCCCCCGCCGTGGAGCCTGTTTGGCGTTTGTCTTTTGCCTTCCAGAAGTCTGTACGCAGGCCGGCAACCAGCCAGTTGCTGGAGGAGAGCGACTGTGTCCATTCAGCAAAGAGGCCTTGGTTGGAAAAAGCCGCATCATCCATGCGCTCCAGGTTGTTGCCAGAGCGAAAGCGATGCCAATTGTTTTGCAAGTCGCCCCCCAATTGAAGCTGCGAGAGGCTGCTTAAGTTGAGCTCCCCCGAAAGCCTCATGCCGACAGTTCTCCGGTCAGGGTTGCTGACTTGTCTTTGGCCTTGCTGCTCACGCAGGCTGTAGTTGTCCATGACATGGTCAACATAGTTATAATAAGCATGCGCGCTGAGTTTGTTGAGGCGCGCAGAAATTTTTTCCTTCTCAAACCTCAAGCTTAAATTCTGTCGTGCGAATTTGGCACCATCCATCGTCCTGTCGGCATAGGCAGCTTTGCCATCGCTTAGGGTGGTTGACATTTCCAGGCGTGTCGTTTCATCCGGCGTGAAGCCAAGCGTTGCGCCGGTGCTCCAGCGCATATAACTCGAATGCACGCGCCTGCCATCGCCGTCTTTATAGTCGTCCATGCTTGAGCGCGTGCCGATGAAGCGAGCATAATAGCCTAAGTCGCCCACCTCTGCGTCAAAGAGCTGATCGTTTCGACCGAAACTTCCCAACATTAAACTGCTGAATATGCGCCCGTCAGGCCTTTGATAGGGTTTGAAATGGCGCTCAAACAAAACAGTGCCCGCAGAAGCGGGGCCCCAGGCAACGCTTTGTGGCCCTTTGAGAAGGGTAATTTTGTCATAAGCACTGGGAAAAATATAAGCCGTCGGCGGATCCATCCTCCCGCCGCAGCCGCCGAGAATTGCCCCCCCGTCGCTCAGAATATTCAAACGTGAGCCAGCCATGCCGCGAAAAACCGGGTCTCCACTGCTGCCGCCTTTGCGAATAACAGAAAACCCGGGAATGGTTTTTAAATAGTCTGCCCCATCCTGCGCCGGAATGGGTTGACGCGGTGCCTTGGCATCCACAACCACCGTCAGCGGATCCAACATGGGCGGCGCAGTTACAACAACCGGCTGGAGCATCCGGTGTTCCGTCGTTTCTGTTTCTGCGGTTTCTTCCGCCAGGGCTGGCCATGCTGCAATGAAGAAACATCCGGCAAAGAGAAAAGCAAAAAAGCGCCCGGAAATGGAAGACGACAGACGAGATGAAGTGTGCCAAGTCAGCTTAAAGCAGCGCATAAATTCCCTTCAAATGTATAAGCTTCAACACTGGCTATGCCAAGCTTATGCCAACTTCAACTTCCGACGAAGCCATCGTTGAATGCAGGTTTTAAAGACGCAATTTCTTGAAGCTGCCGACCTGCCATGCGCAAAAGATGCATCTGTCCAAAGATTGTTTTCGTGTCGCCTCATTTTTTGCCAGGTGCTTGTTTGCGGCATAAAAAGAATTATGTCACAGGAACAAGAGTTGTTGAGCCTCCCGCTGTTGCCACTCAGAGACATTGTTGTTTTCCCGCGCTCAGTAACAGTGCTTTATGTGGGGCGGGAGAAGTCCGTTTCAGCGCTGAAGGTTGCCTCACAACGAGGCGAAGAAGGCAAAGCGAGAATTGTGCTTTCAGCGCAGAAGAAGGCCAAAACGAATGAGCCGATGGAAGATGAGATTTTCCAAATAGGCACAGTTGCACAAATTCTCCAGCTGGTGCCCATGCCGGATGGAACGATGAAGGCATTGGTTGAAGGCTTGGAGCGCTGTCGGATTTTGCATTTCCTGGAAGAGGAGACGCATTTCGAAGTGCACTATGAGCCGCTGTCAGAAGAGGAGGAAGTGAGTGTTGAAACAGAAGCCCTCATGCGCTCCGTGCATTCCACTTTTGAAAGCTTTGTAAAACTCAACAAGCGCATTCCCCCGGACGTCCCCCAGAAGGTGGCATTCATTCAGGAGGCCTCCGCTTTGGCAGACACGGTTGTAGGCCAGCTTTCCATTAAGCTTGCCGACAAGCAAGGCTTGCTGGAAATCCTCAGCCCGACAACTCGCCTGGAGCGGGTGCTGGAGCTCATGCAAGGGGAGATAGAAATTCTGCAAGTGGAGAAGAAAATCCGCACGCGTGTGAAGAAGCAGATGGAGAAGACGCAGAAGGACCACTACCTCAACGAGCAGATGCAGGCCATCCGCCGGGAGTTGGGGGAGAAGGACGAAGAAAAAAGCGAAGTAGAAGAGTTGGAGGAGCGGCTTGGCAAAACAAACCTGCACCCCGAGGCCCGGGAGAAGGTGCAAAGGGAGCTGAAAAAGTTTGCGCTGATGGGGCCGATGAGTGCGGAGGCCGGCGTTTTGCGAAACTATATTGACTGGGTGCTGACATTGCCCTGGCAACAAGAAACCACAGACAATGTGGACATTGCGCATGCCGAGAACATTCTCAACGAAGACCACCACGGGCTTGAGCAAGCCAAGGAGCGCATTCTGGACCACCTGGCCGTCCAAACCCTGGCCGGGAAAATGCGTGGCCCGATTTTGTGTTTGGTGGGCCCGCCGGGCGTTGGAAAAACCTCGCTTGGGCGCTCCATTGCGCGCGCGCTTTCGCGGAAGTTTGTGCGGATTTCCCTGGGAGGCGTCCGCGACGAAGCCGAAATTCGAGGGCACCGACGCACCTATGTGGGGGCGATGCCGGGAAAAATTCTCCAGGCGATGAAGAAGGCCAACTCCAGCAACCCGGTGGTGCTGCTTGATGAAATTGACAAAATGTCTTCGGACTTTCGTGGCGACCCGGCGGCCGCGCTGCTTGAGGTTTTGGATCCGGAGCAGAACGCAGCTTTCAATGACCACTACCTTGAGCTGGACTATGACTTGTCGCGCGCCTTCTTCGTATGCACCGCCAACAACGCGCACGCCATTCCAGGCCCTTTGCTGGACAGAATGGAGCTCATTCGGATTTCCGGCTACACGGATGAGGAGAAAACAGCCATTTCCAAAAAACACCTGTTGCCAAGGCAGCAGGAGGCCAACGGGCTTTCCGGAGTGGACATTCGCTTTGAGGATGCTGCGTTGAAGGCGCTCATCCACGGCTATACGCGCGAGGCCGGCGTACGCTCTTTGGAGAGAGAAATTGCCCGAGTATTTCGAAAGCTCGCCCGCGTTGTATTGCAAGAAGGCGCCAAGCCGCAGCAGCTTAGCAAAAAGCGTTTGTGCGAGCTTTTGGGCCCGCAGAAGTTTATGAAGAGCCGCAAAGAAAGCCTAAACCAGATAGGCATTGTTGCAGGCCTGGGGGTGATGGAAAGCGGAGGAGACGTTTTGCTGACAGAGGCGGCCGTCATGCCCGGCAAGGGGAAGCTGATTATTACAGGCCACCTGGGAGAGGTAATGCAAGAGTCCGCGCAGGCGGCGATGACGTATGTAAGAACGAGGGCGAGGCGCTTCGGAGTAGATGAGAAATTTTTGGAGCATTCGGACATTCATGTCCACGTCCCGGAGGGGGCCATTCCCAAGGACGGACCTTCTGCGGGCGTTGCCCTCGTCACGGCCATGTTGTCAGCCCTGGCGCGCATACCCATACGCAGCGACGTGGCAATGACAGGCGAAGTAACGCTGCGTGGGCGTGTGCTTTCCGTCGGAGGCGTCAAAGAAAAAATATTGGCCGCGCACCGCGCAGGCATCCGCTGCGTGTGCATTCCCAAAAGCAACCGAAAAGCGCTCGAAGAGTTGCCCCATGGGGTGCGCAAGAGCATGAAATTTTATCCCGTTGAATATGTGGATGAAGTCCTGCGCGTCGCCTTGCTGCCGGAGCAAAAAACAGACCGCATTAAGCCCATGGATGCCCGGGGGCTTTTGGCCTCTGCTGCCCACTAAGAGGAACTTCGCGGACTTTGAGCACCTTAAGTCCGCCATACTGAGTGACAAAGAGAGCACGCATGGTTTGTGAATCTAAACTATTTACACTGGGCACGCATGGATTTATTGCCTTAGGGGAATGAGCTTTCGCCCAAGTCACCAAACCCAAAACCCCAAGCTTTCGTTGTCTGAGCGAATACAGAGAGAGGCGGCTTTGGCCCAACGCACTTATGCGCATTGGCGAGAGTGGCTAAAGCAGCACCCCTGGGTTTTCGCTTTTGGATTTTTCTTTTTGGGGTTTTGTTTCGACTTGCTTCTGCTTAGAAGCATTGACTCGGTGCCCATACTGATTCACCAGGGAACCTACGTCGCTCTGCTGGCGGTGCTGATTTTGTTTGACCACCACTGTTGGGTGGAAAAAGCCCTTCCCAAAGGCTGGCAGGGGTGGATTGTGGCCCGGCGGGACTGGGTCATTCATTTTTTATTCGGAAGCCTCTTCAACGCCTTCTTCGTCTTCTATTTGCGCTCCTCGTCGGTTTCTTCGCTGAGCTTTTTCATTTTCATTCCGCTGTTGGTGTTGATTTTGGCGCTCAACGAGTTGCCCTTTTTTCGCAACCTGGGCCCGGTAATGCGCGTGGCATTGTGGAGCTTCACCTGCACCTCTTTCTGGGGCTATCTGCTCCCCTTGTTGTTTGGGTTTTTGAGCGCATGGTTGTTTGTGCTGGCGGTTTTTCTCTCCACCCTTTCCGTGTTGGGCTTGTGGTACCTCGCCGTCCACTTCACCGATGACTCCAAATGGAATTTCTGGAGAGCCGTCGCCCCCAGCCTCAGCATCCAGGTGCTTTTGTTGCTGCTCTATTTCTCCGGACTTGTGCCGCCGGTGCCTTTGTCACTCAAATGGATTGGGGCATACCACGAGGTCCGCAAGCCCGATGGAACGGAGCTTCTCTATGTCCGTGATGGTTTTCGTTTTTGGGAAAAAGGCGCCCAGACGTTTTTGGCAAGGCCTCAGGACAAGCTGAATGTGTGGATGCGCGTTTTTGCGCCCAGGCGGTTTAAGGACAACATTTATGTCGCGTGGAAACACAAGAATGAGCAAGGGCAGTGGGTGAAAACCGACCACATTCCGCTCAAGCTGCGTCATTCCGGCCAAATGGGCTGGACAGGGCATACCTATAAAGCCAATTGGCAGCCTGGCACGTGGAAAGTGGAGGTGTTGACGGCAGACGCGCGCCTGCTGGGGAGCATTGAAATAAGAGTGCAGGAGGACCTTTCGACGACTCCCCGCGAGTTTTCCTTGGACAAGCGTTAGGCTGCTTAACGATGGAAGTAAGCTTGGCAAGAGACACCGTTTCAACTTAGAAACCGTCTACGGGAGCCGCTTTCTCCCTCGGCTCTCTTGCATCAACAACTCAAGCTCTTCCAGCTGCGCTTGCAAAACGGCCAACTGCTCTGGCTGCACCTCCGCCAAATCAAACAGGTGAAGGAGGCGGTCCACACAGCGCTCAATGTGCTCTGCACGCTCTACGCTGATTCGACGCAGCAACAAATCCGCCCCTGCTTCTATGAGTACGCGGGCCACCGCATCCCGAGAATTCAGCACCTCTGGCCGCTTTTCTCCCTTTCCCCTCACCAAGCGTAAACCATGCGTGGCCTGCCTTGAAGACTCAGGCTTCCCTTCTTTCATGGACACAAACCTACGCGCACACCACCGACAAAGAAAGAAAATTGCCTGCGCCCTTCCCTCCTCTCCTTGTCAGCCCCTGGAAAGCCCATCGTCGACTGCCTCGAATACCAGACCGGTTTAGGGCGGGAAAGCCGTCCTCGGCAGCTCCAGAATTGTACCCCGTGGAAGCCGCCCCCGGGGGAGATGGGGAAAGTCAAAAAACGGGGGGGAAAAGCAGCTCCATTCCATGTACAACGGGCGTCGGCCCTTTGGGAGGCGAACATGACAAAAACACGCTGGGCGTTCATTTCTGCAGAGCGCATTGAGGAAAGCACCGCTTTTGCCTTGTCGCTTGTCGCTTCCCTGGAAGAGGCTGGAATTCGTACGGCGGGTTTTGCGCAGCACAAAAGCACGCAGGAAAACGGCCCAACGCGCTATGAAATGGTGCGGCTTCACAGCCACGAGCGCGCCTTGCTTGCCAGCAACAGGGGTGCAGCCACAGGAGAAAACGAAGCGTCCTTTTGCTCCCTCGTCTTTTATAACGACAGTTTTGCAACAGCCCGGCGCTGGGTGGAAGAAGACGCGCATAAGGCAGAGCTTTTGCTGGTGGGCGGAATCGGCAAACTCGAAGTCTTCGACAAAGGCCACTGTCAGCTGCTGGAGTGTCTGCTCAAACAGGAGGGGGCGCTCCTCCTCCTTTGTGTCAGGGCGAGCCAGCTAAGCCGTCTCATGGAGCGCTTTGCCTTCCCGGAAGAGGGAATGGTGGAGGCCCTGGAGTTGCCTGCATCCTCTGAGCTCATGGAAGCGTTTGCAGAGCGTTTGAAGGCAAGTTGCAGGGCGCACCGGTTGGGGAAGCAGTCTATTGAGCTCGCTTCGCTCGCCGGCACTCCACTCCATGAATGACTTGAAAAAGCATGCTTTTTCAAGTCATTCATTCCGCTTCGCTTTGACAAGAAACTCCGTCGCACCAAAGCGCATCAACAGGAGGCTTCGCTGCGAGGGGACAAGATAGGCACCCACGGACTCCGGTGGGGAAAGCGCCTTTGCAAACAGCTCCGCAGGCAGCTTCTGTATCTCCACCCCGGGCGAAAGCTTGAGCGCCATGTTCTTTTCCACATCCTCCACAAGCCCCGGCAAAAAAACTTTGAAGTCCACCGGCCTTCCCTCTGGAAGCAGAGCGCGCAAGGCTTCAAAACCCGCCTCCTCATAGTGAAGCACCGCCCACAGCGCCTTGTCTTCTTCCTTCACCCCCCGCCAGGGCCTTCGCATGCTGACTTCTCGCCAAAACACCTCCTTGGGCAAAACCGGCATCTGAAATACCTCCGCCAGGGCGCCTGCTTCGCGATGCAGCGGCGCCTGTTGAATGCGCGCATCCATCCGCTTGTCTTTGTCCTCGGGGCCCAACCACACAGCCAAGCCATAGGGCGTCACCGACAGCGCAAACATCCCCACCATAAACAGGAGGAGCGCTCCTATCACCCACTTGGAGACCTTTGACTTTTCAGGACTGCCGTCTGCCTTCTTCTGGCTTTTCATAGGCTTTACATAAGCCTCCTTAGAAAGGCTGGCAATACCTAAGCCTCTTCTATGCAGCCCAAAAGGCTGTGCAAACGCGGCACTGCATAGAGGCGTTGGCGCCCCCGGGGGGAGGCGAATACCTCGGAGGGCCGCAGGAGGATTGCCTCCTCCTTCCCGGGGCATAACAACTCCTCCCGGCACAGCTCTCCCACAAACCAGGCCGGCAACCCACCATCCACAAAGAGGCCCTGGTGTCTGCCCCCTGCGTCAAAACCCCAGGGCTTTTGCAAAAGCGCATAGTCCCCGGGTGAAAAATCCACCCAAAAGCATACGCGGGAGGAGGCCGCTTTCAGAGGAAGACTGTTAACAACGCGGCGCCAACGCAGCTTCTGCGGGAGGGCCTCAAACGCAAAAGGCCAAGGCAAAGCGCTTTGGGCCATGGGCTCTGCAAGCGGCGGTGAGTATACGGCGCTCGCTTCGTCCAGGCTTCTTTGCTGCCTCATGGCTTTGCCCCGCTGGAGTACAAACCAGCTGCCGCCCACGGTGACGAGGAGAAACAAAGCAAAGCCGCGCCAATAACGCGAGCGCCCCACAGCGGCAAGAGGATGGTTGAGTTTGGTCATTAAAACCCTCGTCCTAGCGTTTGGTTTTTCCCTTGGCTCCCGTTGCCCCCTTGGCTGAGCCTTTGGTTGCACCCTTGGGCGCTGCCTGGGGCACTGCGCGCTCTGGCTCCAAATGCTCTGTCACGCTGCAGGCCGGCGCTATGCAGCCTGCAGGAAAGCCGCAAGGCCAAAACTCTGCGCATAGCCTCATCAACGGCAAGGCCTGCACAGGCTCTTTGAAAAGCCTGCCGTCAAGCCCGACGCCTATGCCCGTTTTGGGAAAGTCCAACCAGGACAACTCCCTGAGAGAAAACAAAGCCTCGCCTTGCTCGTCTGGCAAAGGAATGCCTTTGCCGACTTGCTTTGTTGGAAAAACGCGGCCCTCTTCGAAGTTTCCTTGCTCATCCAACACCACCTCCAAGACGGCGCCTACCCCCAGGGGGCCTGTCAGACGGAAACGCCCATAGGTGGCAAAATTCCCCAGCGAATAGGCAATCAGCTTTCCCTTCCACAACTCTATCCCCCGCAAAACGTGGGGGCCGTGGCCGATGACCAAGTCTGCCCCCGCTTCCACCATGCTGCGCGCGAAAAGCCGCAGGTTTCCCCTGTCCTCGTTGAGAAACATTTCTCTCCCGTGGGGCACCCTCGTGGCGAAGGCGCCTTCTGCTCCCCCGTGGAAGGAAACCACTACCCAGTGGGCCTCCTTCCTCGCTTTGGCCAACAGCGCCAGGGCTTCGGGCAAATTGTTCAAATGGTTGGTACGCGCTGACGTGTGAAAAGCCACCATGGCCACGCGCCGCCCATGGCGCTCCAAAAAGGCAATGCTGCCGGGGGCGCCGGACCAGGCAATGCCTACCGAGTCCAGGAAGGCTTCGGTTTGCCGCATGCATTCCTCGCCAAAGTCTCCAGAGTGGTTGTTGGCGGTGGAGGCCATGTTGATGCCGGCCTCTTTTAAGTAGTGTACATAGGGGCCCGGGGTCCGAAAGGCAAAACAACGCGCGGAAGGGGCAGGGCCGCACTTGGCGGCTTCTCCACCGTCGCACAGGGGGCCTTCCAGGTTGATAAAGCTTACATCCGCGTCGCGCAGCAACGCGCTGACGCCTTCGAGAATGTTGGCATCGCCAGGAGGCAAATGGCCCTCGGGAAAGTCTGTCCCCAGCATGACATCCCCCACCGCGCGAATGCGAAGCCGGGGGCGCAAGGGCTGGACTTCAGGGGTGTGGGAAACCTCGGGGGCCTGGGGCACCTCGGGCGGGGGCAGCTGCCCCTCGTCGTCGGCGCATGGCACGCCGTCCGGGGCTGTACACTCAGGCAGCGGTGAAGGAGGCGGCAACTCATGGACACGGAAGGGGCTACAGGCCAGCGCCCCTAAAACCCCCAGCAAGACATAGGCTCCGGTGCCTCTTCTTAAAACAGACATCGCCACCCTCATGAAGCCAAAGGAGAAGAAGAGGGCCTGCCTCCAGGCGGCAAAGCCCCCGGCGACGAGGCCTCCGGCGACGAGGCCTTAAGTTGCCTTCGCAAAAAAAGCAGGTAGAGGGCATAGCCCAGCACACAGGCCCAGGCCAGGGCATAGCAAAACCAGATATAGCCCCAGCCCCCTTCTATGCGGCCTGAAAACGCCCTCTCCGGAAGAGTGCTGGCCAACAAAAAGGCATACAGGTTTGGAAGAGCATTCATGGCGTCTCCGGGTTGGCTTTGGGCGGGGGTGCCGGGCTGAGCGGAGGCGGCAGCAGGGCCACTTCCTGGCTGCTTTGGCGCAGGGCAAGCTGGGTGCGCACGGTGAGGAAGAGCAGGGCTACGCACAAGAAGGCCACGCTGTTGTAGTGCCAGACAAAATGCATGGCACTGTTAATGTCCAGGCTTCGGGTGGCCTGCTGGTGCAGGGACTTCCACCAATGCACAGAGAAATAGACAATGGGGGCGTTGACGGCCGCCATAATGCCTACCACGGCGCTCCAGCGTGCGCGGCGCTCGGGCTCTTCGGTGAATTTTCTTAGGGCCCAATAGCCGTAGTAGACAATCAGCAATACCGCTGAGGCTGTCAGGCGCGGCTCCCAGTCCCAGTAGACGCCCCAGGTGGGCTTGCCCCATACGGCGCCCATCACCACCCCTGCGCTGCCAAAAAGCAACGCCACCTCCACCGTCGCCTGGGCCAGGGCGTCAAACAACCACCGCCCGCTCAACAAATAGCCCAGGCAGGAGACAAAATTGGCCACCACCATCAGCAGCGCTACTTGTACAAAAGGGACGTGCACATACATAATGCGCTGCACCTCCCCCATGTATTTCTCGGCAGGCGCCCACCAAAGCCCTAGCCATGCGCCTATGCTGATGAGCAGGAGGCATAAAAAAGCCCAGCTCCACCCGAGCATACGCAACAAGCTTCCTTTGTTTCCTGTTTCGTTTTCCGACATGGCCTTTGCTTGTCCTCCTTCAGAAGCACCTCCTCCTCCACCGCCTTGCATGCTTAGCACAGCAGCTTGCCCAAAGCAGCGGGCGCTTTTGCCCATTTCAAACTCAATGCTTCAATATGGCGTGCTTGTGCGTATGCTCCATGCTGTGTGCCATCAAAAAATGCCACGCGACAAAAGGCTCTTCCTTGCTGCCGGCCATGACTTCAAACAGCCAAAGGCCTTTGTCGGCTTCTTCTGAGTCTATGGAGGCCTGTACGGAAACCACCTCGCTGCGCTCAATCACCATCTCTCCTATCGGCTGTTTCCCGAAAAATACCTGGACGAGGGCCTGGCCTTCTTCTTCTGAAAAACCCCAATGAAAATTTTCATGGTCAAACAATGCGCACTCACTGCAGCCCACACGCAAAACACAGTGCGGGTGCTCCGTCAGCCACCGCCAAAAACGGTCAAACGAAACCGCTGTGTTGACGAATGTTGAAATCATTCTCTCCTTCTATCTCCTTGAGGGCCTTGTCTGACACAACGCCTTCCTTGGCCCGTCCACAAAGCCTTTTTATCCTTAAGTCTGAAACAGCCACCAGGCAAGCCCAACCAAAACCCCCGCCGCCAGCAGGCCGCCTACAACATATTTGAAGCGTGCCGGAAGCATTTTCCACAAAGACTCCTCCATCTGGAATGCTTCCCAGGGGGGGGCCTCCTCCTCCCTCGAAGGAGAAGCCGACATGGAGGGCGACATAGAAGGCAACTTGGAGGGCGACTCAAAAGCCAACGCCAAAGGCAACTCAGAAACCAACTCCGAAGACGACTTTGAAGCCAACTCCAAAGCCGGCGATGGCAAAGCAGAAGGCGAAGAAGAAGGCGAAGAAGCCAAAGGAAGCACACCCGCCTTCTCCTCCCCAAAACCCGTTTCATAGGAAAGCCAGGGGTTGCTGGCGTTGTTTCCAAACAATGCGTGCAGAAAGTTTGCCAACTCTACTG
>Ga0209737_10001744_pt1 | contig 15366 bp, 16 predicted proteins | sample TergutCu122P3_FD_187284 | JGI IMG/M metagenome (GOLD analysis project Ga0209737, IMG submission 187284) | Cubitermes ugandensis P3 segment gut microbial communities from Kakamega Forest, Kenya - Cu122 P3 (SPAdes) (version 2) | ecosystem: Host-associated > Arthropoda: Insects > Digestive system...
CGAAATCGCTCTGGAAGCCGATCCGGTTGGCGGTCATGGCAATGCCTCCCACGGATTGATGATGGTCACGCCCGCAGGTTTGAAATCGGCCACGTTGCGCGTGACCACTGCCATGCCATGCACCAGCGCCGTCGCTGCGATGAGTGCATCACGCTCGCCACGCCTGTCGGGGATATGCAGTCGGGCGCAGCGTTGTGCCACAGCGGTATCGACAGGCAGCGTTCGCTCGGAGAACTCGGGCAGCACGTGCTGTTCCAACCACGCGCGCAGCATGGCCCCTTGGGCGGCATCCCTGCGTTCAACCGACAGGACGCCAAGCTCCAACTCCATGATGGTGATGGCTGATATAAAGAGGTCGGCGGCATCAACGCTTTCCGCCCATGCCGCCACGTTCGCGTCGGCCTTGCCAAGGCGCACCTTGCGCAACTCGGACAGCACGTTGGTATCGAGCACGTACATCATGAGAGGTCAGCCGGCCGGACTTCAATAGCTGCGCGCGGCGGCTCAAACTCGATGTCCGCAATGCCCGGCATCGCCAGCGCATCGGCAATGTTGCGCCGCTGCCTTGTCAGCCGCTGATAGTCCTCGAAGCTCAACAGCACATGCGCAGGTCTGCCGCGATCCGTGATGAACACCGGGCCGTGCTGGGTTGCCTTTTTGGCCCGGGTCACGTCCTGATTCAATTCCCGGCTGGATAGGGTCGTGACAGCCATGGCACGCCTCCTGAATAAGAAATGTAGTTATGTTGCTACATTTTAAGTTGAAAGACAAGTGCCCATCCCCCGCTGCAAAACCCGTGCCGTTTTGCTTGACACTTATAAACAAAAAGTTTACGTTTGAGCAATCTGGAACAGGGGTCGTCATGCTCAAGACCTTTGCAAACGCTGAAACAGAGGCTTTTTTCAGGACAGGCAAGTCGCGCCGCCTGCCGCACGAGATTCACAAGCGTGCAGCCATGAGGCTTTTGCAACTGGCGGCGGCGGTTAACGTGGAAGATCTGCGCCTGCCGCCTTCCAACCGTCTCGAAGCCTTGCATGGCGACCGTGATGGTCAATGGAGCATCCGTATCAATGACCAATGGCGGGTCTGTTTTACCTTTACCGACGGCGACGCTTACGACGTTGAGATCGTCGATTATCACTAGGAGGCTGCCATGCTACCCGCTATTCATCCTGGCGAATTTCTCGCGGAAATCCTGGAAGAATCCGCGCTTTCGCAAGCCGAATTTGCGCGAAGAATCGGCGTTTCTCCCATGCGTATTTCGCATGTGCTTCACGGCACGCGTCCAGTAACAGCAGAGCTTGCATGCCGCTTTGGGAAAGCCTTTGGGCAGACGCCACAATATTGGCTCAATCTACAAGCGGATTTCGACCTTAAAACCGTCTCCAATGATCTTTTGCATTCGCTATCTCGCATTTCACCGATTGGGGAAACTTTGGAGACTACGTAGTCAGGTCGGGATGGGGCAGGTAGCGCGTTCAAAGACCGCGCCAAAACAAAAGGGCTGCGTTTCCGCAACCCTTTGTTTTGTGGTGGGCCCCCTGGGAGTCGAACCCAGCACCAACGGATTATGAGTCCGCTGCTCTAACCAGGCATGAGCTAGAGGCCCCTGGTATCAGGCATCGCTGTCGAGGAAGCTGCGCAGCTTCTCGGAGCGGCTCGGGTGACGCAGCTTGCGCAGCGCCTTGGCTTCGATCTGACGGATGCGTTCGCGGGTGACGTCGAACTGTCTGCCGACCTCTTCGAGCGTGTGGTCGGTGTTCATTTCGATGCCGAAACGCATGCGCAGAACCTTGGCTTCACGCGCGGTGAGCGAGTCGAGCACTTCGGCGGTGGCGTCCCGCAATCCGGCATAGGTAGCAGCCTCTGCCGGGGCGAGCGTGGAGGTGTCCTCGATGAAGTCTCCAAGATGGGAGTCGTCGTCGTCGCCGATGGGCGTTTCCATCGAGATCGGCTCCTTGGAGATTTTCATGATCTTGCGGATCTTCTCTTCGGGCATCTCCATCTTCTCGGCCAGGGTGGCCGGATCGGGCTCCTGTCCGGTTTCCTGGAGGATCTGGCGGCTGATGCGATTCATCTTGTTGATGGTTTCGATCATGTGCACCGGGATGCGGATGGTGCGCGCCTGGTCGGCAATGGAGCGGGTGATCGCCTGACGAATCCACCAGGTGGCATAGGTGGAAAACTTGTAACCACGACGGTATTCAAATTTATCCACGGCTTTCATCAGGCCGATGTTGCCTTCCTGGATGAGATCGAGGAATTGCAAGCCACGGTTGGTGTACTTTTTGGCGATGGAGATGACCAGCCGCAGGTTGGCCTCGGTCATTTCGCGCTTGGCGCGGCGCATCTTGGCTTCGCCCGTAGACATCTGGCGGTTGATGTCCTTGAGTTCCTTGAGCGGAATGCCGACCTTCTCCTGCATGTCGATCAGCTTTTGCTGTTCTTCAAAGATGGCAGGATGAATGCGGCTGAGCGCCAGGGAGTAGGGCTTGCTCAGGGCAATTTCGCGCGGCAGCCATTCGAGATCGGTTTCGTGGCCGGGAAAGGACTTGATGAAGTGCTGACGCGGCATGCGGGCGCGATCGACGCAGAGGTTGAGAATCTGGCGTTCATGGGTGCGAACGCGGTCAACCATCTGGCGCACGGAGTCGCACAGGCGCTCGATCGATTTGGCGGTGAAACGAATGCTGAGCAGTTCGTCGGAAATGGCGCGCTGGTGCGTGAGATAGGTTTTGTTCTGCGAACCGCTCTTGGAGAGCACCTTCATCATTTTCTTGTAGTGGTCGCGAATGACGTCAAAGCGCGCCAGCGCATCGGCCTTGAGTTGGGCGAGGGATGCGGCGGTGGCAGCGGCTTCGCCGTCTTCGTCGCCTTCGACATCCGCGCCTTCTTCCTCGTTTTCTTCCTCGCTTGCGTCTTCGCCGCCCTTGGCGCCGGCAAGCACCTTGTCGGTTTCTTCTGCGTCAACGGAGCCGCCTTGTCCGGCTTCTTCTCCGTTGTCTTCTTCTTCTACTTCCTCTTCCGCTTCGATTTCCGCTTCCGCTTCGGCGATCACGGACGGGTCGATGACCGCATCGATGATTTCGTCGATCCGGATTTCGTCGTTTGCGACCTTGTCGGCGGTTTCCAGCATCTCGGCAATGGTGGTCGGACAGGCGGAAATGGCCTGTACCATGTGCTTCAAGCCTTCTTCGATGCGCTTGGCGATTTCGATTTCGCCTTCACGGGTGAGCAGTTCGACGGTGCCCATTTCGCGCATGTACATGCGCACGGGGTCGGTCGTGCGTCCGAACTCGGAATCGACCGTGGAAAGCGCCTGTTCGGCTTCTTCTTCGGCAACGTCTTCATCGACCGGGCTGGCGACGCCATCGGTCATCAGCAGGTCGTCCGTCGCGGGCGCGGCGTCATAGACCTGAATGCCCAGGCTGTTGAAGGTTGTGATGATGTCTTCGATGCGTTCGGCGTCGGCAACATCGTCGGGAAGATGGTCGCTGATTTCGGCGTAAGTCAGATAGCCGCGCTCTTTACCGAGCGTAATCAGGGTCTTGAGTTGTGTGCGGCGCGCTTCGGCATCGATCTGTGCTGCTTCAGGACTTTGCGCGGCCTGGATGGACTTGTCTCTTGCTTTGAGGTCCTTCGCCTTGGCGCTACGCTCGCGGGGGGAGCTGGTTTTGCGGGCATCCTTGGCTTTTTCGCGGGCCATGACACTCCTCGATTCTAAACGTGAAAACGAATGATTCTACTACGAATCATGGACTTTTGTAACACCTGGGAGCGTGTTTTTTTCCTTCAGGAGGTCAGTCAGACGGCGCTGTTCGGAGGGTGAGAGCGTCCCCGTGCGCGCAAGTTCCTGGAGTTCGATGATTCCCTGGGTAATGGCGTCGGACTGGAGTTTGCGCAGGGTGTCTTCAAACAGGGGCTCGACGACGGAAGGGGCAAATTCGGGATCGATCAGACTGGTGGCGACCCGGTTCAGCGTCTCGCCGTGGGGAGTATCGCGGAAGCGTTCGGTCAGGGCGCCGAGGCCGGTGACGGACTCGCCCAGTTCGACGAGATCGATGATTGCGATCAGGGTGCGCCCTTCGTCGGTGTTGTCCGGAATCAGATTGATCGGCAGTCTCGCGGCCAGCGCCGGGTGCTGGAGGACGAGCCGCAGCAGGGTGGAGATGGTCGAGGGCGGCGGTCGGCGCGTGGGAGGAGGTTGCCGTGCGCTGCGCGCGGAAGTATTGGAAGCGGGGCTGACGCGTCGCACCGGCAGGCCAAGGGCCTCTTCGGCTTCGATCTGGGTCAGTCGGCTTGCGCTGGCAATGGTTTTGACCAGTTGCAGACGCAGAATTGCCGCTGCTTCCGGAATGCGGGCGATGAGCGGCTTGGCCTCGGAAACCAGACGGGAGCGGCCTTCGGCGCTCGTGGTGTCGCAGCGTTGCCGGAGGGTGTCGAGCAGGAAAGCAGTGAGCGGGGCGGCCTGCGCGGCGGCATCAAGCATGGCGTCCAGCCCTTTTTCACGGATGAAGGTGTCGGGGTCGTGCCCGGAGGGCAGGAACAGGAAGGCGAGGGTAACGTCGTCGCGCAACGCATCGAGCGCGTTTTCGAGCGCCCGCCAGGCGGCATGCCGTCCGGCGTCGTCGCCATCGAAGCAGAACACGATGCGGCTTGTCTGGCGCAGCAGGGTTTGAATGTGGTGCGGAGTCGTTGCGGTGCCGAGTGTGGCGACCGCGTTTTCCATGCCGAACTGGGCCAGCGCGACGACATCCATGTAGCCTTCGACCACGAGGGCGAAACCGGCGGCGCGAATCGCTTTCTGCGCAAGGAAAAGACCGTAGAGCTCGCGGCCTTTCTCGAAGAGAGGAGTTTCGGGCGAGTTCAGGTATTTGGGCTCGCCGCTGTCGAGTATCCGCCCGCCGAAGGCGATGATGCGTCCACGGCGGTCGTGGATCGGGAACATGATCCGGTTGCGGAAGCGGTCATAGCGCCGTCCCTGATCGTTGTCGATGACCAGCCCGGTCGTGTTCAGGAGCTTGTCCCGGTAATCGGGAAAAATCCGTTGCAGCGAGGTTTGCGCGTCGGGGGCGAAGCCGATGCCGAAGCGCTCGGCCACATCGGGCGAGAGACCACGTTTGCGCAGGTAGGCAGCGGCCGTCGGCGAGTGTTTGAGCGTCTCGCGATAAAACTTCGCGGCGGCGGTCATGATGTCGACGAGGCGATCCAGTCCCGCATCCGGCTGTCGGTTGCTGCGTCCGTCGTCGGGAACCTGTATTCCGGCTTCCCGCGCAAGTTCCCGAATGGCCTCGACATAGGTCAGGCCGTTGTACTGCATGAGAAAACCGATGGCGCTGCCGTGCGCGCCGCAACCGAAGCAGTGGTAGAACTGCTTGCTGGGGCTGATCGAGAAGGAAGCGGATTTCTCCGAGTGGAACGGGCAGTTGGCGAAGTAATTGACCCCGCCTTTCTTGAGCGGCAGATAGCGTTCGATGACGTCGACGATATCGACGCGGGCGAGCAGATCCTGGATGAAGGATTGTGGAATCATCGGTCGCCAAATGCATCACGCCGGGGGAGATCCTGATGGATTCTCACCCGGCGTTATTCGGTTGCGGGCGGCGGATATCGATCCGGATACCGCCAGAAACCGGGGAAAGGAAGCTGGTTCAGTACAGCTTGGGCGGCAGTGTCTGGCTGCGCAGGCGCTTGTGGTTGCGCTTGACCGCAGCGGCGAGCTTGCGCTTGCGCTCGGCGGTCGGTTTTTCGTAAAACTCGCGCGCGCGCAGCTCGGTGAGTACGCCTGTTTTCTCAATGGTGCGCTTGAAGCGGCGGATGGCAACTTCAAACGGCTCGTTTTCTTTGACGCGGATACCCGGCATTGCCTGTTTCCTTTGGGTTCGTAAAGGGTAAAGCGTTAAATATATGTGAAAAAAGGGTGGATGACAAGACTCTCTTGCGGGAGATTTCTTGTTCCGGCGCTCCAGTGGGTAAAATTTGACCTTTCAGGGATCGTGGTGTGAGGCGGGGACGCAAGTCATGAAAGTGTTGGGGATCGAATCTTCGTGCGATGAGACAGGGGTTGCCGTCTTCGAGAGCGGGCGGGGCTGTCTTGCGCAGGCGCTGCATACGCAGGTCGATCTTCACGCGGTGTATGGCGGCGTCGTTCCCGAACTGGCGTCGCGCGACCACATCCGGTTGTTGCCGATTCTTGTTCGCCAGACTCTGCGTGAGGCCGGGCTGGAAGTGGCCGATCTCGACGCGATTGCCTACACCGCCGGGCCGGGGTTGGCCGGCGCGCTGCTGGTCGGGGCGAGCGTGGCCGAGGCGATGGCGCTGGCTGCCGGAATTCCGGCTCTGCCCGTGCATCATCTCGAAGGGCATCTGCTTTCGCCGTTGCTTTCCGACGATCCCCCGGCGTTTCCGTTTGTTGCGCTGCTGGTATCGGGCGGGCACACCCAGTTGATGCGGGTTGCCGATGTGGGCGATTACGAATTGCTTGGGGAGACGCTCGATGATGCTGCCGGGGAGGCGTTCGACAAGACGGCCAAGATTCTCGGTCTCGGCTATCCGGGCGGGCCGCAACTGGCCGCGCTGGCCGCGCATGGCGAGGCTGGACGATTCAAGCTGCCGCGCCCGATGCTGCATTCCGGCGATCTGGATTTCAGTTTCAGCGGCCTGAAAACGGCGGTGCTCAATGTGGCGTCTTCTCCGGGCTGGCGTCCGGAATACCGGGCCGATCTGGCGGCCTGTTTTCAGCAGGCCGTGGTCGACGTGCTGACAGCCAAGGCGGTGACTGCACTGAAACGCACGGGAATGCGCGCTCTGGTGGTGGCCGGTGGGGTAGGGGCCAACCGGGCCTTGCGGGCCGGACTCGACGACGCCGCTGCCAAGCTTGGCGCACGTGTGCATTACCCGGCCCCGGAGTTGTGCACCGATAACGGCGTAATGATCGCGTTTGCAGGGGCGCAACGATTGATGCGCGGGGAGCGCCCGCCTGCCGATCCGGCGATTCGCGTTCGTCCGCGTTGGCCGCTGGCCGAACTTGTTCGGCCAGCTTCTCTCCACGGAGAGTGACCGCCCCGGCGCTTTGCCCCACCCCTTTTGAGACTACGCGCAAAGCGCGCTGATTTATTGCCTTCCTCTTGAGGAAGGTGGCGCGCGCGAAGCGCGTGACGGAAGGAGTAGCAGCGCATGGATACGCACAATTATTAAACAGTGTGGCAGCCGAACCGCTGTAACTCCCTCCGACCCACCTTCGGTGGGCCACCTCCCTCAAGAGGGAGGCGATAGAGTCGGCGCACCTTCGGTGCGGGACAAAACCCTGTCAGGGGAGAGGGCGTCGGGCGAAGATGCTGCCCACTCCGTAGAGTGGAATACCCGTCTACCACTTCGACATCTCGGTTTATATATATTTGTATTCACGTATAAACAGAATAATCCTCAGCAATTCGTGTACGTGTTTTCCACAATGAATCAACTTAATTGTGGATACAGCTGTGTCGAGATTTTTTACACTTCAGATTTTCTATATATATATATATATATATAGAAAATCAATTACTTACATCTTCAGGCATAAAAATTGCTTATAAATCGGTGTGTCTGTGAACAGACCTGCGAAGCGACATCGCTTCCCCCTTCAACACCGTAAGAGGAAAAATTTTATGAAACTACGAATTATCTCGTCGCTGATTCTTGGAGCGACTGTCGCGTTGGCGGCATCTTCGGCAACCGCCGCTGACCCCAAATACGCCCACCTCCCCAACGTAACCCTGAGCAATACGCCGGAAAAGGCTCTGGTCAATGCGCTGCTCGGCGGCAACAGCGATATCACCATTGTCAGTCAAAGCTTCACCAGCGCCCATGTGCAGAACACCTCCGGCGTTCTCGATGATGGCAGAATCACCATGAGTAACGGGTCTTCCTGGGGTCACTCCGCTGGCGGGAGATATGGTGGTGATCTTCTAGAGAAGGGTTTGGATGCGTACCATACTTATGTAAGTTATTACGCGAACGGTGTCAGGAAGCCCTACGAAGAAATCGGAAGCAATGCCGCCCTGGCGGCGCTTGTTGATGCCCATCTCCAGAATGTTCACGACACGGTCTTGCTGACTTTCTCGTTCACGCTCAACGATCCCACGATCAACGCCATCGAGACGAGCTTCATCTTCGCCACGGATGAAACCAGTAAAGTTAACTGGCATGGCGATGGAACCAGGTGGAGCACTATCAATAATGACGTCTTCGCTTTCTGGGTCGACGACGTGAACTACGCTCTTCTGCCGGACGGCAACATCGTCACTGTCTACAACGCAAAGGATTACTTCATCGACGGCTCGGACTTGGGCTACCTCAGCAAAACGGAGGAAATCAAGATCACAGCGCTGCTCGATCCTACGCGTGACGTTCACACCATCACCATCGCCATTGCCGACGTAGATAGCTGGAAACCCAAGGATGTGCCCCTTGGTTGGGGAGGAGTAAATGGCTATGAGGAGGGTGCGCTGTACGACAGCGGCGTTTTCATCAGTGAGCTGAAGTTCACCACCGTCGTTCCCGAGCCCGAAACCTACGCAATGATGCTGGCCGGTCTTGCCATGGTTGGCGCTGTGGCGCGTCGTCGTCGTCAGAAGTAAGTTGAGGTTTTTACCCGCTTCAGGCGGGACGTAAAAACGGGGACTTGCAAATGCAAGTCCCCGTTTTTTTAGAGCAGGTTCGATTTGGTTACGTGCTTTTTGCGCGGTTGCCCCCACCCTGACCCTCCCCCGCAAGCGAGTGAGGGAATCAGTCTCTTTTTTCCCGCAGACGGGGGAGAAAATCCGACTCCTTCCCCCGCTCGCGGGGGAAGGCCGGGATGGGGGCGGGCAGCGCAGTATGCAATTGGATCAAAACTGTTCTATTCCCCGCCGGGGTGGTTTCACTGCGTCCGCTCGAACTTCCACCCCTTGCCGTCTTTCTTGACCGTTCCCACGGCATTCGCAAAGGGGAAATGCACCCCGGCAATCTGCATGCCCTCTTTCGCGGCAAGTTCAAAGATGCGTTTGCGGGCGGCGACGGCTTGGGGCTGATCCATGTCGAACGCCGCACATTCGTCGGGCAGGGCGAACTGCAAGGGCATGGCGTGAATCAGGTCGCCAACGAGGAGCAGGTTTTTTCCGCCTGCCGTGAGTTGGAATACCGTGTGACCCGGCGTGTGGCCAGCAGCGTCCAGCGCCGTCACGCCCGGCAGCGGGGCGTCGCCGAAGGCGATGTACTGGACGTCGGCGCCGTAAGCGGCGGCGACGGCTTTGGTCAGGGCTGCGCTTTTGTCGGAGGGGTCTTTTTCTGCAAGCGCCATCCACGAGTCGAATTCAACTTTCGTGACCAGCACCTTTGCCTTGGGGAAAACGCGCTTTCCTTCCTGCACCAGCCCGCCGATGTGATCCCAGTGCATGTGGGTGAGCAGGACGAAATCGATGTCTTCCGGTTTGACGCCCAGACGGGCGAGCGTTTCGGGCAGTTTTGCCGGCGCCCAACCCGCTGCCCCCGCGCCCGCGTCGAACAGCACGGTCTTGTCGCCCGCGCGCAGCAGGAAGGCGCTGACACCGGCTTCGGCTTTGCCGTCGGTGAAGTATTTCAACCGCTCTTTTTCGGAGGCGGGGCCGCTGAAGTTGGAAGCCTGCATCTCACCCGGCAAATCCTGGATGACCGTGACGGCCATGTCGCCTGCCTTCCAGATTTCGCGGCTCACAGTCTCCTGGGCGGAGGCGAATGACGGGATGAGCGCACAGGCAAGCAGTGCAATGGCCGTGCGCGGCAGAAATGTGCGGAAAGAAAGCATGTATGGGTTCCTCCAGTGGATCAGTTCTTTTTGGGAAAAAGCAGAGAGGCAATGACGCCGGCAATCAGCATACCAAGAACGATGGTAAGACTCCATCCCGGCGGGATATGGATGCCGGTATCGGAAATGGCGTGATTCCAGGACTGGAGCGCCATTTTTGCGCCGATGTAGAAGAGCAGGCAGATGACGGCTTTTTCGAGGTGTACCAGGTATTTGGTGAGCGCGGCCAGCACGAAATAAAGGCTGCGCAGACCGAGAATGGCGAAAATCATCGCGGCGTACACGAGCAGGGGTTCCTGTGTGATGGCGATGACGGCGGGTACGGAATCGAAGGCGAAGGCAATGTCGGAGGTTTCGATGGCCATCAGGCACAGGAAAGCCGGGGTGGCGTACAGCGCGCCCTTGCGCGTTGCGCTCGATTGCGCATCGAGGGCTTCGTTGCCGGGAATCTGCGAGTGGCGGATGAAGAAGCGATCCAGATGCAGTTTGGTGTAGACGGGAAGCAGCCTGCCGGTGAGCCGGACGGACCAGTGGTGCGAGTAGTCTTCGATCTCTTCTTCCTCATCGGGCCGTTGCAGCATCTTGACCGCGCTCCAGATCACGAAGGCGGCGAAGAGGAATCCCACCCAGGGGCTTGCGTGGAAGAGCCCTGTGCCGATGACGACGAAGATGGCGCGAAAGACCAGCGCGCCCATGATGCCGTAGTAAAGGATGCGATGTTGCAGGACGCCCTTGATGCCGAACGAGGCAAAAATGGCCATGAAAACGATCATGTTGTCGATCGAGAGGGCCTTTTCGAGCGCGTAGCCCGCGAGGTAGAGATCGGCCCATTTTTTGTCGAAGCGAAACCACAGGTAGCCGTAGAACGCGAGCGCAAGGACGATCCAGAACACCGTCCAGTAGGCGGCGTCGTTCAACGAGATTTCAGTGCTTTTCTTGTGGGCGAAGAGATCGAGGTAAACGGAAACGCCGATTACGCCGAGAAAAATCAGGATTGCTTCCAGCGGGAAGCCGAAGTGTTCCATGGCCTTTCCTACCTAGTATGAGAGGGGAAAACGCTATTTTGCCCGAAACAGATATGGCACGCCCCGAATGCCTGCTCTTTCCCCGAGTTCAAGGTTTCTGTCGAGCGCCGTGGTGTCGCAATTACCCGCGCCGGAGGGCGGCTGGCGTTTCAGCATCCAGTCGTTCCAGGCCGAGGCGGGGTCGGGGTCGCACCATATGCGACGGGATTTTATGGCGGAGTCCTCTGACAGCAGAGGGACCAGGAACGTGTAGAGGGTAACGTTGTCCAGGCGGTTCAGATTCCTGTCCAGTTTGATGCAGTACGTACAGTTCGGATCTTCAAAGCTCACCAAAACCAGTTCGCCGTTGCCGCGAACCTGTTTGATGGCGTCTTCCAGCGGAAGTTTGTCGACCTCTACCAGACCGGCCACTCTGGCGAGCACGGCCAGAAGGGCTTCTTCCGGCGTGTCGGGTTCCTTGTCGCGGGTCTGGAAATGGATGCCTACCGCCAGGAGGATGAGGATGGCGGCTACAACGATGTCTTTTTTCTTCATTACGTCGTGTGCAGGATGTTTTGCAGCGCATCGACCAGCGTTGCGCACTGGTTGTCGTCGCCGATGGTGATGCGCAGATATTGTTCGGTTCTCGGCGTTTTGAGGTGCCGCACGATGATGGCGCGCTGGCGCAGGGCGGCCGCGAGTTCGGCCGCGTCGAACGCGGGGTGACGGACAAAAACGAAATTGGCCGCCGAGGGCAGGGCTTCAAAACCGAGCGCCTGTAATTGCGCGGTGAGCGTGGCGCGGGTGGCAATGACCTTGCGGCAGCTCGTCTGGAACCAGGACTCATCCTCGACGGAAGCCATCGCGCCCGCGAGCGCCAGACGGTCGAGCGGGTAGGAGTTGAAGCTGTTCTTGATGCGTTCCAGTCCGGCGATCAGATCGGGATGGCCGATGGCAAAACCGATCCGCAATCCGGCCAGCGCCCGGCTTTTCGAGAACGTGTGGACGACCAGCAGGTTGGGGTAGCGATCGACGAGGCTGATGGCGCTCGCGGATGGGTCGGCGAAGTCGATATAAGCCTCGTCGACCAGCACGACGGCGTCCGGGTTGGCGGCGACGATGCGCTCGACGTCCTCGATCGGCAGCAGGCGGCCCGTGGGAGCGTTCGGGTTGGGAAAGATGATGGCCCCTGCGCGCTCATTCCCCTCCGAGGAGGGGTGGCGCGAAGCGCCGGGGTGGTCAGAGGGAAAGTAATCTTCCGGGCGCAGGGCGAAAGCGTCGTCGAGCGGAATCTGGCGGTATTCGATGCCGTAGAGGCCGCAATAGACCGGATAGAAGCTGTAGGTGACATCCGGCATCCACAGCGGCCGCGCATGCTTCAACAGCCCGATGAAGGCGTGGGCCAGCACTTCGTCGGAACCGTTGCCAATGAAGACCTGCGCCGGACTGACCCCGTAACGGTTGGCGAGCGCGGCCTTGAGCGCCTTGGCGTCCGGGTCGGGGTAGAGGCGCAACGAGTCTTCGGTGACGGCGCGAATGGCGGCAAGCGCCCTGGGAGACGGCCCGTAGGGATTTTCGTTGGTGTTGAGTTTGACCAGATTGTCGAGCGCGGGCTGTTCGCCCGGAACGTAGGGGGTCAATCCGTGCGTGACGGCACTCCAGAAGCGGCTCATGTTAAAACTGTGTAAATAAGGGGGATCACACATTCGACTCCCTCCCCCGCCAAGCGGGGGAAGGAGAAAACCCGTCTCTGTGGTGAAGAAAACAGGAAATCATGGGAGTCAAATAGTAATTCCCCAAATAAGGGATAGACGGGTGACTGACAATGGTATCATGCACCGATTTCACCCATCCGCTCTGCCAGTTGAATATGCGCCAGGCCAGCCTTACCCGTAACACTACTGAAACCCGTATTTCGGTGCGTATCGATCTGGATGGCACAGGCCAGGCCAAGCTCGATACCGGCGTGCCGTTTCTCGATCACATGCTCGATCAGGTTGCACGGCACGGGTTCATCGATCTCGATGTGCACTGCGAAGGCGACATTCATATCGACGATCATCATTCGGTCGAGGATGTCGGCATCACACTCGGGCAGGCGTTCGCCAGGGCGCTCGGGGACAAAAAAGGCGTGTGCCGTTATGGGCATGCCTATGTGCCGCTCGATGAGTCGCTCTCCAGGGTGGCGCTCGATCTTTCCGGTCGGCCGGGATTGTTCTATTGCGTGGATTTCGCCCGCGAGCGCGTCGGCGGATTCGATGTCGATCTCGCGCGCGAGTTTTTCCAGGGTTTCGTCAATCATGCCGGGGTGACGCTGCACATCGACAATTTGCGCGGCGACAATGCGCATCACCAATGCGAAACCATTTTCAAGGCGTTTGGCCGTGCGTTGCGCATGGCTGTCGAACGCGATGAACGCGCGGCGGGCGTCGTGCCTTCGACCAAGGGTGCGCTCTAAGGCGCATATTCCCCGTAGCGACAGCTTCTTTCTTATCCGGTAATTGGGCACACAATGAACACGGTGGCAGTCATCGACTATGGCATGGGTAACCTGCGGTCGGTGGCCAAGGCTATTGAACACGTCGCGCCCGCATTTCGGGTGGAAATTACCGCCGATGCGGCGCGGGTGGCTGCTGCCGACCGGGTCGTGTTTCCCGGTCAGGGGGCGATGCCCGACTGCATGCGCGAACTCGATGCGCGCGGGCTGCGGCAGGCCGTGCTGGAGGCGGCGGCATCGAAACCTTTTCTGGGAATCTGCATCGGCCTGCAAATGCTGTTCGAGCATAGCGACGAAGGCAATATTCCGGGGCTGGGCGTGTTTGCGGGCAACGTTGCGCGTTTTCCCGCTGAACGGATGTTTGACGCCGCAGGCGTGCGCCTGAAAGTACCGCACATGGGCTGGAACGCGGTGCGGCAGCGGCAGCCGCATCCGCTCTGGGAAGGAATTCCCGATGGGGATCGTTTCTATTTCGTGCATAGCTACTGCGTGCAACCTGCCGATTCCGCCATGACTGCCGCCGAAACGGATCATGGCATCCGCTTTACCAGCGCAGTAGGGCAGGCTAATATTTTTGCAGTACAGTTTCACCCTGAAAAAAGCGCGCATGCAGGTTTACGCCTGTTGTCCAATTTTGTCCGTTGGACGCCCTGAAGCGCGGTGGCGTCCGTTTACCCTCGTCATGATGTAACGAACATGCTTCTCATACCTGCCATTGATCTCAAGGACGGCCATTGCGTTCGCCTCAAACAGGGCGAAATGAGCGATGCCACGGTGTTCTCGGAGGCGCCCGCCGAAATGGCGCGCCACTGGATTGAACAGGGTGCGCGACGATTGCATCTGGTCGATCTGAACGGCGCTTTCGCCGGAAAACCCGTCAACAGCAAGGCGATTCGCGCGATCATCGATGAGGTCGGCGATGACGTTCCGGTGCAACTCGGCGGCGGCATCCGCGACCTGGACACCATCGAACGGTATCTCGACAGCGGCATCAGCTACGTCATCATCGGCACGGCGGCCGTCAAGCATCCGGGCCTGCTGCACGATGCCTGTAGCGCTTTTCCGGGGCACATCATCGTCGGGCTGGACGCGCGCGACGGTAAGGTGGCTGTCGACGGCTGGTCGAAAGTGACCGGCCACAACGCGATCGATCTGGCAAAGAAATTCGAGGATTACGGTGTCGAGGCAGTGATCTACACCGACATCGGCCGTGACGGCATGCTCTCCGGGGTCAATATCGAGGCGACCGTGCGGCTGGCGCAGGCGTTGCGCATCCCGGTGATTGCCAGCGGCGGCGTAACGAATCTGGCCGATATCGAAGCCCTGTGCGCAGTCGAGGAAGAGGGCGTGATGGGCGCCATTACCGGGCGCGCGATTTACGAAGGCACGCTCGATTTTGCCGCCGCGCAGGCCCGAGCCGACGAACTCACGACCGGAGAACTCTGATGCTGGCCAAACGAATCATTCCCTGTCTGGATGTCTGCGCCGGAAGGGTGGTCAAGGGCACCAACTTCGTCGACCTGCGCGATGCGGGCGATCCGGTGGAGATTGCGCGCCGCTATAACGAGCAGGGCGCTGACGAACTGACGTTTCTCGACATCACGGCCAGCTCGGACGAGCGCGATATCATCATCCATGTGGTCGAAATGGTGGCCGATCAGGTATTCATCCCGCTGACCGTAGGCGGCGGCGTGCGCACGGTCGAGGACGTGCGACGGTTGCTCAATGCCGGGGCGGACAAGGTGAGCATCAACACGGCGGCGGTCAATGACCCGCAACTCGTGCGGGAAGCCAGCAGCAAGGTCGGCAACCAGTGCATCGTGGCGGCCATCGATGCCAAGCAGAAAGCGCCGGGCCAGTGGGAAGTGTTCACGCATGGCGGACGCAAGGGCACGGGGCTGGACGCGGTGGAATGGGCGCAGCGGCTTGAAAATCTGGGCGCGGGAGAAATTCTGCTCACCAGCATGGATCGGGACGGCACCAACATCGGGTTCGATCTCGAACTCACCCGCGCCGTGGCCGACGCAGTGCGCATTCCGGTGATTGCCAGCGGCGGGGCA